>Ga0070699_100001329_pt1 | contig 22787 bp, 16 predicted proteins | sample KBSK1503metaG_FD_65473 | JGI IMG/M metagenome (GOLD analysis project Ga0070699, IMG submission 65473) | Corn, switchgrass and miscanthus rhizosphere microbial communities from Kellogg Biological Station, Michigan, USA - KBS K1-50-3 metaG | ecosystem: Host-associated > Plants > Roots >...
GCGGCACCCCGACCGTCACTCCACTCAATGTCGGCAATCCCGATCTGAAGCCGGAAGTCTCCCGTGAGGTCGAGGCCGGCTTCGACGCCAGCCTGCTGCGCGACCGGCTGTCCATCGAAGCGACCTACTACAACAAGGTCACCCGGGACGGAATCTTCTCCGCGCTGAGCTCGCCCTCGAGCGGCTTCCCGGGCAACCGGTTCATCAATATCGGCCGGTTCACCAATCACGGGTTCGAGTTTGCCGTCGACGGCACCCCGATCGATCACCGGGGCTTCCGCCTCCACATGCGGGGAACCCTCGGCACCAACAAGAACAAGATCGAGGTGCTGGGCCAGGACTCTCCCATTCCCAACACCGGCGTGGGACAGCTGGTTGGAGCCTTCAACGTGGAGGGCTTCCCGATGGGCTCCTTCTTCATGAAGCGGGTCCTGAGCGCGACGCTGACCTCCCCAGGCAATGTGACGAATGTGATGTGTGAAGGCGGCACCAACTTCGGGAACGGAGACGGCACCGCGGTCGCCTGCGACGAAGCGCCGGTGATCTTCCGCGGCAACCCCACCCCGACATGGCTCAGCGCGCTCAGCGCGGACGTGGCCTGGGGGCGGTGGAGGCTGGTCGGCGTCGCCGAATTCCAGGGCGGCCATTGGATGGTGGACGGCAACCTGGGCGGAGCCCACATCTTCTTCAACGACTCCAAGGCCGCCGTCGAGCAAACCGACCCCATCTTCGTGGCCTATCAGCAACTGGGGGCGTTTGGTCCCACCGGGCTCATGAAGGCCGGCTTCGGGAAGCTCCGAAACCTGTCCCTGACCTACGAAGTTCCGGCGCGGCTGGCCGGGTTGGTCGGCGCCAGCGCCGGGTCGGTGACCCTGACGGCCGCCAACCTGGTCACCCTGTGGCGGGCCCAGGATGGCACCTTCGGTGCTCGCTCGATCGACCCCGAGGTCCGGATCAACAATTCCAACTTCTACGGCTTCACCAACGATCCCAACCTGACCAACGGGTACAACCAGGAAGCCTGGCCCCAGTTCCGCCGATTCCTTGCCACCGTGCGGCTGGCCTTCTAACCCGACAAAGGACTCGAGCCGACCATGCGAAACACCTTCGATCGATCCGTTGCCGGCCTGCGGAAGGCGATGTCCCTCGCGGCGCTGGCAGGTCTCCTGGGCGCGGTGGCGTGTTCCGACATTCTCAGCGTCGATCTGCCTGGCCGGATTCCGAGCGAGCTGCTCGGCGACCCGGCCACGGCGCCGACGCTGGCGGCCAGTGTCGTCGCGGACTTCGAGTGCGCGTTCAGCAACTACGTCAACTCGACGTCCACCCTCTCGGATCAATTCCTGGGCGCGTCCGGGAACTTGAACGCCAAGAACTGGGGTACCAAGAAGATTCCGGAAGAAGACACCGCCAACGAGCAGACCGGATGCAATGGCAGCTATGGGGCCTATACGCCGCTGCAGACCGCTCGCTTCCAGGCCGACGACATCCTGGAGCGGTTGCTGGCCTGGACGGACGACGAGGCCAAAGTCGCGCTGCCGCCGCTCCGGGCTCGCGTCGCGGCCCTCGGCGCCTATGCGTACACCCTGCTCGGCGAGGGGTATTGCGCGATGCGGTTCGATGAAGAGGCCGGGCTGCATACGCCGGCCGAGGTCCTCGCGACCGCGGAAGCCAAATTCACCGCGGCACTCGCACTCGCCGATGTGCTGACGGCGGGAGATGTGAAGACCGAGCTGCAGAACCTGATTCGGGTGGGCCGGGCGCGGGTGCGGCTGGACCTCGCCAACACGGCCGGCGCGCAGGCCGACGCGGCGCTGGTCACTCCTGGTTTCGAGTTCTTCGCCACCCGAAGCGTGGACGCCACGACCCGCTTCAATGACGCATGGTACGCGATGGCGGAATTGGGGAACTCCTCCGTCGACCCCGCGTATCGCGATCTGAAGGTCGGCGCGGTCCCCGATCCCCGGGTGCAGGTCGCCGCGGGGCCGGCCGTCGGCCTGCCGGAGCTGTCCTTCGACGGCGTCACCGATCTGTACGTCGTCACCAACAAGAATTTTTCCCGTGCGGACCCGATGCGGGTGGCCAGCTATATCGAAGCTCAGCTGATCCGGGCCGAAGCAGCGGGCGGAGCGACGGCGGTCGGGATCATCAATGCGCGGCGGGCCGCGCTACAGCTGCCCGATTACACCGGCGCCACCGATGCCGCGTCGATCAAGGCCCTGATCCTCGACGAGCGAAACCGCGAATTGTTCATGGAAGGCGGGCACCGCTTCAACGACCTGCTCCGGTTCCACATCGCATGGAAGGTGGGTAACGACCAGAACGGGGTTCCGTACGGGCCGACGACCTGCATGCCGCTACCTTTGAGCGAGCGGATCGCGGCCGGCGGCTGATCAGCGCTTTTTTCTTCTTGGAGCATCCATGCGTATTCGAATCGCGCTGTTGGCCGGGATGGTCAGCCTTGGCTCTTCCGCCTTTGGCCAGGGCACGCGCCTGCTCCGCCAGCCCACCGTCAGCGCAACCCAGGTCGCGTTCACCTACGCCGGGGATATCTGGATCGCCGGCCGGGACGGCGGCGACGCTCGCCGGCTCACCAGCTTCCCGGGTGTCGAGTCCGACCCGCAGCTCTCGCCCGACGGAAAATGGGTCGCCTTCACCGGCTCCTATGGCGACAATCCGGACGTCTACGTAGTCGAGGCCACCGGCGGCCAACCGGTCCGGCTCACCTGGCATCCGCGTGCCGACATCGCGCGGGGCTGGACCCCGGATGGAAAACGGGTTGTGTTTGCCTCCACCCGCTATACAGCGCCGATCCCGATCCCCCGGCTCTGGAGCATTCCGGTCGCCGGTGGTCTTCCCGAGGCGCTGCCGCTCCCCGAGGCGTTCCGCGGGACCCTCTCACCCGACGGCCTCCGCCTGGTGTACGAGCGGGGACAGCGCTGGGAAGTGGAGTTTCGGAACTACCGCGGCGGCCAGAACGGTCCGCTCCGGATCATCACGCTGGCCGATGCCGCGATGACGAAGCTGCCGACCCAGGGTGCGCAGGAGACCTACCCGGTCTGGATGGGCAATGCGATCTATTATCTCTCCGATAACGACTTCGCCACGAATCTGTACGTCTACGATCTCGGGAGCTCCCAAGCTCGGCAGCTCACGCACTACAAGGACTACGACATCAAGTCGCTCTCCGGTGGCGGCGGTGTCCTGGTGTTCGATGTCGGCGGGTACTTGCATATCTACTCCCCGGCAACCAACCAGGACCGGCAGCTCGCGATCGCGGTTCGGGGCGACCTTCCCTGGGCCCAGCCTCGCTGGACCGACGTCGCGAAGAGCATCAGCTCGGCCGCGCTCTCGCCGACGGGTAAGCGCGCCCTGTTCGAGTCCCGCGGCGAGATCTTCACGGTGCCGATCGACAAGGGTGACGCGAGGAACCTGACTCGGACCCCCGGCACCGCGGACCGGAGCCCCGCCTGGTCGCCCGACGGCATGCGGCTCGCCTGGCTCTCCGACGCCGGCGGCGAATACCAGATGATGATCGGCGGACAGGAGGGACTCGAGCCGGCCCGCGCCATCCCGTTGCCGCAGGGCGTTCGCTTCGGGTACGACATGGTCTGGTCACCGGACGGCAAGTCGATTGCCTTTGTCGATCAGAGGTGGCGGGTCTGGGTGATGGATGTGGCCGCCGGCACCACGGTGCAGGCGGATGCGGACCGGTTCGCCGCCCCTGATCGCACCATCCAGCCGGTGTGGTCACCGGACTCGAAGTGGCTGGCCTATGCCAAGCGGCTCACCACCCATTTCCACTCGGTGATGGCCTACTCGGTGGCCGAGCGGAAGGTGCATCAGGTAACCGACGGGCTCTCCGATGCCATCAGCCCGTCCTGGGACCCGAGCGGCAAGTACCTGTACTTCCTCGCGAGCACCGACCTCTCCCTCGCGTCGGGCTGGCTCGACATGAGCTCCTACGAGCGCCATGTGCGCCGGGGCGCGTACGTCGCGGTCCTCCGCGCTGACCTGCCTTCGCCATTGCTGCCCGAGAGCGACGAAGAAACCGCTCCCAAGGACACGACCGCGGCCCCTAAACCGGACGCGAAACCGGGCAAGGACGCCAAGCCGGCCTCCGACACCACGCCGGTGCGGATCGACTGGCCAGGAATCGGGCAACGCATTCTGGCACTGGGCCTGCCGATCCGCGACTACGGCGTCCTGGTCGCCGGGACCACTGGGGTCGTCTTCATCGCCGAGAACGCCGAGAACCAGACCGGTGCCACGCTCCAGCGCTACGACCTCAAGAAGCGGAAGGCCGAAGTATTTCTCTCCGGGGTCCAGCAATTCAGCCTCTCAGCGGACGGCAAGAAGCTCCTCTATCAGTCCGGGCCCGCGTGGGCCGTGGTCGGTACCGAGCAAGTGCCTAAACCGGGGGATGGCAAGCTTGCCGTGGCGCTTCCCATGCGGCTCGACCCCCGCGCCGAGTGGCGGCAGATCTACAAGGAAGCCTGGCGGATCGAGCGGGACTTCCTCTACGTCGACAACATGCATGGCGCCGATTGGGATGCGGTGTTCAAGCGGTACGAGCCCTGGGTGGAATCGGTGGGCCACCGCTCCGACCTCACCTACATCCTCGACGTCCTGGGGGGCGAGCTCTCGCTCGCGCACACGTTCACCGGCGGCGGGGACGAGCCCTCGGCGGCGGACTCCGTGAAGATCGGCCAGCTGGGCGTCGACCTCACTCCCGACGGCACCCGTTACCGTATCACCCGCATCTACACCGGCGAGAACTGGAATCCCGACCTCCGGGCTCCGCTCAGCGCGCCGGGCGTGAAGGCGGCGGTGGGCAATTACCTGCTCGCCATCAACGGCGTCGAGCTCAGGGTGCCGACCGATCCCTCGAGCCTGCTCGAAGGCACCGCCGACCGACAGACCGTCCTCCGCCTCAACGATCGCCCTACGCTCGAGGGGTCCTGGACGGTCACGGTGGTCCCGGTGGAGAGCGAGGGCGGCCTGCGTACCCGCGCCTGGGTCGAGGACAACCGTCGCAAGGTGGATTCGCTTTCTGGAGGAAAGCTCGCCTACGTCTGGCTCCCCAACACAGCGGAAGACGGCTACACCTATTTCAATCGCTACTACTTCTCCCAGCAGGACCGTGAAGGGGCGGTGATCGACGAACGGTTCAACGGGGGCGGCAGCATCGCCGACTACTTCGTGCAGATCATGTCGCGGAAGCTGCAGGGCTACTTCAACAACCCCATCGGCGAGCACACGCCGTTCTATACCCCGCAGGCCGGCATCCTGGGGCCCAAGGTGATGCTCGTGAACGAGCTGGCCGGGTCCGGGGGCGACATGCTGCCCTATCTGTTCCGTCAGATGAACATCGGCCCGCTGATCGGGGCCCGCACCTGGGGCGGACTGGTCGGGATCTGGGGAGCCCCGCCGCTCATCGACGGCGGGGGCATCACGGCGCCCCGGGGAGGATTCTACAACCTGAAGGGTGAGTGGGACGTCGAGAATGTCGGCGTGACCCCGGATATCGAAGTCGAGCAGACGCCCAGGGAAATGAACGCCGGGCACGACCCGCAGCTGGAGCGCGCCGTCGCCGAAGCCATGAAGTTGCTCAAGACCGGAGCGGTGAAGCTCTTGCCCGAGCCGCCGCCTCCGGTCAGGGTCAAGCGGCCGCCCCAGTGACCGCGGGGTGCTGGCTCCTCGCCGGCCTGGTTCAGCTCGCCGCGGCGCAGCAAACCCCCGCGCCCGATCGCTGGCAGCCGGTGCGCGACGCGGCTCAGCGCCTGATCAAGGAGCGGGACGTCGCGGGAGTCGCGGTGGCGGTGGCCCGGGACGGGAAGGTCATCTGGGAAGAGGGGTTCGGGTGGGCCAATCGGGAGAAGATGATCCCGGTCACGCCCAACACCATGTTCTCGCTCGCCTCGATCTCGAAGCCGATCACCGCCACCGGGCTCATGACCCTGGTACAGCGCGGCCAGATCACACTCGACCGTCCCGCCAACGATTACCTCGGTGTCAGCAAGCTCACCGGCCTCGCCGGTGACGCCTCGGGCGCGACCGTACGACGCGTGCTCGGTCACATGGCCGGCTTGCCGCTCCACTACCAGTTCTTCTATGCCGACGAAGCCACCCGCCGCCCGCCCACCATGGACGAGGCGATTGCCCGCTACGGCATCCTGGTCACCGCGCCGGGCGAAACCTTCCAGTATTCCAACCTCGGCTACGGGATCATCGACTACATCATCAGCCGCGTCTCGGGCCAGTCATACGCGGATTTCATGCGCACCCGAGTCTTTCTGCCGTTGGGACTGACCCATACCTCGGTGGATGTGCCGGCGGCCCTCGAGCCCTACGCCGCCGAACGGTATTGGCCCGATCAGAAGCCGGTCTCGTTCTACAGCTTCGACCATATGGGCGCGTCGGCGGTGTGGTCGAGCGTGCACGACCTGGTCCGCTTCGGCATGTTCCACCTCAAGAACCGGCTTCCCGAGCAACGAGCTATCCTGGCCGACAGCAGCATCGACGAGATGCAGAAACCCGTCGCCCTGGACGCCTTCGGCCAGCAGTACGGATTAGGCTGGCTCATTCACAAGAGCGACCGTGGGCACCCGCTGCTCGAGCATAGCGGCGGCATGCCGGGGGTGAGCACCATCCTGAACCTGTATCCGCGGGACAATGTGGTCATCGCGGTGCTCACCAACGCCTCGGGGGGCAGGGGTGATGTCGCCGATCAGGCTGCCGGCGTGGTGCTGTCCGGCTACCTCGATTCGCTCAAGGCCGAGAAGGCGCGCGGTCCTCGGCCGCCGGACCCCACCAAGTTCACGGCACCGGCGGAGCTGGTCGGGACCTGGACCGGGACCATCCGCACCTGGGCGAGGACGTTGCCGTTCGAGCTCGAGGTCCGGCAGGATGGTGAGGTGCAGGTCCAGCTGGGTGAGGCCGCCCGGCCCGACGGCAGCAACCGAGCCGATGCGCAGCTCCGTGCCCTCGTCAACAGGGTGACCTGGGAAAGGGGCGTCCTCAGCGGTCGGTTTGCCGGTCAGATTCCCGCGCCGGATGTGAGCTGGGTGCCCCACACCATCGCGTTCGACCTGCGTCTGGTGAACGGCGTGCTTCGAGGACAGGCCAGCGCCCAGACCAGCGACACGCCCGTCTACTTCTCGGTCGCATCGTACATCGAGCTCAAGCGGCGGCCACCCGTCCGCTAGTGATTCTTGAACTCTCCCAGCGCTTCCGCCGCGATCTTCCGGATTTCCGCGTCTTGATCCTTGATGGCCCGGAGCAGGAACGGCACCACCGCTTCATCTTCGATTTCCGCCAGGGCCTGGATCACCGCCCGGCGCATTTCGAGATCTGCATCGTTCAGCGCCCGACCCAGCGCGGCTATGGCGCGCGCGTCCCCGATCTCTCCCAGCGCTTCCGCCGCTGCGCGTCGCAGCCGCAGGTCGCTTGCGCTGACCGCATCGATCAGTTCCTGGGGCGCTGTCGCGAGGTCGTCGAGCTGGCCGAGCGCCTCGGCCGCTGCGCGCCGGACCCGAATGTCGGCATCCTTGAGCGCCTGAGCCAGCGGCTCGGCGGCGTCGATACTCTCGATGTCGCCCAGCGCATCCGCCGTCACGATACGGGTGCCCACGTCGGAATCCCGCAGCAGGGGAATGAGCGGCGCCACACCGCGGGGATCCTCGACCTGGCCCAAGCCCCACGCCGCCGCGCGCCGGACCCGCGGCTCCGATGACCGGGTGAGCTCGGCGAGCCGGCCCACGGTCTCGGGCAGCTCCAGCTCACCCAGCGCCCAGGTGGCCATGGCCACCACGGTGGGATCGCCGTCCCGGGTGGCCCGCTCGATATCGCCCCGGAATTCGGGGTTATCCGCGCGGCCGATGGCGTAGGCCGCCGCCTCGCGCACCCTGGGCGAGCTGGACCTGAGCGCTTCCCGGAGCGGCCCCGCTGCCTCCTGCGCATCATGCGACAGCATCTTGGCGGAGGCGCGGCGCACGCAGGAGTTGTCGTCGCCCAGGGCCCGGAGCAGCCGGCGCCGCGCGCCGGGATCGGTCACCTGGCTCGCCAGCGAATCGCGCACCGGCTCCCAGTTACGGTTCGCGTCGGCAAACACCCCCACGCCTTCGTCGCCGTATGACCAGAAGTTGCCCAGCTGATCGGTCACCATCTCGCAGATCATCGGGTCCGTCTGTTGCAGCGAAGCCAGGAACTTCTCGACCCGAGCGCTGTCCGGTCCGGCGTGGCGGTCTTCGTGGGAGATGTCGCCGGCGATCACCGCGTTCTGCCGGACGATCGCGACGCCCGACGCTACGCCGGTCAGGGCGAGCGACGCCGCGACGAGTGCTGTGGAGATTTTCATCGCAGTTCCCTTTCTACCGCTTGCCCAGCGCGTCGGCGGCCGCCTGGCGCACCTTGGGGTCCTTGGCCTTGAGTGCGACGATCAGTGCCTGGATGGCCGCCTCGTTGCGGATCTCGCCCAGCGCTTCGACCGCGGCTTCGCGGACTTCACCGTTGGCATCGTCGAGCAGGGACCGCAGCATCGGCACGGCACGGGCGTCCTGGAAATGCCCGGCGGCGTGCGCCGCCTCATGGCGGACGTCCGCGTCGGAATCGCGAAGTGCGTCGAGCAACGCGGCCGGCGCCTCGTTCAGCTCCAGATCCGTGAGCGCCTCGATGGCATGGGACCGGACGTCCTTGTTCGGGTCCTTGATCAGCGCCGCGATTGCGTCCGCGGAGGCGACATCGTGCAGGTCGCCGAGTGCCTCGACGGCGGCGGCCCGGACTTCGGCGTCGCTATCGCGGAGGCTTTCGCGCAGCGCCGGCGCGGCGCTCCGGTCTTCGAAATTGCCGAGCGAGCGCACCGCGGCGCGGCGCACCTCGACGTTGCTGTCCTTGAGCGCGCCGATCAGCGCCTGGACGATGCGGCTGGTATCGGCGCTGGTCGTGCCGTACCGGCTCTCCTTATTCGAGCCCGCGAGGACCGGTCCGCTGCCGCGCGGGGATCCCGGGGTGAGCATCGGTCCGCCGCTCTGGTGGCGCGCGAGTGAGACGGTCGGGAGCGCGACGACGGTGAGGGCGATGACGGCGAATGAAGCGATCACGAGAGTCCTCCGGCCTGGGGCCTTGGGGAACGGGGCGCCATCGAGCAGCCGGCGCACGCGGGCAACGAGATGAGAGCGGTCCTCCGCCATGCCGGCCACCGGGACCGCTCGCGGTGAGGCTTCGAGCCATTCGGCCACTTTGGCCAGGCACTTGGCGAGCAGAACGCCGGAGCCGGTGCGCCGCACCGCCCATTCATCACAGAGATACTCGGCGCTCTCCTGGATTCGCCGCCGGGCCAGGCGGTTGAGCGGCTGGAAGAACGCGATCTGCTCGGCGAAACAGGCCGCGGTGAGCCAGGCCGGATCGCGGCGATCCAGGTGGGCCAGCTCGTGCGCCAGCATGGAGCGCTGCTGTCCGGGGTCGAGATCGGTGAGCGCGGCTTCCGGCACGGCAATCTCACCGGCGCCCAGCGCAACCGGGCTGGGCAGCGCCGGGGTCGCGGTGAGCCGGACCGCCCGATCGAATCCGGCGGCGGCGCGGAGCTCCTGAAGCATCGGAGCAAGGGGCGGCTCGGTCACGTTCCGGCGGGCGGAGATCCGGCGCGCGAAGCGAATGCGGCGGATCAGGTACACGCCCAGGAGAAACGCCGCGCCGATGGCCCAGGACCAAACCAGCAATCGCTCTTTGTTGACATTCGCAAAAGCAGACCCGGATGACGCGGAGGACGCGGATGGCGCGGAGCGATCCGTGTTATCCGCTTCCTCCGTGAACTCAGCGGATTTTAGTGTGTTTTGTTCGCCCAACTTCGCGGCCGGTTGCTCCTGCGACACGCCCGTGGGCGCCGGCACCATCATCCGCCCGGCGAGAGGACTCACCTGAAACAGCGACTGCCCGGTGGCGGTCAGGAAGCCGCCGAACAGGGCGGTCTTCCACAACGTTTCCCGCACCCGGTGGCTCCTGAGCCTCGGCGTGATCAGCCACGCCGCGGAGAGCAGCAGCGTGCTGTGCACCAGGTAGGTGAGCAGCCAGCCGGACAGTTCAGGGCTCGACATGGGCGTCACCTCGCATCACTTCATGGTCGGCAATCATCGCTTTGACACGGGCCAGGTCGCCGGGGCTCATCTCATTGGCGGAGAGGAGCTGGCTCACCAGGGCGGGGACGTCGCCCTCGAACACACGCTCGGTAAGATCAGCCAGCAGGGTCCGCCGCACATCGGGCTCGTTGACCAGCGCGCGATAGATGTACTGGCGCTGCTGGGTGGTATGGCTCACGATGCCACGCTTTTCCAGCCGCGACAGAATGGTGGCGATGGTCTGCTGCGCGAGCCCGCGGCTGCCGCGAAGCGCATCGGTGATCTCCAGGACGCTCGCCCGATCCCGTTCCCAAAGAACGCGAAGGATGGCGAGCTGCAGATCCGTGAGCGGTTGTGGTTCACCCATTTGACCGTTCCCGTGGGACGAGGGTTGCAAGCGGCCCTTCGGCCGAGTCTGATTACAAACGTAATACTACAGTTGTAGTTGAATATGTCAAGGAGGCGGTTCAGGCCGGGGGCCTGCGAGGCCAGGTCGAATGTGTGGAGCGCTACTAAGGAGTAACGGAGGCTTCCGTCCCGGTGGCCGGCTGACCGCGCGGCGTTTGCCGCAGCGCGGGCAAATCGATGGGCCGGCTATTCGAGGGGAAGTGGCGGTCGCGGAACCGCAGGACCCGATACTCGATCAACTGGGAAACCCCTACCCCGAAAGCGATGCAGGCGCTCACGCCGAGGATGGTCCGGGGCCACCAGGGAAGCCGGGTGCCCAGCACACCCTCTACCCAGGTAAGCCAGTAGCCGAGAACCGGGAGGTGCCAGAGATATATAGAGTAGGAGTAGGCCCCGATCCGGGCGAATGGCTTGAGCAGCCGCTGCAGACCGTCCGGGGCGTGCAGGGCGGTGGCCAGTAGTAAGCCGCTGCCGAGCGCGAGGCCGGTCAGGCCGACCGTGTGCAGGCCCACCGATGCGGGCAGCTCCATAAGGAATGGCGGCACCAGCAGCGCCACTCCCAGCGTGGCCAGGACCGCCCGGCGGCGCATGACGAATCCCCGAAACTGGTCCCGGTGGTAGTGGAACCAGTACGAGAGCAGCACACCGAACATCAGCGAATCAATGCGCAGATGGGTCGGGAACAGGTGACTGGCGTGCTCGTAGGGAACGGCGATGGCATTCTGGATGCGGAGCACCAGCAGCCCGCCCATCAGCACCGCGCAGATCAGCGGAAGCGCCGTAAAAGGATCGCGCCGGGCGCGGGAGTGGCGCAGCAGGAAGAGGAGCAGCAGAGGCAGCAGGATGTAGAAATGTTCCTCGACTGCGAGCGACCAGGTGTGATTCCAGACGCCGTGCACGTAGTTCTGCACGAAGAACAGCTCGGACAGGACCTGGGACCACTCCGGGTAGCGGCCCCAGGCCAGGCGGAGCGCCAGCGTGGCGGCGAGGAAGGCGTAGAACGCGGGATAGATCTTGAGCCCGCGACGTACGAAGAAGCGGCCGAGGGAAACCCGGCCATGCTGCTGGTGCTCCCGGAACAGCAGACCCGAAACGAGGAATCCGCTCAGTACGAAGAAGAGGTCCACACCGATCCACCCGCCGCGCTGCCACAGCTCGGCGAAGATTCGGGTGCCGGATCCGGGGCTCAGCGAGTAAGGAATTCGGAGATGCCGCCCGATGACCAGCAGGACCGCCAGGGCACGCAATGCGTCCAGCACCACCAATCGGGAAGAATCGGTGGTGGCCGGAGCGGACGCGGGGACCGGAACCTGGGCAGGCACGGCGGCACCTAGGGCAAACGCCGTGCCCGCTTAGCCTTCCGGCTCTGCTGCCGCCTGTTCCAGGCGATCCTTTCCCATGCGGGGGTGCGTGCTGGGGAAGCCGAACGCCTCCTGAAGAGTTCTGAAGCGCCGGGCGAGCGCCCGCTCGTATTCCTTGCCGGGGCGATCGTTCTTCCCGTAGCGGCGTTCATAACGCGCCACCAGCTCGGGGAACTCGCGCCGGAGCAGCGGAAGGAAGCCGTTGCGCGCCGCGGGCCCGAGGTGGAGCGCCCCCCCGGACACCCAACACGCCCCGGCCTCCTTCCCCTTTTCCATCAGCAGCGCCAGCGAGGCCCAGCCGTCGGTAATGCCGGGAAGGATCGGCGCGATCATGATCCCCGCCCGCACGCCTGCCGCGCGCAGCCGCGCGAGCGCGCGGAGCCGGGCGTGTGGAGCTGGCGAGCGCGCTTCGAGCCGGCGCAGCATGACGGAATCCGCGGAGGCAATCGAGATGTCCACCGACAGCTCATGCCGCTCCGAGAGCGAGGTGAGTACGTCGAGATCCCGGACGATGAGCGGCGATTTCGTGATGATTCCCAGGTGCAACCCACGGTGAAGGAGCAGGGCCTGGAGCAGCCGCCGAGTAAGGCGGAACTTGCGCTCCGCAGGCTGATAGGGATCGGTGGCCGTTCCGATGACCAGCGCCGTAGTCCCGAGCCGCGCCGGCTCCAGGGTGCGAAGCAGCACCTCCGGTGCGGCGTGCTTGACCAGGATCTGGCGCTCGAAGGACTGATGCGGAGAATCGGCGTCGCGATCCATGCCCGCACGCTCCATGGTCCACTCGTGGGTGCGGCGGGCGTAGCAATAGGAGCAGCCGAACTCGCATCCGACATAGGGATTGAGGGACCAGAACGGCATGTGCGTGGTGCTCGGCGGGTTCAGCACCCGGCGCACCGGCAACTCGAGAAAGCGGGTTCCCCGAGTCACGGTGTTGAGCACCGGCAGCCCAGCCGGCTCCGGATCCGGAAGCAAGGCGAGCTGGCGGCTCGCTACCCGCATTTTCCCCAGCCGCACTGCACGCAGGTTACGCAGCCGGAGGCACGGGAAATCGGACCGGCGCACTCCGGGCAAACCCGGATACTGCTATCGTTGATCGGATTGCGGGGCGGCGGTTTCTGCGGGGTTTTCTGCGTGGGCATGATGCACCGTCTTCGGTATTTATTCGGTTATTATACCGTAAAGACACCGAATAATCAAGGGAGGCAAGGGTGACTCTACCACCGGGCCGAATGGGACCGCCCCTGCTGGGAGAGACTCCCGTATTTCTGCGCAACGTTTTCCGTTTTCTGGAGGAGAGGCAAAGCCGTCACGGCAACGTGTTCAAGTCGCGCGTGCTCGGACGCAGGATCGTATTCCTGGCGGGCACAGAAGGCGCCGAGGCGTTCTATGACTCGGCGAATATCAGCCGGGCAAATGCGCACCCGTATCCGTTCGTCGATCTCTTTGGCGGCGTCAACATGGAGATGTACGATGGGCCTCGGCACCTGGCCCTCAAGTCCATGGCGCTGACCGCCTTCGATTTGGGCGCCATCACCGGGTACCTCCCCGACATGCAGCGCTTGATCGAGGCCCACCTGTCCCGCATGGCTGAAGCGGTCGAGGTATCCGCGACGGCTGAGCTGCGCCGCCTGGCCATTGACGCCATCTCCCGCAATGTGATGGGCCTGGTGCCGGGACCGGCCACCGACGCCGTTGCGCAGGACTACGCCGCGGTGCTGAAGGGGCTGCTGTCGTTCCCGTTGGCGATTCCCGGCACCCCCTATGGCCGCGCCCGTGCCGCGCGGAACCGTCTGTTCGAGCGCATCCGGGGGGTGATCGCGGAGCGGCGCGCCCGGCCGGGCGATGACGGCTTGTCGCGGATCCTCGGCGCCAAAGCAGCGGATGGCCGGGTGTACACCGACGACGAGGCGGCGTTGGAGGTACATCACATCATCATCGCGGGGTTCATCGTCTATGCGCTCATGGCCGAGGCGGTGCGCCGCCTGGCGGAGCAGCCCGCGCTCCGGGAGCGATGCGCGCGGGAAATCCGGGAGCATGCGCCGGCGGGCGCACTCACGATGGACGCACTGGCCAAGCTGAGGCTCACCACCACCGTCATTCTCGAGGCCAAGCGATTCGCGCCGCTGGTCCCCCTGGCGTTCGGCAGCGCCCGGCGCACCTTCACCTGCGGTGGCTACACCGTCCCGGAGGGATGGACGGTCTATCTGGCGCTCTCCCTCATCAACCGGGACGCTATGATCTACCAGGATCCGGCCCGATTCGACCCGGACCGCTTCGGACCCGGCCGCGCCGAGCATCGCAAGCATCCCATGGCGTTCATCCCCCAGGGAGCCGAGCCGCCCACCGGGCATCGCTGCCTGGGACTCGACTATTCCACCATTCTCGCCACCGCATTCGTCACGCTGCTGGTGCGATCCTACGACTGGGAGCTACCGTCCCAGAATCTCGAGTATGATTGGCAGAGAGTGCCACCGGAGCCGAAGGATGGGTTGCGAGTGAGAATCAGACGGTCAGTCGGTCGGACGGACGGACGGTCGGGTGGACAGGCGGACTCGGCGTGAGGACTCTTCTAACTCTGCTCGGCATCGGGCTCTCCATCCAAACGGTGGCGGCGCAGAGCACGCCCGCGCCGCGCTGGTACAAGGGCAACACCCACACCCATACGCTCAATTCGGACGGCGACTCCTCGCCGGATGAAGTGGCCCGCTGGTATCGCGAGCACGGGTATCACTTCCTGGTGATGACGGACCACAACTTCCTCACCTCGGTGGACGGGCTCAACGCCCTGCTCGGCGCCGACGAGCGATTCCTGATTCTCCCCGGCGAGGAGGTTACGGACGGGGTGGACCGGAAGCCGCTCCACGTGAACGGTCTGGCGGTCGAGAGCCTGGTCCAGCCCCAGGGCGGAGGCACGATCGCCGAGGCAATCCAGCGCAACGTCGATGCGATCCGGGAAGCCCGTGGGGTGCCCCACCTGAATCATCCCAACTTCGGCTGGGCGGTTACCGCGGCGGACATCATCAAGGTGAAGAATGACAAGCTGTTCGAGGTCTACAACGGACATCCGCAGGTCAACAACCTGGGCGGCGGCGACGCGCAGAGCCTCGAGGACATGTGGGACGCGGTGCTCTCGTCGGGCAAGCTGCTCTATGGATTGGCCACCGATGACGCCCATCATTTCAAGCGCTCGGGAGATCCCTCCGCGGCGGGCCCGGGACGCGGCTGGGTGATGGTTCGCGCGCCGAGGCTCGGTGGGCGGGAGATTCTTGCCGCGCTGGAAGGGGGAGAGTTCTACGCGTCGACCGGCGTGGTGCTCGACGACGTGCAGGTGACCTCCACCCGCTACTCCATTACCATCGCCGTGGAGGGAACCAGCCGGTACACCACCTGCTTCATCGGCAAAAACGGGCGGGTGTTGCAGACGACGTCCGCGAATCCCGCGGAGTATGTCATTCGAGGCGACGAGGGCTATGTCCGGGCCGTGGTGCAGGAGTCGAACGGCAAGCAGGCCTGGGCTCAGCCGATCATGCTCGCGCCCCGCTAGAAGCCCGCTTCATGAAGATCGCCTCGTCGGGACGTGTGCCCACAGATTACACGGATTTGCCCGCCGATTGCTCCCTGTTTGGATCAGCTCCCTGGTCCATTCGTGAATTCGTCTTTTTTTGGTGTGCTCCACCCGGGCATCATGTCGTCCACAGATTTCACAGATCGTACAGATTTGCTGCTGGCGAGTAAAATCGGTGTCATCTGTGGGCCGTAGTTCTGGAACTGAGAGCCCCGTTCAGCAGATACAGCACCAGGAACAGCAGGCTCGCGCCGCTCACTCCGATCCGCACCGGCACAGGTACTTCGCTGGCGGAGACGAATCCCTCGATCACACCCGCCACCAGCAGCATCACGATCACCGCTCCGATCAGCCGCATCGCCTGTCGCCCCGCCAGCACCACCGCGTCGCGGCGGGGCAGGTCTCCCGGCGCGATGATCGCCCGGCCCAGGATGAACCCCGCCGCGCCCGACACCCAGATGGCAAAGAGCTCGAGCACCCCATGGCCGATCACGAAGGTCCAGAGGTAGCCGAGCAGGCCGGCGTTGGCGAAGTGACCGGAGAAGGCGCCGATCTCAAGCCCGTTGTACGCCAGCATCACGAGCGAGCCCACGCCGAAGACGATCCCGCCGGCGAAGCAGCTGAAGGACACCCGGATGTTGTTGACGATGATCGACGATGCCAAGATCGGGCGGTCTCCCGCCTCGGCCTCGACGAAGCCCAGCCCGCTCTGCTGGCGCTCCACGCCGGCTTCGGCACGCTCGAGCATTACGTCGGGCAGCAGCTCGGGCGCCAGCTCGGGCCGGTCGCGGAGGAGGGCGTAGCCTCCCAGCGCGGGAAGCATGAACGTCAGAAACGCCAGGGTGACGTAGCGGCGGGATTCGACGATCGCGGCCGGGCACTCTCGCGCGATGAAACTCCAGATCCGCGGCCAGGTGCGGCGCTCCTGCCGATAGAGCGCTCCGTGCCCGGCCGCCACCAGCCGTTCCAGCCGGGCCCGGATGGGCGGGTCTGCGCCATAGGTTCGCACCCGGGCCAGGTCGGCCGCCACTTCCCGGTAGCGCCGGGCGAAATCGGGGAGCTCGGCGGCGGCCAGCGCGTCGAGTCCTTCACGGGAGACCCGCTCGGCCATCGTCTGAAACTGATTCCAGCGCTCCGCCTTCCGCGCGACCAGCCGCTCGACGACGCCACCGCGGCTGGGCCGTCCCGGCCCGGCGCCTCCGCGAGCGCCGAACTTCCCGCGGCGCCGGCCCAGCTCGTCCTGGTAGAGCGTGCTGAGAAACTCGAGGTCGCCGGCGGGGCGGTCGGGATATCGCTCGGCCAGGCGAAGCACCAGGCCTCGCGCCAGCCGGGCGCGAACTTCGGGAGGCAGCTCCGGGGCCCGGCCGATGAATTCGCGGAGCAGCCGGAACTCCGCGTCGGCGAGCTCGGGGGCGCCCGGCGATTCCGACGGCTCGACCGGGAGCGGCGCCTCGCGAACCAGGATGGGATGGTCGCGCACCACGACGGTCCCCGCCACCATGTCGCCGAGCCGCTTGGCGCGGGGATGAATCGCGATCAAGAACAGACCCAGAAATCCGAAGAGATCGACCGGCAGGAGGAGATTTCGCGCCGCGGCGTCACCGAACGTCACTGCGTGGCCGGTGTCCCGGATCACCCGGATACCCATCGATCGCTTTCCCGGTGTCTGGCCCCGCCGCAGGCCCTCGAAACAGGTGAAATACACCCAGACGATCAGAAACAGTACCAGCACCAGAAGCGCGGCGAGCCAGGTGGAGGAGGCGCCCCTCCAGAGCCCGAGCGACACGGTGGTGACGATCCCCAGCACCGACACGATGAGCCAGTCCGCCGCAGCGGCCAGGGTCCGGCTTCCCAAGCCGGCAATCTCGTAGTCGAGGACCACGTGCTCCGGGGTCTCGACTTCGAGATGCTGGCGGTAATCGAGTGCGGGCTTCTCACGCATGCGCGGGCCCGAAGCTGGGGGATGGCGGAACGGGGCTGGCGCGGTAATCATAGGGGCGCTTAGTCCGATACCCCAAGGTCTGCCCGCGGAGACGCCCATGCCCCCTCCGGCCCTCCGGCCGCTGTCGCTCGGAGAAGTGCTCGATATCTCGTTCGGACTGTACCGCTCGCGGTTCGCCCCGCTCTTCGTGGTGTCGGTGGTGTGCCAGATGTTGCCCGCCCTCATCATGGTGTACCTGAGCAGCACCGGGGACGCGCTGGGGAACTGGGCACTGCTGCTGGCGTACTATACGCTCGCGATCATCCTCTCCTCGCTGGGCGTCGCCGCCTCCACCTTCATCGTCTCGGACGCGTACCTCGGACAACAGATCTCGGCGGGTAACGCGCTCGGCCGTGCCACGGCGCTGCTGGGTCGGCTGATCATGATCTCGATCCTCAGCTCGATGCTGATCGCACTCGGATTCATCCTGCTGATCGTGCCGGGGGTGGTCCTCTTCGCGGGCCTGATCCTGAGCACCGTCGTCACGGTGCTGGAATCGCCGCGATCGGCAACAGCCGCGATGGGCCGCTCCTGGGAGCTGACCAAGGGGTTTCGGGGGAAGGTGCTGATCACGACGATGGGCGCCTTCATCCTGCTCCTGGTGCCCAGCTTCGCGGTCGAGGCCATCTGGAGCCTGCTCGGCTCCTTTGCGGGAGACTCAGGCGGTGTGGCCAAGCTGGTGACGTCGTCGCTGCTGTCCATGCTGATCTATCCCTTCTTCTACGTCGTGCTGACGGTTCTCTACTACGATCTCAGGGTGCGCAAGGAGGGCTTCGATCTCGAAGTCCTCGCTTCGTCGCTCGCGACCGGGTGACCCAAGGCGGGAGTGCGGCGACCGATTCCCTGCGGGCGGTGCTGGATTCCGTCTTTGCCGGACGCGACTACCACTGGGTCGAGAAACCCGATCCGCTCGCGACGCTGTGGCGCTGGTTCGAAGCGGTGCGACGCTGGTTCACCGAGCTGGGTGACACCCATCCGCTGCTCTTCCGGCTGATCCTGATCGGCATGCTGCTGCTGGTGCTGGCGACGTTTGCCCACGCGGGCTGGGTATTCCTTCGGACCATTCAGGCCGGCGCGCAGAACGGCGGGGCGCTGCCCGAGGTGTCGGCCCAGCGGCGGGACCAGGCGTGGTTCCGCCGGGAAGCCGACCGTCTCGCGGCCCAGGGTCGCTACGCCGAAGCGATCCAGGCCGATTTCCTGGCGCTGGTCCTGGCGCTCGACGCCCTCCGTCTGCTCAAGTTCCATCCCGGCAAGACCCCGGCGGAATACGGGATGGAGGCGCGGCTGGCCGGCAGGGCGCGAGAAGAGTTCGGCGAGCTGGTCCGCAAGCTCTACGGATACGCGTTCGCGCGGCGGCCCTGCGGCCCCGCCGACTTTGCCGCCTGGCGGGCCCAGGCCGTTCCGGAGCGATATGCGCCCACGGGATGAGGTACTGCTCGCGGTCGTAACGCTGGTCGTCCTCGGTACTATCGCGGGGATGCTGGGCCGAACCCGCCGCAGTGCGGTATCCCGGGATACCCGCCCGTCCACGTTCCTGGCCGGTCCGGGTGGCGCGCGCGCCTTGCTCGAGTCGCTCCAGCGGCTGAACGTTCCGGTGCGACGATTCCGGCTCCGTCCCCGGGAGCTGCCCTCGCTTCAGGACGGCACCAGGCAGGCGCTGGTGGTGCTGGATCCGAGCTACCGCTTTTCTCCACCCGAGCTCTCCGCGGTCCTGGTTTTCGGCCGCAAGGCGGACCTCGTCCTCGCGGGCGAAAACGCCAACAACCTGATGCGATGCTTCGGCTACGAGGTCCGCCGGAGAGTGATCGACTCGGTGCAGGTATCCCCGCCGGGCCGGGAGATCGGACCCGGCTCGCCCTGGGTGCGTGCGACGTTCCGGCCCACTAACCGCGCCACGGTGGTGGACTCGAGCCGGGCGATGGACGTGGCCTATACCACGTGTACGGTGCCACTGGTGAAACGCATCGACACGCTCCTGGTCTCCGCGACGCGGCAACCGGCGGTGCTCCGACTGCATCGCGCCGACGTGGACCACCAGGTGATTCTCACGGCTGATGCCGATCTCTTCACCAACCGGGCGCTGCGGCGCGACGACGAGGCCGGGCCGTTCGTGCTCGCGCTGGTCCGCGACCAGTACGACCGGGTGGTGTTCGAGGAGTATCATCACGGGTTCGGCGCGGCCGGATCACTGGCCGGCGCGGTGCTGGCCTGGAGTAAGAACTCTGCCTGGGGATGGGCCGTGTGGCAGGCTGCGGTGGTGGGACTTCTCGTCCTGTTCTTCGGCGCGATCCGCTTCGGGTTGCCGAAGCCGGCCATCAGCCGGACCCGGCGCTCTCCGCTGGAACACGTGCGCGCGCTGGCCACCGCGCTTGCCTCGGCCAGGGGCCATGACGTGGCCATCGCGGCCATCGTGCGGGGGCTCCGTCGCCGGCTGCTGCCTCCGGCGCTCCGGGCCAGAGGCAATTGGCACCAATGGCTACTGCGCTTCGGAGAATCCACTCGCTCGGCCCGCGCCCGCGAGGCACTGACCAAACTGGAATCGCTCACCAGGCCCGGACAGCCGTCCACTGCGGTGCTCCGGGCCGCGCACGCCGTGGAGGATCTGTGGGAGGATCAGAGACGCTGAGTCCGGAGCAGGTTCGGGCCCATTCCGAGTCCGCGCGCCGAGTCCTGACCGAGCTGGAACGGGTGGTGCTGGGGCAAGGAGTCGTGCTCCGGGAAGCGCTGCTTGCGCTGCTGGCCCGAGGGCACGTGCTGCTGGAGGGGCCGCCTGGCACCGCCAAGACGCTGCTGGTCCGGGCTCTCAACGAGGCGCTGAGCTTGAGCTTCCGCCGCATCCAGTTCACTCCGGACCTGATGCCGTCGGATATCACCGGCATCAGCATGCTCACCGGGCAGGGAAGCTTCACCTTCCGGCCCGGGCCGCTGTTCGCGGATCTGGTGCTGGCGGACGAGATCAACCGCGCGCCCGCCAAGACCCAGGCCGCGCTGCTCGAGGCGATGCAGGAGTGGAGCGTCACGGTGGACGGCGAGCGTCACGCGCTGACCCCCAGCTTCACGGTGTTCGCGACCCAGAACCCGATCGAATTCGAGGGGACCTATCCGCTGCCTGAGGCGGAATTAGACCGCTTCATGCTCAAGAGCACCCTCGGCTATCCCGACTCCGCGACGGAAGACGCGTTGCTGCAGGCGGTGCTGGGCGGATTCGAGGCGGCCGAACCGAAGAGCTTCGGGATCTCGCGAGTGCTGGATGCCGCGGGGCTGGCGGAGCTTCGTGAGGGAGTCCGGAGAGTGCGGGTCGAGCCGAGCCTCACGGCCTACATCACCGGGATCGTGCGAGCGACGCGGGATGCGCCGGCGCTCACCATGGGTGCGTCTCCGCGCGCCAGCGTCGCGCTGCTCAAGCTGGCGCAGGCGTCGGCGCTGGTGGACGGGCGGGAGTATGTCGTGCCGGATGATGTGAAGGGATTGGCGCCGGCGGTGCTCCGGCACCGCGTGGTGGTGGCGCCGGAGCTGGAGCTCGAGGGCGTCACCGCGGATGTGGCGTTGCGGACCATCATCGACCGGGTGGAAGCCCCGCGGGGATGATTCTCCCGACGCGCCGCTGGTATCTGGTCGCCCTGGCGCTGGGCCTCCTGGCACCGGCGTCCCTGCTGGTGCCGGTGGCGGCTCCGGCGCTTTTTCTCCTGGACTTCGTGTGGGTGCTCGCCCTGATAATTGACGCCGGGCGCATCGGGGGATTGCGGCTGGAGCAGTTTCCGGTAACCCGCGAGCCGCCGCCAGCGTTCTCGGTCGGGCGGCCGATGCCGGTGGTGTACCGCTGGACCAACCCGCTCGCCCGCCCGCTTACGGTGCTGGTGCGGGAGGAGACGCCGCGTCTTCTGGAGAATGCCGCGGGAGTACAGCGTACGCTGGTGCTCCCGCCGGGCAAGGCGTCGCGTGAGGAGATTCTCTACGCCCCGGTTCGGCGCGGCAAGACCGTGGCGGGACGGTTGCACCTGCGGGTACTCGGGCCTTGGGGGCTGGTCTGGCGCCAGGGGAGGCGCGATCTGCCATGGCCGGTAGTGGTGTTCCCGAGTCTGCTCTCGGCCGCGCTCCGCGCCCTGCCCACTCAGCTGCAGCGCCGGCGTGAGGCGGGCTTCCGGAGCATCCGGCGGATCGGCGAGGGCCGGGTCTTCGAGAGCCTCAAGGAGTGGGTCCCGGGGGAGGAGCCGCGTACCATCGACTGGAAGGCCACAGCGCGCCGGGGTAAGCCGATGGCGCGGCAGTACGAAGACGAGCGGCGCCAGCATGTGATGATCGTGCTGGACGCCGGCCGGCTGCTGACCGCGGAAACGGAGGGCCGAGCAAGGCTGGAGTCCGCAATCGATGCGGTGCTTCACCTGGCCCACAGCGCGGTGGGTCACGACGACAACGTCGGGCTCTTGGTATTTGCCGACGAGGTGCTCCATTACGCGCCCCCGACCAGGGGTCGGCGGGCGCTCCGGTCGGTGCTGGATGCGCTGGCAGGGGTGGAGGGTCGCCTGGTGGAGTCGAACTATCCCGCGGCGTTTGCCTATCTGGCCGAGCGGAACCGGAAGCGCGCTCTTACGGTGCTCTTCACCGACGTGATCGACCGGACCGCCAGTGACGCGGTGCTCTCCCAGGCGGGGTCGCTCCGGCCCCGGCACTTGCCGCTCGCGGTCGTCCTGCGCGATCCGGCGCTGGAGCGGCTGGGCAGCGCTCGGCCGGCAACTCTGGACGAGGCATATCAGCGCGCCGCGGCCGAAGAGCTGCTCCAGGCACGAGAGGAGGCGCTGGCGGATCTTCGATCGCACGGGGTGCTCGTGGTAGATGTACTACCTGATGGCGCGGCGCGGGCGGTGGTGCAGCAGTACGAGCGATTGAAGCGGAGGGCGGTGTTGTAAGAGGCTAGGACGCTAAGACGCTAAGAGGCTAAAAACCTGGTTATCGGAACCGAGCGAGGAAGACTTCCTGCCGCACCGCGCTCGACGGCTCTGGGCACCGGTGATAGTTTCCGGCATGGCCGTGACCCCATCCTATCGTGACTTCGTGCTGGACCAATTGGGCCGCGTGGCCAACGGCGTCCGCAGCCGCGGAATGTTCGGCGGGGTCGGCATCTATGCCGGCGAGCTGTTCTTTGCCCTCATCGACAACGACTCGCTCTATCTCAAGGTCGACGCCAGCAACCGCGGCGATTTCGAGAAGGCGGGGATGGGCCCGTTCATGCCCTTCGGCGAAGGCGGCGAGGTGATGCAGTACTACGAGGTCCCCGCCGACGTACTGGAGGAGCCCGACAAGCTGGGGCCGTGGGTGGAGAAGGCGATCGCGGTGGCGCAGCGGGCGAAGAAGGCGAAAAG
>Ga0070699_100001331_pt1 | contig 22767 bp, 17 predicted proteins | sample KBSK1503metaG_FD_65473 | JGI IMG/M metagenome (GOLD analysis project Ga0070699, IMG submission 65473) | Corn, switchgrass and miscanthus rhizosphere microbial communities from Kellogg Biological Station, Michigan, USA - KBS K1-50-3 metaG | ecosystem: Host-associated > Plants > Roots >...
ATGCAGTTCGGTAACGAGCAGCAACCGCCGGCCGAGATGATAATAGCGAGGAAGGCGCACCGACCGCGCAGGAACTAGCCGGCGGTGGCCGCGGCCGACGGAGGGGAAACAGGGGCAACGGGCCGGGCCGTCATGGCCGCCCCCCGGGGTAGGAGGCGGCGGCGCGGCCGGGGGTCGGGGCGGCCGTGCTGACCGGCCGCCCGGCGTGCGTGTTCGAGCAGTGCGTGGTTTAGGGGAAATCGCACCAGTATTCGTGTCCGAGGCCGGAGTCGAACCATTTGCACATCCGTTCGCCCTCAGCTCGCGGCTCCCGCTGAGCGCGACGTGAGAAGGTCCTGAGGGCTATTTCGGCTGGGACGCGAGCAGCTCGTTGATCTGGGACCCAGCCAGATCAGCGTGACCCAGACCGGCCAGATCCAGCGAAGTGCGGTGGCTGCCGCTCCGCCCGTCCATGCCGAGTGACCGACGGAGGCCGCGGTTCACTCGCACTGCACGTCCGTGGTAACGGGTCAGCGTCCTGCCTTGCGGCGCTCTGCCTTACGGGCGGTCCGACGGGATACGCCGGTGACCGTCGAGTCGGCCTGGTGCAGCGCCTTCGCTGTCCGGGTGGACGGATCACGGCGCTCGGCGGCCAGCGCTAGGCGATGCACGAGCGCCCGGGTCAGCGGCAGGGCGATGGCCAGCAGCAGCCACATCCGCAGGCGCCTGGAGAAAAATGCCCACATGCTGAGGTCCCTTCGTCGTCCTCCCGCGAGATGCCCCGCCGCTACCCGGTTTGTCCCGGGCTAACCGCATCCTGAACCGGGCCACTTTAGTGCGCAAACTGACCGACCAGCGCGAGAGCCGCGCAAGCCAACGAGTCAGACCCCTGAGCCCGCGCAGAACCGTCGATGACACGGCCGCCAGCCCGGGCTGCGCAGGCAGAGCACCGTGGCGACCCCCAGGGCCTCATTCATGGCCGAGCTGGCCCGCTCGAGCGGAGCCCGCATGGAGCAGGTCCTCATTTCGTGGGACTGCGCGGACCGCTTCTTCGAGGCCTACCAGCGCCGGGCCGAGGCCTACCTGGACGATCAGGTACGTCGCGGAGTATCGGTGTGGGCCAGAGTGGGCCGGAGGCCGAGCAGCGGGCCGTGCGCAGCCTCCGTGATGACCTTGCCTCCGGCAGGTGGGCCGAACGCAACCGCGACCTCGTCGCTCTCGACGCAGCGGAGCTCGGCCTTCGCCTGCTCGTAACCTGAACCCCGCCGCACACTGTGTACAAGTTGGTGCCCGCAGCGGTCCCGTGGCTACCGGCCCGCCGTGATGCCGTCGGCTGTCGCGCGCGCCCGCTGGGCCGCCGCGCGGGCGATGTCGGCTGACAGGCCAGTATGGCTGGCCGGGTCCAGGAGGCGATCTATAGTTACGGCGCCGAGGTGGGCGGTGACCCGCGGATCACGTTTGATGGCTTCGGTGAACGTGGTGTCCTCGACCCGGGCGGCGTCGTAAACGACCTCGTGCGCGATTTGCCGGCCGATTGCCCGGCCCAGCCCGAGCATGACCGCCTCGGAGCTGATCATGCCGCCGGTGAGGTCGAGGTTGGCGCGCATCCGGGCCGGGTCCACCACCAGCCCGGACAAGATCACCTCCAGCCGGACGAGCAGGTCACCGGTCAGCGCGCAGGCGCGCTGCAAAGCGTCATCGAGCATCGCGGAATGCGCGCCGTCGTTTTCATGGTCATGCAGCATTCCTTCCAGCGCCAATGGGACCAGCGCACGAAGCTGAGCGCCGATGGTGATGCAGTCGTCGGACAGCTGCGGGTTGCGTTTATGCGGCATCGTGGAACTGCCCACGGTTCCCGGCGGTGCCGGCTCGCCTGCCTCTCCCAGTTCGGTCTTCATCAGCTGATAAACCTCAAGGGCGACACGTGTTCCGGTCGCGCCGAGCAGGCCGAGGATGCATACGTACTCCGCGAAGCTGTCGGCTATCGCGCGAGACGGCACTGCCATCGGCGTCAGGCCCAGGCGGGCCGCGACGGCATCCTGCACCTGGGGACCGGCCTGGCCCAGTGAGGCGAAGGTGCCGGCCGCGCCGCCAGTCATCGAGGTGAACACCCGCCCTTCCGCCGACCTCAGCCGCGTGACGTGCCGGTCCAGTTCGTCGATCCACCCGGCCGGCTTGAACCCGAAGGTGATCGGGACCGCATGCTGACCATGCGTACGGCCCGCGGCCAGCATGCCGGCGGTGTGCACAGCCAGGTCGGCGGCGGCTGACAGCACCCCGGCGAGCAGCCGCAGGATCCTGCGGTGGGCCGCACGCAGGACCAGAACGTCACCGGTCTGCGTGATGTTCTGCGTGGTCGCTCCCCAATGCACCCATCCGCCATGCTCGCCAGCAGCCATGCTCAGCTCGGTGATCAAAGCCATCAGCGGGTGACTGGTCTCGGCGATGCCACGCTCAATGCGCCCCATGTCCAGGTCCGCCAGCCTGGCAGCCGACTGGATCACCGGCGCCGCCGCAGCCGGGATGACCCCGCATTCCGCCTCGGCCGCGGCCAGGGCAGCCTCCACATCCAGCCAGCACTGCCAGCGATACTGCTTAGCGAACAGCACCCGTACGCTAGGATCCGGGACCCGGGCATCGGTGAAGCGCTCAGCCACCCGCCTAATCAACCACCAGTCCCGGCCGCTGACAAGGCACCTCAGCTCTGCTGGGTCTCGCGACATGCAATTTCTCCGACCGCGTCGCGGCCGCCTCCCAGACGGAGGCGGCGCGACCGGCGTGCGTGCGGACAGCTGCCCGCAGGCGTGTTCAAGCAGTGTCTGGTTTGGGGATTTCATCAGTCTTTGTGTCCGAGAGCCGAGCACGCCCAAAGCCAATGCATCCTGACTGCGGAGTTCGCGCTTGACGATTATGCCCCCGTGCCATCAGTCGGGACAGGTGGCGGCCGAATTGTCGGCGGCAGAATCCGGCGGAGGGTTAGGGCCGGGAGGCTGTCAAGGCGGTAGATGCGGATGCACAGTGCCAGCCTCAGCCCGGGAAAGGGATCAGCTCCAGTAGCGGCTGATTGAGCTGGCTAGGTGGTCCGGTTATCTCGCGTGCGGCGAGGCTGGTTCCGTGTTCCCCGCTCGTCGGGGAATGGTTGCCGCCAGCCGCACCGCTCACCGTTCTTGTCTGCAACGCACAGCCAGTACAGGCGCCGTTCGCCGCGGTCGCTGAACATCCGGACGTGCCTAACGGGCGCCCCGCACCGCGCGCATGCGGGCGGTTGCCTGAGCTGATCGGCACGCTCGTGCTTGAGGAGCCGCTCGACGAGCATGGAGCTCTCAAAGAGTGCCATCACCTCAAGCCTGCCGCCTGGTACATGAGCCAGCACGCTCATGCTTCCGATGAATGTCAGGTTACGGTCGATGATGATGATCTTCTGATGCTCCTTCGCGAGATAGACCGTTCCCGCTATCTGCGCCGCGAGTTCTTCGTGCCGGGGCTTCAAGTGCATGTTGACCTGGTCGCGCGGCAGGACCACGGGATGCACGCGGACACCGCGGTCTTGGGCGGCGCTCAGGTGCGGCAGCAACTGCTCTGACCGGCGGCCGACCCATGGACTCCACAGCCAGATGCGTTCCTGAGCCGCGTCGATCCGGCGACGCAGCTCGTCCGGGAGTTGATCCTCATCGAACAGGTCGATCAGCGTCGCATGGCCGCGCAGGGCCTGCCAGATCTCGCTGACGACCGGGTCCTCTTCGGGTGCCTCCAGCAATCCGAGGATCTCGGTGGCCTGTACCACCTGAACCTTGTCCGCGTCGAGCAGCTGCCGCACGGCATGCAGTGGCCCTGATCGCGCTCGGTGGATCGTCGCCACGTTCGCGATGAGGTACAGGCGTCGCCTGGTGCGGGTGATGCCGACGTTGAACAGGCGAAGCCCGTCGGCCTGCCACTTCGTTCCCTTGAGATCGCCCTGCGCGATCCATCCCTTGCCGTCTTCCACCAGATCGAAGATCACAGTGTCAAATTCCCGGCCCTGGAACCGGTGGGAAGTGCCGACTTCGATCTGCGGGCTGGCGCCCGACTCATTCAAGATGTCCTGGACAAGCTGCTGCTGATCCCGGTAGGGCGCGAGGATGCCGGCCTTCATGCTGGCCGACTCGCCTTCCTCCTCAGCCTGGCGCACCCGATGCTCGGCGAGGGCCCGCGCGAGCAGGACGCCGATGGGCCACCATCCGGCGACTCCGCCGGCTGGCTTCCGGCGGATCGCGGCAAGCTCGTCGCCGAGGCCGTCGACGTCAACGAGGACGATCTTCGTGTCCTCAGAACAGTCGGGGCCGCATCCGGCGGCGTGCAGGACCCCGCGATAGGCGACGGAGTTGGCGAGCTCGTTGATGACTGGTCCGAAGCGGTACTGCTCGGTGAGCGCCGCGCAACCCAGGTTGTCCTGCGCGGAAGCCGCGTCCCGTATGCCGAAGAGTCCGAAACAGTCCTGGCCGTACCAGCGAAGAACCGCATCCTCGGCCGAATCCCGGAACTCACCGGGCATGATCGGCCCGTTCTGCAGGAAGTCGCCGAGCAGCGTCACCCCTTCGAGCGCGCGGCTCGCCGCGTAGACGACCTCCGGCGGGCAGGCGGCGGAAACCTCGTCAACGATCACGAAATCGTAATCACGTTCGCGTAGCTCCGGGCTCATCCGCAGCCTGGCCAGCGTGGCGGCGACGACGCTGGCGCCCCGGACGATTTCCCTCCGAACCTGAGACTTCTCCCGCCGCATCCGGGAAACGACGCGCTCGTGTTCATCCTCCAACCGGTCAATGTCGCGCTGGATGCCCGCCGACCGCGCTTCCAGGCCGGGTCGCTCCGCGACCTTGCGTGGTAGGTCGCGCGCCTTTGCATCCGAGACGAGCTCGCTGTCGGTGGCCGTCGGCCCGGGCTCCCGCCGCAGTTGCTCGATCTCGGTCGTCAGCTCTCGTGCGCGTTCAGCATGGAGCTCGCTCGCCGCCCTCGCGTCCCGCACCCTGCCTTCTGCCACGGCGAGGCGTCGGTCGAGATCGGTCAGTGAATCGGGAGTGTGCGGTAGCGCCGCGTGAAGATCAGCCTCGATCCGCCTGGCCAGCTGCGGGGCCAGATCCCTGATGCGTTCCGCCCGCTCATTCTTGCGGACGACCGCTTCATCCAGGTGCTGGGCATTCTCCTGGATGAGTGTCTTCACGCGACGGTGCCCAAACCGGCGCCGTTCCCGGGCTGCGGCGAGCTCCGCAGCAAGGCGATCGCGTTCGTCTTCCAGCTTGGATATCGCGGTTACGGCGTTGCCCATCGCAAGCTTGAGGTCATCCTGCGTGCGCTGGCAGCCGGTGGCGTCAGCGATGTACTGCCGCGCGGTTTCCGCCGCCCTGTATTCCATTTGCACCATGCGGAATCGGTCGTCGAGATTCGCCAGTTCCAGGGCGGCACCGGTTTCCTGGCGCCGGACCTGAGCAAGCTCGGCCTCGCGTGCGGCCAGCGCCCCCGCCTTCGCCAGCCGGACCTCGGCCGCCTGGTAGACGCCCATATCGAAGCCTTCTAGCTCCGTGTCCACCCGGGCGAGTCCGACGACGGCAGGATCGGCGCTGAGCGTGCTGATCTGCTCCTCGAGTCGGCGCCGTTCTTGTTCCAGTTCCTTCTGCCGCTCGTCGATCAGCTTCTGTAGGCAGATAGCAGAGTTCTGGGCTATGTCCGTCAGGTGTGGAGTACCGGCACGGATCATCACTCCGGGAGCGGGCCCGATCGTGGCGGCCTTGGCTAGGGCGTTATCGACGGCGATGTTGGCCATCGAGACCAACAGCACGCTCTTTCCGCTGGCGATCAGGTCTTGCAGTGCCTGCGCGATGACCTTGGTCTTTCCCGTTCCCGGAGGACCCCAGACCAGGTGCAGGCCTGGTGAGCAGCAGGCCGTCCACGCACGCCGCTGCCCGGCGTTCAGCCCTGGCCTGCCGATCTGGTTCGCCGTTATCGGGTCGGCGCGGCCCGCGGCGAACCGGCTGACCAGAGTGAACTGGTCGATCGAGGTCAAGCCCTCCAGAAGCGACTTTTCGAGCAAGCCGGGCGGGCGAACGGGCACCCACAGGAAGAGCCCTGTTGCTGGCGCATGCTTCGCGACCCTGACCTTGAGCACGTTCCCTATCTGGATAGTCTCGATCAGTTGGAACTTGTGCTGCCGCGCTCCTTCAGCCGGCGCCAGGAAAGCTGCTTCGAGCTGATCATCCTCGATAGCCCGGCTCGCAAGACCTATCCAGAACCATCCCGGGCCAAGTTCCGCATCAGGGGAAACGCGGCCTAGATTCCGTGCTCGCCGTGCCGTGCCGCCCGGTGAGTCCTTTTCTGGTTCAGGGCACAGCCGCCAGACGACCGCGATCAATTCATCTAGCCAGTCTGGCCGCTGCGGGTCCGCCACGACTTCCCCCAGTTCGGAAGATCAAGACGATAATGACAGCAGGTTAACTTATGCAGTACGGATTTCAATTTCATTGTGTATATCGCTGGCGTAATAGATAAATTCGACTTTATATTCAAAGGTCTCGATCGGCTCTGCGCCGGTCTGGATGTTTGCTTGAAGAAGCATGGAGGCAGAAGTTACCCCTGAGAAAACGCTTAATATCGGGGCTATTGATATAGCGCCTGCATGCTTGTTCGAGGACCTCTGACCCTCAATAGCGTTTAATTTGGTCCAGTCCGTGTCATGCGGCTGGTCTCCCGCCGGACTCCGCGGATCGCGTACCCGGCGTCTTCCCGACTGGTACCGCACCGGGTATTCTGCGCAGCCAGTACGATCTGGCGAACCCGCTGTTCGAGGAGTGCGAACCCACCAGTTGTGCCTGTCGTTGGCGCCGCTCGTTGCCGTTCCGCGATGTTAGGTCGGCTCGACTGCGCCAGATAGCCGATGTCTTCTGGCCGCGGAGTTGGCGCTTGGTTGAGATGTCGCTGGGCGGAGCTGCATGCTCCTTGGGCTCTGTTATGTGTCGGCCTTGACGTACTGCACAACGATGACGCTTTGCCCGTCTGGGCTCTCGGTGACCGTGTACCAGATGGTCAGGCCGTCCGACGGGAGATGGAGGCGGTAGGCACCCGGCAGCGGGTCTGCTTCGGGAAAGGGGTCGGCAAGCGCCGGGACTGGTTCTTCGAGCAGGTGAAAGATCGCCCTGTGGGCGGCGTTCCGAAGTGGCTGCGGCAGTCCTTCGAGCTCGTCCCAGACTCTGTCCGGGAAGCGGAGGACCGGGTCACTCACTAATTCCCCACGCCTCGGCCAGTTCTTCGCGGGTGAAGGTACGGCCTTCTCCGGAGTCGGACTTGATGCGCTTTAGAGCTTCACGGTCCCCAGCCTCACGCCGCAGGCGCCGGTTCTCTGCCCGGAGCGCGTCCAGCTCTGCTCGCGGGACCAGAACCATGTCGTCGGCGTGGGCGGTCATGTTAACTCCTCACCATCTCGAGGGACGTTCATCGCCGAGTCTACTTATCGGGCACCACCTGACCCGTCAGCATGGCGTGCCGTCGGTGGTCGTCAGGGTATGTTGGCGGCCATCCGTATCTGCCCGCTGGTGGCCACAAGGAACACCGTGACCATCACAGAGTGTGACCGGATTCGGTAATCGTCGGACCCCGGCTGCCCGGAACGCCGCGTCATAGCGCCCTTGCTACAGCGTCTCCGGTGCGCAGAGGTGGTTTGACTCGTTGGAAGCGACGATCAAGAAGACCATCGGCGGCTTTCTGATCGCCACAGGTGCCGGCGTTCCCGCGATGGGCGTCACGGGTCGGTCCGCGGGGTCGTGGTGACGGCCAGAGCTACGACGGGGATCGGCACGATCGTCGATACTCGAGCAGCGAAGCGATCGAAGAAGTCGCGAGCGTGGATTGGGCCCCTTGCCAAGATCCGCGACGCAGCCGGTCAGTAGCGTCTCCGGACTACGCGGCGACCGGACCAGCCAAAAGGCAGCTCACTGCATGCATCCTTTGATTGCCGCCCGGGACCGCTTCGCAAGCGTCCAGCTATAGCCGCGGACTCGTAACAGCTCAGACGCCGTCGGGCGCCGCGTCCTCTTTCGCGAGATCGTCGTCGGCGTCCATGGCGCCTTCTGCCATCCCGAGGCGGAGTCCAGTGAGACGCTGGACGATGTCCCGGATCGCTTCGGCAGCGTCATGGACGCACTGGTCGATCGGTGCGCCCTTGCGGAGCGGGAGCTGCCAGGCGACAGCGTCGCCCCAGCGAAACGCGCCGTGGCCGATCTCCCGCGCCGCCTGCGTTACCACCTGTGCGGGAACGTTCTTATCGAGCTCCAGCTCGAAGACAAGCGGGCCTTCGCTTTCCTCGAAGGAGAACCTCAGGTCGACCCGCCAGGGGATCTTGTCGAGCGTCTCTCCGTAGCCATGGAGGAAGTGGTTGCCCCCATAACAATGCCATGCGTGAAGGTACCCAGAAGCCCCCCGCTTGCGCCGAAGGCTGTAGGTCTGGTGGACGTGGTCGCGCACCCGCGCCACGAGATCCATGAGCGACTCGGTGCGCGCGAGGCCATCTGGGCCGAGCACGGCGTCATCGATGAGGGCTGGGTCCGTTGCTCCGTAGACATCTACCAACGCTTCGAGTTCCTCTCTGGCGCGAGCTGTACTCTTCCGGCTCGTCTTTATCTCGAGAACGTCCGACCACTTGAGGTAGGAGAGGCGCTTGCCTGTATCCAGCACGTGCGACAGCTCGCGCACGCCATCGGGAGCGATGCCTGCGAGCGCGCACACCTCTGGCCAGAGCCATGTGGTCGTACCCTGATCGGGCCCCAGGATGACGAGCATCTCCTGGGCGCGCTTGAGGTACTCAAGCGGCTGCGAGCGCTGCAAGGCGGCCCAGAACTTCGCTTCGATGAGGACCACCTCCTGCCGTGTCTCTCGCTCGATCGCGAGGAGGTTCGGCCGGATGCCGTCGCGCTGGACCTCGGGCTCGAACTCGAGCGCTCTCGGCGGTCGGTCACCGTCCAGGCGTGCGAGCAGGGCACAGAACCACTCCCGTGCCACGGGGTCCGTGACGAGGATCCAGTGGAGGACCTCCATGGCCACGACTTCGGCCTGGCGACGAAACCGCGACGCGAGGTGCGGGAGCAGGCCGGTCCCGATGACTGCCGCCGTCCTCAGACCGTCAGTCTCAGCGGAGTCCTCGGCCTGCTCGAGCGCCGCAGCACCCTCGACATGTTCCGCGGATGCCATGGTGCCTGCCGGGACGGCTGGAGAGCTGGCGAGGACGGCCTCGTTTGACTCGTCGGCAAGTACTTCGGATTGGAGGCGCGCCTCGCTGGACCAACTCATGGCCGACACGGTAACTCCTGGGCGCCATGCCGGGCGTGCAAAGAGCCGACGCGGATTATCCGATCTCGTGCCGAGCTGACTCGCTCGCCGACACTAGCGCCGAGAGTACTGAACGGCTACGTGTGCCTCCAATATGGGCGGCAGTCACGAGAAGTAATCGCGCTGGCCGCCATCGGGCAGCTCGGCATGGCCGCCGCTGGGCAGATTTAGCTGACCGTCGTCAGGGTATGCGCCTGGGTGCTAGTCCAGTTGCGGCAGCGCGACTCGCCGGCGACCCGGGCAGTCTGTCACGCGGCCGGGTCCACCGTCACCGGGCCTCAGCGCGGGGATCGACAAGCGCTGGTGCGCGAAGGGATTGTGTCGCTCGAAGCGCTCACCGAATCCTGGGGTTTGTGTCCCAGGGACTTGAACCCCCATGTGTCCGAGGGGGGACTGCACCAAAAAACCCATGGCTTCTGACGACTGAGTTCCCACTTGCTGGCGCCACATGATGTGCAGCGTGCCTACGATCCAGTGCAGGCTCACGGGAGGTTAGCTGGACGGGTCGACTGGTCCCGTTCACGGTGAACGGGCTGATTTACGTCAGTTCGATGGTGATGCTTGACTCGGCGCGGCGGGCGCCGGCGGGGATTGCCTTCCCGGTCGTCATGATGCACTGTCAGTGTCGTCTGCCGGTTCGAAGAGCTTGCGGTAGGCGCCGTAGCCTTCGCGTTCCAGGTCGCCGACCGGGATGACGGGATGAAGCGGAGGGCGGCGGAGTTGATGCAGTAGCGCAGGCCTCCGGCTTCCCTGGGCCCGTCATGGAACAGGTGTCCCAGGTGGCTGCCGCCGTGGGCGGAGCGGACCTCGGTCCTGGGTAGCAACAGTTTGAAGTCGCGGCGCTGGACCACGTTGTCCGGCTCGAGGGGGACCGTGAAGCTCGGCCAGCCGGTGCGGCTGTCGAACTTGCTGACCGAGGCGAACAGCGGCTCGCCGGACACGACGTCGACGTAGATGCCGGGCTCCTTGTTGTCCCCACAGGACCGGGTCTTTGACGTATCCGACGCCATGCCCCTTCAGCACCCGCAGCCGGACCAGGAGCACGACGACCAGGATGAGCACCACCCGGACGCCCGCGAAGCGCGCCCAGTTGCCCCGTCCCCGCTGTCCCCGCTTGGCCCCGGCGGATGCGGCGAACCAGCCCACCCAGAAGATGACCCAGCCCACGCCGATCACGATGTCAACCACTCGCATCGAAGTACCCCTCCGTTCGCTACTGGGCCCGCAGCCTGATCAGGCCAGTCCCGTACACGGTCCCCGCGTCATAGATCACGCCTGTGGTCTTCATGCGGCGCCGGCCCGGTCGCGCAGCGGGAGGGCGAAGTCGCTGCCGCCGCGCCTGCTGGCGTCAGTCACTGGCGCGGTGGTAGCCAGGAGGGTAACGCGCAGGGGCAGGTCACTGGGCTGCCGCTGCTGCTCGGCCGCCCAGGCCATGACCGAGTCCGAGACGAGCTGCGCCTGCGCCGCCGTCGGGTCCTGGCCCAGGTGAAGGTAGGCCTCCTGGTGCGCAGGCTCGGTGCGCAGGGTGAGTCCGGGGAAACTGGCGGCGAGCTGGCCGGCCAGGTCCTGCGGCACCGGCCAGCAGAACTCCACCGGGCCGTCGCTGTCCTGGTTCACCTCCCCGTAGTAGATCAGGAACGCGGCCCCAGCGACGCCGTCTACCCGCGGCGGCGGCTGGGCCTTGAGCATGCCGATGACCTCCTTGCCCAGGTCCCAGACTTCCTGCTGAGTGCTGGCATGCCGCAGCAGGCAGAGCAGGCTGCGGGCGGGGATATCGCGGACCTTGACCTCGTACATGACGTTCCTCTTTCCAGCCAGGCGGTCAACGAGGTAGCCGGCCAGGTCCCGGCGGGCAGCATGATCGGCTTCAGCCCCTGACCAGTAAGCGCCGACTTGCGCCGCAGCGGCCTCCGGCTCCAGGCTGAGGATCAGCTGGATCTGCGCCAGCGGCACTCCGATCTGGCGCAGCGACGCGACCAGCCGAGCGTTGTCCAGCTGACCGGCGGCATACCAGCGGTAACCAGAGTCCGGATCGACCTGGGCGGGCGGCAGCAGTCCCAGCTCGTCATACAGGCGCAGCGCCTTCGCCGACAGGCGGGACAGCCTGGCGAACTCACCGATGCTCATCAGGTCCACCGACGGCTCCCTCGTGCCGGGCCGACGCCCGGCTCCCCAGACTGTGCGGCTTCCCCCAGGGTCAAGGTCAAATTAGCGGTCTGCCGCCCTGCCGGTCAGCCAGGCCGAGCTGCGGCACTGGCTGCGCAGCACCTCGGGCAGCTCGCGGCCACGGCCTGGATCAGCGTGCGTCGGAGACCCCGCCATGATCGGCCCGTGGATCGCCGAGACCCAGGCCAAGAAGGTAACCGCCCAAGCTGAGATCCGCACCGCGACCGGCCGCCGCCAGATGAGCCGAGACGACATCGCGGCCATCGTCGCCGCGCTCGCCGACCTCGCGCAGGTGGTCTGTGAAGCCGACCCCGCCGACAAGGCAGATATATACGCCCAAGCTCAACCTGACTCTTACTACCAGCCAGGCCAGCGACTGGTGGAGGCCACCGTTAAGCCGGGGCTGAACATGCGCAAAGGGTTCGTGTCCGAGGGGGGACTTGAACACGGATTCCGGTGCGATTTCCCCGGATCGGGGAAATCATGCAATAAGGGTAACAAGAATGAGGACAACGCATCAAGCGATTCAGCTAAGTGTTCGCTATTTTCCCGCCACCTTTCCTGCGCATGGCTCGGCGGCAGGTATCAGGGGGCATCTGCGCCCGCACCGCTGACTCACCACGCGACCGCCGCCGTCAGCGGCAGCAGTGCCCTGCGGGTCTCAGCAGCTGGGCTGCGCGGACCGGTCCGGGCTACCTTCCGTGATGAGCGTGGCGACGCACACGCTCAAGTAACCGCCCAATGCGCGGCGTCGAAACTCGAGGCGCCCATCCGCTCAGGGGCGCAGAACGGGGGTGATCTGTAGCTCCCAGGCACGGCTGTGGAGAATACGCGGTCATATTTCATCTGGGGATGATGATCGCAATGGCGTTTGCGCTGGTAGGACAGACCCTTGAATCTGACAGCGCGCCGGACTCATGATCCGCTGTACAGGTCACGTTGCCTGATACGTGCCCAAATCAAGGCTGGTGTCGCCGGTGGGCGCTGGTAGCGGGGTCGGTGGCGGCGGTCTCGGGAACCGCAGCCATGCCAAGAAACTAGGCTCAAATCTTCGGTGGGGGGTTCCTTTGGATTAAGCTTGCGCCCTTCATTATCACTTGCGCGGCACTAGAATTCCCGGCGCGAGGCGGACGGCTGCTAGCCTCGATCTTTCGTGCCCGTGACGCGGTGGCTTGAGGCGCTGGCCGCTGGCCGATTTTCAGTGCCTGGCCGTGCCTGGCTGCCCGGCTGTCGCGCCGGGCGGGCGGGGTTCCACGGGCCCTAGTGGTTCTCCTTCCTTTCGCAGGGGCGGTTCCGGCTGGTCAGCCGGACGGGATGGCCTGCAGGCGGGCGGCTGCGGCGGTGATGCCGGCGGCCCAGGGCCAGCGTTCAGCGAGGCGGAGCCGGAGGCGGCGCCCGCTGCTGGCGAGGCGCCCGGCGACGGCGAAGACGCGCAGCCGGAGCCGTTTCGGCTCCCAGCAGCGGGCGGTCCCGGTGAGTGCGAGCATCTGCATCCACGCGGTCAGCTCGCAGGCCAGGGCGACGATCTCGCACCAGACCTGGTTCTGCACGTAGCCCTTGAGCGGCAGGTTCCGCAGCCCGGTGTCCTTCGCGCAGCGGTCCTCGCACCTGGCCCGCCGGCGGTGGCGCAGTTCCGGGTCAGCGAGCTGGCCGCGTTTCGCGTCGGTGGCAAAGGCGGTGAACCGGTGCCCGTCGACGTCGGTGAACCGCAGCTGCGCGCCGGGGTGCGGGCGCTTCTTGCGGACGATGACCCGCATCCCGGCCGGCCAGCCGTCCAGGTCGGGCAGGCCGGTGATGTCCGCGGCCCACGTCCCTTTCCGGACCTGGCCGTCGCCGTCATAGGCCGGCGTCCACGCGTCCGCGGGGACTTTGACGATCGCGGCCCGCATCTCCTCGGTGATGACCATGCCGACGGAGTAGTGCAGCCGCCGTGAGCGGGCGGTGAGCCACTTCAGGAACTCGTGCGTGCCGCCGCCGGAATCGGCCCGGACCAGCACCTTCGGCCGCAGGTGACGCGGGAGCTGCGCGAGGGCGAGCCGGGTGGCCTCGATGTGGTCGGCGGCGGTGTTGGAGCCCGCGTTCCCCGGGCGGAGCACGATGGCCAGCGGCTCCCCGTTCCCGTCCGCACCGTGGTCGGCCCAGGCCGTCATCGGCCGAAGGTCTTCTTCCAGGTGGGCGAGGCCTGTTCCTTCTCCAACTCGCGCGATCACGATGGTGGCGTCCAGATCCACCGTGACCAGCTCGTTCCCGGAGCCCGGCACGGCGTCCCCGGCCAGCGCCCAGGCCCGCTCCCGCGCGGCGGCCCGCGCCCCCTGGATCGCCCTCAGCGCCCGCGGCAGGTCCGCAGCGAGCACGGCGACCAGCCGGGACACCACCGGGTCCGACGCGACCGGCCCGGCTAGGCCCGGCTGCTCCCGCAGCACCGCGATGTCGGCCAGGCAGTCACCCCCGAGCGCCATGGCGGCGGCCAGGTCCGCGACGATCTTGCCCGGGTCATGCACCGCGCGCGGCGCCCGCCACCGCTCCAGTGCCTGCGACAAGCCCCGGCCTAGGCCGGTCACCCGCATCGTCTCTCACAGCAGGACCGCCCCCGCCTGGGAGACCAGCCCCCGGCCGTCAGCGGACACCGAAACGCGGGCAGCGCGTGCGCTATTCTTCACCTTGAAAGTGCCTTCGGCTCGGGAACGGACAGGACTCTCGACAAGCCCTATTCTCCCAGGTCAAAGGCACTTTTTCGTGCGAACGACAGGCCTCGGATAATTCCAGGCGAAAGCCCGAGGTTAGGCTTTGTTCGTGGACGCGCTGGGGCGCTGGCTGGCGCTTGGCGAGGTGGCGTCGCCGCCGCCGGGGCGGAGGTCCTGACGGACGGCCGGCCGGGCAGGCGCGAGGCGGAGCCGCTGGCCCGGGAGTTCCGCGCGGCCGAGGAGCAGGCTCGGAGCACCGCCGGGGAGCTGGCGGCGCTGCGTCGCGTGGCTGTACTCGTTGCCCTCGGCGAGACGCCGGAGGCGGTGTTTGCGGCGGTGGCCCAGGCGGTCGGGCAGGCCGTCCCCGCGGCCGACTTCGCGCTGGTCGGCCGCTACGACGCTGACGGCGTCGTCGAGCTCGTGGGAGCCTGGAGCCGAACCGGCACGCGGCAGCTCGTCGGCCTGCGGACACCGCTGGGCGGCCGGAACGTGAACACGTTGGTGTTCGAGCGGCACGAGCCCGCGCGTATCGATCACCTCGCTGGCGATGAGAGCGTCGGTACCGTGACCGCACGCGGGTTCGGGGCGCGTTCATCGGCCGGCGCGCCGATCAGCGTCGAGGGCCGGCTATGGGGGGTGATGATCATCGCTTCCCTGCGCGAGGATGCGCTCCCGGTCGGCGCGGAGTACCGGCTGGCCGGGTTCACCGAGCTGGCCGCCACCGCGATCGCCAACGCCCAGGCGCGTGCCGAGCTGCGCGGGTTCGCCGACGAGCAGGCGGCGCTGCGGCGCGTGGCGTCACTGGTCGCGGGCGGGGCGCCGCCGGAGGAGGTGTTCGCCGCGGTTGCTGCGGAGGCCGGGCGAGTGCTGACCGGCGATATTACGGCCCTGTCCCGGTACGACGCGGACGGGGCACAGGTGACCGTTGGGGTGTGGAGCAGCACCGGCGCCCCGCCCGTCCCTGTAGGCACCCGGACGGCCCTCGGGGGACAGAACGTGTCCACGCTGGTATTCGAGACAGGCCGGCCAGCGCGGGTTGACAACTACGCAGGCGTCTCGGGCCAGGTCGGGAAGGTTGCCCAGGAGGCCGGCGTCCGGGTGTCGGCCGGCGCGCCGATCACCGTCGAGGGCAGGCCGTGGGGCGTCATACTCGTGGCGTCCGGCCGCAAAGAGTCGCTGCCAGCCGACACCGAGGCCCGGCTGGGAAGGTTCGCGGAGCTGGCCGCGATCGCGGTCGCCAACGCCCAGGCGCGGGAGGAGCTGCGCGGGTTCGCCGAGGAGCAGGCGGCGCTGCGACGGGTGGCGACGCTGGTCGCCCAGGCGGCGCCGCCGGAGGCCGTCTTCGCCGCGGTCGCCGCGGAGGCCGGGCGGCTGCTGGGGGTGGACGCCGCGGTCTTGGTCCGGTACGACCCGCCGGAGGCGATCACGGTGGTCGGAGAGTGGACCGGCACGGGTGCCGCCGCGCCGACCCCGGTCGGCAGCCGGTTGCCGCTGGGCGGGGATAACGTCACCACGCTGGTGTTCCGGACCGGCCAGGCGGCGCGGACCGACTACGCCGACGTGTCGGGGGTGATCGGTGACGTCGCCACCCGGGACTGGGGGTGGCGTGCGGCGGTGGGCGTGCCGATCAGGGTCGAGGGCCGGCTGTGGGGCGTCATGGTCGTGGCGTTGACCCGCGAGGAGTTGCTGCCGGAGGATACCGAGGCGCGGCTGGCCGGGTTCACCGAACTGGTCGCGACCGCGATCGCGGACGCGCAGGCCCGGACGGGGCTGCGCAGCTTCGGCGAGGAGCAGGCGGCGCTGCGGCGGGTGGCTACGCTTGTGGCCCGGGCGGCGCCGCCGGAGGAGGTGTTCGCCGTGGTAGCCGAGGAGGCCGGGCGCCTGCTCACTACGGATGTCGCCATCATGAACCGGTATGCCCCGGACGGTACCGAGGCAGTCGTCGGCGTATGGGCCAGCAATGGCGTCCCGCCCGTCGCTGTCGGCACCCGCGTGCCCGTCGGCGGGCGGAACGTGACGTCGCTGGTGTTCCAGACGGGCCGGTCCGCGCGGATCGACAGCTACACCGACACTAGTGGCCCAGTCGGCGACGTCGCCATTGAGGTTGGCATCCGAGCGTCGGTCGGTGCGCCGATCAGCGTCGCGGGCGAGCTGTGGGGGGTCATGATCGTGGCCAGCCGCTCCGAGCCACTGCCGGCCGATACCGAGGCGCGGCTGGCCGGGTTCACCGAGCTGGCCGCGACCGCGATCGCGAATGCCGAGGCGCAGGCCGAGGTGACCGCGTCACGGGCGCGGATCGTCGCAGCTGCGGACCAGGCCCGCCGCCGGATCGAGCGGGATCTGCACGACGGCGCCCAGCAGCGGCTTGTCTCCCTGGCGCTGCGGCTGCGCTTGACGCAGGCCTCGTTGCCGCGCGAGCTCGGCGCGCAACTCGACCACGCCGTCGCCGAGGCGGCCGGCGCGCTGGACGAGCTGCGTGAGATCGCCCGCGGCATCCACCCGGCGATCCTGGCCAAACGTGGCCTGGCTCCGGCGCTCAAGACGCTCGCCCGCCGCTCACCGATCCTCGTCGACCTGCAGGTGCATGTGGCTGAGCGGCTGCCGGAGCCGGTAGAAGTCAGCGCCTACTACGTCATCGCCGAGGCGCTGACCAACGCTGCCAAGCACGCCCGCGCCTCGACTGTCAGCGTCCAGATCGAGGTCGTCGGCGATGTTCTGCTCTTCGAGGTCCGCGACGACGGTGCCGGGGGCGCCGACTTCAGCCGCGGCACCGGCCTGGCTGGCCTCAAGGACCGGGTGGAGGCGCTCGGCGGCCGGATCTTCCTCGACAGTCCGCGCGGGGCGGGGACCAGCCTGCACGTGGAACTCCCGCTCACCGCCTCAACGGCGGCGTCATTACCTCTCTTAGCGAGACTCACTCGTCACGATCTTTCCGCTCGCAGCATTGGATCAGGTCTCTGCATCATGGCCTGCGCGATGACGGCGCGAGCAGGCCGAGGGCACGGGCCCGCTCGACGGCCTCGGCACGGCTGTGCGCGCCGAGCTTTTCGTACACGTGCCGCAGGTGCGTCCGGACGGTGTTCACCGACACGGACAGCTGGCCGGAGATCTCCGGCGCCGACAGGTTGGTCGGCAGGAAACGCAGGACGCGGGTCTCGCTTCCGCTGAGCGGCTCGTGCAGATGATCCGGTTCGCCGCGTGGCAATACAGGCTTGTTCCCCGCCAGGTTGTTCCCGGCCAGCAGGCTGAGGATCTCCGCGATCAGGGCGGCGTGTGAAGTGCCACGCCGGGCGTGGCGCTGGAGCAACACCGGAGCGGGGTGAAGGACGAATGCGAAGACTGCGCCGTGGGGCTCGACGAGATCAAGTGCCTGCTCCAAGGCGCGCCCGGCGGCGACCGGGTCGCCGAGCGCGTCGCGGGCGATCGCCTCCAGCAGGAAGGCCTGACTCGCCCAGCCCAGGTTGGTCACAGGGGCGGAGCCGTCCAGGACGGGGGGGCGAGCGCAGCGGTGGCCGCCTGCGGGTCGCCCTGGGCGAGCCACAGCGCCGCGAGGGCGTTACGCAGCTCTCCGCGGTCGGTATCGTCCAGCCCGGCCACCGCCGAAGGGCACCGTCGGCGTCTAGGTTCGCAACAGCCCCAGCCGTAGCTGTCTGACCCGGAGGGTGGGCGAAGGGGACGCCACTATCCATGTCACATCTGTTATCGCCGACTCGCTCGCGCCTTCATGATGGTGTGCGTGGGATCGCGGCGAGGGTGGCCAGACCTTGATCATGCCCAATACGTGCCGAAGCTACGGGCTAGACCGGGCATCTGTGCAGGTCAGCGCGGTTTCCGTACGGGTCTTGAAAACCGCTAAGGCGAACCAACTTGAGTCGCAACCAGTCGACGAGCGCAGGAGGCTCCGGACCTGGGATCGTTCGCTGGCCTCCCCCTCTCTTGCTTCTGCTGTGGAGAATATTCGGAGAAACGCGGACCGGTGATGGATTGCTCGCTAGCCAGCGGCATAACGATCTCCGTCGGCGGTGACCCTCGTACAGTTCGAGGATCACGTCAGCGATGGCCTGCTGAGTGTCGCGAGTCGGTTGACCGCAGCGGTTAGGGCCAGGATCGCTTAGACCTATGCCTCTGGGATGTCCGCATGGATGCGTGTTAGGGCCAGTTCTCGTGAGCACCTGGCCGATCATGCTGTCATCCGCTGGTAACGCCGTCCTCACTGTTAGTCGCTATCAGGCCATCCTGAACGTGCCACGTGGCAAATACGCGGTCAAGTGACCTACTTTAGGGGTGGCGAACTAGCCGTTGCGCAGGTGAGAGCATGTAGGGGTGCGTGGTGGACGCTTGGACTCATAATCCGCCGATCCCTCATATGGATAGGCCACGCCAGAACGGATGATCTGCGCCCAGCGGTCGCTCTTGGGAGCACCAGCTGCCAGCCGTACGGAATCGATCTGTGGCGCATAGGCTAACGAGACGGATCACACTACGTGACGCCTTTCCCTGAAGGCGCACAAAAGTTGATGGCCTGCATTGGTGTCTTACACCAGGACATGTCAAGGTTCGTCGTCGATGTGGTCATGGCTGCTTATCTCCCGGATGGAGGAGAGCCAGGTTGCCATGTAGCGCTCGGGATCGTGCTCCTCGTCTCCGCGGGGGGGACACCGGATCGGCTTTGCATCGCGGTTCTTGCGTGCTGCGGCGTCGGCTCGATGCTCGCGGGGCAAGGCGCGGATGCCCGCCCGGGTTGATAACGTCGGCCCATGATCAGGCACGTGGTGATGTTCCGCTGGACCGCCGAGGCGACTGAGGCGCAAAAGCGGCAGGTGGCCGCCGAGCTCGGGCGGCTGCCCGGGTTGCTGCCGGTGCTGCGCGCCTACCATGTCGGACCCGACCTCGGCCTGGCTGAGGGGAACTTCGAGTTCGCCGTGGTGGCCGACTTTGACGACCTCGAGGGACTCCAGGCCTACCGGGACAACCCGGAGCACCGGGAGATCATCGCGCGGTTCATCCAGCCGATAGCCGCCGAGCGAGCCGCGGTGCAGTACCAGTTCTGACCAGCCGCGGCCCCGGCAGCTTCCGGCATTGAGCTGCCCGACCTGGCCAGCAGGGCGGGCAGGCTCTGCCGTCGTAAGGGGCAGCGGTACGGCAGCACCGCGGCCGTGCGCGGAAATGCTCGCTCGTGCCGCGTCGGGTGCGGTGGCGTAAGCTTCACGGAGATCGGGAACTGCCGCAGTGTCAGCGCATGCGGAACTTCACCGACCTGGCCTCCGTGCCCTCTCATCCTCTGGCGCCATTCACTGACCGGCTGCGGCTGGCGGTGGCTGCGTACCTGGCCCGCTTCAAGGGCAGCTCGCGCGAGCACACCGAGTCCGATCTGCGCTGCTACCTGTCCTGGTGCTCTGAGCACGCCCTCGACCCGCTGGCTGCGCAGCGGCCGCACCTGGAGCTGTACATCCGGTGGATGCAGGAGATCCGCCGGTTCAAGCCCTCGACCGTGTCCCGGCGGTTCTCGGTCACGGCTGGGTTCTACCGGACCTGCGCCCTCGACGGCGTCTTGCCGCACTCGCCCGCCGAGCACGTGCGCCGCCCGTCGGTGCCCGCCGAATCGCCGACCCTGGGATTCACCCACCTACAGTTCGAGGCCCTGCTGACCGCTGCCCGGGAGTCGGCGAACTCGTGCGATTTCGCGCTGGTGGCCATGCTCGGGCTGCTCGGCTTGCGGATCTTCGAGGCCACCAGCGCCGACATTGCCCACCTTGGCGAGGAGCACGGCCACCGGGTGCTGCGGGTGTGCGGCAAGGGCACCAAGGTCGTCCTGGTCCCGCTGCCGCCCGCGGTCGGCCGGGCCATCGACCGGGCGGTCGGCTCCCGGGTCCGCGGGCCGATCCTGCTGAACACCCGCGGTGCCCGGATGGACCGGCACGCAGCTACCCGCCGCCTGCGCCACCTCGCCGAAGCCGCCGGCATCCAGATCGCCAGGGCGCACCCGCACATGCTCCGCCACACCTACGTCACGACCATGCTCAACGCTGGCGCTGACCTGCGCGACGTGCAGATCGCCGCCCGCCACGCCGACCCCCGCACCACGATGCGCTACGACAGGGCCCGCCAGAACCTGGACCGCCACCCGAACTACATCCTGGCCGCCTATATGGCCTCCGGCACCTGACCCAGCCTGCGCCTCCCGCGGCTCGTACCCGCGGGAGGCGTCCGACATTGCCGATGTGAGAGCGGGTAGCGTCAGGCAACTGACCCGGCCTCACGTGCGATGAGAGGGACGTTGCACTGGCCTCGCAGCCGCCTAACTTAGCTGAGGAGAAGGGGAATCTGTCACCAAGATAGCCGAGACACCAAAGACCGCGCCCCAGACTCTGAGCTAGGATACGCAGCTCCTTCGGAAACCAATATCACCTGGACTGTCGCCAAGGTGGGAAAAGGAGCGCACACTATGTCAAGGACAAGCCAAAGCTGACCTGCAGGGGTAAGACCACTGCAGATGGATCGGCCGAGTATGCCAGCGGCTGGGGGCAAGCATGTGGTGGCAAGCACGTGACGAAACCGAAAGCAGCCTGATCGGTGAGGTATACCGGCTGTACTCCCTGTACCAAGAGGGTCTTCACACCGAGCCAGACGCGTTGGTCCTCCGCGGTGTTGGCGCGGGCCCGCGCCTTGGCGTTCCAATTGACAGGCCTCGCACACCTGCCCTGGCGGAGGAATGGCATCCTCTAGTGCTCATTGATGACAGGTCCGTCGGAAGGCAGCAACCGGCGGCTCTCCGGTTCTCGTACTCGGAACTCGATCAGGACTCGCTTGCAGCCCAAGTCTTGCGAGGCTGGCAGCTCACCGCTGAAACCTTGATCGAGCCTGTCGGGCCAATCGTGGCAGCCGTCAGCCCTGGCGACGTGTACAACGGCTCAAACCGGGCGACGGTTGGTCTCCCGGTAACGATCAATCCTTTGCCTGGCAGCCCCGCCTCGCAAGGGTTCCTGACGGTCGCGCACGGCGTCGGAGCAGTGAATACAGCCGTTATTATCTCAACAGCCAACGGACAGGCAACAGGGAAGGTCACCTTCAGGGACGAGAGTGCGCGTACGCCCAAGGGTGGCGATGATATCGCTGTGGTGGCTCTAGATCCACCGTTTCGGCTATCCGGATGGCTAATCAATCAAGGTGCCCAACAAGCCCCCCAGGGCCCACCATATGCGCGGATTCCGGTCGACTTGTTTGGTGGACTTTCAGGGAGCATTCTGGCTCAGGTTAGCGGGGTCCTCCTTCAGATGGGTGGCCAGACCTGGCAATGGCTCGATTGCTGGGAACTCGGCGTCACCCAGCCCTTGATGCAACGCGGAGACTCGGGTCTCTAGCCCTAGAAAGGTCCGCAAATCCTCATATCCTCGGTCATTTCGTAGGTGGAGCTGTCGCCTTGCGAGGCAATGGATTCACGCACCATTGGGTACAAGACCTTGGCCAAGTTCTAAACCGTCAGCCCGGTCTCGCTGCCACGATTACCTTCTAGCATGAGTCTTCGAAGTGTGGGGGTGCTGGCCAGGCAGCGCCGCGGAGTCACCGTCGGCTCTGAGGCGGCGCCGACTCTGTCTGAGGCGGCGGGGGCTCCCCTTGAGGGGGCGACTCCGTCCGGTGACCGCTCGGTGTCCTCGCTAGAGGCTGCGATTCCTACCGAAGTGATCGCGCTCTACAGCGCCATCATTGCGGGATGCCAGGCAGTTCTGGGTGAGAATCCAAATGACACCTTCCTTACTTTCCGTGTGGTCATCTATGCCGTAGCGCTGGCATGCACTGTTTTTGTTGCGATTCGCAATGTCACCCCGGCCACAGGCGGCTGGACCAAAGCTGCGCGCTCACCCGAAGTTCTGACCGCCACGATGGCATTCGCCGCGTGGGGATTGATCTTCCCCGGAAGCTTTCTTTTTGTCCGGCTTAGCGGCCCAGTGCTGTCTATAATCGTAATTACGATCACCGCTGCAGCCACTTTTCTCCTGGCCGTTGTGTTCGCGCCGCGTCTGCGTTCGCAAGAACAGAACGAGACAAGGGCCAGCCCTCCCCTGACCCAAGTACCTCCAGGAAAGTGACCGGAGTACCTCCAGGAAAGTCAATGATCCAGTCACAGCCGCAAGGGCAACGCCAAACACAATTCGTGTGCGGACAGCCACTGGTGGCGCGTACGACTGATGAGACCAACTGACGCGGCAAGCAGCCGAAACATGCTCTGCGGCCCGCATATCGTCTCTCGGTGCCCGTCAGAGATCGAAATGGCTAGGTTCACTACGGCTGAAATGTAAATGCCCCACCAGTGTTTCAGGAATCGACCGATTACGCTCACGACAACCAGAGACATATAGTAAGGGCGAGTAAGGCTACTATCCCCGTCGCCGTGGCAGACTGGAGCGACGTCACGTTCATAATGACTCTTCCGACCATCGATTGCATTTCTATCTGCTCAGCGTTGCTTGGCCCGTTGCTGCAGCACTCACTCATCTGACCCTATAAGGGCCGGGCCTCTTCCCAGCTCAGCCCGGTAGCAGGACGCTCCGGGTGAGAGATTCCAAGCTCGGGAGAGGAGACCCGGCAATGT
>Ga0070699_100001332_pt1 | contig 22729 bp, 23 predicted proteins | sample KBSK1503metaG_FD_65473 | JGI IMG/M metagenome (GOLD analysis project Ga0070699, IMG submission 65473) | Corn, switchgrass and miscanthus rhizosphere microbial communities from Kellogg Biological Station, Michigan, USA - KBS K1-50-3 metaG | ecosystem: Host-associated > Plants > Roots >...
AAAGACAAGACGCGCGGCGGCGCGAACGATGGCGTTACTATGTGCGCATGATGACACGTGCATCTACGCTCGCGATCCTGCTCGCGGTCGCCGCGCTGGCCGCCATTGCGGCCCAGCAGGCCCAGCCGAAGGTCGTCGACGTCGAGAAGCTTGCGGACAACCTGTTCATCCTGAAAGGCGGCGGCGGGAACACCGCCATGTTCGTCACCGCGGCCGGTGTCACCGTCGTCGACACGAAGATTCCGGGTTGGGGGCAGCCGATCATCGACAAAGTGAAGGAGCTCACTAGCAAGCCGATCACGACCATCATCAACACCCACACGCATTACGATCACGTCAGCGGCAACGTCGAGTTCCCTGCGACCGTTGAGGTCGTCGTGCAGGAAAACACGAAAGCCAACATGGAGCGGATGGGACCAGTGCTCGGACGCGAATCGGTCACGTCCGGGCCGAACATCTTCAAGGAACACGGCGGCCGCGGAATGCCAAAACGGACGTTCAAGGACAGGCTGACGCTCGGCAAAGGCGCGGATCAGATCGATCTATATTATTTCGGGCGCGGTCACACGAACGGGGACGCGTTCGTGGTATTTCCGACCCTGCGCGTCATGCACGCCGGCGACATCTTCGCGCGCAAGGGCCCGCCGCTGCTCGACGCGAACAACGGCGGCAGCGGCCTCGCCATCGGCGACACCCTCGCCAAAGCGCACGCCGGCATCAAGGGTGTCGATCGCATCATCACCGGCCACAGCGACGTGATGACCTGGGCGGATCTCGACGAGTACGGGAAGTTTAACAGGGAATTTCTGGCGTGGGTCACCGCGGCCTGGAAATCAGGCAAGACCGCGGACGCGGCGGCCTCCGAGTACACGATTCCAGCGGCGTACAAGGGCTACACACCGAACGCCGATCAGACGAAGAGCAACGTCGCCGTGATTTACAAGGAGCTCGCGAAGTAGCTTGGATCAGAGGTCGCGGTGATGAAACGAACGCGGACATTCGTCGCGCGTTCTCATCGTCGCAGAAGGAGTCCCGCGGTTCGGGACCTCTGACGAGTCAGTGGACTGCGGCGAGCATTCAGCATCAACAGCATTCCGTGTTCAAGGTCAAACCTGTCCCCAACCCCTTGACCTGAGTGTCGGCAGCGCCCAGTGGACGCGGGGCTTGCCGGCTCTGTTAAACGCGTCGATTGACCACACCGCATCTTGACAAACGCGGGTGTCTGTCCTACTGTCATATGACAGTTGTATGCGGTTCCAGTTGAATTTCAAATCGGGCAAACCGGTCTACCTGCAGATGGTCGACCAGGTGAAGGCGGCGGCAGCCTCCGGCGCGCTGCGCGATGGCGAGGCGCTCCCATCGATCCGCCCCGTGGCCGAGGAGCTGCGCGTGAACCGCAACACGGTTGCGAAGGCGTATGCGGAGCTCGAGAGCCAGGGAGTGATCCAGAGCATCGCCGGCAAGGGGTGTTTCGTCCGGACGAATACCAGCCCGTTCCGGAAGGACGTTCGCCTGAGGCTGGTGGCGCGGGCCGTCGATGATGCAGTGGTCCAGGCGCACCACCTGCAGGTGGACAAGAGGGAGTTCCTGCGCATTACCGAGGAGCGATACGACGCGTTCGAGCAGCAGCGCGAGCGAGCGGCGAGGTGAACATGCAGCGCGAGAGCCCGGTCATCGACATCGAGAAGCTTGTGCGCCGGTTCGGCCGTACCGACGCTGTCGACGGCCTCGACCTCCGTGTCGAGCCAGGCCGCTGCTACGGGTTATTCGGTCGGAACGGCGCGGGAAAGACCACCACGATCAAGTGCCTCCTCAACCTCCTGCGCCCTACGAGCGGCCGCGTGCGGGCGTTCGGGCTGGACGTCGCACGGGAGGAAGTGGCGGTCCGGACGCGGCTCGCATACGTGCCGGACAGCGTGGCGTTCTATCCGTGGATGACGGTCCGCGGCACGCTCGACTACTTCGCCTCCTTCCGCCGGCACTGGAACGAGCAGATCGAGCGCGCGCTGCTCGATCAATTTCACTTGGATTCGCGTCAGAAGACGGGCGCATTGTCGAAGGGGCAGCGCACGCAGCTCGCGCTCGTTGCGGCGATCTGCCCCGAGCCGGATCTGCTCGTGCTGGACGAGCCGACGTCCGGGCTTGACCCGATCGTGCGCCGCGAGTTCATTCAGACCGTGATCGGGGCCTATCAGGACGGCGCGCCTGGCCTTCGCACTATCCTCGTCTCCACGCACCTCATCTCCGAATTCGAAGGGCTCATCGACGAGTTCACGATTCTCGAACAGGGACGCAGCGTATTGGCGCTCAATGCGGATGCGGCCCGCGAGCGATACCGCAAGATCTACGCGCGGTTTTCGACGGAGCCTGGCGAACTGGACCTGGCCGGGGCGCGGGTCCTGCATCGGCGCGGCCGCGAGTACGAGGTGCTGGTGAACGGGAACTGCGCCGAGGTCATGGATCGGCTGCGCGTTCGGGCGCCTGAAGCGCTGTCGACGGAGGCGCTGACGCTCGAAGAGATTTTCGTGAGCACGGTGCGGCCGGAAATCGTGGAAGCGCGACGATGACCGCGGCCATCCGCCAGCTCGGAAAGGAATATCGCGCGCTCGCGCCGGCGTGGCTCGCCGCCGCCGCTGTCATCGGGGCATCCGCACTCCACATCCCGTATCTAAGCAGCTTCGCCTTGCCGGCGTATTTCGTCGGTGCGGTCTCCGTCGGCGCGCTGTCGTTCGGGCACGAGTACACGTCGCGCGCGCTGCCCCTTCTCCTCGCGGCGCGGCTGCCTTCCTTACCGAGTCGGATCCCACCACGAGCTCCGCAGAGTTCATGATGAGCAGGTTGTATGCGGGGATCATCGCGATGCTGGTTGGCGCCCTCGCGAGCGCAGAAGAACGGCAGCTCGGGACACTGGATTGGCAGCTGCTCGTGCCGATGCCCTTGTGGCAGCAGTGGACGATCAAGGTGACGGTCGCGCTGTCACTCGCATGGCTGCTCGGCGTCTTGCTGCCACGCCTGCTGTTCGAGACTCTTCCCATATCAGGCTACTTGCCACGAGGTGCATTCATCGGAGGGCTCGGAACCGCAATGCTCGCGACGATCGTGGTGGGTTCGCTCTACATCTCGACGCTGTGCTCCAGCGGCGTGTGGGCGCTCTTGCTCTCGTTGCCCGCAGCGTTGGCGACGGAGGTCTTTCTGCGCGCCGTCGCGGGCCCGATCGGCGACGCTTCGTTCGAGCTCGCTCGCGGCGGCGCGCGGCTGCCGGCCAGGGCGTATCCGCCCTCGATGAGCGCCGTTCACGCCCAGTGGTTCGCCGCGCTCCCGCTCGCTGGCGTGCTCGCGCTCGTCCTCTGGTTCGCCCTCGTGAACCACCGCGCCGTCGATCGCGCACGCACGCAGGTCGCGCTTCAGCTCAGCGCCACCGCCGCTGCCATCATCGCACTGTTCGCCATCGTCGGGATCATCACCGGGTCACTCTATAGGTTGTAACGTTGCCGTCACGGTGACTCCGCCGCCATCAGTGGCGCAGGTGGTCCGAACTCGGACCACCCGGGTGCCCCGTTTTCCGCTCAGCGTGCCAAGTCAGATTCCCGACTGCACTCACCAATGTTCCCTGCAGCGACCCGTCTGGCTGAAGCGTTCCAATCGCGAAGAGAGGTCAATGTCACCAACAAGATGATCCTCGCCCCGGAATATGGCGGCGACGGCGAAGCAGTCGGATGCTGCGCGCGGTTCGAAGCGCCGTCGCCGCGTTCCCCGCGCTAACGGCGAGCGATGTACGGAATCAAACTGATACGAAACGCCAGAAGCTGGAGGGCACCGAACAGGATGAAGACGCCGGACGCCATCACCGGGCGCACCGTCGTTCGCCACCGAGCGCCGGCCAACAGGCCGACGATGGCGCCGGCTCCGACAACGAGCGTCATGGCGACTTCCGCGCGCGAGAAGTGGCCGGTCACGATGCGCGCCCAGCCGAGAAGGAAGAGCCAAATGAAGATCATGACGGTCAGCCAGAATATCAGGCACGGCAGCGCTGCCCATTTGGCGAATTCTCTCCGCTGAAATCCCGCGACGATCGGGAACCACAACGGCAGCGTCTGCACCTCGTGCCGCAAGGATCCGGGCGGCACGCTCACGGCGCCGACGACATACAGCGCGATCAAAACGGCGAGGCACCCGTAGGCAACGAGCTTCGCGTTCGTCATCATGAAACGGCTATGACCCCTCCGCAATAGTGTTCCACAAAGCGGAACACGCGTCGCCCCAGACCGACGACGCGAAATAGCCGAAGCTGTGACCATCCTGAACGGAATTGCCGTAGGGAGGATAAATCCGGATGTCGTACGGCTTGCCGGCAGCCTTCATCGCTGCGGAAAGATCGCTGCTCGGCGTCAAGTCGTAATCGTTCGCGGCCTGAAAAAAGAAGATCGGCGCCTTGGCATTCCGCACCGCCTGCGTCATGCGCGCCTGCAGCTCGGGCACCTCGGCCCACGTCTGAGCGGCGCCTGCGGAATCGACCGCGGCGCAAAACGGTTCCCGCTCGGCCGCCAACACCGCCTCGATGCCACCAAACGAATTGCCGGCAACCGCAATACGATTCTTCTGCACGAACGGCTGGGTTCGTAGAGCGGCGCCGAGTCGACCGAACGCGTCAAAGCTCCGCCCCGTTCCCCATTGATTGCTCACTTCGCCTGAGGTGACTCAAGGATGCGTGGTGTGTGATACGGTGAGGCCTTTCAACGGAACTCTTCACGGGAGTTCTCGTTTCGAAGAGGCACCATGACAGGCACCGCGCTCCTGCTCCTCGCCGCCGCCGCTGCAACACCGTGCGAGAGTCTGACAACCCTGAAGCTCGCCGATGCCACGATTACCAGCGCGGTGGTGGTACCCGAAGGTCCGCCTCCTGCGCGCGGCGTCCAGCGTGGAGCGCCGCCAGTGGCACAACCCGCGCGCGGCGGCGCGCCGCCGGCGAACATTCCCGCTCACTGCCGCGTTCAAGTGACACTCAGGCCGACCTCCGACTCCTTGATCAAAATGGAGCTGTGGTTACCCATTGACGACTGGAACGGAAAATTCATGGGCGTGGGGAATGGTGGGTTCGCGGGATCGATCCAGGGATTGACGAATGAAATGCCACCGGCGCTGCGGCTCGGATACGCCACCGCCGGCACCGACACCGGCCACCAGGAGGCTGGCGGCGACTGGGCGATCGGCCACCCCGAAAAGATGATCGACTTCGGCTACCGTGCCACGCATGAGATGACGCTGAAGGCGAAGGAGATCGTGAAGGCCTTCTACGATCGCAGTCCGAAGTACTCCTATTTCAAGGGATGCTCCACAGGCGGTCGCATGGCGCTGATGGAGGCGCAGAGATATCCCGACGACTACGACGGGATCATCGCCGGCTCCCTCGCGAACCGCCACATTCACATGTGGACTGCGGGCGTTGCGCGAAGCATCGAGCTTTCACGTCATCCGGAGGGCAGCCTCACTGCGGAGAAGGCGGCGCTCGTGAATCAGATGGTGACCGGCACGTGCGACACGCTCAAGGAGGGATTCCTCAACAATCCGCGCCAGTGCAGCGTGGACTTCTCGAAGCTGCTCTGTCCCGCTGGCAAAGACGACGCAACGTGCCTGACGTCGGCGCAACTGAAGACCGTCGAGGTCTTTTACGGCGGCGTGAAAAACTCAAAGGGCGAGTTGATCTTTTCGGGACAGGCGCTCGGTAATCCCATCGGGCCTGTTCGCGGGACGAATCAGGCGCCGGGCGGCGTGTTCGACATTGTCCGCATCGCGTTCAACGATCCGAACCTCGATTGGCACACCTTCGATCTCGATAAAGACATGCCGCGCATCGACAAGGCCGTCGGCTATGTCGATGCCGTGAATCCAGATCTCGGCGCATTCAAGAAGCGCGGAGGCAAACTGCTGCTCACGCATGGATGGGCCGACACTGGCATCACGCCCGAAACAACGATCTGGTACTACGATTCGGTACTCGACAAGATGGGCAAGAGTCAGAGCGACTGGATGCGTCTGTTCATGGCGCCTGGCATGGGCCATTGCGGCGGCGGTCCTGGCGTCAACACGTTCGACTCCATTGGCACGCTGGAGCGATGGGTCGAAAAGGGGATCGCTCCGGACCGCATGATGGGAACCGGAGCGCAGGGGCTGAGTCGTCCGCTGTGCCCGTATCCGCAATACGCGAAATACAACGGAACCGGCGACTTGAAAGACGGGGCGAACTGGGCCTGCACCGCGCCTGCTCCGGAAACGCACGCGAAGTAAGTCGTGCACCTGCGACGACCGTGTCAGCCTGAGCATTTTGCAACCTGCCGGGTGTGCGCGCAGCGCCGGCACGGTGCGTTTGCCTGATGGGGCCGACTCGCAGAGTTGTGCCCGGACGGGCGAGATTCCGATCTTTCAATCGAGGCGCTTGACCTCAGCCTCTTGACATACATAGAACCACAATGTATAAGCCTTCTACGTATGGACATGAACAAGGACCTGGTTGCGGCGTCCGCCGCGCCGCTCGTGCTCGCCATCCTTGCCGAAGGCGAGAGTTACGGCTACGCGATTATCAAGCGAGTGGCGGAGTTGTCAGGCGGTCATCTCCAATGGACCGACGGCATGCTCTATCCCGTGCTGCACCGGCTCGAGCGCCAAGGTTATGTCGCGGCGAAGTGGTCCGCGTCCGAGAGCGGGCGCAGGCGAAAGTACTACCGAATCACGAAAGAAGGCCGGGCGCAACTCGCAGCCCAGCGGGAGCAGTGGAAAGCTGTGGACGGCACCCTCCGCGGAATCTGGATGCAGTCATGCACCGTATGACGACCTTCGCCGATCAGCCGCTCGAAGACCAAATCGCGGAGTGGCGGGCATACTTGCGCCGCCGGAAGGCACTTCACAGTCCCGACGTGGCGGAGCTCGAGGGACATCTTCGCGACCAGCTGGCGGCGCTCACCGAGGCGGGCCTGGCACGGGATGAAGCGTTCCTGGTCGCGGTCAAGCGCATGGGCAGCCTCGATGCGCTGTCGCGCGAGTTCGCACGCGCGCATTCCGAGCGGCTGTGGAAGCAATTGGTCATAGCGCCTGAGACTGATGCCCCGACGAACACCAGACGCGACGAGCTCTTCGTCGTCCTGAGCCTCGCCGCCGCCGCGGCGTTGGCCGTCAAGGTGCCGGCGCTCTTCGGCCATCCGATCAACCCGAACGAAAATTTCCCGCTGTTCTACGCCAGGAACGCCAGCCTCTTTGTCTTTCCGCTGCTCACCCTCTACTTCATGTGGAAGCGCGGGTCGGACCTTGTCCGCGGTTCCTGGTTCGCGATGGCCTTCGCAGCCGGGGCTGTGTTGGCCAACGTGTTTCCCTTCCCGAGCCGCAGTGATACAGAGGTGCTGACCGTTCTCCACTTGCCAATTGCTCTCTGGCTCGCTGTGGGCTTTGCGTATGTCCGGGGCCGATGGTTCGACGACGGCGGGCGCATGAACTTCGTCCGGTTCTCCGGCGAGCTGGCGATCTACTACGTGCTCATCGCGCTCGGCGGGTTCGTCGTGATCTTATTTACGTTCATGATGTTCAGAGCCATCGAGATGAATCCTGACTGGTTCGTCGCCGGTTGGCTGATCCCGTGCGGGGCGGCGGGGGCTGTTCTCATCGGATCCTGGCTGGTTGAGGCGAAGCAAAGCGTCATCGAGAACATGGCGCCGGTGCTGACCAGGCTGTTCACGCCGCTCTTCACGATGCTGCTCCTCGTCTTTCTGGCGACGATGGCGTGGACGGGCAGCCCAATCAACGTCAAGCGGGAAGTGCTCATCGGCTTCGATCTCCTGCTGACGGTCGTCGTCGGACTCGTGCTGTACGCGGCGTCCGCGCGCGACCCACAGGCACCACCCGACTTCTTTGACGGTCTACAGCTGGTGCTCGTGGTCAGCGCGCTCGTGGTCGACGGGGTGGCGCTCTATGCGATCGCCGCCCGCATTTCTGAATTTGGCTTCACGCCCAACCGGGTGGCGGCTCTTGGCGAGAACATCATTCTACTCGTCAACCTGACGTGGTCGGCGTGGCTGTATGCGCGCTTCCTGCGTCACCGGAGCTCGTTTGCCGTTCTGGAGCGATGGCAGATGGCGTACCTGCCCGTGTTCTCCGTGTGGGCGGCGCTGGTGGTTCTCGTGTTCCCGCCTCTGTTCGGGTACCGCTGAAGCCAGTAGACTTCCAATGAAACGTGCTTACTTGCGCTTCCTGTGTGTGACCACAACTACGTGTCCGTCCGGCCTGGTCGCCGTGCTGCATCGCTCGGCGGCACGGCTCCCGATCGGCTTGGGTTCGCCCCGTCGACGCCGCGAAAGGCCGTCTGATGTGCACAGTTTCCATCGTCCCGCACCGCGACGGACTGCGCGTCGTGTCGAATCGGGATGAGCGCCGCGATCGTATCGAGGCACTCGAGCCCAGCGTTACCACACTCGGGCGGAGGACGGCGGCGATGCCGGACAATCCTGCCTAGGGTTCACACCGATTGCTGCGCCGCTCGTCGCACTCGCGACGCTCGCGTTGGGTCTCGGAGCACGATCCGATCGAGGCGGAGCAACTCGCCCAGCGACCAGGCCTGGAACGGACATCCTTTGGGCGCAAACGGCGCTTCGGCGTCGGCAATCTCGGAAAGATGCCCGAAGCTCACCGTCCGAACGTGTGACAGCAACGGATCGACGAACCGCGTTCGTGCCTCACGCCGGGCCTCGCTCGTGTTGCCTCGCACGCGCACCCACGCGTCGACGAACGGCCCGATCAGCCACGGCCAGACGGTGCCCTGGTGGTATACCGCGTCTCGCGCGGACGAATTCCCTTCATAGTGTGGCGCATAGCCCGGCTCTCCAGGCGCCAGCGATCGCAATCCAAACGGCGTCAGGAGGTGCTGCTCGACGGCATCGACCACCTGCCGTGCGCGCGCTCCATCAACGAGCGCGACCGGAAGTCCTCCGACCGCGAGAATCTGATTCGGCCGAAAGCTGTCGTCGCGTGTCCCCGGCACGTGGTCGACGTCGACGACATCGGCGAGGCGTCCGAGATCACCGTTCCAGAAGCGCTCGAGAAACGCGCGGCGGCCTCGTTCGAACACGTTTCGCCGCATCGGTTCGAACCGCGATGCCGCGTCGAGTGCATTCAGCCAGAGCGCCTGGATTTCGACGGGCTTTCCGATGCGTGGCGTGATCGCACGATCGCCGACGCGCGCATCCATCCACGTGAGTTGCACGCCCGGAACACCAGCGGCCAACAGACCATCCGCGTCCATCCGGATGCCGAATCGCGTGCCACTCGAATATCCATTGACAATGCGCAGGACCGCCGACTCGAGCGCCTCCCGCTGGTGCGAAGACAAGAACGCCGCGCGATCGATCGCCAACTGCAAGAGTTCGTGGACCGCGACGACGTACCACAGCGATGCGTCGACCGCATTGAACTCCGGCGCTTCGCCACGGTCGGGGAATCGGTTTGGCAGCATGCCGTCTGATACCGCGCCGGACCATTCGACCAGAATGTCTCGCGCCTCCGCGAGCCGGCCTGTCGCAAAGCACAGACCGCGTAAGGCGATGAACGTGTCCCGGCCCCAGTCGGTGAACCATGGATAGCCGGCGACGATCGTGCGACCTGCACCGCGTTTCACCAGGTACGCGTCCGCCGCGCGGTCGAGCATCGTTGGGAAGGCTTCGCGCCGTGCGCGCTCGGTCGCACGTGTGTGCTCCAGGAGCGTGACGACTTCGTCGGCGGTACTGCCGTCTCGCGGACCGTCGGCGTCAGCCCTGAACATCCAGGCCGCCTGTTCTCCAGGACCGGACAACGACCAGGTGAACTCGCCGGGCGACGCGAGATCTTCCGTATCGTCGAGTCCGCGCTCGCGTTCGGCCATGTACAGAAACTGCCGGTACCAGTCCGGGGCATGCCGGTACTGTCCGTTGGAAAGTGTGCTCACTGCCAGAACGCCGTCGTACGGCCGGAATCTGACGACGGCGTCGCGGATGTCGGCGTCGAAGCGAAACGCGCCGTTCTCGTGATGCATCGAGTGGTAATCACGTCCGGACAGAAATGGCCTGGCGCGCACGACCACAGGGCCATTCGATCTCACCAGCGTCCAGACAACGACCACCGCTCCGGTGTCATGCCGAACCAAAATCTCCTGGGTCAGACAAGTGCCGTCGGCCAGCTCGTAGTCCCAGGTCGGCCACGGGTCGTCCGTGAATTCCGTCATGCGAGCGGCGCCGTCGGGATAGAGCACGTCGGGCGCATAGCGCTGCGTCGAGAGCGCGAACGATCCGGCCGCCGTATCGGCCCATGCGTCGAAGCCGTTCACCAGGACGACTCTCCCGGTCGGCGGTGTCGTCGCGGTCAGCAACAAGGCGTGATATCGCCGCGTGCGCACTCCCGACGTGGTACCGGACGCGAATCCGCCGCGACCGTCAGCCTCGAGCCATTCCGTTCGATCGTCGATGCCGATTTCAGGAGACGGTTGCGCGGACATAGGCGCCTTCTCTGTTTCTGATCAGGAATCCTGCGGTCACGAGGCCGTGCAGAATTCGCTCTGACGTCTGACGATCCACAGCCCACAATCGTGCGGCTTGGGCAGGGGGCACGCGCAAGCCGGGCATCTCGAGGAATTCGCTCCTGACGCGATCGAACAGCGGCGTCAGCGATTCGCTGGGAGGATCCACTGAAAGCATCGCGCCCGGTGCGATCGAAACGCCGATCAACGCGAAGCTGCTGAACGATCCGATGAAGCTCCAGTCGCTGGTCCGCCAGATTCCCCTCGGACGGCTCGGCAAGCCCGCCGACGTCGCGGGTCTGGCAGTCTTTCTCGCGTCACGTGACAGCGACTACGTCACTGGTACCACGTACTTCATCGACGGCGGCCTGACGGTGTTCTACCAGGAGCAGTAGCGCCGCATGGCGTGGCGGGCTGAACGTCAGAAGCCCGCCACAAAGTGAATCGCGCGCATCGCCGCGTAAGCGACCGGCGCGCAGACAACCACGCCCGGGCAGATCGCCGATCCGTTTTCGATGGACCAGGTAACCGTGGGCGGCGCCGGTGAAGGTCGTCGCGAGCGCCAGTGACACGTTGGCGGCGACCTGAGGCCCCGTGACCTGCAACAGCAACTGTTGCGAACCGACGCCTGCGATTGTCCCGACGAGGACCGCGCACAAGAACAAAAACAGGTCGCGGACAAAACCGGTCGCGGAGACGCGTGCGACGGTTCGCTCCTGTATCGAGCAGCTTTCAGACAACTATCGCGCCGTTCTCATGCTCCGCGACATCGAGGCGCTCTCGACACAGGAGGTCGACACGATTTCCAGCCAGTGCGCTGAACGCTGTGTGAACAATTGAAAGCGCGGCACAAGTGCCCTCAGTCTGCTAGAGCGCTCGGTTCGGGACCTTGAGGCCGCGGGTTCGAATCCGGCGTTCCCAATCACGCACGCAAAATCTGCCCACAACGTACCGATCGGTCTGCAACTTGAGCGTGAACACGCCGACGATTGCGTTACACACAGCAGCTGACCTTCGAGATGTCGCGCGTGAACGCCATCGCGGCAAGTTTTACGGCCTCTGATAACGTCGGGAACATGGGGAGCGTTTCGAGAAGATCGTTGATCGTGTTCCGATTCCTGACGAGCGTCACCGCTTGTGCGACGAGGTCGCCGGCCTGAGGCGTCAGGAGATGCACACCCATAATCTGACCGGTGTCCGGATGGATCGCCATCTTTACGAAGCCTTCTGGACGGTTCATGATGAGCGCCTTTGGCACGAGCTCGAGCGGCACGGTTCGGCAGAGGCATCTGCCAAGCCGCTCCATTTCCTGATCCTCGGTGAGTCCGACACCAGCGAGCTGCGGATCCGTGAAGATCGTGTACGGGACGGCATCGTAGTCGATCGAATGCTTCGACCCGGTGAGCGCATTTTCAGCGGCCAGCGTACCCTCGTGCCCGGCTGTCATCTCGAGCCGCGCCGGCAGGCTGGCGACGTCCCCGACCGCGAAGATGTGAGCGGCGGATGTCTGCAGGTACGGATTCACGACGATGGCGCCTTTGTCATCGACGCGCACACCGACCGGTGCCAGTCCGAGTTGAGACGTGTTGGGCGTCTTCCCGGCTGCTACAAGGATCTCCTCACTCTCGACCACGGCGGCTCGTCCATCGACTTCGAAAGCCACACGCTTTCGATTGCCGGACGATGTGACGGACATTGGACGAGCGCGCGTGACGACGTCGATGCCTTCCGCCTTGAAAATCTCGATCAGACGCTCTGCCAGGATCGCTTCTGTGCGCGGGAACACGCGATTTGATCGTTGAAGAACCGTCACGTGCGATCCAAAGCGCGCGAACAGCTGGCTGAACTCCAGTCCAACTGGTCCGGCGCCGATCACCACCAACGATCGCGGTTGACGCTCTCGTCGCAGCGCCTCGGCGTGCGTGATGAAGCCGGCCTCTCGTAGGCCGGGAATGTCCGGGACAGCGGCGCTCGAACCTGTCGCGATCACAAATCGCTTGGATGTGAGGGTTTGGTCGCCCACCTGTACGGAGCGTGCGTCGATGAAGCGCGCCTGGCCTTGAATGAACGTCACATGCTCGAGGTCGCGCAGGACGGCTGCGTACTTGCCCTCGCGCATGCGATCGACCAGCGTGAGTTCATCGCGCACGATCGCGCCGACGTCGAGATGCTTGACGTCGAGCTCGAGTCCCGGAATCTTGTGATGTTGTGAGGTGTGCAGGACCTCCGCCGCCCAGAGCAGCCTCTTGGATGGCACGCAGCCGACGTTCACGCACGTGCCGCCGATGGGAAGCCCCGTGTTCACGAGCGCGGTTCGTGCACCGAGATCGTTCGCCTTGATGACGGCGCCAAAACCGCCCGCACCACCGCCGATGACAATCAGATCGTGGCGTTCCATGCGCAGGCCGATAGGGTCGGGCCGTGAGCGGCTGTGGGACGGCTGCATCGGCATTGAACACGCGCGATCGTCAACAGCACGGTCTTCCCGATGAACCAGGGACGATACGGCTCCAGCTTGACAGCGGATGCGCCGAGGGCGCCGACGCCGATCAGCGAAAATGCGACCGGTCCGATACAGCACGCGGATGCGACCAGAGCGGCACCGATTCCGCCGATTGCCGCTCTCATTTCGCCGCCTTTCGCAGGTCTTCGACCACGGGACACGCAGCATCCGGTGTGTCGGCCAGCGTGCGATTGCAGCGGTCGAGGTACTCGTTCAGCGTTCGGCGAAATTCCTGCAGCTCAATCAACCGTGCATCGAGGTCCGTGAGTTTTCGCTGGAGCAGCGCCCGCACCTCACGACACTGGCTCGCGCCTCGACGGCGATCGAGACGCAGTAGCTCACGAATGTCAGCCAGCGTGAGTCCGTGGAGTTGCGCCTGCTTTATGAAGCGGAGCCGCTCGAGGACATCCACCGTGTAGACGCGGAACCCGCCCGAAGTACGAGGCGCCGCCGCGATGATGCCGAGCTTCTCGTAAAAGCGCAGCGCATCCGGCGTCAGCCCGCTTCGCGATGCGAGCTCGCCGATCGCGAATGTGTCCTTAGCCGACATCAGTAGCCTCTACCTCGCACTAGTCGGCTCCGCCGTGCGCGTCGACAACCACGATTCAACACGCTTCACTGCGGCCGTGACGTCCCCGAGACAGCAGGCGCCCCTCGGATTGCGGACTTCGCAGGCGCAGCGCCCAGCCGCGATATGCTCACGAATCCGGTCGACCGCAGCCGAGCGACCGTCTGCCTCTATCTCCGCGCGAATCGACGCCTCCGACTCGCCGAAGCAGTAGCACACCGGGCGAGCGCCATACGGGACTTTTTGCCAGACCGCGACACGCACATCGGTCGTCAGGAACCGCGACCCGTTCGCGTCGAAGTACACGACGTCGCAGTCAGCGTCGGGACAGAAGCGGTACTCGCTGTCCGCGAGACGCCGAAGCGCGCGCTCGGTCAGAAGCGCCTTAATCGTTTGGCGATCGACGGCTTTGCCGGCGGACCCACTCTGCGGGCAGCGGGCGGCTGACGGCTCCGCTGACCTTTCCGGACAGCAACAGCTCGACATATTCGATCCCAGTATGGCGCCTCGAGCGCACTCCAGAGTCAAGCGGGGATTTTCAGCTCTCCGATCCGAGACGCTGCGCCCGACTCGCATCGTCGCCCACAATCTGCCGAACCCGCGCGCGTGTCGAATCGGAGGACGGCGGCTCTGAGGGGTGCCTCAGCGCGAGTACGTGGCCTACGAGACGATTGTCTCTTGGCGTCCACTGGCAGTTGCGCGTGAGCCTGGGATAGCATCGAGGCCGGGAGGCCGACCCATGAAGCGAAACGCCTGTGCGGTCGCACTGTTGCTGGTGTCGACGGGACTGCTCTCGATCGCGCAATCGCCGCGGCTGCCCGCGTGCGACGCGGACAACGGCGGCATCACGCTGCCCTCGGGATTCTGCGCCGTCGTCGCTGCGGACGGCGTCGGCGTCGGGCGTCAGATGGCGGTCGCAGCCAACGGCGATCTGTTTGTGGCCGCGCGCAATTCCGAGAGCTCACCCGGCGCGATCGTGGCGCTCCGCGACACGAACGGCGACGGCAAGTTCGATGTACGCGAGCAGTTCGCAGCGCAAGGCGGCACCGGCCTCGCGCTGCGCCCGGGCTTCGTCTATCTCGGTCAGGACACGAAGATCGTTCGCTATCCGAGAAAAGAAAGAGAGCTGAAGGCCTCCGGACCGGCGGAAACCATCGTCACGCTGCCCGATCAACCGGGACACCGCGCCAAGGGCCTTGCATTCGACGGCAACGGCGGACTGTACGTGAACGTCGGCGCGCCGTCGAACGCGTGCCAGTCGACGGGCGAGAGCGATCGGAAGCCAGGCGTGCCGGGACAGTTGCCGTGTCCGCTCCTCGAGAATCATGGCGGCATCTGGCGCTTCGACGCGAACAAGACCGGCCAGACGCAGCAGAACGGCGGACGGCGCTACGCGACCGGGATGCGCCAGCCGTACGCGCTCGCGTGGCACGAGGGCTCGCTGTATTCCGTCATGCACGGACGCGATCAGCTCGATACGCTCTTCCCGAACTTCTTCACGGCGAAGCAGAACGCGGAGCTGCCGTCCGAGGAATTCATGCGCGTCACCGACGGCGCCAACTTCGGCTGGCCGTACTGCTATCACGACTGGCAGCAGGGCAAGCGCGTGCAGAGCCCCGAGTACGGCGGCGACGGAAAGAAGGAGGACGATTGCGCGAAGTACGCGGCGCCGGTAACCGGATTTCCGGGGCACTGGGCGCCCGGATCGCTCCTCTTTTACTCCGGCGCACAGTTTCCAGCGAGGTTTCGCGGCGGCGCGTTCGTCGCGTTCCAGGGCTCGTGGAACCGAGCGCCGGAGCCGCAGGGCGGCTACAACGTCGCGTTCCAGCCGCTGAAGGGATCGACTGCGAACGGGAGGTACGAGGTCTTCGCCGACGGCTTCGCCGGACGGAAACCGTTGGCACGTCCGGAAGACGCGAGGTTCAGGCCGTCGGGTCTCGCGCAGGCGCCCGACGGATCGATCTACATCTCGGACATGGTCAAGGGTCGCATCTGGCGCGTCGTGTATCGCGGCGGCGGGCAGACGCAGTAGGGCATCAATCCTTCGCGGGAACGTCGTCTCGAGCAGGCGAGCGCAAGTCGTCGTAGCGAACCGCAATGATCTCGACGCGCTCGGGTCCGCGCGGCGCACGTACCGTCACGGTATCCCCGACCTTTGCGGTCAGCAATGCCCTCGCCAACGGAGAGCGCCAGGACACCCGCGCGTCGCCGACATCGAGCTCGTCCACGCCCACGATGGTGACCTCGCGCTCGTCTCCAGTCTCGTAGAGGATCGTCACGGTTGCGCCGAAGTGGATCCGCTCGTACGTCTTCCCCGAATTGTCCACCACCACGGCCCGATCGAGAGCCTTCGACAGATATCGGATACGCCGGTCGATTTCGCGCAGCCTCCGCTTTCCGTAGATGTAGTCGCCATTCTCCGAGCGATCGCCGTTGCCCGCAGCCCACGCCACGGTCGCGACAATCGGCGGGCGCTCAACCTTCCACAGGCGTGCGAGCTCATCCTGCAGTCGCCGGAACCCGGGGGGCGTGATGTAGTTCTTCGCCTCGTCAGCCATGACGCCTCGATCGTGAACGACCGATCATGCCTCGAGCCGGATGCCACACGTGGCGTGGCTCATCGCGCGCATCGTGTCACAGGCCTCGTCTGCACGGAAGGCACGACCCACACGAAGCCCTCCGCAGGCTCCCGTCTACTTCAAGCCAAGCTTCTTTCCAGCAGCCAACAGCGAAATCGATTCACGAATGCGCCTGGCGCGCGTTTCCGGTTGCTTAGCGGTATGAATCCAAACGACGAAGTTACGTCGGTAGGTGGGCGCCAGCTCCCGGAAGAATTTCCACGCTCTAGCATTCGCCCTCAGCGCCTTGGCGATGTAGACCGGCAGGTCGGGGATGACTGGTCGTGGCGCGTAGGTGTTGTTCGTTGGTGCGGCCGCGAGACCGGCCGACGTGAGCAGGCCCGACGCCTCGAGTTCCACCCATCGTTTCCGGTTGATCGCCGACCACTTGCTCGTCGGCTTTCGTGGCGTAACCTTGAGAGCGAATCGGTTGTCATCGAGACGTTTGATGAGACTGTCAATCCATCCGAAGCAAAGCGCCTCGCGAACCATGTCTTCGTAGGGGATCGACTTCACCCCTGTATGGGCCTTGTAGAACACGAGCCAGACTCCCGGACTCGAGGCGTGATGCTTTGTCAACCACGCCCGCCACCGTCGACGACTCGTTACCCGCAGGGTCAAGAGTTCTGCCGTCATGTTGAATGGCGTCGCGTGCGATTCTGAACCGGAAACAGACCGCGCGACAACCGACGTCAAGAATGGGGCTGTTTTTACTTCCCGCTGCATGACCGACCAAGAGGCCGCAGGTTGCTTCGCGACGTCGGTCACAACCGATCCGTGCAGTGCACGCGCGACGACAGCTGCCGGCCGAACCAGATTCTCGCGGTCGAAAGCGCCGCATGTCATTCGTTGTGAGATCGCCGAGGCCGGCGGACGGTCCTCACCTTCCCGCTCCTTCCGCCTCCGCAGAAGAACTGATCGCCGCCGTCGGACTCGAGCCCTGACACGCCCACTCCGGGCGGCATCTCGAGCCGTTCGAGGACCTCGCCCGTTCGCGGATCGACTCGCCTCAAATCGCTCTCGTCACCTTCCCAGGTGGCGTGCCAGAGCTCTCCGTCGATCCAGGTCACCCCGGTGACGAAGCGGTTGGACTCGATCGTACGAAGAATCGCCCCGGTTTGCGGATCGACTTGATGGATCTTCCGGTCCCGATACTGCCCGACCCAAAGCGTGCCTTCGGCCCACGCGAGTCCCGAGTCGCCACCGCCGCCGGGCGCCGGGATCGTGGCGAGCACGCGGCCGGTCTTCGGATCGATCTTCTGGATGCGATCCTCGGCGAGCTGAAACAGGTGCTGGCCGTCGAAGGCCGTTCCTGCGTGCGCGGCGACATCGATCGAGCGCAGCGTCCTCCCGCTCGCAGGATCGAAGGCCTTCAGCGTGGCCCCGGCAGCAAACCAGACGTGCTGACCGTCAAACGTGACGCCACCCACGTTGTCGACACCCGAAAAGGGTCCGTACTCCCGGACAATCTCGGCGGTTGATCGACGCATGATTTTCATCCTAGTCAATCGGCAGGGAAGCGGGGAGTAACAAGGTCGTCGTGAATCCCAGCACGGGCGGGGTCATCCAACGGCGAGCTCGCCCGCGACCGAGCGGCTGCACCCTGCCTGCTGCCGCAAGCGACTCGAGCGCCCGCTGCACGGTGCGCTGACTGGCTCCAAGCGCCAGCGCCAGGGCCGAGCTCGACCACGACTCACCGTCGGCGAGGAAGGCCAGCACCGCGGCGTGCTCCTCGGCATGCTCTTCGACGGGCCACGCCAGCACGACGACCTCGCGTACGCGGCGCGGCGCCAGCGCAAACCCTCGCTTCGTCGCGCTGACGCCGGCCAGCGTTCGAAGCTCCCTCCGAAGCCGCCCGACTTCGACTCGCAACCGCGCGCGATGCGATTCATCGGCGAGCTTCGCGCCGAATGCCCGCGCAAGGAGCACATCCCTCGGCACGTCGCCGGGCCACGCTTCGGCCAGCGCGCGTGCGAGCGCGAACAACACCGGACGCGTTGCAAGCGAAACCACCGTGCGCGCGTCACGCACGACACGACGGCACGCGTCCACGACGAGCGCATTCGACGCCAGCAACGCTTCGACCTGCTCGAGCAGGAGAGGTCGCGCCTCGCCGCGCGCAATCAGGCGCGCCGCGGGCGTGTTCAGAACGAGCGATGCGTTTTCGACCTCCGCCGTCAGCGCAGGGATACGTGCGAGGCGTGCGGCGTGCTCGGCCCGGGCGAGCGCAGCACGCGCCGCCTTCGTCCGAAGGCGCCGCATCGCGATCCCCGCAACCACGAGCTCGTAGGCGGTCCTCGACGCGGGAGGAAAAGGCGAGGGGTCGAGCCCGGCGAGCGTGCGCTCGGCCTCGTCGATGCGCCCGATCAGAAGGAGGCGCCGGACCTCGAGATGCCGCGCATGCGCGGCGTTCACGCGGTCTCCGTGCTCTTCGAGCGTCGCCCGCGCCGAGTCGAGCGCCTTCGCAGACCAGCCGAGGTCGCGCGAGACGAGCGCGATCTCGGCCTCGGCGACAACGCACCTCGCGCGGGCCACCGCCTCTTTCGGACTGAACGCCCGTGCCGCACGTCGCAGGAGCGCTTTCGCTCGAACGAGATCGCCGAGCTGCGCCATCGCGATGCCGCGGAGCGCGAGCGCAGGCGCGTCGTCGCGCAGGGCGACCCGCTTCAATGCGCCGAGGGGATCACCCGCCGCGAGCGCATGCGCCGCGGCTGTGATCAACGAGTCCATCGGAATCGCGCCACACTTGTCACTCCCACCGTTCGAGACACAGCGCTCAATCTATCTCACGACGACCAATCACCACGTCGTATCGAGAACGGAACGAACGACGAGGACACGCGACGAAGGGAGAGAAGGGCGATGACGACACACATGACCGGGACACGTGAAGAGTGGCTGTCCGCGCGGCTCGCGCTGCTCGAGGAGGAGAAGGAGCTCACGCGGCGCAGCGACGAGCTTGCGCGGCGGCGGCAAGAACTGCCATGGGTCCGGATCGACAAGGAGTATCGATTCGACACCGACGAGGGGAGCGCCTCGCTGGCAGACCTTTTCCGAGGGCGGTCGCAGCTCCTCGTCTATCACTTCATGTTCGGGCCCGACTACACCGCGGGATGTCCGTCCTGCTCGGCGATCGCGGACGGGTTCAACGGCTTCGCCGTTCACCTGGCCAACCACGACGTCACGCTGTCGGCCGTGTCGCGGGCCCCTCTCGCGAAGCTGCGGGCGTACGCGCGACGAATGGGCTGGACGTTTCCCTGGGCGTCCGCGTTCGGCACCGACTTCAACGCCGACTTCAGCGTGAAGTTCACTGAGGAGCAACAGCGCGAGGGAGGCATCGAATACAACTACCGGCGCGAGAGAGCGTGGCAGTTGCGCGGGGGCGACGAACCCGTCGTCAAGATCGCAGCCATGACCGGAACCGACGCGGCCACGTACACGCGCGAGAGGCCCGGCATGAGCGCATTCGTCCTCGAGGACGGCGCCGTCTACCACACCTATTCCACCTATGCGCGCGGATTGGACGGCCTCTGGGGCATGTATCAGTGGCTCGACCGCGCACCGAAGGGGCGTAACGAGACGGGCATCTGGTGGCGCCGACACGACGAGTACGAGAGGCGGTGAGCGTCGTGCGCACCTGGGTTTTACAGGCAGTAGAATGCTATGCCCTTTCACCCATCAATTTTTGAAACGCACTCTTAGTTTAGAGAACCGTCGCGATGCATCGTCGCACTCTGCTGCAGTGGATCGGCGGGATCGCGGTGGCCGGCATTCCCTCGTCTGCATTTCAGGGCGAGCGCCGCGATCGCATCGTCATCGCCGGCGCGGGCATCATCGGCGCAAGCATCGCGTATCAGCTCGCCAGGCGAGGAGCCTCGGTCACCGTCGTCGAGCGGAACAAACCGGCAACCGCCGCCTGGCACGATCTGCAAGGAGAAATCGATGAACGTGCGCCAACCGGTTCTTCCGGCGATTGTCTGCGCGATCGGCCTCGCGCTCTCGGCCCAGTCGACTGCGATCACGGTCGTCCTCACAGGACAGTCGATGATCCGATCGGATCTCCGAACAACGAAGCCGGCGGCCGTGCCGACGATCAAAGCGCTGCTGAACGGCGACGTGATCTTCACGAATCTCGAGGCCGCGGTCGCCGAAGCCGGTGAAACGATTCAGGAGGGCAGAGGATTTCTGACACCGCCGGAAGCGCTGGACGCGCTGACGGCGATGGGATTCAACCTCCTGGCACTGTCGAACAACCACGCCTTCGATCTGAAGGACTCAGGCATCCGGAATACGATGCGTGAGGCCGATCGCCGGAAGATCGTCCATGCCGGCACGGGCAACAACATCGCCGAAGCCGCGGCGCCCGCGTACGTTCGCACGCCGACGGGGACCGTCGCGCTGATCGCGATCGCATCAGGCCTGATTGCACCCGGAGGCCGCGCGACCATGGAACGCGCCGGCGTGAACGAGCTTCGCGTCGAAGCCGGCGATCGCGAGAATGAGGCGACCGAAGACTTACCCGCCGCGCTACCCAACACGCCGAACGCGGAGGATTCGCGCCGCCTCCTGCAAAGCATTCGCGACGCGCGTCAGCACGCCGACGTGGTGATCGTGTACCAGCACAATCACGTGTTCGGCAACCGCGCCTTTTCGACCATCTTCACCGAAGGCCTGCCGGAGCGCCTGGCGCCGAACCCGTGGCTGACGGGCTGGACGCACGAGGAGATCGACGCCGGTGCCGATATCGTCGTGATGCACGGCGCGCCGCTGTTGCACGGCATCGAGATCTATCGCGGGCGGCCGATTTTCTACGACCTGGGAAACTTCATCTACAACGTGCCGCCGACGCTGACGTACATCGACGAGCCGATGGCGTGGGAGAGCGTGGTCGCGTCGGTTCAGCTCCAGGCCAAATCCGTGAAGTCGATCTCGTTGCGGCCTCTCGTCCTGAACAACATCGGTGACGGGCAGCCGGACGTGCACAATCCTTACACGAGCAACGAGTTCCTGCACACGCGAGGGCTGCCCACCGCAGCCACCGGCGCGAGAGCCGGTTACATCCTGCAGCGAGTGGCCGACGCGTCGAAGCCCTTCGGCACGAAGATCGCGATCAAGGGAGAGACCGCGACGATTACGGTAGCCGGCCAGTAAAGCTCTCCGCCTGGTTCGTGCTGCCTGCGCCGGTATACCGAGCGACCTGCGGATCCGCGCACAGCGGACGCGTGCGATCGACGTTGCCGCCGGCGACGAGACGCGACCACGCGTGCCGGCGCCTGCCCCAGAACCTCGATCCCGTCGGATTACCCTCAGGAATCCGCGTATGCCTCGCTATCGCGCCACGATATTGATCGTGCGGCCCAGGTCCTGCCCCGCAAGGAGCGGCCCGCAAAGAAGAATGGCGCTCGCCTGGGCTTGACCGGGAACAAAGGGGCCGGGAATAAAGACGGCAATCTCCTGTCTGTTCTGGGCATCGAGGACCGAGTCCGTGTTGCCGGCTGCAAAGTCGCCTTGTCTGGCAGCGACTGCAATCGTGCCGTCAGCCGCCCCGTCGCCGCAATTCACGACCACGTGGACGAGAATCCCGATGGAAAAAATCTCGGCCTGCTGCTGGATGCTGACCGTAGGCGGATCCGCCAGCACAACCGTCCCGATTGCGAAGAAGAAGACGATCACACTCAACGCCGTGAAATGTCGTGCGAACATTTCCATCCTCCCTCTTGCGTCTGCTGTCGATCGCTTGTTCGAAAGGGTTTGCCATCTCGCGTTCCGCGAGGCAGACGCGAAGCGGGAAGCGCGGAAGCAAAGCGCATGCCTCAGACGTTACTCGCTCACGTCCAAGGCATCGCGCGGCGCGCGGCGCTGAGCCGCCTGATGCTTCTTTGTCGGAGAGTAGGCTGATTCTCTTTCGAAGAACGGAATTCATCACGACGTAATCGACCGGACGTCGACGCGGTCGTTCACGACGTCATCCCGGGATCGCTCGATCCCGACTTCCCGATCGGATTCGACGACCCGGACGAATGAGATCGTGCTCGTCAGAAGCGAACCTTCACCCCGAACTGGAACTCGCGGGCGCCCGTCGCGGTTGCCTGTATTCTCCCGAACGAGCTCGATGAGAAATCGGTGACCGGCACGCCCAGATTCACGCGGTTGAAGATGTTGAACCCTTCGACGCGGATCTCGACCGCCCTCGACTCGCCGAACGGCACACGCCTGATGAACGACAGATCGGTATTGATCATTCCCGGTCCGCGCACTGAATTCCGCGGCGCGGTGCCCGACTGGCCCGGCGTAGCCTTTTGGAACGCTGCGGTATTGAACCACTGCGCTGCGGTCTTCGCGCCGGCGTTCGGATCGCCCACGAGATTCGGCCGGCAGCTCGGCGTCCAGTTGCCGGCGCGCAGGCACGGGTCGCTGCCGTCGTAGATCGTGTACGGGAAGCCGGATTGGAACGTCCAGATGCTCGCGACGGCCCAGTTGCCCAGCACGGCCGACGCCGGTCCCGACTGCAG
>Ga0070699_100001333_pt1 | contig 22720 bp, 29 predicted proteins | sample KBSK1503metaG_FD_65473 | JGI IMG/M metagenome (GOLD analysis project Ga0070699, IMG submission 65473) | Corn, switchgrass and miscanthus rhizosphere microbial communities from Kellogg Biological Station, Michigan, USA - KBS K1-50-3 metaG | ecosystem: Host-associated > Plants > Roots >...
GCCCAGCTCGATATTGCCGAGGGCGCGGTCATGCTGGGCCGCCAGGGTGGCGAATTCCGTCCGCCGCAACCCGGCGGAGTAAGCCAATACGTGGCCGTGCATATCCAGGACGTCGACACGCATTGCGAGCATGCCCGGCAGTGCGGGGCGCGCATTCTCAAGGCACCGACGAACATGCCCTTCGGTGAACGGCAATACACCGTCGAGGACCTCGGAGGGCACCGCTGGACATTCTCCCAGTCGGTCGCCGATGTTCCTCTCGCAGACTGGGGTGCGGCTTCACCGAAGCCACGTGAGCCGGCATAACCCGCGCTTGCTCCGAACGAAAGCGCGGGACGTGTCGGACGATCGGCTCGAACGCCTCCGGCGATTCTCCTATTGGCTGGATGAGGGGATTCGGATTCCGGGGACCCGGCTGCGAATCGGCCTGGACCCGATCCTGGGGCTGGTACCCGGCGTCGGAGATGCTCTGGGCGCCGTGCTGGCTGCCGCGATTCTTGTGGAAGGGGTCCGCCAAAAGGTCACTCGGTTCACGCTCGTCCGGATGGCCGGCAACATCGCCCTCGACGCAGTCGTGGGTTCCGTCCCACTCATCGGCGACGTCTTCGATGCCGGGTGGAAAGCCAATCAGCGAAACATCGCCCTCTTGGAGCGGCACATCGCCGGGCCGCTGGAAGCGCGAAAGACGGATCGACTCTTCGTGGTCGCCCTGACCGGCGTGCTCCTGGTGCTCTGCGCGGCACTGATGGTCGGCGGTGCGCTCCTCGCCGCGGGGATCCTGCGGAGCGTGTTAGCCGGGCCCCGCTAGCGCATCCCTACGCCCCTCGCGCGGGCGCGCGGAACTCGAGCGCCGGGTCGTCCACCCGCCCCATGCGGAGGGCAAAGAGGTCCTTCACGTAATTCTGATGCAGGCGCCAGGGTGACCGCGAGCCCTGCTTGGGAAGCGACGGCAGCGCGCGCTGGACGTATCCCGAGGAGAAGCTGAGGACCGGTTCCTCCTCTACCCCCGGGTCGCGGCGGGGCGTGGCCTGCATGAACCCGCGTCGCGTCATGTAGTTCAGCAGCCGGCAGACGTGCTCGGCGACGAGGTCGCACTTCAGGGTCCATGAGGCGTTGGTGTAGCCGAGCGCAGACGCCAGATTCGGGATGCCGCTGAACATCATCCCCTTGTAGGCCATGGTGCGCGACAAGTCCACCGTCTGGTCGTCGACCACGAGGGTCAGACCGGCGAACAGCTTCATGCTGAGGCCGGTGGCCGCAACGACGATGTCCGCGTCGAGATGTGCGCCGGAACCCAGCAGGATCCCGTCCTCGGTGAACGACGCGATGGTATCGGTGACCATCGATGCGCGTCCTTTGCGAATGGCGCGAAACAGGTCGGCGTCGGGCGCGATGCAGAGCCGCTGGTCCCACGGCGCGTACCGCGGCGTGAAATGGGCATCGACGTCGTAGTCCGGTCCCAGCGCCCGCGAGGCCCCTTTGCGGAGCATGCCCTGGAAGACCGCCGGGCGCCCGCGCGCCAGCGCATAGTACAGCATCCCGCGGAGCACGTTCTTCCAGCGCGCCGCCGCGTAGGCCAGGCGCTCTGGCAGAAACCGGCGCATCGCGTTCGCGATTTTGTCGCGCGTGGGCAACGAGGCGACGTAGCTGGGTGAGCGCTGGAGCATGACGACCTGCGCCGCGGCGTTCGCGCCTTCGACCATGGCGGGCACCAGCGTCACGGCGGTGGCGCCGCTGCCGATGACGACGACCCGTTTGCCGGCGTAGTTCAGATCACTGGGCCACTGCTGAGGATGCACGAGCCGCCCGCGGTAGGCGGCCAGGTTGGGCCACGCGGGCATATACCCGCGCTCGTAGTCATAGTAGCCGGTGCAGCCGTAGAGAAACCCGCAGGTGAACCGGACCGACGACCGGGTGGAGCCGACTTCGGCGTGCACGGTCCACCTCGCGTCCACCGACGTCCATTCGGCACGAACCACCCGGTGGGCGAACCGGATGTGCCCGTCGATCCCGGACTCCCGGGCGGTTTCCTCGATGTACGCTTTGATCGACGGGCCATCGGCGATAGCCTTGGGATCGCGCCACGGCCTGAACCGGTAGCCCAGGGTGTACATGTCCGAGTCCGAGCGAATGCCCGGATACTTGAAGAGATCCCAGGTGCCCCCGATGGCGTCGCGCCCTTCGAGAATCGCGAAGGTTCGGCCGGCACAGCGGTTCTGCAGATGCCAGGCAGCCCCGATGCCCGACAGCCCTGCGCCGACCACGATCACGTCGAAGTGTTCCACGGGCAACAGCTTAATCTCGAGAGGCAATTGTGCACCAGGGTGAACCCTTCGTTCGCGAAGCTGGAACCGGCCCCGGGGTCGTCTGCCTGCACTCGAATGCGAGCACCTCCGGCCAATGGCGGGGACTCATGGAGCTGCTGTCACCCACATTTCGGCTGTTCGCGCCCGATTTCTACGGCGCCGGCAAGAGCCCGGAGTGGCCGCCGGACCGAGTCATCGGCCTGCGTGATGAGGTCGCACTCATCGAGCCCGTGCTGGCCATGGCCCAGCCGCCGCTGGCATTGGTCGGACACTCTTATGGTGCCGCCGTGGCTCTGATCGCCGCTCTGGCCACGCCCGGCCGTATCCGGGCGCTCGCCCTCTACGAACCGACTCTGTTCTCGGTGCTGGACGCGGACACGCCACCTCCAAATGAAGCGGACGACATTCGGACCGTCGTGAGAGAAGCCAGCCGCGCCGTCGACGCCGGCGACCTTAATGCCGCCGCCGAGCAGTTCATCGATTTCTGGATGGGTGCCGGCAGCTGGGGCCAGATGCCGGCGCAACGGAAGGTCCCGATTGCGGCGTCGGTGGCGAGCGTGGGCAGATGGGGACATGCCCTGCTGACCGAGCCAACCCCCCGCGAGGCGTTTCGTTCGCTCAGGATCCCGGTACTCTACATGGTCGGCAAGGCCTCACCGGCGGCAGCACATGGAGTAGCGCGTGTTCTCACCAAGACGCTGCCGAATGTCGAGCTCGTAGAGTTCGACGGACTTGGGCATATGGCCCCGGTCACCCATCCCGAGGTTGTCAATCCGGTGATTGCGCAGTTCCTGGGGCGGGCCCGCTAGCCCCTCGATATCTTTTATTGGAACGACCATGCGAAACCTCTCCGACGGTGCCGTGCTCGAGGATCTGGTCAGCCGCTTTCGCCGCCTGGCCCCCACGCAGCGCTGCCTCTGGGGAGGGATGAACGCGCAGCAGATGGCGCTACACGTGGGCGACGCCTCCGGAGCCGTACTCAAGCAGCACGAATTCACCGCCAAGACAAGGGGCGGCCCCACCGCGGTCCGGCGTGTGGCCCTGCTCTACTTCCTTCCACGCATGCCACGCGGCATCAAGACTGGGGCAGACCCAGCCGCCGCCGTGGTCGACCCGGCACAGTTCGGTCAGGACGTCGAGCGTACGGTCGCCCTCCTGCAGCGACTCGCCACCGCACCGCCGGACGCGCTGGTCGACCGTCACCCCATCCTCGGCCCCATGACGCGGGCCCAGTGGATGCGTTGGGCCTTCATGCACACGGATCATCACCTGCGGCAGTTCGGCCTCTAGGCCGCAGCCGTCTCCCGCCGCGGCGTCATCCCCTGGTCCCACGACCGCCGCGCGCGGCCTGGTATCGAGCCAGGAACGTCCGGACCCCTTCCCGCGCGCAGGCGATGACCTTCTCCCTGGGAGGAACCGTCCCGACCAGCATCGCACGGTCGAGGTGCTCGCCGGCCACCAGGTAGGCGAACTGCGCCGCAGCCCGTTTCGCGTCCGCCACGCGCAGCAGCCCGACGCGCCCCAGGTGCTCGAAGCCCGACGCCAAGGCATCGAGCACCTGACCGGGCGCCCGATCGAAGTATTCCGCCGCCAGCGCCGGGAAGCCCCGCGCCTCGCCGATCAGGAGCCGGCGGAGCGCGACCACCTCGGGCCGCACGATGCCGAGCGCCAGCCGGCGACCCAGGTCGTCGAGGGTGGCTGACAGGTTCGCGGCCGTGATCCCGGCGGTGAACTCCTGATGGAGCCCGCGAACGAACTCCTCCGCGTAGGCGATCACGTCCGCCACGATCTCGAGGAAGAGCGCGTCCTTGTCGGCGTAGTTGTTGTACAGCGTGCGCTTGGTGAGGCCGGCCAGCGCCGCGATCTCCTCCATGGTCGTGCCGGCATACCCCTGGCGCAGGAACAGCGTCCGCGCCGCGTCGACCACGGCCGCCCGTGACCGCACCACGCGCGGGTCATCGGCGCGCGGCCCCTCCGTGGCGCGGCGTCCACCCCGCCGGGAAGTCGCCTTCCGGTTGACTATTGCACTCATGAGTAAACTATTATACCATCGAGGCGACCATTCCACCAGTGCGGGAGTGTACGTATGGCATCCCCCCAGCGGTCCCTGCCCGGCCTCGGCATGCTGGCCGGCCCGTTCTATCTCGTCGTCAGTCTGATCCAGGCCGGCATCCGGGACGGATTCGACCTAATGCGGCACCCACTCAGCCTGCTCGCCAACGGACCGGGTGGGTGGGTCCAGACGGCCAACTTCCTGCTCACCGGTTTCATGGTGATCGCCTCGGCGGTGGGCTTCCGGCGGGTGCTGGGCCAGAAGGCCCGCGCGGCGAGCCTGTTCCTGGGCGGATTCGGCGCGTGCATGATCGTCGCCGCCGGGTTCCCGGCGGACCCGGTGGACGGGTTTCCCCTCGGCACGCCCCCAGGGTATCCCACGTCAATCAGCACAACCGGGATGGTCCACTTCGTCGCGGGAGCACTGGGATTTACCTTCCTCGCTGTCAGCTGTTTGATCGCGTCGCGCGTGATGTCGCGCCGGAACTCGCCGTCGCTCGCGCGCCTCTCGCTCTTCTCCGGCCTCGCCGTTCTGCTGGGATTCTTCGGTGGCCCGATGCTCCCGAGCATGTCGGCGGTCGTCCTGGGAATCTGGTTCAGCGTGCTGGTGGGGTGGGCCTGGCTCGCCGTGATGTCGCGCCACGTGTCCCGCCTGACACCTGAAACGGGCTGACGCCCGCGTCCAGGGTTGCGGTCAGGTCCCATTGCCCCGAGGAAGGTGCTCCCCTCTGCGAGCGCCGACGAATCGTAGAAGGAGCGGACCGTGGCCTGATAATTTGTGGACCGATTTGCGGAGGAGGTTCGGATGCGTCCCCAACCGCTCATTGCGGTGACCGATGTGGAGGCGAGCAGCCGCTGGTACCAGCGCCTCCTGGGCTGCCAGAGCGCGCACGGCGGGGCCGAGTATGAGCGGCTGGTCTCGAGCGGTGCGCTGATCCTCCAGCTGCACCGGTTTGACGTTGCCCACCACCACCTGCCGATCGGCAATCCCGCCCAGCGACCTTATGGCAACGGCGTGTTACTGTGGTTCGAGATCGAGGACTTCGATGATGCGATTCGTCGCGTCGACGAGCTCAAGGCCGAGATCGTCCTGCCGCGCCATCGCAACCCGCCGGATAGCGACGGTGGGCCGAACCATTGGGAGATCTGGCTGCGAGACCCTGACGGCTACACGGTTGTGCTTGCCAGTCCCGACGGGTCGGCCGATGGCAGTTGGCGGCCCTAGGGATGCTCGGGGCCAGGTAGTGCAATTCGTCAAAGCCTTGCGGGAGCGAATCCGCAGCGGAGAGATCACCTGCAGCGTCCGGCTCTGGCAGCGGCCGCACGTTCGGGTTGGGGGCCGGTACTCCTTACCCCCGGGGGAGATCGTGGTAGCGTCGCTGCTCGAGATGCCGCTTGCCGACGTCACTCCGGAGCTCGCCCGGCGATCGGGCTTCACAGGGCTGGCAGCGCTTCTCAAGATCGCCAAACACGGACCCGGGCGACGGGTGTTTCTGGTCGAGTTTCGCTACCGGAAGACCTCAGCACCCCCGTGAGACGGGCAGGCCGAACCCTTCCGAACACTTTGTGGCGTAATGGTATAGCGCTCCCGCCCTCCGGCACCTAGCTTGGCGGCCATGCGAGTCCGGCTCAACCAGCAACGACTCCTCGCCTTCCTGGCCCAGAGCCCCCTGAGCCAGAATCACTGGGCCTTGAAGCTCGGGCTTTCGCGCGGCCACTGGTCCGATATCGTCAACGGCAAGCATCCCTATCCCTCTCCCAAGACCCGGGAGCGGATGCTCGAAGTGCTCGGCCTGCCCTTCGAGGAGCTCTTCGAGATCGAGACCGGGATCCCGTCCTGGGCCGATACGGATTTCCGCCGCGCCATCTCCGATCGCTATCTGATCGATACCGAGCTGGGCCAGGGCGGCATGGGGGCCGTTTACCTGGCCCGAGACACCCGGCACGGCCGGGTCGTCGCCGTGAAGGTCATCTCGCCCGAGGCGGTCGGTGGGATCGGGGTGAATCAATTTCTCCGCGAGATCGCCACCGTCGCCCAGCTCCAGCATCCCCACATCCTCCCGCTGCACGATTCCGGTGAGGCCGCCGGACGGCCGTTCTACGTGATGCCCTACATCCGGGGCGGCTCGCTGCGGGCCCGGCTCCAGACGGCCATCCGGCTGCCAGCCCAGGAGGCGGTGACCCTCACCACGGGGATCGCGGCCGCCCTCCAATACGCCCACGAGCAGCGAATTCTCCATTGCGACGTCAAGCCGGAGAACATCCTGCTCGATGGGCCCCACGCCTATGTCATGGATTTCGGGGTCGCGAGGAAGCTCCACACCGAGGTGCTGCCCTGGACCCAGCGCCGGGAGCTGGATTTCTCGGCCGGCACGCCCGCCTACGTGAGCCCGGAGCAGGCCAGCGGGGAGAAGGAGCTGGATACCCGCTCCGACGTGTACAGTCTGGCCTGCGTGGTGTACGAGATGCTGTCGGGCCGTCCGCCGTTCGAGGGTCCTAACACGCAGGCCGTGGTCTCCCGCCGGTTCATCGCCCCGCCGCCGTCGATCCGGGAGTTTGCCCCTGAGGTCTCACCGCTCCTCGACCGGGCAGTGGAGCTGGGCATGGCGCTGGAACCGCGCCAGCGCCCAGCCACGCCGGCGGCGTTCTCCGCCGCGGTGGCCGGGGCCGCCCGGCAGCCGTCCGGCACGCTGGAACGCGTCAGTCTCGCATTCACCCGCGGCACGAGCCGGCTGCGCCGCTCCCGCCGGGGTGCCACGCTTCCACTGGGAGCCCTTCGCATGCAATCGCTCTGGCAGAATCTCGGCTATGCGCTGCGCGCCCTGCGGCGCACGCCCGCCTTCACTCTCGTCGCGGTGCTGACCCTGGCGCTCGGCATCGGGGCGAACACCGCCATCTTCAGCGTGGTCCGCGGGCTGCTGCTCAAGCCGCTGCCCCACCGGGACGGCGACCGCTTGATGTACCTCCGGCAATCGGCCGATGGACCGGGGCGCGAGAATCTCACCTTCTCGGTCCCCGAGGTCGCCAGCTTCCGAACCGGCGCCCGCTCCCTCGGCGGCATCGCAGAGTATTCGTCCTGGGGCGGCATCCTCCGGCACGGCGACGGCGCCGGCCGCATCTCCCTGGGCCTGGTCACCGGGAATTTCTTCGAGGTGATGGGCCTGTCCCCGATCCTGGGCCGGCTGACCCGTCCGGCAGACGATGGGCCCGGCGTTCCGCCGGTCATGGTGCTGACCAGCGAGTTCTGGCAGCGCCGGTTCGGCGGTGATTCCGCCATCATCGGACAACAGGTGCGACTGGAGGACAAGACGGTCACGGTGATCGGCGTGGTGCAGCCGGCGCCGCACTTTCCCAATCGGATCGATGCCTTTGGCAACATGGTGCTGAGCGCGCATCACCTGAGTGCGTCCATGGTGCAGGGCCGCACCCACCGCATGACGGAAATGGTCGCCCGGCTCGCCCCCGGCGCCACCCTCGAGCAGGCCCGGGCCGAGGTCGCCACCGTGTATTCCCGGATGCAGAGCGACTTCAAAGAGGCCTATGACCCCGGGTCCCACTATCAGGTCAGCATCCGCCCTCTCAAGGAAGCGCTGGGAGCGCGCGCCAAGGTCACCCTGTGGCTGCTCATGGGCGCCGCGGGTTTCGTCCTGATCATCTCCGCCGCCAACGTCGCCAACCTGACGCTCATGCGCGGGGTCCGCCGCACCCATGAGCTGGTGACCCGCGCCGCGCTCGGCGCCGGCGTTACCCGGCTCCGCCGCCTGCTGCTGACCGAGAACCTGGTGCTGACGTTGCTCGGCGCCGGCCTCGGGGTCCTGATCGCGATCGGCGGACTGGGACTGCTGACCTCGTTCGCCGCGCGCTACTCGCTCCGCGCCGGCGAGATCAAGCTCGACCTCGTGGTCCTGAGCTTTACGCTCGCGGTGTCGGTCGGACTGGCGCTGCTGCTCTCCTTCGTGGCGACGCTGCCCAAGGAAGGAACCCTGGCGGCCTGGATTTCCACCGGCGCGCGCCGGATCAGCGGCGACCGCCGGAAGAACCGGCTGCAGCGCGGGCTGGTGGTGGTGCAGGTCGCGGTATCGGTGATGCTGCTCGCGGGGGCGGGCCTGCTCACCCGCACGCTGATGCGGCTCTCCGAGGTGGACAGCGGCCTGGTGAGCGAGGAAGTGCTCAGCATGCAGGTGTCGCTGTTCTCCCCAGCCGAGCAACAGGCCGACTCGCAGGCCGCGGCCGAAGCCATGAACCGGTACGAGGAGATGCTGCGAGACCTCGCGTCCCTGCCCGGGGTGCGCCATGTCGGGTACGGCTCAGCCCCGCTCCGCGGCACCAGCGTATGGTTCGATGTCGCGGCCGAGGGCAAGTCCGTCGAGCCCGGCCAGCCGATCCCGAACGCCGAATTCCGCGTCGCCGGTGCCGGGTACTTCAAGGCCGCGGGCATCCCCCTGCTCAAGGGTCGCGAGTTCGCCACCACCGATGTCCCGATTGGCGGTCCGGTCGTCATCATCAACCAGGCGCTGGCCGACCAGCTGTTCCAGCACGAAGACCCCATCGGCAGGCGCATTGCGGTCTTCGACGTGGTCCAATTTGCCTGGAGAGACTGGCGCACCATCGTCGGCGTTGTCGGCAATACCAGGGATGCCGGCCTGGATGCGGAGCCGAGCCCCGCGATGTTCATCGCTTCGGTGCGAGGGTATGGCGCCTTTCTGGGCGGAGCGTTGATGATCCGGGCCGACAAGAATGTGGCGGCGCTGATCCCCGCGGCCAGCGGTATCGTCAAGCGGTTCGCGCCGACCGCGGTGATCGAGCGGGTGGCCACCATCGCCCAGACCCGGGATGAGAGCGTCACGCCCCAGCGACTGAATGCCGCGCTGATCGCGTCGTTCAGCCTGCTCGCGCTGCTCATCGCGGCCGTGGGCATCGCCGGGGTGCTGGCGTTCTCGGTGAGCGCGCGGACCAACGAGATCGGGATCCGGATGAGCCTGGGCGCCGACGCCGGCAGCGTGCAGCGGATGATCCTGCGAGAGGGCGGCGTGCTGCTGGCACTGGGGCTCGCCCTGGGCATTGCCGGCGCCTTCGCGTCCGCCGGGGTGCTTCGCGGATTGCTCTTCGGGATCGCGCCGCACGACCCGGTTACCTTCGTCGCGGTGGCCGTGACCATGGCAGCCATCGGGATTGCCGCCTGCTGGGTTCCGGCTCGGCGGGCGGCGCGGGTCGACCCGGCGATCGCCATGCGTTCGGAATAGCGGGTCACACCGGATCGATCGGAGGTCGACGTGGAGCGCACTCAGGTCGGCATTTTCCTCTTTGACGACGTCGAGGTCCTCGACTTTGCCGGCCCGTTCGAGGTGTTCTCCCGCACCCGGCTGACGCCGGGCGCCGACTCGCGTCGCTCCGATGACTCGGCTCCGTTTCGGGTGTTCACCGTGGCCGCCTCGGCAGACATCGTCGTCGCAACGGGAGGACTGCGCGTCGTCCCCGAATTCACGTTCCGAACGGCGCCTCCCATCGACCTCGTCGTGATCCCCGGCGGCTTCGGCACCCGCCGGCTGCTCAAGGATCCGGAAGTCCTGGCGTGGATCCGCCTGGTCGCGAGCACCGCCGAGCGGGTGACCTCGGTATGCACGGGCTCTCTGCTGCTGGCCAGTGCCGGGCTGCTCGCCGGCCGGCGGGCCACCAGCCATTGGGCCGCGCTCGATCTCCTGCCCGGAATCGACCCCACGATACTCGTGGATCGCGGTGCCCGGTTCGTCGAAGACGGGGTCATCACTTCCGCGGGGGTGTCTGCGGGGATCGACATGGCACTCGCAGTCGTCGAAACCCTGCACGGGCGAGCGGTCGCTGACGAAACGGCTCGATACATCGACTACCCCCGGCTGGACCACCTGACCGGCGCGCCGAGGACGGGCTGACCGCCATGGAGTTGTCCGCGCACGAGCTGCTCAGCGCCTGGGAAAGCTTCTACGTCATCGCCGGTAGCTCGGCCGGCGCCCTGACAGGCCTCCAGTTCGTCGTGATCGCCCTCATCGCCGACACGCCGGATCTCGGCGGCGCGGACACCGTCGACGCATTCGGGACTCCGACCGTCGTCCACTTTTGCCTCTGCCTCCTGGTGTCGGCACTCATGTCGGCGCCGTGGTCGAGCCTGTCCGCCCTTGCATGGCTGCTGGCCGGCACCGGTGTCGTGGGCGTGGTGTACACCCTGATCGTCATCCTCAGAGCCCGGCGGCAGACCGCCTATCAGCCCGTTGCGGAAGACTGGATCTGGCACACCATCCTGCCGCTGATCGGGTATGGCACGCTGATCGGCGCAGCCGTCGGTCTGGCCCGCGCGGCGGTCGCGGCGCTGTTCCTGGTTGGCGGCGTTGCGCTGTTGCTGATTTTCATCGGGATCCACAATGCGTGGGATGCCGTAGCGTTTGTCGCCGTGCAGCATCGCGCGAAATCCCGGGAGTGATCTACGGCGGCGGCATCCGTACGACCGGCAGGAGGATCGCCGATGGCCGACGCCGGTCGTGCACAATCGTTTGCTTCGCGGTCTTCCACACCGTGTCCGTCGCCACAGGCGAGCCGGTGTTTTGATTCGGCGTGTAGGCCGGAGCTGCACTGCTCGAGATCTCCAGCCGGAGCCGGTGTCCCCTCTCGAAGCGGTGCGCAATATCAAAGAGCTCGATCCGGAATAGCTCCGCTTGGCCGGGCGTCAACCGCTCTTCGCGGGCGTACCCGTTGCGATATCGAGCCCGGCGAATCCCGACGGCCGGCCCCAGCCTCAGCGCTCGCCCGTCCGGTCCAACGTCCGAAAGCGCCGCCGTAAAATCCGTGTCATGGGCATCGGTCGCGGCATACAGGTTTACGGTTACGGCGCCGATCGCCTCGAGCGCCTGGCTCAACGTGTCCGTGGTGTACACCAGGACGTCCGGACGAAGCTGGATCGCTCGACGATCCGATCCCCAGTCGCCCGGATCGCCCGGAACCGGTTGCCTGGGATCGTAGGTGAATGTGTCGGAAGGGGAATCCAGGGCCTGCCGGTCAAGCTTTCCGTCTCCGGTGCTGCTGTTGGCGTGACCCTGACTCTGCAGGTATAGCGGTGTCGCCTCGGTGGCAGGCGGATACCGGTCGAGTGCTCGCCACACGTTGGCCCCCGTCACGTAGATCCGCGCGTGTGGAGCATCCAATCGGGCCGTCGCGCCCTTCAGGCACCAGTCGAAGAAGGCCAGGTGGGCTGCTTTCGTGTCGATGATGGATTCCTGCGAGAACTCGGTATCGCCCACCTTCCCTGATCCGCCACGGAACGCCTCGATGTGCCTCCACGGCCCGACGATCAAAAAATGCGGCTGGGGATCGGGCGCGTGCGCGGTGATGCCGCGCCAGTAGAACAGGGCGCCGGGCTGATCGCCGTCGTACCACCCGGTGACGGTCAGGGTCGGAACGGTGATGCGTGCGAAGTCCAGATCGGTGAACCGCAGCGCCTTCCAGTAGGAGTCCATCGTGGAGTGCCGGAGCCACGCCCGGTAGAGCGGCATCCGTCTCCCCATCACCGAATCCGCGGTGAGGAGGGGCCGGTGCGCCAGTACAGCCTCCCAATCGACGTTGCTCGCGTTTGGCTCCTGATCGATACGGCCGGAGACCTCGTTGAGCCAGCTCAAGGCGAAGGCGGCGGAGAATGCACCGCCCATGTAGGGCAGTTCCTCGAACCAGCGTCCTGCCGCGGCCGTCGGCGCAATGCAGGCGAGGTGCGGGGGACGCTCGCGAGCAGCCAGCCATTGCGCGGTGCCCAGGTACGAAACACCCAGCATACCGACACGACCATTCGACCAGGGTTGCCGCGCCAACCACTCAATGGTGTCGTAGCCGTCCCGGCCCTCCTGAACAAAGGCGTCGAACCTCCCCTCCGAGTCGCCGCGGCCCCGCGTATCCTGAACCACGACCGCGTAGCCGCGCGTGGCAAAGTAGGCCCCCCATTCGGACAGGCTGAAACCCGTCTTCATATATGGCGTGCGGACCAGCAGGACCGGATGACGGCCTCGCGCCGCCGGCAGCCAGAGATCGGCGGCGAGCCTGATGCCGTCGCGCATCGGCACCATGACGCCGAATTGCGAGCGCATCTGGGCCGCCGCCGGCGCGCCCGGTAGCGTGAGGGCGAGGATGAAGAGGAGCGAAGCGCGCATAGCCCGGATTATATCTTAGACCCTGATGCGTGCGCTCTGGCTTCGCGTCCCCCAGCTTCTGCGGGCGGTCCTCACCGGCCTTGTCGCGGCCACGGCCGGCACCTTGCCCTGGGCATTCCTGGTCTCGGCCAACACGAGACGCCTGTCTGACGTGCCGTGGGCCGTGCCGGTCATGGCTGCGTACCTGTGGCTGTACTGGCGGTATGTGCGGGGAGACGGATGGCCCCGGTCGACCGCCGCGGCCCGACGCACGAATTCCCGCGCCAATCGTCTGCCGGAAGATCTGTGGGGCCCCGCCCTGTTGGCGGGGATCCTCGGCCTCATGGCGGTATTGCTGCTTCAGGGGGTGCTCAGTCGACTCGTCTCGCTCCCGCAGCAGCGTGACCTCGACATTTCGCAATACTCCACCCCAACGGTCCTGCTGTGGGTTCTCATGAGCGGGGTCGTCGCCGGCGTGGTCGAGGAGACGTCGTTCCGCGGCTACATGCAGCGGCCGATCGAACAGCGACACGGACCGGTCCTCGCCATCCTGGTGACCGGCATTGCCTTCGGCCTCCTGCATTTAAGGCACCCGGAGGTCACGCTCGTACTCCTGCCGTACTACGTGGCCGCCGCGGCCGTCTATGGGGCGCTGGCACATCTCACGGACTCGACCCTGCCGAGCATGGTCCTGCACGGGGGCGGCAACGTCTTCAGTGCCGCCGGCTTGTTTCTCGGCGGACGCTCCGAATGGCAGCTGTCCGCAGTGCCCAAGCCCCTCATCTGGGACTCGGGCCCCGATGCGGCGTTCTGGGTCACCGTGGTTGCTCTTCTCCTTGTGGGAGCCGCGGCGGTGGGCGCATACTCAGGCCTCTCGCGCGCTGCGCTTGGTCGTGACGCGAGGCGCCGGCCAACCAGCGCGTGAAGGGAAACGGAATGCGAGACGAACTGGAATCTCTGATTGCCGCATGGCAGAACGCCTGGTTCACGAAGGACGCATCCGCCATCGAGCAGATGATGGCCGAAGATTACGTCTACATCGCTCCAAACGGAGCCATCCTGGATCGAGCGGCCATCCTGCAAATCGCCGGCGACCCCACGTACGGAATTACCGGCGGCGCGCACACGGAGCAGCTTGTCGTCATGCTCGGTGACACGGCCACACTGGTGCGCCATCGATGGACGGGGACCGGCACATTTCGGGGCCAGACGTTCGTCGATGACCATCGCTGCGTGATGGTCTGCGACCGTTCGAGCGGCCGGTGGCGCGTTCGGTACGAGCAGTGCTCGGCTATTGGTGCGACGGTGGCGTCCGGGGGACCGGGGGCGTGACGACGCGATCGTTCGCGGTTCGCGAAGCCACCGGCTCCGACATCCAGCTGCTCGCCCGGCACCGGGCCTCGATGTTTCGCGACATGGGCAAGCTGCCCACGAGCGAGGAAGCGGAGTTGCAACGCGCGACGGAGGCCTACTTCACGGACGCCATGCCGCGCGGGGAGTACCTGGCATGGATTGCAGACAGCATTGGCCCGCCAGGCGCAGCGATTGGGGGCGCCGGTGTTCAGCTCCGGCCGATTCTCCCTCGTCCCCGCATCCCGGCCGGCGAGCTCGAGCTCGGCCCGGAGGCTATCGTCCTGAATGTCTACGTCGAGCCAGAGTGGCGCCGGCGGGGAGTGGCCGAAACCCTGATGCGAAGGGTCCTGGCGGCGCTTGCCGAACGGGGAATCAGCCGGATCGTGCTGCACGCCTCCGATGACGGTCGCCGCCTCTATGAGAGGCTGGGATTTGCGCTCACCAACGAGATGCAGCTGATGACGCCACAGGCGGGGGGAGCTGAAGCGGGATCCGCCAGGCAGATCTGAATGACCATTCGTGACAGGCTGAGAGCCGCAGGACTCCGGATCACTCGGACGATCCTGGCCCTCCGGCGCCCGACCGGGCGCGACAATACTCGTGCGTTGCTCGCCCGTCGGGAATCGCTGGACGCGCTCACTCTGCGGGATGCTGTGGTAACCGACATACCTGCCCTGGCCGAGCTTCACGTCGCCACCTGGAATGACACCTACGCCCCAATGATGACCGGGCCACCGGCTTCCGTTCGCGAGCACCAATGGCGTCAGGCCTTCCAGCAGCCGGAGGGCTGGTTTTGTCAGGTCCTGGCGCATCCCGACGGGCACCTGGTCGGTTTTACCAAGGGAGTATTTCGCCCGGAGCACGAGATCCCCGGCGAGCTGAACAAGCTTTTCCTGGCCCGGGACTACCAGCGGATGGGCCTCGGGTGCCGGATGGTGGGCGAGGTCGTGCAGCGGTTTCTGGGGGCCGGCATAACGGCCATGGCCGCGTACGTCGATCCCCGGAATCCATCGTGCGGGTTTTTCGAGCGCCTCGGAGCCCGCTGGCTCATTGAACCGGATGGTCGTATAAACTTCAGCTGGTACACCTGGGACGATCTGCCGGCCCTGGCACGCTACTGCTCGGCCCGGAAACCCCCGCCAGGACACTGACAAGCAACCAGAACCGTTTGAGGGCCAGATGACGACAATCAAGACACGAAGCCTCGCCGCTTCCATCGCTGTTCTTGGTACGATCGGCTCACCGAGTATGCTGCACGCGCAGATGGGCGTCGGGACCTGGGTGCGGCAGGCTACGGCGTCCACGTCCACCATGACGATGAAGGTGGAAGCGTGCTGCGGTAGTGGCCGCCGCTTGACCTACCATCTCGGCAAGGGCACGGTAGTGCTCACACTCGAGTCACGGTTCGACGGCAGCTCCGCGCCGGTATTGAATAACGGGAAGCCCAGCGGCGAGACGATGGAGATTACCCGCGTGGACGACCATCACACGTCCACCATCCTGAAGATGAACGGGAAGACCTTCGGCACTTCGAAGGCCACGCTCTCGGCCGACGGCAAAACGCTGACGGTCATCAATGACCTCACGTCCTCGGCCGGTGGCCAGAAGCTTGGCAAGAGCACCGAGATCTGGGTGCGGCAGTAGCGGGCTGGGCCGGACATCCTTAGGAGGGAAGGCACAGTGAAGGGAATGCTGGAGAAGGCGTTTGGCTACCAAGGCGACAACATGAACCTCCCGGTCAAGGATCTTGCCGGCGCCCTGCCCTTTTACGAAGCAGTGCTGGGCTTCCGGGTCGTATCGCGCAGCGACACGCCGCACCGAGGGGCCGTGCTTGCCCGCGATCAGGTTCAGATCGGCCTTGCCGAAAACGGCGGGGATCCGACGCAGGACGGCTGTGCCTTCCACGTCAAGGAACTCGAGTCGCTGTTCGCGGAGTTTCAGGCCAACGGACTCCAGAAGCAGCTGTCCGGGTTCGACATCGAACAGCGTTCCGACGGCCCGTGGAAGGTCTTTTACGTCGTTGCGCCTGACGGCCTCTGCTACTGGTTCGGTGAGCGCCAGGCTGACTGATCATGCCCACCGAGAAGCCTGGACTCTCCCGCCTGCGCAAGGCTTGCCTGGCTCTGCCGGAAGCCCACGAAGTCGTGGCCTGGGGTGAACCCACCTTCCGCATCAAGAACAAGATCTTTGCCATGTACGCCTCGGCCGACACGCACCACGGCCGAGGCAGGCCGGGCGTCTGGTGCATGGCCGGGCCCGGCAATCAGGAGCTGATGGTCCGGCTTCGGCCGGACCGGTTTTTTGTGCCGCCCTATGCGGGGCCGAGCGGATGGGTTGGTATCTATCTGGACCGCAGAGTAAACTGGCGGGAAGTGGCCGAGCTGCTCCGCGACGCCTACATGCTCCGCGCCCCGCGCAAGACTCCAAAAACGACCAAGCGGCTACGGCCGGGAGGGACATTGTGAGAGCACTCATCATGCTGGGAGTCGCGCTTGTGTCCGACGGAGCGGCGAGTGGCGCGATTCAGACCGGCCTCGCAGCGCAGGAGTGCCGGGCGCTCGACACTCCAAAGCGCACCCCGAGCCTGAACCAGATCCTGGATTCGGTTGCTCTCGTTGCCGACCTCAGCGGCGGCCGGGCCATCGATACCGCGGGGATCGCACTGGGCCTCGCCTATCCCGAGCGGACCGGCCCGCCGATCGTGAACACAGTCGAGCCAGGTGACTCCGCCAAGGTCAGCGGTGACCTCGGTCGGCGGATTCAAGCGCTCTTGCGGGTCCGGGGCGCGGAGCCCGGCACGACCCTTCGCCTTCATGTTCGGTCGGCGGCCGATATTCGGGTGGAACGATCGATCCTGTGCCCACCCGTTTCGTCCGACTCGGCGGCCCTGATGCGAGTGGTGGTGGCCTCCGGTCGTGGGGGCGCGATCCCGACTCACCGATGGTCCTCCGCTATTCGCATCCTGGTCGGTGTGGACGGCCGCGTTCTCGATGCACGTCTCCAACCGGGCAGCGGCCGGGCCGACCTCGACCGCATCGTAATCGAGCCGGTGTTCGCTACTCGGTGGCGCCCCGCGACGCTCGACGGCCGCCCGGTAAAGGCCTGGCTTGCCAACGGTCGCGCCAAGGTAGTCCGATAGCCCGCATGCTGCCCTATTGCCGTCCGGTCAAATCGGACAGCTTCTGCAGCCTGACGGACGCGTCGTTGGTGACCATTTGCCGTAACCACCCGAGATGGCCGGCCCCATAGATCACCAGAATCCGGTCGTTCGGAGACGAGGCGAGCGCGACGATGTTGCGATAGATGCGGATGTTTCTCTGGTACCACATGGCCAGCAGGTCGGGCCCGGCGTATTCCCACGGCTCTCCGAACGGCACGAAGGCGAAATAAGCGGCGACATCCTTTGCCACCATCGAATCGGCATTCATGTACTCCAGCGTCTCGAGCACGGTGTGCGACTGCAGGAAGTCGCCCTGCGCCTTGACCCTTGCGGCCGTGATGGCCTCCAGGGCGTTGAACTTGTCCATGAGACCATTGGCCTTGGCGTAGTTCACCACCCGCACATACGGGAAATCCCCATCTGCATCGACGGGATGGACCGTGGGATGGCCCAACTCCCCGGCCAGCCGAAACCCCAGTTGATCGTTCTCGTTGCGCGAAAGCGTGTACTTCCCCGCACGGTAATCGGAATAGTCCTGCCCGATCCGCTTGCTCCCCACCGCGGCCTCAATCGCGACCTTGGTGGGACGAAAGACCTTCAATACCTCGATCAGCCGAGTGAGCTCCTGCTGGCGCTTCGGCGACAGCACGTCGTCAGCTTGCATGTTGTGGACATCGCGCCCCGGGTTTGCCATGTGGTAGGTCCCGAGCACCAGAATCTCGGGGCGGGCGCCCGATTGAGACCAGCCGGCCCCAGGTAGCGCGAGCACGCCCAGCAACAGGAAGACCTGCTTCATGTAGCCTCCGCTTGACGCAGTGGTGAGATGTTCTCAGCTTAGACAACCCGATCGAGACGATCGTTGCAACCCGGCTCTGGAGGAGGACCATGGCCCAGTACTACCTGGCGCAGGCGAACATTGGACGATTTCGAGCACCGCTGGAAGACCCGATCATGGAGGGCTTCCGAACCCAGCTCGATCCGATCAATGCGCTCGCCGACCAGAGCCCTGGTTTCGTGTGGCGCCTGCAGACGGAGGACGGCAACGCCACGGCGATTCGACCGTATGCCGACGACAATCTCATGGCGATCAACATGTCGGTGTGGGAGTCGCTCGAGTCGCTGCAGCGGTTCGTCTACCAGAGCCGGCACGTCGAGACTCTGCGCGCTCGAAAAAGTTGGTTCGAGCAGATCGAAGGTCCGATCCTCGTCCTGTGGTGGATTCCGGCGGGGCATCTCCCCACCGTGGCGGAGGCGCGGGAGCGCCTGCAACACCTTCAGGACCACGGGCCAACACCGCACGCATTCAGCTTCAGAACTCCGTTCCTTGCGCCTGGCGCCCCGGCCGGCGAGGTCGAGGGTCTCGACGCCGCCTTCTGCGACTGGGCCGCGCAGGACCAGCCTCCGCCGGGGTGACGCTGCCGCCGGTCTTCTACATTATGGTCATTGGGATCCTCGTGGCGCGCGCCGCGGGGGCAGTTGGCGTCCCGGGTCTTGATGATTGGGCCGTGGCCATCCGTGCCGGCCTGGCCCTGATGTTCGTGTTCACCGGCATTGCGCACTTCACCCGAACCAGAGCGGATCTGATCGGGATGGTCCCGCCTCAACTCCCCTGGCCGGGGCTCCTTGTCACGCTAACCGGAATCGTCCAGCTCGCCGGGGCGGTCGCGTTGCTCATCCCCGCTCTTGCCCGACCGGCCTCCTTTACCCTGATGGCTTTGCTGATCGCCATGTTTCCCGCCAATATCCATGCGGCCCGGACCCGACATCGGATCGCGGATCGCCCGCACACGCCGATGATTCTGCGTCTGCCCTTGCAGCTGCTCTGGATTGGCCTCCTCTGGTGGGCGGCGCCGCCGGCCTGAGGTAACTTGGTTGGACGCCCGGCCCTCGTGCGGGCGCGTTTTCCGTCACCTTCTTCACGGAGGCCTCCAATGCGCACTGCCTCTGCTACCGTGTTCGCCCTGGCATTTGCCGCCAGCGCTGCCGCCCAGACCCCTCCGGCAGCACTCAAGTGGGGACCAGCGCCGCCCTTTTTCCCTGCGGGGGCACGCTTTGCCGTCCTGCAGGGTGACCCGGGCCAAACCGGCGTTTACACCGTTCGACTCGAAATGCCCCCGGGTTATACCATTCGGCCTCACACTCATCCGACCGACGAACATGTGACCGTAGTGTCCGGAACGCTGATTCTCGGGATGGGGGATTCCGTTCACACTCGGGGCGCCCACGCCCTCACCGCCGGCGGGTTCATCACCGCCAAGGCCCAGGAGCACCACTTTGCCGTGGCGCGCGGCAGAACCGTGGTACAGGTACACGGCGAAGGGCCATTCGCGATTACCTACGTCAACCCCAAGGATGACCCGCGCAATGCCCCACCGCGCCCCTGAACCATGACCTTCAAGCCCGCCATCTGGTACCCGATCGCCGTCCTGTTGAGCGTCGGCAATCTGGTCGCGCTCTGGTTCGCGGCCGGCCCGACCGAGCCGTGGCATGCCACGATGCACGGCGTGCTGGCAGTGGCCTCCGGAGTATGGGCCCTTCGGCTGCGGCAGCGGCGCGGCGGGAGCGAACGCAAGGTGGGGCGCGAGGCGGTCGAGGCGCTTGACGCCCTCGAGGCACTCGAAGCCGAGATGAGCACACTCCGCCAGGAGCTGATCGAGACGCGGGAGCGGCTGGACTTCGCCGAACGGATGCTGGCGCAGGTACCGGAAGCTCACCGAGTGCGTCCCCAGCCCTAGCTTCCAAACCACGGAGCACCAGCACGTGTAGCGGTTTCAGTGGCTTCTGCATGCCCACCGAACAGGAGCGACAGCGCGATGTACCGGGTTCGACAACAGGACCTGCCGTTCCACGGCAGCTCGCACCACTTCGTTGGCGCCGACCACGGCGACGTGAGTGTCTCGGCGTTCCTCCTCAGCGCGCTGCCGGGCCGTGGCCCCGGACCCCACCGGCATCCCTACGATGAAATCCAGTTTCTGAGGGAGGGCCGCGGCCTGTACACCGTGAATGGAGAGGACTTCGAAGCCGGTGCCGGGGACATTCTCGTCATCAAGGCCGGGGAGGTGCACAGCTTCCGCTGCATCGGGGAAGTGCCCCTCGTCCAGGTCGACATCCATCTCAGTCCGCGGTTCATCCAGGAGAATCTCTCCTAGCAGGAGGCATCATGGCAAAACTCGCCGAGATCGATCGGTTCCGCGATGTATGGAACGCTGAAGCAGCCAGGACCATCGCGCTCCTCGACGCGCTTCCCACCGACAAGTATGATTTCCGGCCGGACGCCGACGGTCGCTCGATAGGTGAGCTCGCGTGGCATCTCAGTGAAATCGACGCCTGCCTCACGTTCGGGATCGAGCATGACCGATTCCGCCTCGAGGATGATCCCCCCAACCTGCGGCGCCCGCGGGAGATCTCGCTCCTCGCTCCGGGCTACCGTCGAGTCCATCAGGAGGCTGTGGCGCGGCTCCAGACTCTGACCGACTCCGACCTGGAGCGCCAGGTCTCCTATTTCGACGGCAGACCGCTGACGATTCGGGAGGTGCTGTGGGATCAACTGCTCCGCCACCTGGTTCACCATCGCGGACAGCTCGTGCTGCTTTGCCGAATGGCAGGGGGCACCCCACCCGGACTGTATGGGCCGAACCGCGAGCAGATGCGCGCCTTGCAGGCCAGCATGAGCGCGGGTAAGGCATAGAGCGACTTCGCCGGCCAAGCGGATGCTGATGCCCAGGATGCTCGCGCTCGTGGCGGTCCTGACCGCGTGCGCCGGCTCGATACGGCCACTCCTCGCGCCCTATTCACCTTCCGCGGAAGCGCCGGCCACGCGCCCGCGGATCATGACGGATGTGCTGGATCCCGGCGCGGCATTCCTGGGCCTGCCGTCACTCGCCACGGTGAGCCTGCCGCCGGATGTTCGGGAGATCCGCCTGTCGACCGGCCACGGCATGATCCTGGGCGCTGAGTACCCGCTGATACGTATCGTGGCGGGACCCGACGGCGTACGCGGCGAGATAATCCGGTTCCGGGGAATCATGGAGGCGCGGGACTCATCCCGTCCGACGGTGCGGTTGTCGGCGCGGATCGTGGCGCCCAGGGAGAACGTCGACTGGCGCCAGCTACTGCAGACCCTCGACTCACTCGGTGTCGAGACGTTCATTCCTCCGGTCTACACCAGCGCCATCATGGACGCCGGCGATCTCACCGTGGAAGTCCGGCGAGGACGTGACTATCGCGCCTACGAGGTCAACGCGCCGGGGAGCCGCCGTGACTCGATCAGTGTTCGCGCGGCCAGGATGGCGGGCCTGGTATACTTTCTTGAGCGACAGACCCGGGGCTACTGACCAGAGGATTCGCGCATGGACCGCACGCTGTTTCGATCGCTCCGTCTGGTAAGCGCTCTGCTCGTTTCGTCGACAACCGTCATGGCTCAAGAACCCCGCCAGGACCGGGCGGCACCGACACGATCGTGCACAACACTCGACGAGCCCGCAAGCCTTCCCGCCGCTGATCAGCTGGTCGATTCCGCGGCAGTCGCCCGCGCCGCGGCCGCGCTTCCGGCGACCGACCGACCGGTCGACATACTGGTGAGCTTCCGCATGGGCCGATCCGGAATTGATTCGATCTGGCTGCTGCGCGCCACGCCCGATGGCCGGCTGGCTGATCAACTATTCGCCTCCGTCCGGGCCGCCGGCCGGCCGGCGCCGAACCTCGACCTCGTTGGCATTCGGCTTCGCCTGACAGTCGACTCCACTCTGCATTTCACCACGGAGCGGAGCGAGCTCTGCGTTCAGACCAACATCGCAGACGTCTCTGCCGTTGGCCGCATTCGCGTGAGCGTCGTGGCCGGTGCGGCGCCGCCGGCCTTCGACAATCCCCGCATTCGCATCCGGATCGGCGCCGATGGCATTGCCCGCAGCGCAATGATCATCACCAGCAGTGGCAACCGGGAACTCGACCGGGAGATCCAGCGCATCGCGTCGCAGGGCCGCTACCTGCCCGCTTTGCTCGATGGCCATCCGGTTGAGATCTGGCTGGAAGCAGGCCGCTTCGGGCCGGTGCGACCGTAGGGCATTTTCATGGCAAGCCAGGCTGACGTCCGCCGCATCGCCCTGTCGTTACCCGGGACCGAGGAGACACCGGGCCACTTCGCCTTCTCGGTTCGCAACAAAGGCAAGCTGAAGGGTTTCGTCTGGGTCTGGATGGAGCGGGTTACGCCCAAGAAGCCCCGGGTGCCACAGCCGAAGGTCATTGCCGTCAGGGTCGCGAACCTCTTCGACAAGGACCTGCTGCTGGGCGTGGATCCGGAAAAGTTCTTCACCGAGCCTCATTACGACGGATTCCCCGCCGTGCTGGTTCGCCTGCCCGCCGTGACCGCCCGCGAGCTCAGGCCGATTCTCACCGAGGCGTGGCGTTGCCTGGCCCCCAAGGACCCCGACTCGAAGAACACGAAGAAGAAGAAGAAGGCATCTCGTCGATGAAACGTTGAAACATCCGCCACGATCCGCTATTGCGTGATCCAGCTTGAAACGTTATCGTCGTATGGGTATCCCATAGGACGGCGTAATGGCGGACAAATTGGACGTGAAGCAGGGCACCCTGGCCCTGATGATTCTCAAGACCCTCGAAGTCCTCGGGCCCCTGCACGGCTATGGCGTCGCTCGCCGGATCGAGGAGACCAGCAAACACCGGCTCACGCTCAACTACGGCACGCT
>Ga0070699_100001334_pt1 | contig 22713 bp, 17 predicted proteins | sample KBSK1503metaG_FD_65473 | JGI IMG/M metagenome (GOLD analysis project Ga0070699, IMG submission 65473) | Corn, switchgrass and miscanthus rhizosphere microbial communities from Kellogg Biological Station, Michigan, USA - KBS K1-50-3 metaG | ecosystem: Host-associated > Plants > Roots >...
TTCCGACGCTTTCGCCGGCTGATCGGCGCGCGCGCCGCAGGCGACTGCCGCCGCGGCCAAGACGATCACGCCGCACGATACGACGATGTTCCGGCGGGAAAACACAGCTCGGCGGATTATACCTGCACTAGCTGCGGGCGTGACGTCGGCGGATGACGCGGTTTGCAATCAGCGCAGAGAGGACACCGGCAATGCCGAACCATTTCCAGGTCATGAACTGCTGGAGTTCGAACGCGCCGACCGTGCCCTCCGCCTCGGCAAGCAGCACTGCCGGATCGTAAGCCCGGCCGTCCTTGAAGACCATTTCGACCTTACGAACATCGGCGATAGTGCGGGCCGGGTCGCCGGCGACGACGAAGAGGTCCGCCTGCATGCCGGGAGCGATGGTGCCGATCTCGCGCTCCGCGAGAAAGCGCGCGCCGTTCGACGTCGCGATTTCAATCGCCTGTTCGGGCCGAAAGCCGGCTTCCACGAGCAGCTCCACCTCGCGCTGGTCGCCGAACCCGGCGAGCACGCCTCCCCACCCGGTGGGATCGACGCCAGCCAGCAGCTTGCCGCCGGCCGCCACGAAGGCCCGCTCGAATGCCATTTCGGTTCGTAAAGTTGCCGCAAACATCCGGTTGACAGGAGCGTTGCGGTCTTTCCCGGCGCCCGCCGCCGCATCCTACGTATCCCGCAGCCTAGGGGCGAGCATCGGCCTGATTCGCGGATCGAACGACTGATCGCCGGTGTAGCTCTCGAGCACCGCCAGCGTCGACGTGACCGCGACGCCGTGTCGGACCAGGTCGCCGATGACCTCACGAATCGCGGAATCGCCGACGTCCAGACGATTGATCTCCATGAACACGGCGCTCTGATTGGGACATTGGTCACGTTCTTTGCCGGAGTAGAGATCGGTGTCGAACGGCAGGCCGTGCTCGATGTTGTCGATCCCGAGCGCAGCCGCTTCGCGAAAGCCGACGGCGCACAGGTGTCCGGTGACGTGAAGGCCGCGGTTGTGCGCGGCTGTGATGACGGCTTTCAGTTCGGCCGCTCTCAGCACCGTGTGGGCCTTGAACGACGTGGCGCCGGAATCGGCGTACCGCTCGACGATCCTCGCAATGCCCTCGGGGTCTGGCTGCGGCGTCGTGCCCTGCAGATACGGGCTCGTGAGATGCACCTTCGGGCCGGGCACGACGCCTTCGTCGATGCGCTTCTTGAGACGCGCATCGCCATCGAAGTCGACCGTTCCCGCCGTCCGGATCGTCGTGACGCCCGCGGCCAGATAGAGCTTCGCGAACGCCGTCTGCGCTAGGACAGCGTACGCTCCCGACCCGGGCGGCTCGAGCTGGTAGAAGAGATGTTCGTGCATGCCGACAAGACCCGGCATCACGGTGCGGCCGCGGAGATCGCGTATGTCCGCACCCGCGGGAACTCGCGCCGTCGCCGACGGGCCGACCGCGCGAATGCGGCCGTTGTCGATCACGATCGTTTGATCGTCGATTTCAGGTGTTCCGGTTCCGTCGATCACACGGACGTGTGTCAACGCCGCGGTCGAAGATCGTGGCAGCCGTTCCGACTGCGCGCTGGCGTGACAGACGACGGCGACGGCGAAGCATGCGATCGCGAACGCCCGGTTCATCGGCGATCAGTCCTGCTGCGCCAGCTGCGCGTCGTAGGGCAGCATCATGACGAAGCGGCACCCCGGAGATCCGCCTTCCGGCGCGCACGACAGCGTGCCCCGGCGGACGATCTTCACCGAGTCGTCGTCGGGAAACAGCACGTCGAACGTCGCCTTCCTGAGCGCCTCGCCGAACGGGCGCAGCCGCTCGTCGCCGCCGATGAACTTCACCGTTTCGACCGAGCTGCGGGCCAGCACGACGAAGAAGTCGGCCGACGCTCCGGCCGGTCCCGGCTTGTCGAGCACGATCGTGCGCTCGCGCGCGAGCGCGTCGTGCTGCGCGTGCAGCGCCGCCTCGACGCGATCGCCGCCGCCGACGAGCGCCACGAGCCGCTCCCGCGTTTTCTCGTCGGGGCGTTCGGCGTTCAGCGCCAGCGCGTACATCCGCGCTGCATCGTCTCGTCGCCCGAGCTTCTCGTAGATCTGTCCGAGGTGGTCGCCGACTTCCGCATTCTGAAGGAGGAGCCACGAGGCCCTGACGAACGTCTCCGCGCGTTTGACGTCGCCCCGCGCGAGGTGCACGCAGCCCAACGTGTCCCAGTCGGCCGCCAGCTCGCTCATGTGCCACAGGTCGAGGGCGGTGACGCGGTCGACGGAGATGTTCCGCGATGCGAGGCTCCTCGCGGCCACGGCTGATTCGGCGTAGCGGCGCGCGAGATCCAGGTCGGTCTTGTTCAGCGCGAGCTGATACGCGATTTCATTCCACGTTCTCGGATCGGGCGCGAGCGCCACGGCGCGATCGAACGTCGCCATCGCGCGATCGTGGTCGCCGAGATTGAGGTACGCCTCGCCAAGGCGGATCCGAAGCGTCGAATCCTGCTGCGACAGCGCGATCGCCTTCTCGAGCTCGGCGGCCGCGGCGTCGTGCTTGCGCCATTCGAGATACACTCCGCCGAGGTTCGCGTGCGCCTGGAGGTTGAGCGGGTCGATCTCCAGCTGCTTCTTGAAGGCGGACTCGGCCTCCCTGAACTTGCGCTGTGCGGTGTAGGCGCGTCCGAGATTGTTGTACGAGTACAAATCGTAGCGATTGATCTCGATCTGTTTCTGGAAGGCGCCGATGGCCGCGTCGGTCTGGCGCAGCTCCAGGTACGCGCGTCCTAGGTTGTTCCACGCGCTCTTGTGCTGCGGCTCGAGATCGGTGACGCGCGTCAGCAGCGTCACCGCCTGCGCGTAGCTGCCGGCTTCGAGCGCATCGTAGCCGCTCTTGTACAAGTCGGCCGGCTTCAGCTGCTCCATCGCGCTCGTGATGGAGCCCGCCGATCGTTCGAGCGCCAGCGTCTGCTGCATATCGCGCGACACGACGCGTCGAAATGCCGTGTAGTCGTCGTGCCGCTCCGCGGGGAGCTCCGAGCCGCGCACGTCGAGCGTTCGTTCGGCGGTGAACACCACGCCCTCGACCCGGTACTCCGCTCGATACTCGGCGTAGTCGCGCGTCGTCGCGATCGCCAGGGGCGGATGCGCGGAGTACGTCCCGGGCAGCTCGAGGCGCACCCGATATACCGATCGTCGCGGCGGCAGGTCGATCTTCGCCGACTCCGAATCGTCGTCTTCCGGGAGCACCGACATGAAGTCGGCGAGCGGCAGATCGAGATCGAACGCCTTCTTCGTCCAGCGGACGTAGTTCGCCGTCACGGCGTGGTACTCGATCGTGAACGGCTCGCGAATCGCCGCGGGATCGGACACCTTCCAATCGACGACTTCGGCGTCGAGGCCCGTGCGACTCGCCATCGCACCGACGAGGCTCTTCCACTCGGCGCTGGACGTCTGACGAAACACCGTCCGCGTCAACAGCTCGAAATCGCCGGACACCGCCAGATGAACGTGCGCCGACAGCGTGCCCGATTCGTCGAGTGTGCCGTCGATCCGAATCTCCGATGAGTTGGTGACGGGCGATTCGGCCGGCGTCTCGCGCAGGCCGCCGCCGTCGGCATCGACGACGAGCGCGCGCTTCTTGCGCAGCGACGGCAGGAGGAGACGGAACGGCGCGACTTCGGTGGTCGTGTCGAGCCAGACGTCGCCGGCGCCGGTGGACACGCGGGTGATCACGTGATCGAACTGCGATGGCGACGGGAAATCGGGATCGAGGTCCGCGCGGGTGTTGACGAGCGCCGCGGACGCCCGCAGTCCGATGCTCTCGACGAGGCTCGCCAGGAGCGTGTGCTTGTCCTTGCAGTCTCCGTACTGGTTGTGCAGAACGTCCGCTGCCGCGTGAGGCTGATATCGTCCGACACCGAACGAAAGGCTCACATACCGGAAATGCGCGGCGACGTACTCATACAACGCTTCGATCTTCTCGAGATCGGTCTTGCGGCCGGCGATGAGCTCCGAGGCCTTCCGGCGGATTTCCGGCGTCGGCTCCTTCTGTCTTCGCTCGAGCGATCCGTACCATCGTGCGACTGCACTCCAATCGGGAAACGTCGTCAACCGCACCGCGGGCGTCGCTGCGTGCTTCCGCGCGCTGGACTCGCCCTTGTGATCCTCTCTGCGGTCATTGGTCCGTCGCGACGTCTGCCAGTCATAAACGCAGCGCCCGTTGCGGACGACGATCGTCGGCTCGGCGCCGGGCCGGGTCTTCAAGGTGACGCGCTGATCGGCGGGGATGTCGACCTGCAGTTGCTCGTCGAGCACGATCCCGCTCGTCGCGAAGTCATGCTCGATCCAGAACTGGCCCGGCGCGAGCGGCGTGTGGAGCGTCGTCCTCACGTGCACGTCGAGCACATCCCCGGGCCTGAGTCCCGGCACGGTGACATGCTTCACGTGAAGATCGGTGTAGACCGGCGCTGTACGCTCGACGGGCGACGTCAGATCCTGCACGGCGTCGGCGGAGGCGCTGACGCTCGAGCCATCGGCCTTCAGCACGCGAACTGACACGACGTCGAGTCGCTCGTTGGCGGCGTTGTACGAGAACGGCAGCTGTCCCAGACTCTGGACGCCGGCGTCGCTCTGCACCTTGACGCGAAGCGTCACCTCTTTGCTGCCGGTGCCGTCGCGCTCGAACCGCCACGCGGTGCGCGACTGCTCGACGACGAACGCTTCGCCGCTGTAATCCTGTGCGGCGGCCGGGACGGCGAATGCCGCCGCCAGGATCGCCGAGGCCAGGAAGCCAATCGATGTTGAACGGGGAAACGCGAGAGGTGACCGCTTCATGCGCCCGCGCGCTGCAAGATGCGAGCGCGCATCGCCTGCGCGCGGGCGCGCGAATCTGCGGGCGGCGGCACACGGCGGCAGGGCGTGCGCTTACGATCGCGTCAGCCGCAATGCAAATGCGTCTTCGGCGGGCCTGAAAGGCCCGCCCCACGGATGCCGATGGTTTGCAGCGCGCCGGTTGTCGTGTTGAGTGGCGCGGGCCTTTTAGGCCCGCCCCACCGATGCCGAGGTCGCAGCGCACCGGTTGTCGTGTTGAGTGAGGCGGGCCTTTTAGGCCCGCCCACCGATGCCGAGGTCGCAGCGCACCGGTTGTCGTGTTGAGTGAGGCGGGCCTTTTAGGCCCGCCCCACCGATGCCGAGGTCGCAGCGCACCGGTTGTCGTGTTGGGTGGCGCGGGCCTTTTAGGCCCGCCTCACCGATGCCGAGGTCGCAGCGCACCGGTTGTCGTGATGAGTGGCGCGGGCCTTTTAGGCCCGCGATGCTCGGATCCTATTGCGTGCTCCGGCCGTCGCCGGGCAGTCGGAACGCGATCAGCTCGGCGCTGTAGTTCCCGCCGCTGATCGCGAGCACGAGGTACTGCTTGCCGTTCAGCAGGTACGTCATCGGCGATCCGCTCTGTGGCGCCGGCATGTACACGGAACCGACTTCGGTCCCGGTCGCCTTGTCGTAGGCCATCAGCTTCGCGCCACGCTGACCGTTGGCCTGCGTCGCGAATCCACCCTCGCCCGCGATGACGAGCGTCTTGGTGACGAGCACGCCGATGCGTCCCTGACGCCCCGTCTTCGGGATGTTGACGCCTTTCAGCGCCTGATGATTCTTGATGTTGTCGGGTGTGTCGCCGTGCGCGATCTGCCAGACGATGTCGCCTCTGTTGAGATCGATCGCGGTGATGCGGCCGTACGGCGGCTTGATCAACGGCAGTCCCTGGATCGTGAGACCACCTCCACCTTCACCACCGCGTCCGCCGCCACCGCCCGGAATCGGCGCGCCCGCTTCGCTTATGGCACCGCCGCGCCCGCCGCCGCCAGCGCCTCCGGCCCGTCCGGCCCCTCCTGCCTGACTCGGTACAGGCGCGTTCGGATCGCGCGCCGTCCCCTGCGTGTAATCGAAATCCTGCTTCGCCGGATCCGCTTTCACCAGGCCGAGCGCCGTCACGTTCGTGTTCGTGAAGATGTAGAAGGTTTTCGTTTCGGGATCGAAGGCGCCGCCCTGCCAGTTGGCGCCGCCGGTCGCCGACGGCAGCATCAGCGTCGCGAGCGGACTCGGCCACGTGCTCACCACCGGCGGCGTGAAGATCGGTCCCAGCTTGTAGCGCGACACGAGCTTCAGCGCTTCCTGGCGCAGCTCCGGCGTGAAGTCGATGAGATCGTCGACCGACACGCCCTGGCGCTCGTACGCCGGCGGCTTGGTCACGAACGGCTGCGTCGGTGAATACCACTCGCCAGGCACCGTGCCCTTCTCGACGGGACGCTCCTCGATCGGCCACACGGGCTTGCCGTTGGTGCGATCGAAGACGTACAGCCATCCTTGCTTCGTCGGCTGCGCAACCGCTTTGATCTGACGGCCGTTGACGGTGATGTCCGCCAGAATCGGCGCGCACGGGATGTCCATGTCCCAGAGGCCGTGGTGCACGAGCTGGTAGTGCCACTTGCGCTGACCCGTTTTCAGATCGAGCGCCACGAGGCTCTCGCCGAACAATCCGGTGCCGGGACGATGACCGCCGTAGTAGTCACCCGTCGGCAGCTCCACGGGCAGGAACACGGTGTTCGTCTCTTCGTCGACGGTCATCTGCGCCCACACGCCGGCGTTCCCGGTGTAGGCCCACGAATCTTTTTCCCACGAGTCGTTGCCGAACTCGCCGGCCTGCGGAATCGTGTGGAAGATCCACAAACGCTTTCCGGTGCGCGCGTCGTATCCCCGGATGAATCCTTTTTCGTGGATGCGGCTCTTCGGCGATCCGCCGGGCAGATGCGCGGCGCCGACGACGATGACGTCATTGGCGATGATCGGCGTCGCGTGCAGCCCGATCTCGCCCGTCACCGGATCGACTTTCTGGTCGTCGTCCATCTTCAGATCGACGATGCCGTTCTCGCCGAACCCTTTCACCGGCACGCCGGTCTTCGCGTCGAGCGCGACCATGCGGTAGCCGGGCGTCACGTACACGATCCGTGAGTCTTTTCCTCCAGGGCCGTCGGTCCAGTACGCGAGGCCGCGTCCCGAGAGCTGACGCGGCGCCGACTCGCCGCGCTTCCCCTCGTTCTCGCCGTGCATCCACATCAGCTCGCCGGTCGCCGCGTCGAGCGCGACGACGGCGCGCCGCGTTCCCGCGGTGGAGTAGAGCACGCCGTCGATCATCAGCGGCGTTCCCTCGAAGTTGAACTCGGGGCGCGGGCCGAGGAAATCGGTCTTGAAGCGCCAGGCGACCTCGAGCGTCTTGAAGTTATCCTTGTTGATCTGATCGAGCGCCGAGTAGCGCGTGCTCGCCAGATCGCCGCCGTAGGTCCACCATTCGCCAGGCTTCGGTTTCACCTGACCGACCAAGTCGGCGTTCATCCAGACGAGTGCAAACGCGAGCGCGAGGAAGGCTGACTTTCGCATAATGCGCGCCATGATATCGCGTTTCGCGCCGGCGCCGACCGGGTTCCTGCACCTCGGTCACGTCGTGAACGCGATTTTCGTCTGGGGCAACGCCGAGCGGATTCTTCTTCGGATCGAGGACCACGATCGGCAGCGGAGTCGCCCGGAATTCGAGGCGGCCATCCTCGCCGATCTCGACTGGCTCGGGTTCACGTGGGACGGCCCCATCGTCCGCCAGAGCGAGCGCCATGACATCCATTCACAATCGCTCGATCGGCTCAGACGTTTGGGTCTCGTGTACGCGTGCAGCTGTTCACGCGCCGATATCGCGGGGCTGAAGCCCCGCGCCACATCGGCGGTGGCGCAGCCCCGCGCCACATCGGCGGTGGCGCAGCCCCGCGCCACATCGGCGGTGGCGCAGTCCCGCGCCACATCCGATGTGGCGCAGCCCTTTAGGGCTGCGAATGCTGCGATCGACGAGCTCCGATATCCCGGCACCTGTCGCGATCGCGGTGTGAGTGAAGGGCCTGGAGTCGGCGTTCGCGTGCGGCTCGAGCCATCGGTTGAACGCTTCATCGATCTGCGTCACGGAGTGCAGGAGCAGAGGCCGCACGAGCAGTGCGGCGATCTACTCGTCCGCGATCGCGAAGGCAACTGGACGTATCAGTTCGCGGCGACGGTCGACGATTTCGAGCAGGGCGTCACGCTCGTCGTGCGCGGAGATGACGTGCTGCCGTCGACCGGGCGTCAGATTCAGCTCGCGCGTCTCCTTGGTCGGTCCGAGCCGCCCGCCTTTCTCCATCACCTACTAATAATGAAGGGGCCCACACAGAAACTGAGCAAATCGGACCGCGACACGGGCGTTCGCGATCTGCGCGCGCAGGGGTGGAGCGCTGCCCGCGTCATCGGGCAGGCGGCGTTCCTCGCGGGTTTGATTCCGGAACCGCGAGACGTCCGCGCCGGCGAAGTCTCGTCTATCATGGCGCCATGAAAAATCGATTGCTCGCCGCGCTCGCGGTTGCTCTGGTGGCCCAGCCCTTTGCCTTGGTGGCGCGGCCCTTTCAGGGCCGCGTGATCGGCGGGCCTGAAAGGCCCGCCCCACCTGCGGATCACGCTGAATGTTCTCATCTCGTGATGCTGAAATTTCCCGACGTCAAAGTGACGGAAGCGACGGCGGTGCCCGCCGCCCAGGGGGCAACGTCCGGGGCGATCCGCGTGCCGCACTGCAAGGTGAGCGGCGTCATCGGCACCGAGATCAAGTTCACGCTGCTGCTCCCCAACGAGTGGAACGGGAAGTTCTTCATGGGCGGCGGCGGTGGATTCGTCGGCACCGTGCAGAACTCGGCGCAGGCGACGGTCAATCTGGGCTACGCGACGGCGGGCACCGACACCGGCCATCAGGGCGGCGCCGTCGACGGCAGGTGGGCGCTCAACAACGTCGAGCGCCGCGTCAACTTCGGCTACCTCGCCGTGCACCGCACCGCCGACGTCGCGAAGTCGATCATCGCGAGCTACTACGGCTCGGCATCGACGCGCAGCTATTTCAGCGGCTGCTCGCGTGGCGGGGGTCAGGCGATGATGGAGGCGCTGCGTTATCCCGACGACTTCGACGGGATCGTCGCAGGCGCGCCGGCGATGGACTGGACCGGCATCGCCGCGCAGTTCATCAAGGACGCGCAGGCGGCGTTTCCCGCGGGCGCGTCGGCGCCGCTGTTCACGCCCGACGTCCTCAAGTCGATCGACGCGCAGATCATGGCGGCGTGCGACGCGCTCGACGGCGTGAAAGACGGGGTGATGGAGGATCCGCGGCGCTGCACGCTGTCGATCGACAAGATGACGGGCCTCAGCGACGGGCAGCGGATCGCGCTGAAGAAAATCTACGGGGAGACGCGCGCGCGCGACGGCGTCCTGTTCCCGGGCCAGCCGTACGGCGGCGAGGGCGAGATGCAGGGATGGCCCGCCTGGATCACCGGCGCGCCGCTGCCCGGACAGACCGCGCCGAGCCTGCGCGTCGGCTTCGGCACCGAGCTGTTCAAATACTTCATCTACAACGATCCGTCGTGGGACTACACGAAGTACGAGTTCGCGAACTTCAAGAGAGACACCGAGCTGACGGCCAGCTATCTCAACTCGAACGATCCGAAGCTGGACGGGTTCAAGGCGAAGAATCACAAAGTGATCATGTGGCACGGGTGGGCGGATGCGGGTCTCTCGCCGCTCGGCACGACGCAGTTCTACGAGCAGGTCGAGGCGGGCGATCCGAACGCGCGCGATTTCTTCCGCCTCTTCATGCTGCCCGGCGTGCTGCATTGCGGCGGCGGTCGCGGCCCCGACACGGTCGATTGGGTCTCCGCGATCGTCGACTGGGTGGAGCACGGCAAGGCGCCCGATCGCCTGGTGGCGCGCAAGACCGCCGCCGCCGCCGGCGCGGTCGAGCGCACGCGCCCGCTGTGCCCGTACCCGCAGCATGCGGAGTACATCGGCACCGGCAGCACCGACGACGAAAAGGACTTCGTATGCAAGTGATGCTCTGTTCTGGATACGGGCGAGCGGTTTACGTCTCGGCGCTGCAGCACGAGGGACGCCGCACCGCAGGATCGGTGCATTACCGCACCCGCGCGTCTCTCGTCGTCGTGCAGATTGCGCTGAGCGTCGTCCTGCTCGTCGGCGCGGCGCTGATGGTCCGCAGTTTCCTCGCGCTCCAGCGCCTCGATCCCGGATTCCGATCGGCAGGCACGCTGACGTTTCGCATCGCGATTCCCGGCGCGCGATATCAGACCGCCGACGCGTTCAACGAATTCGGACGCCAGTTGCAGGCGAGGCTCCGAGCGGTGCCGGGCGTGACCGGCGTCGGCAGCGTGAGTCACGTGCCATACGACAACCTCCCGAACTGGGGCGGTCCGTACATCACGGTTCCTGGCGCCGACGAATCGACATCGGTGATGGCCGACAATCGAGCCGTCACGCCAGGGTTCTTCGAAACGGTCGGCGCGCGGCTGGTCGATGGACGTTTCTTCACCGAGGACGACGGGCCGCGGTCCGAGCGGGTGGTGATCGTCGACGATCGGCTCGCGCGGCGTGCATGGCCGGGGCAGTCGGCGATTGGGAAACGCGTCGCTTCGGATCCGGGATCGACCGGCCATCCGGTCGTGTGGTCGACGGTCGTCGGCGTCGTCCGGCATCTGCGCCATCGCAGCGTGTTCGAGGATCTGGGAGATCAGATCTACTTCGCGGAGCGGCAGATTCAGCGCAACCCGATGGCGTACATGGTGCGCGGCGAGATCGATCCGTCCGCGCTGTTACGAAGCGTCCAGGAAATCGTCGCGGAGCTCGATCCCGAATTGCCGGTGTACGACGTGCGTCCGTTCGACGAGTACGCGGCGGCGGCACGCGCGTCGCAGCGGTTCGCGACGCTGCTCGCGGCGTCGTTCGCGATCGTGGCGCTCGCGCTCGCGTCCGTCGGCGTGTACGGCGTCATCGCGTACGCGATGACGCGTCGGCGGTACGAATTCGGCGTGCGGCTGGCGCTCGGCGCGCAGCCGTCGCAGGTGATTTCGCTCGTCGTCCGCGAAGGCGTGGTGCTGGCAGCTGTCGGCGTCGGCCTGGGCCTCGTCGGCGCCGCGTCCGCGGCGCAGCTGCTGGCGAGCCAGCTCTTTGGCATCACGCCGCGCGACGCCGCCAGCTACGGCGTCGCCGTCGTCGCGATTGCCGTCGCGGCCGTCGCGGCGTGCTGGCTCCCCGCGCGCCGCGCCACCATCATCAGCCCCCTCGAGGCCCTCCGATCCGAGTAAGGCGCTTGGGCGAGCCCCCAGCAACCAGCAACCAGCAACCAGCAACCAGCAACCAGCAACCAGCTCTCAAGTATCATCCAGCCGTGATGTACCTCATCTTGCAGATCGTCATCGGCATCCTCGCCGGCTATCTCGCCGGCAGAATCATGCGCGGCCGCGGCTACGGGCTGCTGATCGATCTGCTGCTCGGCATCGTCGGGTCCATCCTCGGCGGGTTCGTGTTCGGGATTCTCGGCTTGTATGCGACGGGGATCATCGGGCGGCTCGTCGTCGCAACCGCCGGCGCCGTCCTGCTGATCTTCATCGCGCGGCGGCTCACGTGATCAAAACCTTCGGCTTGACGCACGTGGCGCTCGCGGTGCGCGACGTCGAGCGCGCGTCGGCGTTCTATCAGCGCATCCTCGGCGCGGTGGAAGTGTACCGGCACGACACCTTCGCGCAGCTGCAGACGCCTGGCGCCCGCGACGTGATCGTCCTCGAGCGGGACGCGAAGCGCGCCGGGACGCGCGGCGGCATCGCCCACTTCGGGTTCCGCCTGCAGCGGCCGAAGGACATCGGGGCAGCCGTGCGCGCGGTGAAGAAGGCCGGCGGCCGTGTCAGGGAGCACGGCGAGTTCGTTCCGGGCGAGCCGTACCTCTTCGCGATCGATCCCGACGGCTACGAATTCGAGATCTGGTACGAGCTGCCGACGCCAGTGGATCCGAAGCGGCCTCGCGCGCCGCGCGGACCGCGCCGCGCGCGCAGGTAGTGCAGCCTTCCGGGCCTGCGCCGATGGCCGACACCATCGTCCTCGTCACCGGCGCGAGCCGCGGGATCGGCGCCGAAACGGCGCGTCTCGCGGCCGCGCGCGGATACACCGTCTGCGTGAACTACCGGCGCGATCACGACGCCGCGCACGCGGTCGTTCGCGACGTCGAGCGCGCCGGGGCGCGCGCGATCGCCGTCCAGGCCGACGTGTCGTCGGAGCCCGACGTCGAGCGGTTGTTCGCCACGATCGATCGCGACCTCGGCGCGCTGAACGCGCTCGTCAACAACGCCGGCATCCTCGAGGCGCAGACCCGCGTCGACGGGATCGACGCGGCGCGACTCGGACGAATCTTCGCGACGAACGTGACCGGCGCGTTCGTGTGCGCGCGCGAAGCCGTGAAGCGGATGTCGACGGCGCACGGCGGCGCGGGCGGCGCGATCGTCAACGTGTCGTCGCGCGCGGCGGTGCTCGGCGCACCCGGCGAGTACGTCGACTACGCGGCGTCGAAAGCCGCGCTCGACGTGCTCACCATCGGCCTCGCGCGCGAGGTGGCGGCCGAAGGGATCCGCGTCAACGGCGTGCGCGCCGGCATCATCTACACGGAGATCCACGCGAGCGGCGGCGAGCCCGGCCGCGTCGATCGCCTCGGACCAACGCTGCCGATGAAGAGGGGCGGCCACGCCGTCGAGGTCGCACGCGCGATCATGTGGCTGCTGTCCGACGAAGCGTCCTACACGACCGGCGGCTTCATCGACGTCAGCGGCGGCCGCTGAAGCCGCCGTTCGTATAATCGCCAAGCGCCTGCGGCCCGCGCGAACGAAGCGGGGCCCCAACGCGAGCATGAAGACAATGGCCGACGACGATGCGAGGAAGGATCAGCAAGACCGACAGCCAGGCGGCAAGAACATCTCGCCCGAGGCGCCGGGGGCGCTCGAATGGACCTGCCAGGATCCGGTCGAATCGCTGAAGCGGCTGCTGCAGTACGTGGAAAGCGAAGCCGACAAGGCGATCGCGTGGTACTGGCAGCGCAAGAAGTGGAAGGCACGGCTCTCGCGCGGCGTTCAGTTCCTTGCCGTCGTCCTGACGGCGCTCGCCGGCATCGTGCCCGTTGCCAGCACGCTGCTGCAGGACGTGAACCGCACGCCGATCTCGCCGCTGTGGTCGTCGCTCCTCGTCGGCGTCGCTGCGGCGCTGCTCGGCGTGGATCGCGCGTTCGGCTATTCGAGCGGCTGGGCGCGGTACATGCTGGCCGCGACCGCCATTCGCAAGAATTACGAAGAGTTCCGGATGGACTGGATTGCGCTCACCGCCGGCGCCGCATGCCCTACGCCGACACCCGAGCAGGTGGCGGCCATGGTGCAGAAGGCGAAGGATTTTCGCGTCGGCGTCGAAGCGATCGTGCTGCAGGAGACTCGCGATTGGGTCACCGAGTTTCAGAGCAACATCTCGCAGCTCGAGAAAGAGGCCAGGGCGCAGGTCGAGCAGCTGAAAGCCGAGGCCGCGAAAGCGCTCGACGCGCAACGCGCCGCGACGCAGGTCGGGTCGTTGGAAGTGACCGTTGTCAACGCCGACCGAGCGCAGGGCTTCGCGTTCACGATCACGGTCGAGGGCGCCGACGGCGTCGTGATCAAGGACGAGCAGGTCTCTGGCAGCAGGAAGTGGTCGCGCGCCAACGTCAAGCCGGGTCAGTACACCGTCAGGGTGTCGGCAACGAGCCCCGCAACTGCGGCGGCGCCCGCAAGAGGCGTTGGCGATTCGGCGGTCGTGATCGTCAAGCCGGGCGAGATCGGCAAAGGCTCGATCGAATTGCCCATCTGATGCTTGACGCCCGGGCACGTGCTGGAACGGAACGTCGCTGATGGATAATTGGCGCCTTATGACACGCACAACGTTGCTCGTCGTATTCGTCGCGGCACTCGCCATCGCCGGCTGCTCGCGCGCCACGCCCGAGCAGCAGATCGTCGACGATGCCGCGGCGGCGCTCGGCGGACGCGATCGCCTGCTCGCGATCAAGACGCTCGTCATCGAAGGCGAAGGCACGAACGGCAACCTCGGGCAGGACATGACGCCCGAGGCGACGGGGCAGGCCTTCGCCCTGAAGGGCTACAAACGCGCGATCGACGTCGCCGGCGGCCGCGTGCGCGTCGAGCAGACGCGGACGCCGAACTTCGCGTACTTCCAGGGGCAACAGCCGCAGACCCAGGTGTTCGGCGTCGACGGCGACGTCGGCTACAACGTGGCGCCGAACGGCACGGCGACGCGCGTCTCGAACGCCGTGGCCAAGGATCGGCGCATGGAGATGTACCACCATCCGGTGACGATCGTTCGCGCGGCGCTCGATCCGGCCGCGAAGCTCGCCAACCCGCGCACCGCGAACGGACAGCGCACGATCGACGTGACGACGCCCACCGGCGTGACGCTGACGCTCGCGATCGACGAATCGACGAAGCTGCCGACGCGCGTCGTCTCGATGACCGACAACCCGAATCTCGGCGACGTCGCGGTGGAAACCAGCTTCGCAGATTATCAGGACGTCGCCGGCATGAAGCTGCCGTCGCACCTGACGACGAAAACCGACAAGTTCACGACCGCCGAGATCCGCGTGATGAAACAGAGCATCGACACCGATGCCGGCAACATCGCGGCGCCGGCCGCGGCGGCGTCGGCGGCTGCGATTGCCGCTCCGCCGCCCGCGAACGTCACCGCCGAAGAGCTCGCCAGCGGCATCTGGTTTCTGGCGGGGCAATCGCACCACAGCGTCCTCGTGGAGTTCGCCGATCACCTGACGCTCATCGAGGCGCCGCAGAACGACACGCGCGCCCTCGCCGTGATCGCAAAGGCGCGCGAGCTCCGCCCCAACAAGCCGCTGACCCAGGTCGTCAGCACGCATCACCATTTCGATCACTCGGGCGGCGTCCGCGCGGCGGTGTCGGAGGGGCTCACCGTCATCACGCACAAGGCGAACGCGTCGTTCTATCAGGACGCCGTCAGCCGCGCGCACACGCTCGCGCCCGATGCGTTGGCGAAAAACCCGAAGCCGATCAAAATCGAAATCGTCGACGACGTGATGCACCTGAAGGATGCGACGATGGCCGTCGATCTCTATCCGATCGCCGGCAGCCCGCATGCGGACACGCTGCTGATGGCGTACTTCCCGAAGCAGCGCCTCCTCGTCGAAGCCGACGTGTTCTCGCCAGCCGCCGCGGTTCAGCCGTACGCGGCGAATCTGCTCGAGAACGTCCGCAAGCTGAACTTGAAGGTCGATCGCGTCGTGCCGATCCACGGAACGGTCGTGCCGTTTGCGGAGTTGTTGAAAACGCAATCAAAGACGAATTGATCACCCTTGCCCGCCGACGTTGGTGAGTTGGACGGGCGGATCCAGCTCACCATCATTCCAGTCGCACCATCGCCAATTTCTTTCGATACCTGCGCGTGACCCGGGTTCACCCGCCCGGCGTATTCCTCGATGCGTTTGGGTTTGGTGCCGGCGGCGGACACGACCGCCGGGCGCCTGGATGAGGCGAGGCTGCGGTTTGCAGAGTATAAACTGGATCGCCGGGCCTGAAAGGCCCGCCCCACACCAGTCATGAAATCTGCAAGCCCCTCTACACCTGTGACGAAGAAAAAGATCTGCGATACCGTGCTCGACGCCATCGGCAACACGCCGATGATCCGCATCAATCGGCTGACGAAAGGCGTCGTCAAAGGCACGGTGCTGGCGAAGGTCGAGACGTTCAACCCCGGCAACTCGATCAAGGATCGCATGGCGGTGAAGATGATCGAGGACGCCGAGCGCGCGGGCCTGCTGAAGCCCGGCGGAACGATCGTCGAAGGAACGTCCGGCAACACCGGCATGGGCCTCGCGATTACCGCCGTCGTCAAGGGCTACAAGTGCGTCTTCACGACCACCGACAAGCAGTCCAAGGAGAAGATCGACGCGCTGAAGGCGTTCGGCGCCGAGGTGATCGTCTGCCCGACGAACGTCGATCCCGACGATCCACGCTCGTACTATTCGGTGTCGTCGCGGCTCGAGAAGGAAATTCCCGGTGCGTGGAAGGCGAATCAGTACGACAACCTGTCGAACTCCGCCGCCCACTACGAGCAGACGGGGCCTGAAATCTGGGATCAGACCGACGGGAGGATCACGCAGCTCGTCGTCGGCGTCGGCACCGGAGGTACCGCTTCGGGCGTCAGCCGGTTGCTGAAAGAGAAGAATCCGGAGATCAAGGTGTGGGGCATCGACACCTACGGCTCCGTGTTCAAGAAGTACAAGGAGACCGGCATCTTCGACAAACACGAGATCTACCCGTACATCACCGAAGGGATCGGCGAGGACTTCCTGCCGCGCAACGTCGACTTCGGCCTCATCGATCATTTCGAGAAGGTGACCGACAAGGACGCGGCCGTGATGACGCGGCGGATCGCGCGCGAGGAAGGGATCTGGGTCGGCAACTCGGGCGGCGCCGCGATGGCCGGCCTGCTGCAGCTCAAGGATCAATTCACCGACCGCGACGTGATCGTCGTCGTCCTTCACGACCACGGCTCGCGGTATCTGGGCAAGATGTTCAACGACGACTGGATGCGCGAGAAGGGGTTCATCGAGAAGTACGGGCTGACGGCGCGCGATCTCGTGGCGACGCGGATGGCCGGCGAGCTGTGCACGATCGAATTCAGCGAACCGGTCGAGAGCGCCGTCCGCATGATGGCGGAGCACGACTTCTCGCAGATCTCCGTCACGCGCGACGACCGGTTGATCGGATCGCTCAACGAGACGCACCTCTACGCCGAGCTCGTGAAGAGCCCCGACGTCAAGACGCGCCCGATCGAGTCGATCATGCAGCCGGCGTTCCCCTTCGTCGACATCTCGACGCCGGTCGATCTCCTCTCGCCGATGATCACCCCCGAAAACCCGGCGGTCCTCGTCCGCGATTTCAAGACCGACAAGACGTTCATCATCACGCGGAGCGATCTGATTCGGGTGCTGTAACGCCGCGATCTCTGCGTTTCTTTCGGGGGGCAGCATGGCCGATGACAAGAACCTGCGCGACCATCTGAAAAAACTCCTCGACTGGGGCGACGCGCACGTCGGGTTCGACAGAGCCGTGAAAGGCATCCCGCCGCGACTGCGGGGCGTCGTGCCGGATCGCCTCGAGCACTCGGCGTGGCAGCTCGTCGAGCACATCCGCCTCGCGCAGGCCGACATCCTCGAGTTCTGCGTCAATCCCAAGTACAAGGAACAGAAGTGGCCCGACGACTACTGGCCTCGTGACGCGCAGCCGAAGAACGCGGCGGCGTGGACGGCGTCGATCGCCGCATACCACAAGGATCTCGGCGCGCTGCAGCGGCTGGCCGCCAATCGCGCGATGGATCTGTTCGCGGCGATTCCTCATGGCGACGGTCAGACGTACCTGCGCGAGGTCCTGCTCGTCGCCGATCATACGGCGTATCATGTCGGCCAGCTGATTCTCGTACGCCGCGCGCTCGGCATCTGGGGAGGAGCGTAATGGGCGCCACCACGCATCGCGTTCAGCACGACGAGCCCGATGACGATCGGCGCGAAGGGCGAATGGGCTTTCTCGATCATCTCGACGAACTGCGCACGCGCATCATCCGCTCCTGCGTCGCGATCGCCATCGGCATGGCGATCGCGTTCGCCTTCGTCGATCGCGTCGCCGACTTCGTGCTCGCGCCGACGATGCGCGCGCTGCCGGACGGCGCCACGCTCGTGTTCCTCAGGCCGGGCGAGGGATTCTCTTTCGATCTCGACATCGCGCTGATCGGCGGCTTCATCCTCGCAGCGCCGTTCGTGACGTATCAGGTATGGCGCTTCGTTGCACCGGGGCTCTACGCCCGCGAGAAGAAGTTCGTCGTCCCGATCGTGCTGCTGGCGGCGGTCGGCACGGTCGCCGGCGCCGCGTTCAGCCACTACGTCCTCTATCCGGCGATGATGGCGTTCTTCCGCAGCTTCGATTCGCCGCGGATCCGCTTCACCCCGCGGCTCGAAGACACGTTCGAGCTGTACAGGAACCTGCTGATTGGAATGGTGGCGGTCTTTCAGATCCCGACGCTGGTGTTCTTCCTGGCGAAGGTCGGTCTCGTCACGGCGCGGTTTCTGTGGCGGCAGATCAAATACGCCGTGATCATCAGCTTCATCGTGGCGGCCGCGCTCACGCCCTCGACCGATCCCTGGAATCAGACGATGTTCGCCCTGCCGATGATCGCGTTGTACGTGATCAGCATCGGGCTGGCGTGGCTGGTCGGCCCGAAGGGCGACGGCCCGGCGGCGAGCCGGAGCGATGTGAGGCTCCCGCTCGTCGCCGTCATTCATTGCGGACTGCGGATTTGGGGTCGCGGATTCAATCCGCAGTCCGCCCCTCGACAAGCTCGGGGCGCCCTGCGCTCGTCGAAGGGCGCAACCCGCAATCCGAAATTGCTCGAGTTCAGAACGTAATCCGCCCTCCGACACGCAGCAGCCGGCCCATCACGATCGCCGACGGACGGCCGAGCGACGACCCGATGGTCGTGACGGCGCTCGTTACCGCGCTGTCGTTGAACACGTTGAAGAGATCGACGGTCGGCTCGAACCGCGTGCCTCCGCTTCTCACACTCCACGCCACTCGCAGATCGACGAGGTTCACCCACGGATAACGGAAGTCGCCGCGCGGGGCGACCTGGATGTTCTGCGTCACCTGCGTCAGCCCGGGCACGATCGAGGTCGTCACCGGATAGACGCGCTGCTGCGGCAGCCCGGTCGCCTCGCGAACGGATCCCGAGAGCTGCACGCTCGCCGGCAGCCGGTAGGTGAAGCCGCCGCGCACCTGGTAGGTGGAATCGAAGCCGACCGCGCCGCGGTTGTTGATGCTCACGTTCGGATTGTTCAAATCGCCGGTGAGCGGCGCCGGAAACGTATCCTGATCGCCGTAGTCGCTGCCGATCGTCAGCCCGCCGAACACCGTCGCCTGGCGCATGCGGGTGTTCATCTGGAACTCCACGCCGTTGTAGTGCTGTTCGAGGTCCGGCACCGTGGCCACGACGTTGCGAACCAGGCCGCGCGTCGCGGGATCCTGGTTGTAGACGGTCATCGGCTGGTTCGTCAGCGGATTGGTGATCGTGACCGGCGAGTACGCAGACGCTGGCACGGCCGCATTCACCGTCGTGTACAGGTCGCCGAACCGGCGTCCGTAGTAACCGACGCTCACCGCGGTGTTCGCGCCGATCTGCCGCTGCACCATCACCGTGTATTCCCACTGGTGCGGCCGCTTCAGATTCGGATCCACGTTGCCCAGCGTCGGCTGCAGCGATCCGGAGCAGCGATCGCGCGCGATCTCGCTGAGCTCGGCGATCAGGTCGTTGTTCGCGTCGCTCCACGGGCAGAGCTGAAACGAGATGTTCCGCTGGTTCAGCGGCTGGATGATCGTGATCCCCTCGAGGCGATCGTAGCGGCTGACGCCGCCCTTGACGGCGGTGCGGCCGTCGCCGGTGACGTCCCACGACGCACCGACGCGCGGCGAGACGGTGTTCCAGTTGACGATGCCGTCCTGCGCGGCGAAGTCGCGGGGACCGATCCACGTACCGGCGGGAGCGCTCTGCGCCGGAATCGACATGACGAAGCGCTCGTAGCGGAGGCCGGGATTGATCGTCACGCGGTTGAGCCTCCACGAGTCCTGCACGAACACGGCGGTGTTGACGCCGGTCTCCTTGTGCCCGCTCGGCGTGTTGACGAGGCGCACGGAATTCGGCACGCCATTGCTCGTGATCTGCAGGATGTCGCCGCGGATCGTGAACAGCTCCTGCGACCACCCGGTGCGCACCTGCGCGCCCGCCTTCAGGCTGTGCGCGCCGGTGAGGAACGACACGCTCCCCGCCCACGTGTTCATGCGCGCGCTGTTGGTGTCCATGCGCGGCGACACGCCGCTGATCGTCGAGCGGATCTGGTCGAAGGTGGCGATCGTGTTCGGTGCGGCGTCGGGCTCGAAGCCGAGCGTGTAGTTGATCGGCAGCGAGAACAGGGCGGCGTCGGCGAAGACGCGGTTGTTGATCGGCGACGACCATTTCACCTCGCCGATGTAATTGAGCTGCGTCGTCTGCACGACGTCCGAGATGGGATCGTTGATGCTCGCGGAAACCCAGTTGTTGGGACGATGGCCGCGCCACTTGATGCTGCGGTCGTAGTGCACCGACACCTTGTTCTTCTTCGACGCCTGCCAGGTGACGCGGCCCGTCGCGTCGCTGATGTGCTGATCGTCGACGGCCTGGTCGCCCGTGGAGGTGAACGTGTTGCCGAGGAAATTGTTCGCGCTCCAGCGCCGGAAGGTCGCGAAGAACCACAGGCGATCGCGGCGGATCGGCCCGCCGAGCGTCGCGTTGACGTCGTAGACGCTCTGCACGCGGTTCTGCACGCGGAAGCCGAGCGCGCCGAGATCGGCGTCGAGGTTGTTCGCCTGCATGCGATCGTTCGCGCCCGTGGCGAACAGCGAGCCGTGAAACGTGTTGCCGCCGTCGTGCGGGATCATGTTGATCTGCACGCCGCCCACGGGCGCCTCGGCCGGCAGCGAGCTGGTCTGGTAGCCGATTTCCTCCATCAACCCGTCGTTGAAGTAGAAGCCGGTCTGGTTGCCGCCGAATCCCATGTGCTGGATCTGCACGCCGTCGACCATGAAGACGTTGTCGTTGTTCGACGACCCGTGCACCTGCAGCGTCGGCTGCTGCATGATCTGCGTCCCGCCGACGTCGGGCGTCGTCGTCGTCACGCCGGCGATGAGCTGACCGACGGCGAACGGATCCTTTCCGGTCGGAATCGTGTCGAGCGTCTCGCGGGTCATCACCGACTGCGAGACCGATCGCTGCACGTCGACGAGCGGCGACGCGCCCGTCACGGTAATCGCTTCTTCGAGCGTCCCGACGGCGAGGTCGGCGTTGATCGTCGCCGTGAACGACGTCGGCAGCACGATCCCTTCGCGCTTGATCGTGCGGAAGCCGGTGAGCGTGAAGGTGACGGCGTACGTGCCGGGGCGCAGATCGACGATCGAATACTGGCCGGTCGAATCGGTGACCGTCGTCCGCGCGCCTTCGATGAGCGCGGAGCTCGACGCTTCCACGGTGACGCCGGGCAGCACCGCGCCCGACGCGTCGCGCACGAGGCCCGCGATCGCGCTTTGCGCGAACGCGGACGGCGCAAAAGCGGCAAGGATGACAGCGAACAGGGCAGAACGCACGTGCTGGCGCATCGTCTCCCCTCCTGGCGAGCCAGTATACTTTCGCGACATGCAGACGCTTCTTCGCGCTTTCACACTGGCTCTGCTGATCGGCGTGCCGATCGGCACGGTTGGATCGGCGCCGTCGATTCCGGACGGCGGCAAGGTCGCGCTGGCGCGCTTCCTGGCGGCGAGCGTCGATCGCGGCGACGTGCCGGCGGTGGCGGCAATCGTCGTCAATCGCGACTCGATGGTGTACGGCGGCGCGTTCGGCAAGCGCGACGTGGCCGGCAACAAGCCGGCGACGCCGCAGACGATCTTCCGCGTCGCGTCGATGACCAAGCCGGTGACGTCGCTGGCGATCATGATGCTGGCCGAGGAAGGCAAGGTAGGGTTCGACGATCCCGTCACCAAGTACCTGCCGGAGTTCGCGAACATTCGAACGCTCGCCGGCCGGCCGCCGAAGCGTCCCGTGGCGGTGCGCGATCTGCTGACGCACACGTCGGGGATTGGGTACGCGTTCTCGGACGAGCGTCTGGCGAAGCTGGATACGGGCGGCAAGCCGGCGTCCGAACTGCCGCTCCTCCACGAACCGGGAGCGAAGTTCACGTACGGTCAGAACACCGCGGTGCTCGGACAGATCGTCGAGAAGGTGTCGGGGCAGCCGCTCGACGCGTTTCTCAAGGCGAGGATTTTCGATCCGCTCGGCATGCGCGACACCTCTTACGTTGTCGCGGCCGATCAGCGCGACCGCGTCGTCACACAGCACAACCGCGGAAGCGACGGCGTGCTGACCGAGCGCCCGAATCCGGCGGATCTCCGGTCACCGGTCCGCGGCGACGGCGGCTTGTTCTCGACGACGGTCGACTACGCGGCGTTCATGCAGCTGTTCCTCAACGGCGGGCGGTCCGGCGAGCGGCGCATCGTCGGCGAGCGGACGCTGGCGACGATGATGTCGAATCAAGTCGGACGGCTGACCGTCGTGCAGCAGCCGACCGCCGATCCCGCGCGCTCGAGGCCGTTTCCGATCGGCGCGGGCAAGGACAAGTTCGGGTTCGGCTTCCAGATCGAGACCGCCCCCACCGATCCGTCGATGCGCAGCGCCGGCAGCGTGAGCTGGGGCGGCATCTACAACACGCACTTCTGGATCGATCCGCAGAAGGGGATTGCCGCCGCGGTCCTCATGCAGGTGCTGCCGTACTACGACGAGAAGGCGCTGGGCGTGCTGAGAGGGTTCGAAAGGACCGTGTATCAGGAGCTGCGGTGATCACCGACTCCGGCACCGACTCCGACCCCGACTCCGACCCCGACTCCGACCCCGACTCCGACCCCGACTCCGGCACCGACTCCGACCCCGACTCCGGCACCGGGTCAGACCGTGACGTGCTGGACGGTGTTGCCGCAGGCGGCCAGGAAACGGTGGAAGTCGACGGCCGCCACGGTGAACGTGATCGTGTTGATGTTGGGGTGGAACGACAGCCGTGACGCCGACTTCAGATCGCGGTCGAGGACCACCCGCACGGAGTGGTTGCGATCGTTGATCAATCCGACCGGCGACACCGAGCCCGGCGTCAACCCGAGATGCGTCATCAGGCG
>Ga0070699_100001336_pt1 | contig 22693 bp, 18 predicted proteins | sample KBSK1503metaG_FD_65473 | JGI IMG/M metagenome (GOLD analysis project Ga0070699, IMG submission 65473) | Corn, switchgrass and miscanthus rhizosphere microbial communities from Kellogg Biological Station, Michigan, USA - KBS K1-50-3 metaG | ecosystem: Host-associated > Plants > Roots >...
TGTCGCCAATACAGTACCGCGAGCGAAGCGACCGGATGCCGGCACTCGATAATCCCAAGAACTCTTAAAACGGTGGTTGAGTGCCGGCATCCGGTCGCTTCGCTCGCGGTACTGTATTTAGTTGCGATCATGTCGGTGTCCTTCCTCACTCGACTGCCTTTTCACACGGTCTCGGTAGCGACCGGCACATAAGAGCTGACTCAAGGTCTCACGTTTACGTTTTCACAAATTCTCTACCACGCGCTATCATGCTGAACCCTGATGGCCACGCAAACGAACACAAACCTCTTTAAGTTCCGTGCCGCCACTCCATCGCGCTGGGGTGATGTTGAAGAACTCTTCGGCGAGCGCGGCGCGTGTGGCGGATGCTGGTGCATGTTCTGGCGCATGCGGCGCAAGGAATTTGATGCTGGCAAAGGAATCAGAAACAAGCGTGCTTTACAAAGCATCGTGGTATCCGGACAAAAGCCAGGGATCATCGCTTACCACGGCAAGGAACCAATTGGCTGGTGCGCCATCGCTCCTCGCGAACATTACATCGCTCTTGAGCGGTCACGAATTCTCGCACCCGTCGATGACAAGCCGGTCTGGTCAATATCGTGTCTCTTTGTTAAGAAATCCTACCGGCGAAAGGGAATCTCCGCGCTGTTGCTCGGGGCCGCGGTGGATTTTGCTGCCAGCCGGGGTGCGGAGGTGGTGGAGGGTTATCCTGTCGACCCCACGATCGAGAAGATGCCTGATCCGTTTCTCTGGCACGGCGTCACTTCCGCATTCAGGGAGGCGGGATTCAGAGAGGTCGTGCGCCGCTCCAGCTCGCGACCAATAATGCGCTTTGAGATCTCCGCTTAAGATACGTATCAACATTGGCGGAAGATAATCTCCGCCAGCCGTAAAGCGAGGAGACAACCAAATGCACCAAGCGACCAAAGCCACCGCGCGTTTGCTGCTTCTCTTGTTGGCTCTCAGTTTGGCCAGTTCGCGTTCACAGTCACAACAGAAACCGGAGACATTCGCTTCCTTCTGGAAGGAATTCACTGGTGCACTTGCGAAAAACGACAAGGAAGCAGTTATTACGCTTACTAAACTGCCGTTCTATTTCGACAACAAAGACCAGGATCGGGCAGGATTCCTTAAAATCTATCCTCAAGTCTTCACGCGTTCGATCCGGCGCTGCATGGCAACTGCAAAGCCCCACCGCGACCCAAGGGACAAAAACTCCTACGACGTCTATTGCGGCGAACTCATCTTCTCGTTTGGAAAAGTTGGCGGGAAATTCAAATTCCTGAATTACGGACCAAACGACTGAATCACTCAACCTCCGCAAACTCACAGGTCGGGAAGGTGGAGACTACCTGACAGCTCAGTCAGCTGTGCTCACGGCCACTTGCTTTGCTTCGGCCTGCCGTTTGACGATCACCAGGGTAATGTCGTCGGCGGCGCTCGTGCCTTGAGCAAACTTTGTCAATGCCGACTCGATTCGATCTCGTATGCCAGCAGCAGAGGCGTCAATATTGCGCGAGACCACTTCGTACAGTCGCGTCGGACCAAACTCTTCGCCCGTCGGACTCACAGCCTCAGTCACACCATCAGAATAGATGCACAAGACATCACCGTACTGCAGTTGCGTTCGCCCTTCCCGGTATTCAGCATCAGGCTTGATACCGAGCGGCAAGCCTCCGGACGCCAGTTGTTCGACGGTTCCCGCAGCATGAACAATCAGTGGCGGATTGTGCCCGGCGTTGAGAAACGAAAGAGCGCCCGACTGTGGATCCAATTCCGCATAGAACAGGGTTACAAAACGGTTCGAGGGAATATTATCCGCAAGATAGCGGTTGACTGCCGAGATCGTGCCGACTAATGAATCATGAGAAGCGGACTGCGCATGAACGGCAGCGTGTAACGACGACATTAAAAGAGCGGCTGCGGTTCCCTTTCCCGAAACGTCGCCCAGCGCGATCACCAGACGCCCATCATCCCGCTCGATAAAGTCATAATAATCGCCGCCAATTTCATAACAGGGAAAGCTGATCCCCTGAAGTTCATAGCCCGGAACGATTGGTGGGGCTGTTGGTTGAAAACGCTGCTGAATCTCGCTGGCCAACGCCAACTCGCGTTCCAAACGTTCACGATCCAATCGTGATTCAATCAGCCGGTTATTCTCAACCCGAATGGCAGCTACGGAGGCAAGCGTGGTCAAAACCTTCAAATGGTCTTCGGTGAAGCGGCCTTCGGCTATCGGCGAATCCGCGTAAATGATCCCGAAGACTTTGTCTGCTACGCCGAGAGGCACTGCTAAAACCGAGCGCACACCCTGAAGCACAACTGTCCCGCTGGCAAAACGTGGATCGTGCTGCGCATCAGAGGTCAATACTGACTTGCCGCGAATTACTACTTCATCAAGTACATTGCGACTGACGCGAATCTCTCCGACTTCCCCGGCGCGGCTTCTAAGTCGAGCTACCGCGACCCGCAATTCTTCGCTGCTGCCTTCGTCACGCATCATGATCAGACAACGGTCGGCAGGCACCGCCTCAAACACGAGTGAGACGATCTGTTCCAAAGTTTCATTTAGTGTGGCTGAAGCCAGCAAAGTAATTCCTACCTTGCTTATCAGCGCCAGTAGGTCGCCAGACTTCGCCGTCGCGTTAACAGCAACATGCTCGGGTTTGGTGCGCGCGCCTTCGATAGCTTCGAGCAGTCCGGATGTAGTCCGATCACCTGACGCAAGCGCGATAGTGGCTTCCGGCAAAGACGCCTCGAAGTTGTCCGTGATCATCGTTGCGCCCATGCTCGAGTTGTAGCTACCGTCGTCAAAAATGATTTCCGTTTCGCCAATCTGGATACGGCCCCCGGGCGTGAGCGGCACTACACCTTCGACATTGGCGCCGTTGTAAAGTGTTCCGTTAGCCGAGCCCAGATCCTGGAGCAAATACCCGTCACCTTCACGACGGACTTCAGCATGAACGCGCGAGGCGAAAGGATCGGGAATACACAAATCATTTCTGGCCGAACGGCCAATCGTGATTCGTAGACGGCCCAGGGGAAAATGGTCGGCTGTTCGATCAGGGTATTTAACTATTAGCTCAGTCATTTATTGAAGATTTGTGTGCGTTGCGCTCGGCGGCAGTCAGCGGTTGCGATCAAAAGGAGCTTTCACGAACGACGATCGTGTCGGCAATGATATCGTGCAATGCCCGACCGCGAACAGTTAGCGCGGCCACTAGAAAGCCTAGTCCCAGAATGATGAAGGATAACGGATAACCTACAAAGTGGCGCAACAAGGCGCGCCCGACCCCTAAATTCGTCCCGTCTGCTCTTTCGATACGTAGCCCTGTCGCCCACTTTCCGAGTGTTCGGCCGGTAAAACCCGCAAGCACACCGAGATTAAGCAAGGCGACTACAATAGCGACAAATATCCCGCTAGTTTCAGCGGAGTTGCCGGCACTCCGCGCCCCTCCTCCCAACATTCGCGCTATCAATGTGCTCAGCACAACGATAGAGACCAGGACAATGTAATCGATCAATAGCGCGCCGCAACGCAAGGCAAATGGCGCACGAAGTCGAATGCCGCCCTGGTTCAGGGTTGGACTTCTCACCTTCGGTCGCAAAGCGGTTCCTTCGACAGCAGTCATGATTAATTGGAACTTAGAACTTGGTTCTTTGTCCTTTGTTCTTCGATCATTTGTTGGCGGACTTCTTTCTTAGAAACACAGTTACCAAGAACTAAGTACAAAGCACAAAGTGCGTCGCTGCATGCCTCTCACCCAACGAGAAAGTGCAACGTCGTCTCCCCTACCCGCAACTTGTCGCCACTGTCGAGGACGCGCGGCTGGCGCGGCGCGAGTCTTACGGAATCGTTGATGACCGTCCCATTCACAGATCCCAGATCCTCAACGAGAAATGTTTCGCCTTCAAGCCAGATTCGCGCATGCCGGCGAGACACCTTCGTCTCGGGATCGAAGCGAGAAAGATCGATCTCCGGAAAGATATTTGAATGCGGATCTGTACGCCCCAAAAGGTTGCTGTCCTTCTGCAGAATAAAGGAAGCGTCAAGTTCAGTTGTGCCGGCAACGACCAGCTTCGCTGTCGGCCGCGCCGGATGTAGCATCGCGCTTGAACCTACGCCCGACTGAGGTTGGCGAGCGCCGCAATGGGCGCAGAATACGTCATCAGCCGCGATCCGTCCGCCGCAGAATCCGCAGTACACCGTCTGGACCTGGACCGTCTCGCCACCCAACTGGGGCGCCGGCGCTCCATAGCTGACTCGCCCCAGGTTCAATCTCTCAACATGGGTGGCGAGCTCGTTACGCAACTCTCCAGCCGTGCGGAATCTATCTTCTGGCTTGTACTCGACGGCGCGCATCAGGATGTGTTCCATCTCTGAAGATATTGATGGTGCAATCTGTCGAGGTCGTGGGTTCTTAGTGAAATCAAAGATTAAGAGGGGATTGTCCTGAGGATCTGATCCTGTCAACAAGTGAAACATGGTAGCGCCCAGACTGTAGACGTCGGAGGCTGGCTCAACCCTGCCACTGAAAAGTTCGGGCGGCGCGTAACCCATAGTACCAACGGCGGTCACACCCTTTTCCTGTTGCGTCACCCAGCGCGCGATGCCGAAATCGATCAGCATCACCCGGCCGCTGTTGCCATCAATCATTAAGTTTGCGGGCTTTAGATCGCGATAGATGATGGCCTTGGGGCGAGAGTGAAGATACTCCAGCACATCAGCGACCTGCATACCCCAATCAGCGACGGTTTTCTCGTCGAGTCTGCCGCCTGACGACGAACGCATACGTGAAGCGAGGTCGCCACCGGATATGTACTTCATCACAAGATAGAAGCGGCTCGATGTTTCATCGTAGAAATAGTCGTAGATGGTAGGAATGCAAGGGTGCTCGAGAGAAGTTAGGAGCAATGATTCTCGCTTAAAATCTCCAATAGCTTTCTCGTGTTGGACCGGATCGAGATGCGACTCGACCATTTCCTTCACGGCGCGCGGCGCGTCGCCGAGGTTGCGATCCTTGGCGAGATAGACTGCACCCATGCCGCCGCCGCCGATTCTGCGAACAATCTCATAGCGCGAGTTCAGGACTGTGCCCGGGTCGAGTTGCTTAACCGCCGGCAGACGTCCACCTGTTGTTCCTTTATGAGCGGTCGCGCTAGTCGCCGGAAGCTTCACGGGTTCGTCGGTCGACGAGCCGCCCAGCGAATGCGGAGAGAGTTGATGAGAAGTTTCAACCGCGGCCGCAGGATCCGACACCTCCTCAGCGCCGGCCGGCATAGCATCTGCAATCGAGTCGTTGACGACAGTCTTCAACTTCTCGGACACCGTCGGCTGATGCTTGCCACAGCTTCCGCAGAAAGGTGTTCCGGGGGCGATTTGCGCGCCACATTCGATACAGTCAGCCATTCAATTGCCGTGTGCTATTAGTTTGATCAGGCGCCGCGATGTTCGCAGTCCTGTCCTTATAGAAAACGTTCATGGCCGGGATTTACTTAACTATGTGGAATCGCAAGAATGTCTTTCCAACAATGATTTCGTCGCCATCGCAAAGAGCCTGGCGCTGTCCTGGAAGCAGTCTTTTTCCCCGGTTGATAAAGGTACCGTTAGTGGATCCGAGGTCCTCCAGAAAATACTGCCCGTTGCTTAGGGTGATACGCGCATGCCGGCGGGAAACTTTTGCTTCTGGATCGTCTGTATCCAGATCGACATCCGGAAAAATCCCGCCATCTGCGTCCCAACGACCGATTTGTGCTTCGACATCGCTTAACATAAACTGCTTGCCGCTTGAACGTCCCTTCTCTATAACCAACCTCGCATGTGGTTTTGCATTGGGATGCAAAGAAGAGACAATATTGAACGCCGCAGAAATCTGGCCGGCAGCGAATTCAGGACGTTGACTCTGAGCCCGCGAATGTGAGCCATTTTTCCCGTCAGACCCCGCGGAATGCTCGCCTTCAAGCCGGGCTGATGGACGGCCGTTTGGTCTCAGAGGAGCGCCGCATTCGTCGCAGTACTGCGAGCCATCGAGGTTTTCTGTTTTGCACCTATCACAGGTAATCATCTATTGTTTAGTCGCAAGCCTTGCGGAGAGCAAAATAAGCAAGTCATTCTAACGCGAAACGATCTAGTGCGCCAACGGTTGCCTCCGTGGGGCCGTGGCCTAACTTATGTAGGGGCGTCCCTCCGTGGGCGCCCCGAGTCGCTCGGAAAAGGTCGCTCACAGAGGGGACGCCCCCACAGTTTCATCGAGTTAGGACACTACTAACGCAGGGTCCGAGTTGCCGTTAATTGAAACAGTTTGATAAGTTTTGACGTAGAAACTACTCGAGCGTACCGGTTTCGAATGGACATCCCGGCTGCAAACCACTACCTCGTTATCAATCAAGAATTTAAGAACCTGATCGAAGGAACCCTAAAATGGCATTAACCAGGAAGAAGAAGATAATAATAGCAGGGGCTGCAGTAGCGGTGCTGGCGGTGGTAATTATTGTGAGTGTCTATGCCAGCCGCAAGGAAGAATCTGAAGTAACAACGGTAAAGCTCGAAGTCAGACCAGAGTTGCGGCAAACGGTGACGGCCTCAGGAGAGGTTCGACCCATTCGGTATATAAAACTGACAAGCGAGGTTCAGGGACGTATCGAAGAGATCTATGTGAACCCGGGTGACCAGGTAGTCAAGGGAAAACCGCTTGTGCGCATCGATCCCACGCAGCTTCAATCGAATCAGGACGCCCAGTGGGCGGCAACCCAGGCATCCGTAAACGATGTGCAAAATGCGCGTAACGCCATTAATTCAGCGCAGCAAGCGCTGGTCGTTGCCGAAGCTTCGGTTGCCGCGGCACGACAGCAGGTGGTTGCATTTCAAACGAACGTCGACGGCGCGCAAGTTGATTTGAATACCGCTCAACGTGAACTGAAACGGTCTACGGAACTAATCGAAGCGGGCGTTGCCTCGCGGTCTGAGTACGATGCTGCAAAAGATCATTTTGACCAAGCCAAGATAAAGTTGGACACAGCCCGGGCAAATCTCGAGGCGCAGAAGATCTCGGTCAAGGAAGCAACTGAGCGAGCAAATCAACAGCGTATTGCCGTCAAAGACGCACAAACGAGCATCAAGTCGTCGGAGATGCGTGCAAACCAGCAGCAAGCAATGCTGAGGGGGCAGACCAGTCAGCGTTCAAAAGCCACGCAGCTGTCTCCTCTCAACGGAGTGATAGCCGACATTCCTACACGTGTCGGTGAATTCGCGGTGGCTGGTCTTTCTACAACACCGTTGATGACCATCGCGGATATGTCGGCGATCAATGTGGAAGTCAATGTTGACGAAACCGAAATCTCCAACGTCGAAGTTGGGCAACCGGCGAAAATAAAAGTGGATGCACTCGGCGATAAAGAACTGCAGGCAGTGGTTACACAGAAGAATCCGCTCGCGGTGTCAAAGTCAGACACGACCGGCGGTCTTTCAAATAGAGTCAATGTCCAGGAGGCCAAGGAATTCAAGGTAACGATGGAACTGCGAGACATGCCCGATGACGTGCGCAATGGACTCCGGCCAGGCATGAGTGCCACAGCAACTATCACCACTAAAGTCAAAAACAATGTTCTGGCAGTACCGCTGGAAGCGATTGTTGAAAAAGCGCCGCCCGTGCCTTCGCCAACTGCGACTGCCGCCGGCAACGTGCAAGCGCCGGCGAGTTCGGAAAAACCCAAAAGCATCAAAGGCGTCTATCTCATCGAGGGTAACAAGGTAAGATTCATAGAAGTGACCACGGGAATTACTGGCGAAGCGGATATCGAAGTTCTCAGTGGCGTCAAAGCCGGCATGGAAATCGTGCGTGGCCCAAGTCGAGTGTTAAAGACGCTAAAAGATGGAATGACCGTGAAACGACAAACGCGCAAACCCGGCGCGAACGCAAACGGAAACGAGGGCAGCTAAATGAGCGATGTCACCATTGCGCCTTCTCTAACCGAGAGCGCCATCAAGACAAACATCCACGTCAACGGTCACGACACATCGATGTTGATCTCGATGCGCAACATCTGGAAGACGTACCAAATGGGTACCGAGTCAGTGCATGCTCTTCATGGCGTTTCGTTCGATATCCCCAAAGGCGAGTACATAGCGATCATCGGACCATCAGGCTCGGGTAAGTCGACGTTGATGAACCTCATTGGTTGTCTCGATACGCCCTCGGAAGGCGAGTATTGGCTCAATGGCAAGAATGTGTCTGATATGGACGATGATGAACTAGCTCGTATACGCAATCAGGAAGTCGGGTTCGTATTTCAGACATTCAACCTCCTGGCACGAGCCACGGCTCTGCACAATGTCGAACTGCCGTTGATATACGGTGGGGTTGGGTCATCTCAACGTCACGAGATGGCTAAGAAAGCACTGGCGGCCGTCGATCTTGCGGACCGCGTGACGCACCGGCCCAATGAACTCTCGGGTGGACAACGCCAGCGCGTCGCGATCGCCCGTGCTCTTGTTAACCATCCCTCGATTCTCCTGGCCGACGAGCCCACAGGCGCACTCGATAGCCACACTAGCATGGAGATCATGGACCTCTTCGAGCGGCTTCACTCTGAAGGCAACACGATTATCGTGGTAACTCACGAGCACGATATCGCGGAACGTGCTCATCGTGTAGTTTCCATTCGTGACGGTTTAATCGAAAAAGACGAAAGAATCCGGTAAAGGAGAAGGATCCGATGGAGCGAAGTGGCGACCGGCGGGCAAAGCCACAGCGTTCGTCGTTTGGACTTTGGGCAACCGTTTACCGAAGCCTTCCTCGACGGATCACTTCTTTTCGTGCAGTCCGCCTGACTGCGATCTGGGAAGCATTTCGCGTCGCTACCTCCAGCCTTCGCTCAAATAAGCTCCGCACCGCACTAACGCTTATGGGAATCGTGGTGGGGGTCACTGCGGTGATCGCTGTAGTCACAATCATCAAGGGGCTGGACAAGACAGTAGCTCAAACCTTTTCCTCACAGGGGTCAACTGTATTTACCATCTCGAAGAATCCGCAGATCATTAAATCGCGCGAAGAGTTTATAAAATTCAGCAAACGCAAAGACGTAACCCATGAAGACGCAGAAGCTATTGGGCGACTTTGCACATCTTGTTGGCGCGTAGGCGTCGCCGGTAACGCAACTGAAACGGTCAAATATGCCGACCAAAAAGCGGAAAACGTTCGCATTCGGGGCGTCGATCCCACCACCATGTTTGATATCGACGGCGTAACCATCGACTCGGGACGCATTTGGACGGAAGGCGAAGGTAGCTCCGGTCATGAGATTTGTGTTGTGGGGACCGATATTCTGAAGAATCTGTTTGGTGGGGCGAACGCGGATCGGGCCGTGGGCCAAGAGCTCAGAATTGCCGGCCGTCCCTACATGATCGTTGGCGTTCTCGAACCGCTTGGCTCCATCTTTGGTTTTTCGCGAGACAACGTGGTCTATATTCCCTATTCAACATACCAAAAAACCTATGGAGCAAGACGTTCACTGGTAGTCTTCATCCAGGTTCCCACCGCTGAACAACTCGAGGCCGCGGAAGATCAGGTTCGTACTATTATGGGAAACCGCCGTGGCCGAACGCCCGGCCAGGCCGATGATGAAGGATATGCACTCGAAACTCAGGACGTGTTTCTCAATCTTTATGGGTCGGCGACTTCAAACATTTATATCGTTACGATCGGAGTGGCGGCAGTGTCGCTTGTGGTGGGCGGCATAGTGGTCATGAATATCATGCTCGTTTCTGTAACTGAGCGGACCAAAGAGATTGGAATTCGGAAAGCCATCGGCGCGCGACGGAACGATATTCTCACACAGTTTTTGATCGAGGCCGTGACCGTCACGGCCATCGGTGGGGCAATTGGAGTTGGTACCGGCTTTGGTCTGGCCTATATCATCTCTGCGCTGATTGGTTTTCCTTTGCTCGTTAGTATTACGTCCGCAGTGTTGGGGGTCGGAGTCTCGTCAGTGGTGGGTATCATCAGCGGTCTCTGGCCGGCGTGGCGCGCCGCGAAATTGGATCCCATCGAAGCACTCCGCGCAGAGTGAAAAACATTGCCGATTTTTGATTGCCGATTGCCGATTGGCAATAATCGCAGGGCAGGGGAAATCGGCAATCTAAAATCGGAAACTAGATATGCGCCTTGAGGATGTAAAGGAGTCTGCCGCAATGGCAATCGATACATTGCGCGCAAACAAGCTGCGCTCGTCGCTGACCATCCTGGGTGTTAGTGTAGGTGTGATCACTGTTATCTTCATGGTGTCTATAATTCAGGGACTCAACAAGGCATTTGCCGATCAGATTGAATCATTGGGCTCGAACACGATCTTCATATCCAAATTTGATCCCAGCTTTGGTCGTCCTCCCGGACCGGAAGAGATTCATCGAAAAGATCTGACGATGGATGATGTAGAGGCACTGAGGAGAGAAGCTCCGTCAATAGCGGGCGTCTCGCCAATTCACCGCAAGATCTCGGCCACAGTGCGGTTTCAGGAGAAGCAGACGGATACGCCGATCCTCCTCGGCGTTACGCCAGTCTATGAGTTTGTACACACTCAATATGTCGCGAGCGGTCGGTTTATTAGTGATATCGATATGCAGGATCGCTCGAATGTCGTCATTCTGGGCGTGGATGTGAAGCGCGCGCTTTTTCCCTACGAAGATCCGGTCGACAAAGAAGTCAGAATTAATGGTAATCCATACCGCGTCATCGGAGTGATGGAACCACTGGGAAACTTCTTCGGACAGTCGCGGGACAACTCGATTTTTGTTCCTATAACAACATTCGACAAGTACTACGCCGAGGGTCCGTTTCCCGAGGTCGTGTTTTTTATGGTGGTGCGCCCAAACTCACGCGCATACGTCAAACCCGCAATGGATGAGATCACTGACATCCTTCGTCGCCGCAGGCGCGTGCCCTTGGGGGCAAAGAGTGATTTTGGCGTCTCTTCTCAGGATTCATTGCTGGACGTCTACAATCAACTAACCGGCGCTACAGCCCTGGTGCTGACTTCTATTTCGTTTGTTGCATTGATGATTGGCGGGATCGGGGTAATGAATATCATGCTGGTCTCGGTCACCGAGCGCACCAAAGAGATCGGCATTCGCAAGGCAGTTGGCGCGACCAAGTTGAATATCCTCTCGCAGTTTTTAATAGAAGCAGTAATCCTGACGGCGATCGGTGGCTTCGCCGGTTTAGCGGTGGGAGAGATAGCGAGCCTGCTGATGAACAAGTACTCGCCGCTGCCTGCTTACGTGCCGCTGTGGGCCATTGGTATGGGTGTCGGAATCTCTGCCGCAGTCGGTATTGTCTTTGGTCTGTGGCCCGCGTGGAAGGCGGCGCGTCTGAATCCGATTGATGCCTTACGGTGGGAATGAAGCTCAAAGATCAAACGGCAATCGTAACTGGCGGCGGGCACGGCATCGGTAGAACGATTGCACTCACGCTGGCGCGCGAAGGCGCGAATGTGCTTGTCTGCGGACGTCATCGCGATGGGCTCGAAAGCACAGCAGTGGAAATCGAACAACTCGGTCGCAGGTCGTCTGTCGTGGTCGCAGACGTTTCCGAAGAATCACAAGTTACGGCTGTGGTCGAATCGGCGCTGCAAAGCTTTGGGCGTATCGATATTCTTGTAAACAACGCAGGGATGGCTGGTCCAACAGCCCCTATTACAAACATTACTCGTAGTGAGTGGGATGAAGTACTGGCAGTGAATCTTACCGGCGCTTTCTTATGCGCCAAAGCCGTCATCCCCCACATGATTCAGCGACAATCAGGAAGGATTGTCAACATATCTTCAGTCGCTGGAAAGCGAGCCTACGCGCTGCGCAGTCCTTATGCAGCGTCTAAATGGGGAATGATCGGGCTATCAGCTACGCTCGCACAGGAGTTGGGACCACATAACATTCAAGTAAATGCCATTTGTCCTGGTCCAACTGCCGGCGCGCGCATGAGGGCCGTGATAGCGGGTCGCGCCCGGGAGTTAGGGCGGTCCGAAACGGAGATTGAGCGTCTCTACGTTGAAGGAACAGCGCTCAAGCGAATGGTTGATCCGGAGCATGTCGCGGCAATGGTGCTTTTGCTCGTCTCGGATGAAGGAAGTAGTATCACAGGCGAGGCAATCGACGTGAGTGCCGGTTATGGGTTATAGAGGAGTCAGCATAGCGTCCGATGGACTTACCCGTCTCTGATGAGTGGCTATACAAAGTCAGAACCGGGAGCGGTAGCGACCGGGTCGAAACGCAATCGCAATCGTTTCGTTTTCTTCAAGTAAAGCCAGACTCTTGTCGGTGTAGTCGAGCATCGCGGGAAACGACCCGGTCGTTACCGCTCCCGGTTCTGACTTACAATACGTGCCTGCAACCATATTGAGGCGCAACCGTAATATCCTCGTGAAATTCATCGAAACTCTGAAACTCGCGCTAGCTGCCATCTGGGCGCATAAACTTCGCTCGGCACTCACACTACTGGGCATGATCATCGGCATCATGGCGGTCGTGGTCGTTTATTCGCTGATCCAGGGTTTCAATACTTACGTTGATGAGAAAATCGCCGGCATCGGAGCAAAGTCGTTCAACGTTCAACGATTCAACCCGCTGGAAGACTTCAAGGATACGGATACGATAGCCGCTGCACAGCGCAGGAACAAGGAACTGACGCTCGAAGACTATGAGTACCTTAAGCAACGCGCCACTCTCGTCGGTAAGCTTGGCGCCAAAGCGCGCGGCACACCATCCGAAGTGAAACGTGGCAACGAGATACTGCAGGATGTTTTTGTATCCGGAGCAACTGCGAACTGCGTCGACATCGAGAACAGGGACGTTGCCGATGGTCGTTTTATTGCTGATCCGGAGAACGAAGCAGCGCAACGTGTCGCCTATATAGGCGCCGATGTCGCAACCAAACTCTTTCCGTTTGGTGGCGGCGTCGTAAATCAGGAGATCACGATTTCCGGTTTGCCCTATCGGGTGGTTGGCGTGGAAACCGCTCGCGGAACCGTTTTTGGCATTCCGCAAGATAACTTCATAGTGGTGCCGCTAAAAACCTACGCGGTGAACTTCGGCGGGCTTATCAGGCAACGCTCTCTCTATTTCGTAGGTACATCAAAAACCGACGACACATTCAACGACGCGGTCGATGAGGTGCGCTTGCTGATGCGTCAACGCCACCATCTGAAAACGGGCGAGAAGGACAATTTCGGAATTGTAACGCCGGACGCGATCACCGGCCTCCGAGATCGAATTTTTGGGACCATCTTTATCGTGGCGATCGCAGTCCCGAGCATTGCGCTGCTGGTTGGCGCCATCGTGATTATGAACATCATGCTCGTTTCTGTGACGGAGCGGACAAAGGAAATTGGCATCAGAAAATCGTTGGGTGCGCGCCAGATCGATATACTTAAACAGTTTTTGGTTGAGGCGGTCGCTATGGCGGCACTTGGCGGCGCTATTGGCGTTACGATTGCCTGGATCATCGGTCGCGTGTTGACCGCAGTGTTCTTTCCCACTGCTCTATCAATCGGCGCCGTCATTATCGCCGTCAGTGTGTCGATGATCGTTGGTGTGGTAGCCGGGGTCTTTCCTGCATGGAAAGCGGCGCGGCTCGATCCGATTGAAGCTTTAAGAGCGGAGTGAACTTTGTGCTTTGGACTTTGTACTTTGTGCTTTGGACTTTGTACTTTGTGCTTTGGACTTTGTGCTTTGGACTTTGTGCTTTGTACTTTGTACTTAGTGGTTTGTACTTAGCGCTTTGAACAAAGCCTTGACAATTTGAGAAATGCTTGTTGCCAACATAACAAAGAACAAAGAACAAAGAACAAAGAACAAAGAACAAAGAACAAAGAACAAAGAACAAAGAACAAAGAACAAAGAACAAAGAACAAAGAACAAAGATAAAACTACCTGAGATTGGCCCTTATGCGCATTCTACGAAGCGACATCTACGAAAACCTGAAAATGGCCATCGACACCTTGCGGGCCAACAAGCTGCGCTCGTTTCTTACGGTCTTTGGCGTGGTGATCGGAGTAATCACAGTAATGCTGATTGCCTCGATTATTAGCGGTATCGATGTCTCGGTCAGAAAAGAGGTCGAGTCTTTTGGTACTCGTTCGATCTATATCAGCAAGTTCAATCCAGGCATTCACATTGGACGCTTGTCGCGCGAGGAACGTATGCGTAAGGAGCTGACTTACGACGATGCGATGGCCATTGCTGCCCTGCCAACCATCGAACTGTCAGTTCCCTTTCTCGATATCACTAACGGCTTCTTTGGCGGCAAGCTCACCGTTTCGGGCGGCGGCAAAACTTCAGTCGGCGTCTCACTGCAGGGTACGTTGCCGGAATTTGAGCGGGCAGGAACCCAGGTCGTCTTAGAAGGTCGTTTCTTCTCGCAATTTGAGAACGATACAAATCAGAACGTTTGCGTGATTGGTTCGAAAGTGGCGGACGACTTCTTCAAGGTTGGCTCGCCCGTGGACCAAACGATCAAAATAGGCTCCGATGAGTTTCGTGTGGTCGGGACGCTGCAAAAGCGCGAACAGTTTCTTTTCAGCGGCGGCAGTGATGATCAGAACAACGTTATCTATGTGCCTTTCAGTGTAGCGCAAAAACTCAAGCCGAATGCCGACGACATCTATATCCTCGCCGTGGCTAAACCGCTCGTAATGGACGAGGCTAAAGATCAGGTTGAGGATCTTTTGCGTGTACGCCGCCAGGTACCATTTAATTCGCCTGATAATTTTGGAATGGAAACCGCTGCCAGCGTGCTCGATAACTTTCGCTCGATCACCGCCGGCCTCGCTATCGCGATGGTCGTGATTTCTTCAGTCGGGTTAATGGTCGGAGGAATCGGTGTGATGAACATCATGCTGGTGTCAGTGACCGAACGCACTCGGGAGATTGGCGTGCGTAAGGCAATCGGCGCCAAGCGCAGCGACATCATGTGGCAGTTCCTAATCGAGGCAGCTACGCTCACAGGCCTTGGCGGGATCGTGGGGCTCTCAATCGGCTGGCTCTCAACCTTCTTACTGAGACTACTACTTCCCTCTTACGTGCCACTGTGGGCTCCTGTAGGCGGATTCATCGCCAGTGTCGGCATCGGCTTGATCTTCGGACTTTGGCCCGCATGGAAGGCAGCCCGGCTCGATCCAATCGAGTCTTTGCGTTACGAATAACTCAAGACACGCTGCAGCACCGCGAGCGGTAGTGTTCAAATGAGACTGGTCCCTGGCCTTTTCTGGATTAAAATATCTCCAATTAGGAAATGAACCCAGGGAACAACGCTGTGACAATAGCTATCAGCACGACTCCCAGCAACCAAAGGGTTATCGCAGTGCCCCACGCTGCACCGCTACTGACGCGTTGACCACCATGTTGCAGACCTTTGGCTCTCAACCAAAGACCATAGAACGATAAAACGCCTATAGAGCTTGCGAGCACAAACAACACTGGATGCACCGCCGGTGTGAACAATATGCCAAGATTGTCCTGCACTAAACTCTCCTGACCGAGAATGGGATGGATATCCTCGGGCTGCTTGAGGTAAAGGATCAATAAACTCAACATTTTTTGAATAGCGATCACAGGCAACGCTGAGTAGAAGTAAATTGCAAGGGCCTGCCAATAATTGATCCGTCCGCCAAACGCAAGAATGCATAACATATAAAGTGCCGCTACGACTGCCGCGAACACAAATATTCCAACGGCGGTCTTGGCAACCAGGCCGGCACGTTGTATGGGATTCTTCGCTTCTTCTATTCGGTTAGCCCTCATAGTTTCCAGCATCTCAGGCTGGGGTGCGAATGGTGGTCCCATTTCAGCAAGCTTGTCGATAGTGTGGTTTACGATTCGTTCCGGTGTTAGGCGTCTAGTGAATGCAAATGAATAGACCGCGGTCAGTACTGCGATAACAATAAACGCGGTCAGCCAACGCGGATGCGCTCGCAAGTTTCGGAAAACTCGAGTTGGCTCGTAGAACATGCCCAACACTCTTTCGCTGGATGCCATGGGCGGCTCCGCGCCAGCCACCTGTGGCAAACTAATGAAACTGAGGGCGAACCACAGAATGCCTAAGAATGCCACAGCCCCGCCAGTCCCAACTCCGCCAGGTATGAACTTGGCGATTCCACCTACTAGAACAAGCAGCCCGATAACAAACAGAGCGACGGCAACAGGTCGCAATTTGGTGGGCTGGGGGGCGGGTGTGTCGGTTACCGGAGGCGGATGTGGTGCCTGAAAATTCTGTTCTTGCGGATCGCTCATTAGTTAATCCTCCAAAAAGAGGACGGGGAGAAAAGCTTTCCGTCCAAAGAAAATGTTTTAGTGACTGAAAGAACCGGACTGGATTGACTGATACGAGATCGTCGGGAGCAAGGTTTCAAGGGAGGTGGTCGTCGGTCTTGGGCCCTTGGGTCTTTGGCCTTTGTACTTGGTGCTTTGTGCTTTGTACTTTGACGTAATGACACAGAAGCTTGACCTTGAGAAGACCAAGTACAAAGTACAAAGCACCAAGTACAAAGACCAAAGGCCAAGGACGATCCCCTTCATCACTGCGCCTCCGCCCAACCCGGGACACGAATACAAGCGACTTGATGACCGGGTGAAATCTCGCGCAGTGCCGGATCGATCTGGGCGCATTCCTCAATTGCGATCGGGCAGCGCGTGCGAAAGCGACAACCCGATGGCGGATTGATCGGGGTAGGCACGTCGCCTTGTAAGACAACGCGCTTTCGCTTCTGTTTTGGATCAGGGACAGGGATAGCTGAAAGCAATGCCAGCGTGTAAGGGTGAAGCGGTCGCGCATACAACTCTCCGGCGTCGGCAACTTCCACGATACGACCCAGATACATCACGGCCACCCGTGTCGAGATATGTTCCACGACGGCCAGTCCGTGAGAGATAAACAGATAGGTTAGCTTGAACTCCTGTTGCAACTCCTGCAGCAGATTCACTACCTGAGCTTGCACCGAAACATCGAGTGCAGACACTGGTTCGTCCGCCACAATTAGTTTTGGGTTAAGTGCGAGTGTGCGCGCCACTCCAATACGTTGACGTTGGCCGCCGGAAAACTCGTGTGCGTAGCGATTCATGTAGTCAGGATCGAGTCCTACTCTCTGCAAGAGCACGGCGACGCGCTCGCGACGTTCGGCCTTTGTACCCATCTTATGAATCACCAAAGGCTCGCCGACGATGTCACGAATTTTCATGCGCGGATTTAGGGAAGCATACGGATCCTGAAAAATGATCTGCATCTCGCGCCGGATCCGTCGCAACTCTCTCTTCCCTAACGAAAGAATATCCCAACCGTTAAAAGAGACTGTGCCGGCGGTTGGTTCAATGAGTCGGAGCAAACAACGCCCAACTGTCGACTTACCACAGCCCGATTCACCGACAAGCCCCAAAGTCTCGCCGCTAAGAATGTCAAAACTGACGCCATCAACCGCGCGCACTACATCATCGCTTCCCTCGACGGGAAAATGTTTGATGAGTCCATGGACGCGAACCAATGTGTCGTCCGTTGTTATCGGCAACCCTGCCCGTTCATATAAGGTTTGTGCTTCCATTCTATTACTTAGTATGCAGGTTTGTCTGACTCAATCTCTTCACCGGGATCACTCCACTACAGAACCGAGGAGCGGTAGCGACCGGGTCGTTTCCGCTACATTCAACCAGGAAATCAAGAGAGCGGTAACCTGCAAGTTGAGTCTCGCGTGAGCGACCCGGTCGCTACCGCTCCTCGGTTCTGTAGTGGAGTGGCTGCTACACGCGCGTCTAATCAGTAAGCACCTGGTCTTTCCGCCTGATGGTCCACCGTGACAGCTGCTGCCAAATCGTAAAGCACACAACGAACCTTCACTCCACCTTCGAGATCATACAGAGGAATCTCTCCAACAGTGCAACTGGGCATACGGAGACGACAGCGTGGAGCAAAGTGGCAGCCCGGCGGCAAGTCGGTTGGGCTCGGGACTACACCCTCGATGGTTTCCAGGCGCACGGCTTTCGAGACGTATTCGCTCGTCAGCTTCGGTACCGATCGCAAAAGACCTTCCGTGTAGGGATGCTTTGGCCGAGCAAACAATTCTTCAACCGGCGACTCCTCAACTATGCGACCCGTGTACATCACCGCCACACGGTCCGCAACCTCCGCAACCACGCCGAGATCATGAGTTATTAGCAACACAGCCAACTCACGATTTTTTCTCAGTTCATCCAGGAGTTCGAGAATCTGGGCTTGTATGGTTACGTCCAATGCTGTCGTGGGCTCGTCTGCGATCAAGAGCTTTGGATTGCAGGCCAGCGCCATCGCAATCATCACGCGCTGACGCATACCGCCGGAAAGTTGATGCGGATAATCGTCAACCCGGCGCTCCGGATCAGGTATGGCGACCTCGCGCATTGCGTCGATAGCAGCGAGGCGTGCTTTCCTTCGCGACATTTTGCGATGCAGACGCAGGGCTTCGGCAATTTGTTCACCCACCTTGAAAACGGGATTAAGCGAGGTCATCGGATCCTGAAAGATCATCGCGATATCATCGCCGCGGATCTGGCGCATATCCACCTCGGGAAGCTTCAGCAGATCGTGGCCGTCAAAAATAATTTCACCATAGACAATTTTTCCGGGAGGAGATATCAGGCGCATGATAGAGAGCGCGGTCATTGACTTACCACAACCCGATTCCCCGACCAGCCCTAAGAGTTCGCCGCGATCGAGATAAAAACTTACATCATCAACCGCCCTCACGAGCCCAGCGCGCGTCGGAAAGTGAGTCTGAAGATTTCTGACTTCGAGTAGGTGATTCATTCTTTACTTACCCGGGTTCCGGTAGACTGTGTGAATACTATAATGATGCCACGGCCTTGTGCCGTGGAGATTCACGCTCGGTGCTAATAAGAAAGCCAAAGAAATCTTCCGAGATGCCACGGGCTTGCCCTGTGGAGTTTCACGTTTGAGGTCTTGGTCATCAGGTTAGCGGTTACGCAGCAGCTAACGTGAACCTCCACGGCACAAGGCCGTGGCATCCAAAAATCCATCCCACGCTCTTCGTAGCGACAAACGTGAATCTCCACGGCGCAAGGCCGTGGCATCAGTCGGGGTCTTCACCAAGTAGCTCTTCGTTCTGTACCTACACTGTCGAGGTTTCCTTGTACTCACCCCAAATCCCACGCAGTCTGTTGCTAATCTCACCAACAGTTGCATAAGCCTCGACCGATTTGAGAATGTGTGGCATCAAGTTCTCAGTCAGACGCGCTGCTTCCTCTAACCGATCGAGCGCCGTCTCCACCGATGCGGAATCGCGTCGATCTCGCACCGCGCGCACGCGCTCGACTTGTGCTCGTTCGAGATCCGGATTGATCTGCAGAGTCGAGATCGGACGCTCCTCTTCAGTCTGAAAACGGTTTACCCCAACCACGATGGCATCCTGGTTCTCGATTGCACGTTGATAGCGGTAGGCCGACTCCTGGATTTCACGCTGCACGTAGCCTGTTTCAATCGCGCGCAACATGCCGCCCATGACATCGATCTTTTGCAAGTATTCTGCCGCTCCGCCCTCAACCTCGTCGGTCAATTGTTCAATTGCATACGACCCGGCAAGCGGATCGACAGTGTCCGCAACACCTGATTCATGTGCAATCACCTGTTGAGTGCGCAACGCAAGACGCGCCGCCGCTTCGGTAGGCAAGGCGAGGGCTTCATCCATTGCGTTTGTATGCAGCGATTGCGTGCCACCCAACACGGCAGCCAGTGCCTGAATAGTGGTGCGCACTAAGTTGACCTCGGGCTGCTGCGCGGTGAGCGACGACCCGGCGGTCTGCGTATGGAAGCGCAACATCAACGAACGCGGATCGCGCGCCTGGAAACGGTCGCTCATGATGCGTGCCCACAGCCGGCGTGCCGCACGAAACTTGGCAATCTCCTCGAGCAGATTATTGTGCGCATTGAAGAAAAACGAGATGCGTGGGGCAAACTCGTCAACTTTCAGTCCGACCTTTAAAGCGGCTTCGACATAGGTGATGGCATCGGCGAGCGTGAAGGCGACTTCCTGCACCGCAGTCGAGCCTGCTTCACGTATGTGATAACCGCTGATCGAGATCGTGTTCCAGTTTGGCACCTCACGTGCACAGAATGAGAAGGTGTCGGTAACCAAACGCAGCGATGGAACAGGAGGATAAATATAGGTGCCGCGGGCGATGTACTCCTTCAGGATATCGTTTTGCAGTGTGCCTCTGACTTTTTCAAACGAAACATTTTGCCTTCGCGCCACCGCCAAATACAACGAGAGCAGGATTGCCGCGGTGGCGTTAATCGTCATCGAGGTGGACACCTGGTCCAGCGGGATTCCCTCAAACAGTCGCTGCATGTCTTCCAACGAATCGATGGCGACGCCAACCTTTCCAACTTCACCCACGGCCAGCGGGTCGTCCGAATCCAGACCGATCTGAGTGGGTAGGTCAAAAGCCACCGACAAACCGGATGTACCTTGAGCGAGCAGATACTTGTAACGCGCATTTGACTCTTCAGCGGTTGCATAGCCCGCATACTGGCGCATGGTCCAGAAGCGGCCGCGATACATGTTTGGGTAGATTCCGCGCGCGTACGGAAATTCCCCTGGGGCGCCAAGATCTTTTTTGTAGACTATTTTGTCAGTGTTTGTGGGGTTGAAGTCGACTGGCAGCTCGATGCCCGATGAAGTCTCGAAGCGCTCGCGACGCTCAGCTTTTGGTTTGGTTGGCATGGATGCTGCGCGGTACTTGAAACACTCGAAGCCTAGCATACGAGTAATCGCAGTCGCAATTGAGTATCCTTTGCTAACTGGACAGGATTTACAGTATTAACAAGACAAAGGACGACTAACATACCAGAAATGAAAACGGCAACTGTCACAAAGCGAGGCGCTGATCGTGTGCGTCATGGTCACCTGTGGATCTATCGCAGCGACGTTGTCAGCGCAGATGCTGATGGCGGCGCAATCGTTACCGTTCGCGATCAGCACGGCAACTTCGTCGGCCAGGCACTCTACAGCGACGCTTCACAGATTGCCCTGCGCTTTCTGACTCAAACAGACGCTGCGATTGATCGCGATTGGTGGCGACAGCGAATTCGTGAGGCGGCTACCAGGAGACAGAACATTCCTGCCGGCACAAATGCTTATCGTCTGGTGTATTGCGAGGGTGACCTGCTGCCTTCGTTGATCGTCGACGTCTATAACGACGTGCTGGTGCTTCAGACACTCTCTCAAGGCACGGAAGCGGTCAAACCTTTGTTGACGGAAATACTTGTTGAGGAGTTTGCGCCGCGCGCCGTGGTCGAAAGAAACGACGTCCGAGTGCGTGAGCTCGAGGGACTTGAATTAGTTGCAGGCGCACTTTACGGCACTCCTCCCGAGGAATTGGAGATTCTGCAGCACGGCATTCACTTTCTGGTGGCTCCCCTCGGAGGACAGAAGACCGGCTCCTTTTTGGACCAACGTGAAAACCGCATCGCCGCTCGCGCGGTGGCGCATGGACGGGCGCTGGATTGCTTTACGTTCAATGGCGCCTTTGCTCTTCACCTGGCCGATGTTTGCGACAGCGTAATTGGGCTCGACATTTCCGGAGAGGCAATCGACACTGCGCGTCGCAACGCAACTTTAAATCAGATTACAAACACCGAGTTCCGCGAGGCAAACGTCTTCGATTGGTTAAGAGAGATGGAATCTGCAGGCGAGCGGTTTGATACGATCGTGCTCGACCCACCCGCGTTCGCTAAGAATCGCGCGAGCCTCAACTCGGCTCTCCGCGGCTATAAAGAGATCAACTTGCGTGCAATGAAACTGCTAAATCCCGGCGGCATCCTGGTAACCTGCACTTGTTCTTATCATGTATCCGAACAATTCTTCGTGGACATTCTTGGCGAAGCAGCAAAGGATGCGCACCGTCGGGTACAAATCATGGAAAAACGAATGCAGGCGGGCGATCATCCTGTGTTACTGGGAATGCCTGAGACATACTATTTGAAATGTCTGATTCTGCGCCTGGTCGAATGACCAGCCGGCCTTCCTACGCCGAAGTCGTTGGCGAGCCGACCCTTTAGTAGTGACCCGCGCTTGACGACTGAGTAACAGGATGAACGGCAGGTGGAGAGGTGACTAACGATATTCTTACAGAACCGCGAGCAGCCGGGAGCGACCGCATTCAAGCTGCGCAATATACACGGCAGAAATCGACAGTTGCCCTCTGCCTTGAGGCCTACGTCCGGCGAATAGGTTCCCGTTGTTCTACTTCGTCCGACTCGAGTCTCAGCGCCCCTGGAGTGCGGTCGCTACCGCTCCCGGTTCTGTAAACCACACTGATCCCAGTCATGCGTTGATATCTATTACACCGGTCACCCAAGCTCCACGTTTTCAAGCCAGGGCAGATTCTGACCAAGCACGAAACGATAGAGAAATAGCAGTGCCGCCAGCGCCTGGTTGTTGGGTGGAGGCAGCCACTCGTCGAGCGACAGTCAGATGGGTCAGGATTTCACTTACTTCGGAGGCACCCATCTCAGCGTCCTCACGTTTCTTCGAAGCGCCGAATTTTGTAAGATGAATCAGTACTGTCCCAACGTTAGTTGAACAGAATCAGTTGTTTGCAGAGATGGTCCAAGTCGGTTTGATCGTCTGCTAAAGAAAGCGCTTGTAAAATGGGGGTTTTCT
>Ga0070699_100001337_pt1 | contig 22691 bp, 21 predicted proteins | sample KBSK1503metaG_FD_65473 | JGI IMG/M metagenome (GOLD analysis project Ga0070699, IMG submission 65473) | Corn, switchgrass and miscanthus rhizosphere microbial communities from Kellogg Biological Station, Michigan, USA - KBS K1-50-3 metaG | ecosystem: Host-associated > Plants > Roots >...
GAACGGGGCCTGCAGGATGGAATCCTGGAGTCGCGCGACGCTCAGGCCCTGCCCCTCGAGGCGCTCGAACCCGAAGTCGGACACGAGCTCCGAACGCCACGCTGCCAGCGTGGCCTTGGCTTTCTCCTCGACGAGGAAGCGCTCATCGCCGTGGAGCAGAAGGACGGGAGCGCGGCTCTTCGGGTTGGCCATTGCTGGGTCGCATCCGATCGTAACCCGGACCTGCATGTCACATGGGAAGCGTGATGGTGCCCTCCTGGTCGGTGCGCAGGACGGATGGCGGCAAGCCTCGTGCCAGGCGGCCGGATGCGACCGACGCGATCAGCTGCGCGCGCGAGATTTCGCGCTCGAGATTGGGCGACGGCAGGCTGCGGCCGCCGGCGGGAAGCAGGAGATAGGTGCACGGACCGGCCAGGCGCTCCGATGCGACGGTCTGAGCGTCGACGTCGAGGTCGCTGAGGTCGCAGAAGGTGCGACCCGAGGGTGCGACCACGCGCAGCCCCAGGTAGGCGGCGCCGACCTCGTCACCGGGCGCGCCCGGCTCGGGAGAGAGGACCTCGAGCCTGAATCCGGCCACGTCCAGCGCGGCTCCGGCATGTGTGCGCACAACGCGGGCGCCGCGGGCGACCGCGTCGAAAGCTGCAGTGCGCCATGCCGAGCCGGTGAGCTGGGCGTCGGGGATGACGACTGTGCCGGCCGCCCGATCCAGGCCCGCGAAGCCGCCGACGTGGCCGAGACCGGGAGCGGTGATGGCAATCACGTCCAGCTTTGCCTGCCAGGGCGGGAGGATCTGCCCGAGCTCGTCCTCGAGGCGTGTGGGGCTAGGGCCGGCGTCGATCAAGATGACGCCTTGCGCGCTGCGGAACAGCACCGCCTGCCCGTCGCCGACCGCCAGCACGCTGACCTGGGCGGGCGCACCGGCCCACATCGCGAGCGCGGTGCATGCGATCGCGATGGGAGCCACCACTGCCGCTCCCAGCGCCAGCTTGCGTTGCCGCCGGTCGACGTGGCCGCTGGCGATGACAGAGCCCAGGCCGGCGTAGTAGGCGAGCCCCGTCCACGGCGGGAATCGCACCACCGGGATGGCTGCCGCCGGGAACCGGCCGAGCACGTAGGCGACCTGCTCCAGGTATCCGAGGAGCCCGGCGAGAGGAATGGCGGCGACGCGGGCTACATCCGGGAATAGAGATAACGGACCGAGGGCGAGTCCCGCGACGACGATCGCAGGCAGGATGGGCAGCACGAGCGCGTTGGCGATCGGCGCCACGGGCGAAAGGACGTGGAAATCGGTGGCCATCATCGGGAGAGTGCCGATCTGCGCGGCGCACGTGACCGCGAACGGCTCTCTCAGCACGTGAGGGATGAGCCGGAGGCGGCGTTCGATCCAGGGCGTGAGCAGGATGATCGCAGTGGTGCCGGCAAACGACAGCTGGAAGCCCACATCCCATGCGAGCTCGGGCCTCCACGCGAGCATCGCGGCCGCGGTTGCGGCGAGCGAGGTCCACACATGGGATGGGCGACCGAGGTTCGCGGCGGCGATCGCCATCCCCCCCATCACAGCCGCGCGGATCGCGGCGGGCGTGGCGCCGCCTGCGAGCGCGTAGAGACCGATCAGGCAAAGCGCCGGCCATGCCGCATAGCGCCGGAGGATCGGTCGCAGGGCGCCCTGGACGATGCGCGCGAAGACCGCGACCTTGAGTCCGCTCAGAACCAGCAGGTGGATGAGGCCGGTGGCGATGAGCGCTTGCTGGAGCTCAGGTGGGATTCCCTGCCGAATGCCGAGAACGACGCCGAGGAGCACTGCGGCATGCGGCGCCGGGAGGGCGGTGTCGAGGGCGGCGGCATAGCGGGTGCGCAGCCACGTGGGCAGCGCGGTGAGCCCACCAGGCGAGCTGGTCACGTTGATCCCGGTCGTATCGAGCTGGAGATATGCGTGGCGCTGCGCGAGGTAGGCACGGCGATCGAAGGTCGGCAGGTCGAGGGGCATCACGAGCTTCCCGGTGGCGTTGATTTGATCGCCGAAGCCGGCCTCTTCCGGCCCTCGCCAGCGCACCATCACGTTGCCGACATTGGAGACCGGCGAGTCGCCGACAAGGATGAGATCGGGCTCGACGATCACCTCTGATCCGCCGGTGGCGGCGCGGCTGTCGTCGGCTACGCGGCCGGCGATGGTCGCTGTTTGGCCCGCCAAGGCGACGGCGCGGGTGGCGGCGCCGGGGTCCGGCGCCGGGAGCTCGGCGCGCCCTACGCCGAGAAGCGCCGCGGTGAGCGCCAGCGCGATCACGGCGGGACGGATGGCAACGGCCAGGGCGAGGCAAGGGATGGCGAGCGCCACGGCGACGGCGCCTATCCAGGACTGCGATGGGACCAGCACCACGGCCGCGGCCAGCGCGGCCGACCACGAGCACGCGATCACCAGGACCGGGACTCGCGCGAGAGAACGGAGGCTCCGGTCGCCTGCCGGCTCGTTCACAGCGTCAGGTAGCGGCGCGCGATCACGAAATCGGCCTCGCTCATGCCCAGGATCTCGACGAGCTCCCGCGTGTTCTGAAAGCCGCCGAAGTTCGTGCGGTAGTCGATGACCTCTTCGGCGAATGCGCTGGTGAAGCCCGGAACGACCTCGAGCTCGTCGATCGTGGCGGTGTTCAGGCTGACGCGGCTGATGACGATGGCTCCACCGGAGCCCTTGGCAAACGGGACCTTGACCTGCTCGCCATCCTTGAGACGGCCCGCCAGGTTGGGAAGGCGAGTGATGTCGGCTTCGACCGACAGCCCGCCGGCGGCCGCGATGGCGTCGTAGACGCGATCGCCGCGCTTCATGCGGTAGAGCCCGGGACGTTCGACCGCGCCGACCACGTGGACGAGGAGGCCCGCCGGAGCCGGTAAATCGAGGTTGCCGGCGGCAGCGGCTGCGGCGGCAGTGGTCACAGGGCTGGAACCCGTGGTCGCCGACGTGTAGAGGACGGCGCCGGCCACCGCGCCGATGCCGATCAGCACGGGCAGGGCGAACGCCAGCAGCGGCTTCCATCCGGGCACGAAGCTGAGGTGGTTTCGCATGTCTGCGAGGCTAAGACGACGCTGCCCGGGTGAAAACCCAGCCTGTTAACGAGTGGTTCCGGGGGAAGGATTCGAACCTTCGGTCGAGGATCCAAAGTCCTCTGCCTTACCTCTTGGCCACCCCGGAAAATATGGGATCGAGCCCGCTCGAGGCTAAAGAGTATGCGGAACGATCTGAGCGGCCTTTGACGTGACCTGCCGGTCGCGGCCGGCGTTCGTTCTCTTGATGAGGACGGTACTGGTCGTGCTGCTGGCCATGGCGACCGTCGCTTGCGGCGCTTACCGGTTTCCAGGCGGGAGCCAGCCTGGAACCGGGACCGTCAGCGGCCGGGTGACGGCAGTGCCGTGTGCACCTGTGGAGCAGGCTGGGCAGGTGTGCGCAGGGAGGCCGGTGCCGGGGCTGGAGATCGAGTTCACCGGCAACGGGGCGTTGGTGAGCACGCGGACCGACTCGGGTGGCGATTACTCGATCGAGCTCGCCGCCGGCACGTGGAAGGTGACGCTCAAGAGCTATGCGCGGATCATCAGCGGGCCGCCGGCGGTGACGGTGACGGCCGGAGCCAACGTCGTCGCCGACTATGTCGTCGACTCGGGGATTCGCGTTCCTGAGAACCATCCCTAACCCCCACCCACCCGGGGGGACCGCAGCGTAGTTCGGGCGCCGGCACAGCCGCAACCCTGCCTGTTAAGGGACCTGCTGCGCTCGGGAACCCTGCCCGTCCAAGGGATACCGGCTGGCTTCAGGGGACCAGGTTGATCAGCCGGTCCGGGACGTAGACCACCTTCGCCGGCCGGCCTCCGTTGAGCGCCGAACGGATCCGTTCGCTGGCCATCGCCGCCGCCAGCGCCTGCCCCTCCGACAGCCCGGCCGCGACCGTCAACCGCTCCCTCACCTTCCCCCCGACCTGCACGACCAGCGTCACCTCGGGCTCGGCCGCGACCGCTGCATCGAACTCCGGCCAAGCCGCATCGGCGGCCAGTCCATGGCCCCCGACCCGCGACCACAGCTCCTCGCCCACATGCGGCGCCATCGGGTTGAGCAGCAGGATGAGCGCCCTGAGAGCGAGCTGCCAATCCTCGTCACGCCGGCCACCGCCCTGCAGGTATTTCTGCAGCGCGTTGGCGAACTCCATCAAGGCGGCGACCGCGGTGTTGAAGTGGAAGCTCTCGTAGTCCTCCGTCACCTTCCTGATGGTCTGGTGCATGCGCCGGCGTAAAACATCCGCAGACGCATCAGACCGCGTGACGGCAAACGACTCCGGCGACTCCACCAACCGCCACACCTGCTGAAGGAACCGCACGGGTCCCGCTATCGCCGCATCAGACCACTCCGCGTCTTCGTCGGGCGGCCCGATGAACAGCTCATAGATGCGCGCCCCGTCGGCGCCATCACGCGCCACCAGGTCGTCGGGCGCGACGCCATTGCCCTTCGACTTCGACATCACCATGCCTCCCCGCTTGATCATGCCCTGCGTGAAGAGCCTGGTGAACGGTTCGATGTGCTCGAGGCGCCCTACGTCATGGAGCACCTTTTGAAAAAAGCGCGAGTAGAGGAGGTGGAGGATCGCGTGCTCGACTCCGCCGGTGTACTGGTCGACCGCCATCCAGTGGTTGGCCAGCTCGGGGTCGTAGGCCTGCGTGTCGTCGTGTGCTGACGTGTAGCGCAAGAAGTACCAAGACGAGTCGATGAACGTGTCCATCGTGTCCGTTTCGCGCCGTGCATCTCGGCCGCACTTTGGGCACTTGGTGCGCCAGAAATCGGCGTTGTCGGCCAGTGGCCGGTACTCGCGCGGGAGGAGGACGGGCAATTGGTCCCGGGGCACGGGCACGATTCCGTCCACCTCGCAGTGAACGACCGGGATCGGGCAGCCCCAATAACGTTGTCGCGAGATCAGCCAGTCCCTGAGACGGAACTTGACGGACCGGTTGCCGATGCCGCGCTGCTCGATGAACTCGGCGACCCTCTGCGCGCCGATCACGTTGTCGAGGCCGTCGAACTGGCCGCTGTTGACCATGACGCCAGGCCCGGTGTGAGCGCTGTCCAGCTCGCCGTGAGCGCCGCTCGGAGGCTCGATCACATGGCGGATGGGCAGGCCGAATTGACGCGCGAAATCGAAGTCCCGCTGATCATGAGCGGGGACGGCCATGATCGCGCCGGTGCCGTAGGTGATCAACACGTAGTCGGCCACCCAGATCGGCACCTTCTTGCCATTCAGCGGGTTCACCGCAAAAGCCCCGGTCGAGGCCCCGAGCCGCTTGACCTCGCTCGACATCCGATCGATCTCGCGCTCCTTTCGTGCCGCCTCGACCACCTCCCGCACCGCCCGCTGCTGTGACGCGACGGTCAGCTTTTCAACCAGTGGGTGCTCCGGCGCCAGCACCATGAACGTGACGCCGAACAGGGTGTCCGGCCGCGTCGTGTAGATCCGCATCGACTCGCCCGGGTGCTCGTCGATTGGAAACTCGACTTCCACGCCCTCGCTCCGGCCGATCCAGTTGGCCTGCATGACGCGCACCTTCTCGGGCCAGTGGTCGAGCATGGCGAGGTCGTCAAGGAGCGCGTCGGCGTATTTGGTGATGCGCAGAAACCACTGCTCGAGGTCGCGCTTCTCGACCTCCACATCCGGATGCCTCCAGCACCGGCCGTTGATGACCTGCTCGTTGGCAAGCACCGTCTTGTCGACGGGGCACCAGTTGACAGGCGACATCATCCGGTGCGCCAGTCCGTGCTCCAGGAACAGCAGGAACAGGTCCTGAGTCCAGCGATAGTAGGCCGGATCGCACGTCGTCACCTCGCGATCCCAGTCGTACAGGACGCCCATAATGCCGAGCTGGCGCTTGGCGATCACGATGTTGCCGCGCGTCCAGTCTTCTGGATGCACCCCACCGCCTCGCTGGATGGCGTCGTTCTCGGCGGGGAGGCCGAACGCGTCCCACCCCATCGGGTTGAGGACCTCAAAGCCCTGCATGCGCTTGAAACGCGACAGCAGGTCACCGATCACGTAGTTGCGCATGTGCCCCATGTGCAGCGGTCCCGACGGGTACGGAAACATCACCAGGTTGTAGAACTTCGGCTTTCTGGAAGCGTCGTCGGCCCTCATCACGCCGCGATCGGCCCAGACCTCTTGCCACTTCGGCTCGATCTCCTGGGGTACGTAGCGGCTACGCGGGGTGATGCTCATGTGAGCTTTCAATTCTATTTTTTCTTCGACGTGGGCCGACGAGAGGCACCAGCTCATGACCCACGATGGCGCCGAGCACGAGCGCCGCGCCGGCCGCCTGCACCAGGCTCAGCCGCTGGCCGGCGAGGACGATCGCGGCCGCCAGCGCCCAGGCCGGTTCGGTGGCGAGGATCAACGCGGTGCGGCTGGCGTCGAGGTGCGCCTGCGCCCAGGTCTGGATGTAGTAGGCGACCGCCGAGGCGAAGACGCCGGTGATGACGATCGCGAACCAGACCTGAGCCGAGGGCGCCTCCGCCAGCGACGGCGTTCCGACGATGCTGAACAGCACCGCGCACGTGGCCATCTGGACCATCGCCACGGGCGCGGCGCGCAAGCCTGGCGACCACTGGCTCAAAAGCACGATGTGGAGCGCGTACAGGACGGCGCACACAAGGACCAGGAGGTCGCCCAGTCCGATGCCGCCTCCCCCGCCCGCGAGCATCAGCGTTCCGACCAGGGCGAGCATGACCGCCACGGCGGTCCGCCGGGGCACTGCGACGCCGAAGAGGCGGTCGATCAGCGGAGTGAACACGACGAAGAGGCCGGTGATGAGGCCGGCGTTGCCCGGGCTCGTCATCGTGAGGCCCACGGTTTGGAAGAGGTAGCCGCCGGCGAGCACTGAGCCCGCCACCGATCCGACCCACAACTCCCTTCGTGTCGGCAGCCTGTGGACGGCAGCGACCATCACGAGCGCCGCGAGCACGAACCTGATCTCGAGAAAGCTCAGGGTCGGGTACTGTGTGATCGCGTCCTTGACCAGGACAAACGTCCAACCCCAGACCGCGGTCACCAGCAACAGAAAGAAGACGTAGATCAATGGAACGACTGTGGGCGCCGTGGCGCATGGAGTACATCACCGGCGACCAGCAGGCGGGCTGCCTGTTCTGCCGCGTCATCGAGAATCCGGACGACAAGGACGCCGAGCTCGTCGTCTGGCGGCCCGAGGGCGCCATCGTGATGCTGAACAAGTTCCCGTACAACCCCGGCCACGTGATGGTCGCCCCCGTCGTGCACCAGGCCGGTCTCGAGGACCTCGACGACCCGCAGACCGCCGACCTCATGCGCGCCCTGAAGCGAACCATCGTGGTCCTGCGCGCCGCTCTCGAGCCCAAGGGCTTCAACATCGGCGCCAACATCGGCCGCGCCGCCGGCGCCGGCATCCCCGACCACGTCCACCTTCACGTAGTGCCGCGTTGGAACGGTGACACGAACTTCATGCCGGTCCTGACCGAGGTCAAGGTCGTCAACGAGCACCTGCTGGTGACCGCGGCGAAGCTGCGGCAGGCGTTTTCCTCCACGTGACCCGTCCTGCGACGACGGTGGCGACCACGCGGCCCGCCTCGACCACGGTCATGTCGCACAACATGCCCTGACGCAGCGCGCCGAGGGCGCTTTCCATTCCCACCGCGAACGCGGCGCCCGAGGTATAGGCGAGCAGCGCTGACGCGCGCGACACGACAAGCTCGGGATGCCACTTCGCGCGCCGGCGCCACGATGTCGCGGCGTCGATGCCGAGGAGCGGGTCGGCGGTCTCGACCGGTGCGTCGGAACCGAATGCCAGCCGGGCGCCCGCTCGCTCGAGCGCGCCCCACGCGTACGCGTGCGAGGTCACTTCGGGCCAGTACGCATCCGCGAGCTCCCTGTCGGCGACCGCGTGGACGGGCTGCATCGACGCGATCACCCCCGCGCGTACGAACCGCCGCATGTCCTTGGGGTCGACACATTGGGCGTGCTCGATCCGCGGCCTCCACATGCGCCAGGCGGCGTGATGCGGCGCAAGTGCGTCGAGCGCCCTGCGCACCGCACCGTCTCCGATGGCATGCAGGCACACGTTGAGCTCGGCCCGCGCGCACCGATCGACCAGGTCGAGCAGCTCGGGTTGCGTGAGGCGCGCGGTGCCTGAGCCGTCGAGCATCTCGGCCGTCCGGCTGCCGAGCGAACCGTCGAGGAAGGCCTTGACACCCCACATGCGCAGCCACTCGTCGCCCCAGCCCGAACGCACGCCCATGCGCTCGGCGTGGTGGAGATCGGCGATCGGCAGGTTGTAGGTGGCGCGCAGGAGGAGCCGGCCGCGAGCGTGTAGGCGCTGGAGCGATGCGAAGCCGCGCGCCGAGTCCATCGAATGGACCGAAGTGAGCCCGAGGCGAGCGAGCGCGGCAAGCGCCCGAGCCATCGCGGCGTCGAGCTCTTTTTCGCCCGCGGGCGGGACGAGGCGACCGACCAGCTGCATGGCCGTTTCGCGCAAGATGCCGGCCGGCTCGCCGCGGTCGTCGCGGTCGATGATGCCGCCGGGCGGGTCCTCGGCGCCGCGGCCGATTCCCGCCATGGCCAGCGCGGCGGTCGAGACCCAGGCCGAGTGGCCGTCCTTACGACGCAGGTATGCGGGTCTCTTGCCGGCGGCTTCGTCGAGCTGCCTGCGCGACGGGAAGGCGGGGTCGGCCCAGGCGTCGTTGTACCAGCCCGCTCCGACGACCCAGGCATCCTTGGGCAGACGCGTCGCCCACTTGCGAATCCGGGCCAGGGCCGCTTCGAGGCTGCGTGAGCCGGTCAGGTCCACCGTGAGGTTGCGGTCGGCGAGTCCCTCGAGGTGGATGTGTGCGTCTATCAAGCCTGGCCAGGCGACGCCGCTGAGGTCCACCACCTCGGCCGCGCTGCCGGCGGCCGCCCGAGCCCTTGCGCCGACCGCGATGATCCTGCCGTCAGGGCCGGCGGCCACCTCCGGCCTGCAGCCCGCGAACAAAACGGCCCGTACAGTCATAGACCGTACGTCTTGGCGATGATCTCCTTCATGATCTCGTCCGTCCCCGCCCCGATGCGGGCCAGGCGGGCGTCGCGCCAGGCGCGCTCGACCGGGAATTCCCTCATGTACCCGTGCCCGCCGAGGATCTGGATCGCCTCATCGGCCACCTCGCAGGCGACCTGGGTCGCGAGCAGCTTGGCCTGGGAGATCTCACGCACCGGGTACTCACCCTGGTCCCACTGCCTGGCGGTCTGGTAGACGAAAGACTGCACGGCCGCGATCTTGGTCCCCATGTCGACGAGCTTGTGCTTGATCACCTGGAACTGCGAGATCGGCTGGCCGAAAGCTTTGCGGTTGCGGGCGTAGTCCATCGTGTAGTCGAAGACGCGCGCCGCGCCGGCGATGGCGCCCGCGGCGGCGATCATGCGCTCGCCCTGGAGCTCCCACATCAGGTTCTTGAAGCCATCGCCTTCATCGCCGAGCAGGTTGGCCAATGGCACCCTGCAGTCCTCGAACAGCAGCTCCGCCGTGTCCGATGAGTGCATGCCCAGCTTCTGCAGCGTCCTCGTGACCTCGAAGCCAGGGGTGCCCTTTTCGATGACGAGGAGGTTGTAGCCCTTGTGGCCGCGCTCACGGTCGGCCTTGGTGACCACAAGTGCCCAGTGGCAGCGGGCGCCGTTGGTGATGAAGATCTTCCTTCCGTTGACCACGAAGTGGTCGCCGTCGCGCCTGGCCACGGTCGTGATCCCGGCGACATCGGACCCGGCATCGGGCTCGGTGATTGCGAGCGCGGCGATCTGCTCGCCCCGGATGGCGGGTACGAGCCATTTTCGCTTTTGCTCCTCGGTCCCGAACTTGAACACGGGAGGGGTCGCCATCTCGGCCTGGACGGCGACCGCCATGCCGAGGCCGCCGCATCCGGCCCTCGCCATCTCCTCAGACAGGACCACCGCCGAGAAGTAGTCCCCGCCCTGCCCGCCGTACTCGGGCGGGTAGCGCAGACCAAGGAAACCAAGCTCGCCGAAGCGCTTGAAGATCGAATCGGGGAAGGTCTTGTCCTCCCATTCCTCGAGATGCGGCTGAACCTCGTTGGCGAGGAACTTGCGGATGTGGAGCCGCAGCTCGTCGTGAGCGTCCGTGAAGTACATCGGCGTGGAGTTTAGGCTGGGAACGGCCGGCGAGCAGGTTACGGTATGATTCGCGGCCGGACCTCATTTTGAAGATCAAGCACGCCTCGGCCAGGTAGGCAGGAGTTGGATTGGGCTCGGTAATCAAGAAGCGGCGCAAGAAGATGCGCAAGCACAAGCACAAGAAGATGCTTAAGAAGACGCGATGGCAGCGCCGCGCCCACGCCTAGAGGCGACCGCGCCTAGAATGACGCTCTGATGGGCTGGGTTGCTCTCGGGATCGTCCTCCTCCTGGTCGTATACCTGGTCTTCGTCTACAACGGGCTCGTATCGGCCCGCAATCGGACCCAGGAAGCGTGGTCGGAGATCGACGTCGAGCTCAAGCGCCGCCACGACCTCATCCCCAACCTGGTCAACACCGTGCAGGGCTACATGGGCCACGAGCGCGGCACGCTGGAGGCCGTGACCAACGCCCGCGCGGCCGCGGTCGCGGCTGGGGCGACCGGCGACCCGACCAAGATCGGCGCGGCCGAGAACATGCTGAGCCAGAGCCTGCGCAGCCTGTTCGCCGTGTCGGAGAACTATCCGGACCTGAAGGCGATCAGCGCCTTCACCAACCTGCAGGAAAACCTGACGGCGACCGAGGACAAGATCGAGTTCTCGCGGCGCTTCTACAACGGGAACGTCCGCGACTACAACATCAAGCTGCAGTCCTTCCCCACCGTGCTGGTCGCCGGCCCTCTCGGTTTCAAGCCGTTCGGCTTCTTCCAGGCCGACGACGGCGACCGGGCGGTGCCCCAGGTCAGCTTCGGCAACGTGCCCCAGGCAGGCCCCCCAGGGCCGGGCTCCCTTCCTCCGGCGGCCGGTTCAGGGCCGCCACCGCTGGGTTCGTCGGGACCTCCACCCCAGAGCTAGGAGTCGGGCAGCGGCTGACGCGGCTGCAACTCGCGGCCCGCGCGACACAATAGCCGCGGCCGGCCACCTGGCCGGCGCCTTGAAAAGCTGGGCGGCTCCTCACCGCAGTTCCTCACTGCGGCCGCCACCAACGAGGTCCTGACTTCGGTCGTCATCGACTTCGCTCGGGCCGACGCTTCCGGCACGGAGACCCTCTTTTATGTCGTCACCCTCACGGATGCGACCGTGAGTGACGTCAGGCAATCCACCTCTGGCGAGACCGTGCTCGAGGAGGTGTCGTTCACGTTCCGGAAGATCGAGCAGGACGACAAGGTCGCCAAGACCTCCTTCCTCGACGATTGGGAATCGACCACCTAGCCACCGCCTGACCTCGACCAGTCAGAGTCGAACCGGGACCCGTACGCCGACACGGCGTGCGGGTCCTGCGTTTCGATGTCGAGCTCGTGGTTGGCGCTCAACCCGGACAGCGTCCAGTTGGCGGAGCCAAGGACCAGCTCGCCGTCGAACAGCCCGATCTTCGCGTGCAGCAGCGCGCCTCTCGGGATCGGGTACCAGCGCACGCCCACGCCGCTCGACGAGAGGACCGCATACGCATGCCGGTTGAACGGCTGGTTGGGATCGAGCAGGACACGCACGAGCGCGCCGCGCCGGTGGGCGGCCGCGAGGCCCGCGATGACCTCTGGATCGGTCAGGGTGTAAACCTCCGCGAGCACGCGCAGGCGCGCGCGACCAAGCGCGTCTTCGAGCATCAGGCGGATCTCTTCGCCGGGAGCGGTCTGGGCAACGTCGGAGGGCGCGGCGGCGAGGGGTGCGGGGTGGCCGCCCGCAAGCTCCCAGTCCTGTTCGAAAATGCGCTGGAGGCGATCGATGTCTGCGGGCTCACGGGTCTCGAGCACATAGTCGTGGTTGCGGTCGCTGTGCGCGCCCCAGTTCATGCCGCCGACGACCGCTTCGCCGTCGGCGATCAAGAGCTTTACGTGGTCGATCTGATGACGAACATCGTCGACCGGGTAGGCGCGCTCGCTCACTCCCAGGTTGTCGAGCACTGCTGCCGAGCGGCGGCTTGCGGCCACGGTCGGGTCCGTGATCACGCGCACGGGCACGCCTCGCGCGCGAGCGGCGCCGAGCGCGGACGTGAGATCCCGCCGTCCAAGCTCGTACATCTCGACCATGAGCCGGCCGCGAGCAGACGAGATGAGACCCGCGACCAGCCGGAAAATGCTCGCGTCCTGCCACAGCGCCACGGGCTCGGGGCGCCCCGACCCCGATGCCGGCAGCGCCCCACCAAGGCTCGTCGCCCGCGCGGCCTGCGCCGGGTTCGCGATCGGCGCCGCGGAGGGGAGGTCCGAGCACGCCGTCAGGCAAACCGCCAGCAGCAGAAACGCTAATCGCGCCATGGCAACGCGAAACGGTATCGACACCGCCAACCGGCGCCAACCCGGCCTGTTAAGGCCCGGGTCGCCTCAGAGAAGGTCGACCTTCATCCCCGCGCGAGCGCCCAGCACCCTGTCCGCCCTGGCCTCACGAATGCCGACCTCCAGGTAACCCATGCTGCCGACGTAAACGAAGGGCTCGTTCGGGCGCGCTTCCGCGTACGTCTTCGCCGAGGCGGTGATGTAGTGGTTGTGGATGCGCATCGGACGGACCGGCGGCTTGAGGTTCGTCACGAGGTTGCCGAAGCCGTCCGTCCACAGAACACGCGGACTGGAATCGTCGAGCATCGTCGGCGCCGAGGTCGGGTGGCCCAGCGACTCGAGCGGCACCCCCGACGCGAGCGCCGCCGCCGCCGGCGCGAATACGTCCCTGCCCTCAAAAGTGGGCGCGCCTCCCGGCGTGGGCGCGAGTTCAACAGCCTGCTGGATGCCCACCTCCTCGATGACGATCCCGAACAACCCGTTGTCGGGCCCGACATAGAAGCGCCCGCCGGCCCGGATCGCCAGCCGCCGGCGCGAGCTGCCGACGCCCGGATCCACCACCGCGAGGTGCACCGAGCCGGCGCCGAAATGCCGGGTGCCGGCGAAGAGCATGAACGCACCGGCGAAGACGTCGAATCGCGGGACCTCGTGGCTGACGTCGACGAGCGTTGCGTTCGGGCAGCCTCCGAGCACGACCGCCTTCATAGCCGCCACGAGCGGAGACCCTGAGCCGAAGTCGGAGGTGAAGGTGACCAGGGGCGGCCCGGCGGCGCGAGCCGGGCTACCAGTAGCGTGTCTCCTTCCAGGGATCTGCTTCATCGTGGTATCCGCGCTGCTCCCAGAAACCGAGCCGGTTGCGTTCCATGAACTCTAGCCCGCGCAACCACTTCGCCGACTTCCAGAAGTACCTGGAAGGGACGAACAGGCGCAGGGGCCAGCCGTGGTCAGGCTCGAGGTCTTGGCCGTTCCAGGCGTAGCAGAGAAGGTTTTCCTCGGCGTCCAGCACGCTCAACGGCACCGAGGTCGTGTAGCCATATTCGCAGTGGGCGCTGACGTACTTCGCCTCGGGCTTGGGCTTGACGCGGTCCAGGATCTCGCGAATCGGCACGCCGGTCCAGGTGTCGCCCAGCCGGCTCCAGCCCGTCACGCAGTGGATGTCGGCGACCACATCCTTCGAAGGCAGGGCGCGAAGTTCGCCGTAGTCGAGCGTGATCGGGTTGTCAACCGCGCCGAACACCTTGAAGTCCCATGTGGCGATGTCGGTCCTGGGCACGGGGCCGAAGTGCAGAAGGGGCCAGCGGTCGGGCGCGGTGAGGGTCTGGCCGGGCGGAATGCGAGCCGGGTCGACGCCTTCCGGCACGCGCTTGCCCTTGAAAAGGAACGACATTTCGCGAGTATAGGAATCCCTCGCGCGCGCCCGGTTGTTCCCGCTCGGACCCCGATTCGACCCGGGCTATACTGGCCCTTCCCGAGCACAAATGGGTCCGTAGCTCAGTTGGGAGAGCGCGTGAATCGCACTCACGAGGTCAGGGGTTCGAATCCCCTCGGATCCACCACTTTGACTACTGGGCACGTGCGGCGCCGAGGAGCTGACGAGCGGTCTCGTGGTAGTCGCTGAGGGTGGGACGAGCCAGCCGCACTACGAGGTGGCGGGCACCGGCGGCGCGATAGGCCGCGAACCACTCGGACGCCGATTCAAGGGTGCCGGCATGCAAAGCCATTCCTCTGGCCATCGCCTCTGCCGGCACGCCGTAATACCCGCGCATGTAGGCGTCGAGCTCGCCCGCGGCCTCCTGCGGAGTGTCAGCGACCGCCACGGTGAGGTAGACGCCGGTCGCAACCGCGGCGGGATCACGGCCCCCCCGTTCCGCTGCCTCGCGCACCGCGCGAAGTCCCGACCCGTAGTCGGTCGGGGTCGGGCTCAGCGGCAGCCAGCCGTCGAACGTCGCGCCGGCCAGGCGCAGCATCCGGGGACCGCCGCCGCCCACCCAGATCGGAGGACCACCCGGGCGAAACGGTCGGGGCTGCAGCTCGATGCCCGGCTCCTCGTTCCGCCACAACCGCCTGCAGCGCTCAACCGCGTCGAGCATGGCGCCGACACGGTGGTCGCTCGGAACGCCAAGCGCCGCCAGCTCGGCATGTGTGCCCGGGAGCTCGGCGCCTGGGCCGATGCCCACGATGACGCGGCCTTCGGCAATGCGGTCGAGCGTGGCCAGGGCGTGCGCCAGGGAAAGAGGGTGGCGAAGCAGCGGCAGCAGGACGGCTGTCCCCAGCGTGACTCGAGTCGTCGCGCCGGCAACACCGGCCAGGAGGGTCAGGGGTTCGCCCCGAGGGCGGGCCAGCAAAGAGTCCCCGACCCACACCGAGTCGTAGCCGGCCTGTTCCGCCCGCCGCGCCGCCTCGATGACGAAGGCCAGGCCGCTGTCCGCCCAGAGCACGGCCTCCCGCGATGGGAGCAGGAGACCGGTTTCGGGGGATTGCTTCGTCACGCCGGCTCTCATCATCTCTCTAGGAGCCCTCGACGTAAGCGGCCGCGACGCGCTTGGGCACGACCATCCGCCACGCATCGAGGACGAGCTCGCGCATCTCGGTTTCGTCGATCGCGGCCAGCCGGACGAGAACCCAGTGGTAGCGCAGATCGCTCCGATCCGGCTGCATGAACTTGTCCGGGTCCCCGCCCACCAGCCAATCACGCTCTTCCTTGGGAAACCCAAAGCCCATGACCGTCTCGTCGCGAGAAAAGGACACGTAGACGATGCGGCCGACCCGGAACTTAACGCGCCCGCCGACGAGGGCCTCGGTCGTTCGCGGCAGAGTCATCGCAAACCGCCGCACGTCGGCCACCGTGACCATCAGGCGAACACCTTAGCCGAGGGCCGAGCGCGACCCATGGCGCACGGAGATGCTGTTACGCGGTCTCTCGGCGACCCTCGGTCACGGGCTCCCTCTGCTCCGGACCGACCATCTCTGCCCAGACCGCGCGGTAGTCCAGCATTGCCTGGCGAAGGTCCTCGGTATGGTGCCGGCGCCGGCCCTCGGCCAGCTTGCGCCGGGCCGCGGTCAGCCGCCGCGGAAGACGATCCATCCCGAGCGGGTGGCCCCGCTCCCCAAGCAGCGCGGTCACCAGCGAATCGGCCTCTTGGGCGGCCTCTTCCGGAGCGTCCATGAAGCGCTTCTCGATCCGGTGCCAGTCCGCGACGTAGCGGTTGCGAGCTTCCGGCGGCAGGGCGGTGAGCCGGGCTGGACGGGTACGCCAGGCTCGGGCGACCGAAATCAATATGGCAGCGATCACGAGCACGATCACGAGGTCGACAATCAGGTTGGTCAGGTCCATGCGCACCTCCATCTGAGGTAACGCCAGGGTCCGCGGACATAATCGAAATTGGGTAAGCGATCGGTCCAGGTCGTTTATTTCTAGAGATGGGGAGATTCAGGCTGACCCGGCTTCTCATGTTTATGGGCGCGGCGGCGGCCGCGACCTACTACTTCGATCCCGAGCTCGGAGAGCGACGCCGCAAGGACCTGCGCAAGCGCGTCGACAAGATGCGCAAGCTGGGCCGCAAGGCCCGCCTGGAGGCGGGACTCTAGGCCTCACAGTCGGCCACGCAGGAGCCCGAGCCTACTCCGAGTGCAGTACCTCGACGACGTTCGTGCGAGCCGCCCAGCGGCCGGGGATCAGCGCCGCGCCGACCGCCACCACGACCCCCAGCAGCGGGATCAACACCAGCTCGAGCGGGTTGAACACGCCATACGCCCGAGGCGGGGTGTCGTTGCCCGCCGAGCTGCTGATCACATCGTTGAGCAGATGGTGCAGGGACAGGCCGAGGGGCATCGCTATTAGCCCACCCACAAGGGCGAGCAGGCCCGCCGACGCCGCCACCATGACCATGACCTGACGAGGGCTCATGCCCAGCGCTTTTAGAGTCGCTGTGTCCTGGATCCGCTCGCGCGTGTTGAGAAGCAGCATGTTGAACACTCCGCCGACGCCGATCAAAGCCAGCACCGCCGCGAGCACCAGGAGGACCAGGTCGATGATCTTGACCGGCGTGATGATCGACGTGTCGCTCGCGTGTACGTCGATGAGGTCGGGCTCTGCTGCGGCCACCCGCTGAACGTAAGCGGCAGTATCCGCGCCTGGCGCCAGCGTGACGTCGTACACAAACGGCTCGACTGCGGGCTTGACAGCCGCCATCGTCGCCAGGTCCATGAACAGCGAATGCCCGAGGTTGTTGATGTCGTACACCTCGCCGACCACTCGGAGCTGAAGGGGTTGGCCGTTCGCGGTCCCGGTGAAGCGGTCACCGATCTTCAGGTGCGCGTCGTGAAGCAGACCGGCCGGCGCGAGCACCTCGCCTGGCACCGAGTACCGGCGTCCGGCGATCACCATGTAGCCCAGCCGCGACGAGTCGCCGCGAAACAAGTGCGTGTTGACCGGGTCGGCCACTCCCGGTACGGTCACATTCTGCCCGCCGAATGCGACCACACGCGCAGTCTCAGGCTGCGCGTTCAGGAGCTGCATCACTTTCGAATCGGGGTATGCGCTGCTGCGGCTGACCACGACCTGGTAGTTGCCGGCGCCGGTCTCGCTGTTGTTGATGAGGAGGAAGCTGCGCGGCAGGCCGATCGCTACGACCACTGTCGCGACGCCGAGCAGGACGGTCACCAGCGTGAGGATCGCGCGAAGCGGGCGCGCAAATGCGTCCCCGATGCCGAGGACGATCGGCCTCGGCAGCCTGGCTCGCGCCGCCGCATTCCGCAACAGACGGCCGCTCGCTCCGCGCGGGGCCGAAGCTTTGGCGATGGCCGCAATCGGTTTCAGGAGACCGGCGCGCAGGGCAGGCAAGGTGGCGGCGGCGGCCACCACCAGCAGCCCGCCGGCGAGCAGAGCGACATCGAGCCCGATGGAGTACGTGGGCGTGTAGGCCAGTCCCAGTGCATGGGAGCTGTTCGCGAGCAGTGGCTGGCTCGCGAGCGTGCCGGCGACGATCCCCAGAACGCAGGCGACCAGCGCCGGAATGACAATCTGGAGCGCGAAGACTCCCACGACCTGCGCGGGCGTGAAGCCTATCGACTTCATGATCCCAATCTCGCGATAAGCCGAGATAACGATTCCAGTGACCAGCGTGGCGACGATCGCTATGGTCGCTGCGAGCGCAAACACGCTGAAAGCGCTCAGCACCCCGGTGAGGATCTGGTTGGTGATGTTGAAGATGCTGCGGATGAGGATGTAGTTCAGCGAACCGCTGATGCTTCCCGATGGAAGGCTGGCGCGCAATCGATCGACGTAGCCCTGCAGCTGCGCGCTGGTCGGGTCGCCTGTGAAGCGGTAATCCATCAGGTAATAGGTGGAGTCGGGCGTCGACAGGGCCGGAACCGCGGCCGCGAGGACCCACGCGCGCTGGCTGCTCAGGTCAGCGCTCCCCTCATCGATGTCGACGACCTCGCCTACCACGGTCAGGGTGGGCGTCTCGGCAACGCTCACGACCTCCAACCGGTCTCCGACCGAGACGTTGTGGAGCTCCGCGAACGACCTCGTCAGGACGATCTCATCGTTGGCCTGCGCCCAGCGACCTGCCGTCACGTTGAGGACCTCGACGGGCCCGCCCGGATTGTCCCGGCCGACGGCGTCGATGTAAAACTTTCGATCGCCGAATTTGAACTGGATGTTGGTGACCGGATATGGACCGCCTGATGCAGAGGCACCGACGGTGGCCGACGTTTTCGCGAGGAGCTGGGGGTCCGTGGTCGAGCTGAACGCGACCTGCAGGTGCGCGCCCCGCTGCTTGTCGAATGCGGCCTGATATGGGTCGCGGGTCTGCGACATCAACGTGACGGCCATGGTCCCGGCGGCCATGGAAAGGAACACCGTCAGGAAGATGACCGCGGCCTGGACACGGCGCCGGCGCAGGTCGGCCAGGGCCTTGACGAGAATCGCGGTCATCGCATCATCTCCTCGCCACGGACTCGAATAACGTCGGCGGCTTTGCGCTCGGCGGTCTCGAGCCGGACGTCGTCGACAACCCGGCCGTCAGTGATGCTGATCACGCGCGCAGCGTGGCGCGTAGCGAGCTTCGCGTCATGCGTGACAAGCACGATGGTCTGCCCCTCATCGTGGAGCTCAGCGAGGAGCGCCATGACCTGCTCACCGCTCGATGTGTCCAACGCCCCAGTCGGTTCGTCCGCCAGCAGCAGGGCGGGCTGGTTGATGAGCGCCCGCGCGATCGCCACGCGCTGCTGCTGCCCGCCACTCAGCCTGGCCGGGTACCTGTCGGCGATGTCCGCGATGCCAAGCTGAGAAAGCAGCTTTCTTCCGGCTGCGTCGCCGGCAGTCCTGCCCCTCAGCTGTGCGGGGATGAGGACGTTTTCCAGCGCGGTCAGGTTGGGGAGCAGGTGGAAGAACTGGAAGATGAACCCGATCCGGTCCCGCCGGAAGCGCGCCAGGCCGGACTCGCTGAGCCGGCCCAGATCGGTACCACCGACGCTCACGTTGCCGCTGGTCGGGCGGTCAAGACCCGCGATGAGGTTGAGCAGCGTCGATTTCCCACTGCCGGACGGCCCCATCACAGCCGTGAACTCGCCTGTCTCGACGGTGAGGGAGACCCCGTTGAGGGCGCCGGTGACGCCACCCTGGTAGACCTTCGTGATGTCGGTAAGACGCACCAGCTCCGTCATTCCGTGCCCGTTCCCCCTCCAATGCTCCGCTCTGAAAGCTCGTCTATCCATTTGATGTCCGCCTCCGTGTGAAGTAGGGCGCCTCGTACGAGGCGCGCCAGGTCGTGGCGTCCGTCTTTGCGCGCTCGATCCTCGAGCTGGTTGAGGTCCCTGAGGCGTTGCAGGTATGCGCGCTTCTGCCGGGCAAGCAAGGGACGCAGGTCGCCATTGACGAGGCGGGTGGCGAGGAGCAGCTTGACGTAGATGTCCTCGTGCAGCTGCTGCGGCCCCGAATCCGGTTCGCCAAGCCAGGTTTCGACAGCATTCCGCCCCGATTCCGACAGCTCGTACTGGAGCTTGCCGCGGTCCCCCCGCTCGCCCACGGGCCGCACGAGCCCGTCGCGCTCGAGCCTCTGGAGCGTCGTGTAGATCTGGCCGATATTGACTTCCCACGTACCTCCGAGCATTGCCTCAAACCGGTTCTTCACCTCATAGCCGTGCAGCGGCTCCTCGGCGAGAAGCCCCAGCACCCCGTACTTAAGTGACAAATTCTGATCTACACATACGCAGTATGCATGTCTAGTATGCATGTCGGCCTGGCGATGTCAAGCCCCCCATCTCACGCGCTTCGGGCAGTGGGTCGGCGGAACCGGAGAAAATCGGTCGGATGGCGCTGCCGAAAGCCCTTAGCCCTCTGGTCGAGCGCAACTTCAGGCTGCTGTGGATGGGGCAGGCGGTATCGGCGGCCGGGGATGCACTGGCGCCCGTCGCCCTGGCGTTCGCCACTTTGCAGATCGCCCATTCCGCGAGCGCGCTGGGCCTGGTGCTCGCGGCCTCGACCACCGCCCGAGTCGTGACGCTTCCTGTCGGGGGCGTCTGGGCGGACCGGCTCCCTCGTCAGCTCGTCATGCTGTCGTCCGACACCATCCGTGCGGTCGCGGAGGTGATCCTCGCTACGGTGCTTCTCAGCGGGCATGCCCAGCTCTGGATGCTGATCGTGCTGTCAGTAGCGGACGGCGCCGCCGGCGCCTTCTTCGTGCCGGCATCGGGCGCCCTCGTACCCCAGACGGTCAGCGCGGCCCGGCTGCAGCAGGCCAACGCCCTCATCGGCCTCTCGCGGAGCACGACCTCCGTGGCGGGACCGGCCCTCTCCGGCATCCTGGTCGCGATCATCGGGCCGGGTTGGGTGTTCGCGATCGACGCCGCGACCTACGTCGCCAGCGCCGCCTCCCTGGCGATGCTCCGGGTGCCACCCCTGCCCGCGAAGCCCAGGACGAGCTTCTGGGCCGAGATGGCCGCCGGTTGGCAGGCCGTCGTGAGCCGAAGGTGGTACCTGACCAACCTCTTCTCGCACGCGCTGTGGAATTTCGCCATCGCGGCGTTCTTCGTGCTGGGACCAATCGTGGCCAAGCAGCATCTTGGGGGCGCATCGGCATGGGGCCTCATCTCCGCATCGTTGGGCGCGGGCTCCATCGCCGGCGGCCTCATCGCGCTGCGCGTGACGCCCAGGCGCCCGCTGGTGGTCGCCAACCTGGCCCTGACGCTGTCCGCGCTGCAGATGCTGGCCCTGGTGCCTCCGCTGCCGACGGCCGCGATCAAGGCCGCCTGCGTCCTCGGGTTCAGCGGCCTGACATTTCTCAACGAGGTGTGGTTCGCCACCGTGCCGCAGCTCATCCCGGCAGATGTGCTGGCACGCGCCAACTCGTTCGATTGGCTCCTGTCACTGATCGCGATGCCGGCGGGTTTCGCCGTCAGCGGCCCGGTCGCCGATCACATCGGGATCCCGGCCACACTGGTCGGCGCCGCCGTCATCCTCGCGCTGCCCAGCTTCCTGATCGTGCTGCACCCGGCGATACGGTCGGTCAGGCGGACGCCAGAGGGATTGATCGTTGCCGCCGACGTGTAGAGGATGAGGCTCCGGCGGGTTCCGTTCGTGTGGGTTGCGCTCCTCTTCTACGTACTGCTCGCGATGGCGATGTTCTCGAGCACCTGGGTCGATCCGGCGAGGTCGTGGATCGGGAGCCCGAAGGATCCCAGGCTCTTCATCTGGTACCTCGGCTGGATCCCACACGAGCTCTCTGCCGGTCACAACCCCCTATACACCGATTACCTCTCGTACCCGGACGGTGTGAACCTCATGTGGAACACGTCGATGCTCCTGCCCGCCCTCGTGCTCTGGCCGGTCACCGCCGTGTTCGGTGCGGTGGTCGCCTACAACCTGCTCATCACATCCGGCATCGCGCTGTCGGCGTGGTTCGGCTTCCTGGCCGCGCGGCGGTTCATCGATCAGCCGCTCATGTGCTTCGTGGCGGGACTCATCTACGGATTCAGCCCAGGCCTCACCGCACAGGCGCTGGGCCACCCACATGTCGTGCTGGCGCTCTTCCCGCCGATCGCACTCATCCTCGGGCACGAAATCCTGGTGCGCCGGCGCCTCCACCCGGTGGTCGCCGGCGGGCTCGCCGGCGCGGCCGCGGCCCTTCAGCTCCTGACCGGCGAGGAGATGCTCGCGCTGACGCTGCTGATCGCGGCCGTCGGCGTCGCCTTGCTCGCGCTGCTTCATCGCGGCGAGGTGCGGGCGGCCTTCAATTCCGCGGCCACAGCCGCGGTGGCGGGGCTCGTGACTTTCGGGGTCATCGCCGCCTACCCGCTTGCCTTCCAGTTCCTCGGTCCCCAGCGGGTGTCGGGGGACGTGCAGCAGCCCGATATCTACGTGAGCGACCTGCTGGCCTTCGCCGTTCCCTCGAGGTTCATCCATTTCACGGGCAACGCGACCGAGAACGACGCCTACGTCGGCCTGCCTCTCTTGATCCTCTTCGCAGCCGGCCTCGCAATGGGCTGGCGCCGGCCGAAGATCCGCTGGGCGGGTTCAATGGCGCTGATCGTTGCGATCCTGTCGCTCGGCCCACACCTGCACATCGATGGACGGGTCACGCCCATCGGGCTGCCCTGGGCGGCGCTCGCGGGGCTACCGCTCCTGGGCAGCGCGCTGCCCGCGCGGCTGATGGTGATCGCCTTCCTCGCCATCGGCATCGTCGTCGCCTACGCGAGCACGATCGCGATCCGCGGGGCACGACCCTGGCGCTGGGCAGCGGGCGCCCTTCTGGTCGCCGGCCTGGCGGCGATCGTGCCGTCGCTGCCGTATCCCACCGCGCCGGCAACCGCCCCGGCGTTCTTCCGGCCCGGCGGCGACGTCGAGATGATCCCGCCGGGTTCGGTCGTGCTCGTGACCCCGTTCTCCAGCCACAAGTCCACCGACGCCATGTACTGGCAGGCGGTGGCGAATTACCGGTTCCGGATGCCCGAAGGCGACGCCTTCACCCCGGGGCCGTATCTCGGGCCGCGCCCGACATTCCTGCAGGCGACGCTCGACGCGCTGGATGCGGGCAGCGCGGTGGCGGTGACGCCGGATGCGCGCGCGATGTTCGCCGCCGACCTCGACGCGCACCGCATCACCACCGTCGTGGCCGGCCCATCACCGGGACAGGACGCCATCGTCAGCTTTCTCACCGATGTCGAAGGCAGGCCGCCGGTCGACGACGGCGGGGTGAAAGTCTGGTGGCTT
>Ga0070699_100001339_pt1 | contig 22684 bp, 17 predicted proteins | sample KBSK1503metaG_FD_65473 | JGI IMG/M metagenome (GOLD analysis project Ga0070699, IMG submission 65473) | Corn, switchgrass and miscanthus rhizosphere microbial communities from Kellogg Biological Station, Michigan, USA - KBS K1-50-3 metaG | ecosystem: Host-associated > Plants > Roots >...
AGCACCGGATCGACGAGCACCGGATCGACGAGCACCGGATCGACGAGCACTGGCGGAGGAGGACTGATGGCCACGAAGCGCGGGGCAATCGGGAGCCGGGCGGTCAGGCCGCTCGCGGGCAGGCGGTTCGGGCCGCTTGCGGGCAGGCAGTTCGGGCCGCTCGGCGCAAAGGCGGTCAGGCCGCTCGCCGGACGGCCGGTGATGATCACCGGCGCGGCCTCGGGCATCGGCCGCAGCCTGGCCCGGCGGCTGTCGGGGCTTGGCTCGCCGGTGGCCATCGCCGACATCGACGAGGCCGGTCTTAAAGAGACCGCGAGGACGCTGCCGGGGCCGGTACTGGTCCGGGTACTCGACGTGCGAGACGCCGCGGACCAGCGCCGCTTCGCGGCGGAGGTACGCGAGTGGCTGCCCTCGTTGCCGGACGACGCACGGCTGGCCGCGGTGTTCAACAACGCGGGCGTCGCAGTGGCCTCGTCGGTCCTCGACGCCGACCCGGACGACGACGAGTGGCTGCGGCAGATCAACTTCGACGGGGTGGTCAACGGCACCCGCGCCTTCCTGCCCATCCTGGTGGAGCAGGACGACGGGGTCATCGTGAACACCTCGAGCGTGTTCGGCCTGGCGGGCATGCCCTACCAGAGCGCCTACTGCGCGTCGAAGTTCGCGGTGCGCGGGTTCACCGACTCACTGCGCCAGGAGCTGCGCGGCACCGGCGTCCGGGCGGTGACCGTCCACCCCGGCGGGATCAAGACCAACATCGCCCGCAGCGCGCGGGTCAGGAAGGATCCGGAGGGCCGCGGGCGCAGCCACGAGCAGATGGCGGCCGAATTCGAGGCGCTGCTGCGGACCACGCCGGACAAGGCGGCCGAGATCATCTGCCGCGGCGTCGACCGCGGCAAGGCCCGCATCCTGGTCGGCCCCGACGCCTATGTCTTCGACGCGCTGGCGCGGGTCGCCCCGACCCACTACTACGACGTGATGGCAGTACTGGAGAAGCGGCTGCGAGCGGCACGATGACGGAACCCGAAACGATTGAACACTGTGACGTCCTTATCGTCGGGGCGGGGCTGTCCGGGATCGGCGCCGCCCACCACCTGCAGGCCGCGTTCCCGGCCAAGACCTACGCGATCCTCGAGGCCAGGGACGCCATCGGCGGCACCTGGGACCTGTTCCGCTATCCGGGCGTGCGGTCGGACTCGGACATGTTCACGCTCGGCTACCGGTTCCGGCCGTGGACCGAGGCCAAGGCGATCGCGGACGGCCCGTCGATCCTGGACTACGTCCGGGCCACCGCGGCCGAGGCGGGGATCGAGAAGCACATCCGCTTCGGCCACCGGGTGCGGAGAGCCAGCTGGTCGGGCGAGCAGGCACGGTGGACCGTGGAGGCCGAGTTGCCCGGCGGCGAGACGGCCACGCTGACCTGCGGCTTCCTGCTGATGTGCAGCGGTTACTACCGCTACGACCAGGGCTACCTGCCGGAATTCGCATGTCTCGGGAACTTCCGCGGGCAGGTCGTTCACCCGCAGCACTGGCCGGCCGACCTGGACTACGCGGGGAAGCGGATCGTGGTGATCGGCAGCGGGGCGACCGCGGTGACGCTGGTCCCGGCCCTGGCCGAAACGGCGGAGCACGTGACCATGCTGCAGCGCTCCCCCACCTACATCCTGGCCATGCCGACCGAGGACGGCATCGCCATCCGGCTGCGCAGGCTGCTCGGCGCGCGGCGCGGGTACGCGGTCACCCGGTGGAAGAACGTCGCGATCACCACGCTGATCTACAAGCTCAGCCGGCGCCGCCCCGACATGATCCGCGGCTGGATCCGGCAGATGGCGGTCAAGCAGCTGCCGGACGGGTACGACGTCGACACCCACTTCAAGCCGGCCTACAACCCGTGGGACCAGCGGCTGTGCCTGGTGCCCGACGGCGACCTGTTCGAGGTCATCCGGGACGGGCGGGCCTCGGTGGTCACCGACCGCGTTAAAACCTTCACCGAACGGGGCGTGGTACTCGATTCCGGCGCCGAGCTGGGGGCCGACATCGTGGTGACCGCGACCGGCCTGCAGCTGCTCGCGTTCGGCGGCGCCGAGCTCAGCGTGGACGGGCGGCCGGTCCGGCTGCCCGAGACGATGGCCTACAAGGGCATGATGCTCAGCGGCGTGCCGAACTTCGCCTTCACCATCGGCTACACCAACGCGTCCTGGACGCTCAAGGCGGACCTGGTGAGCGAGTTCGCCTGCCGGCTCCTGAAGTACATGGACGCCCGCGGCTACGACACCTGCGTGCCGGTCAACGACGACCCGGCCGTCACCCCGCAGCCCCTGCTCGACTTCCAGGCCGGCTACGTGCTCAGGTCCATCGATCAGTTCCCCCGGGCCGGCTCGCGTACCCCGTGGAGGCTGGGCCAGAGCTACGCGCACGACGTGGTGACCCTGCGGCACGGCAAGATAGACGACGGCTCCATGCGGTTCGCCCGGGCCGTCACCCCGTCCGTTCGGTAGTAATTTGTTCGATCGTGATAAACCCTGGCGCTAAATCGTGGCCCGGGCGCATAGGAACCCGCCGCGGCACGACGTGTACTCCCAGCATGCCCATTCCTGCCTTCTGGCGGCCTGCCGCCGCGCTGCTCGTCGCGGGCGCCGCGCTCGTCGCGGCCCCCCTCTCGGCCCAGGCCCGGCCGCTCCCGGTCAACTACGACTTCGCCACGGGCGCGCTGGCCGGGTTCCTGTTCCCGCAGACGCCGCCGCCGGGCGCGGACAACTTCGGGTGCAAGCCGTCGTCCGCGCACCCGGACCCGGTCATCCTGGTGAACGGCACGTTCGCGAACCAGGACGACAACTGGCAGGCCGCCTCGCCGCTGCTGGCCAACCACGGGTACTGCGTCTTCACCTTCAACTACGGCGGGAGCTCGGCGTCGTCGGTCGTCCAGGGCACCGGGGACATCGCCGCGTCAGCGGGCCAGCTGGCCTCGTTCGTGACCCGGGTGCGCACGGCGACCGGCGCGGCCAAGGTCGACCTGGTGGGGCACTCGCAGGGCGGCATGATGCCGCGGTACTACCTGAAGTTCCTCGGCGGCGCCGCGTTCGTGAACCGGCTGGTCGCGCTGGCGCCCAGCAACCACGGCACCACCCTGGACGGGCTGACCGTCCTGGTCGCGGCGTTCGACGCGGCCGGCCTGGTGAACGGCGCGCTGAACGCGCTGTGCACCGCGTGCGTCGAGCAGGAGGCGGGTTCGGCGTTCCTGGCCAATCTGAACGCGGGCGGTGACACCGTGGCCGGGGTGAGCTACACCGTCATCGAGTCGCGGAACGACGAGGTGGTCACGCCGTACACGTCGGCGTTCCTGTCCGGCCCCGGCGTCGCCAACATCACGCTGCAGAACCAGTGCGTGCTTGACCAGAGCGATCACCTGGAGATCGCGGCGGACCCGGTCGCGCTGGCCGACGTGCTGAACGCGCTCGACCCGGCCCGCCCGGTGCGCGTCCCCTGCCTGATCGTGCTCCCGATCACCGGCCCGGTCGGCCCGGTACCGTCGTTCTAGGGCCAGGCGCGGACGCGCCCGGCCGCACCGGCCTGTTCCCGCGGGGCCGGCGTGACGACTGGGGTGACCCGCCAGGCGGCGGCAGGGATCGTGGATCGCTGCACCCCTGATCAGGGGTGCAGCGATCCGCGATGACGCGACCACGCGCGAAAGCCAGCGCTCGAGCGCCTAGGCGGACCCGGCGTCTGGTAGTGCAGGTTGACGAGGTAACAGTCACCCGGCCCGCGGCGGGCCCTGGACTAGGTCCTCGACGGGCCTGACGCCGGCGGTGCCCTTCTTCAGGCGCCACAGCAGGCCGCCGAAGTACCACAGCGCGGCCAGGGCCAGGCCGTAGCCGAGGACCTTGTCGGCGCCGTGGAACGGCGACGGGAACGACAGCACGATCATGATCAGCACCGTGTAGGCGAGCACGAAGATGATGACCGGCCAGGCCCAGCGGCCGAGGTTGAACGCGCCGGGGAGGCTGTCGGTGGTGCGGCGTTTGACCGCGTAGGCCAGGGTGATCAGGAAGTAGATGATGTACGGGATGATCGCGGTCGCACCGACCAGGGTGCCGAACGCGCTGGGCTGCTTGTACCCGTAGAACATCACGCCCAGGTCGATGACGCCGAAGACCAGCAGGGCCACGATCGGGGTCTGGCTGCGCGCGTTGATCTTCCGCAGGGCGCCGGAGAACGGCAGCATGTTGTCCCGCGACATCGAGTAGACCAGCCGGGCCTGGGCCCCCGAGCCGACCACCAGGATCGCGAACATCGAGAAGACCACGAACGCCACGAACACCTTCACCAGCCAGGACGGCAGCCAGTAGCCCGAGATGGCGAGCAGCGGCAGCGGGGCCGCCTCGACCGTCTTGAGGTCGGGGATGGCGACGGTGAAGCCGATCAGCGCGATCATGCCCAGGACCACCGAGCCGCCCACCGCCCACAGCACGCCGCGGGGCACGCTGCGCACCGGGTTGACCGCGTCTTCGGACATGTCGGCGGCCAGCTCGAACCCGACCAGGGTGAACGCGCCAAGCAGGCCGGCCAGCGCGATGGCGTACCAGGTCGGGTTGTGGTTGACGGACGTCGTGTTCACCAGGATGCCGATGCCGGTGCTCGTGGGCTTGGCGTGCACGCCCCACAGGACGAACAGCAGCACGCCGAACAAGACGGTCCCGATGATCTCGGTGAACACCGCGACGTTGTTGACCCGCGCCGCGACCTGGATGCTGATGAGGTTGATCACGACCGGCAGCAGCATCAAGATGATCGCCACCGTGAGCACGAGCTGCGAGCTCGGGTTGTCCACGTTGAACTCGCTGAGCAGCAGCGGGGACGCCACCCCGAGCATGATCGCGCCGCCGCCGACGGCCATGTAGAGCAGCCCGGCGAAGCCGACGAACCAGCCGTAGGTGGGGTTCACCAGCCGGGCGCTCCACTGGTAGGCGTAGCCGGCCAGCGGGATGCGGGTGCCGAGTTCGGCCACCACCAAGGCAATCATCATGTTGCCCACGCCGACGATCGGCCAGGTCCAGATCGAGGCCGGGCCCCAGTACGCCAGGCCGAACCCGTAGTTCAGGAAGATGCCGGTGGTGATCGAGATGATCGAGAAGGCGATCGCGAACATGGAGAAGAACCGCAGCGACCGCCGCAGCTCCGGCTTGTAGCCGGCCCTCTCGAGGACCGCCTCCGCGGCGTCGGCCTGCCCGGTCCGGACGGCGGCGGGCGCGGGCGGGTTGGGTTCGGCTGCTGTACTGGACATGCTGGCCTCCTACTGTGCTGGCCTCCTACTGGCCAAGGTGCTTGCGGACGGCGGCGAAGGCCTGGTCGGTCGCCTCGAGGGCCAGGGCGAGGTCATCGCCGGTCATGGCGGCGGACACGAACCAGTTGTGCCGGGGGTGCAGGTAGGCGCCACCGCGCAGGGCCTGCGCGGCGAACACGCCGGCCAGCTCGTGGTCGGTGTCCCCGGCGAAGGTGAGGTAGGGCATCACCGGCGGGCCGGTGTAGTGGACGGCAAGGTCCCACGACCGGGCCTGGTCCAGGATCCCGTCGCGCAGCTGGGTGCCCATCCGGTGCATGGCCTCTATGGCTCTTTCCTCTTTCAGCGCCCTGATGGTGGCGAGGGCGGCGGCCATGGGCACGGCGGAGAACCAGAACGAGCCGGTGACGAAGACCTGCCTGGCCCCGTCGCGGAACGCGTCGTTGCCGAGCACGGCGGCGAGGGCCCGGCCGTTCGCGATCGCCTTGCTCCAGGCCGACAGGTCCGGGTCCACCCCCACCGGTTCCCAGCTGGACCCGAGGTGCAGCCGGAACCCGGCTCGCACGTCGTCCAGGATCAGCGCGGCCCCGGTGGCGTCGCACAGCGCGCGCAGGCCGCGGGCGAACAGAGGATCGACGAGCTCCTGATCGAAGCCCGCGTCGTGCTTGAACGGGCTGACCAGGATGCCGGCCAGGTCATCGCCGGCCTCGGCGGCGGCCTGCTGCGCGCTGGCCAGGTCGTTGAAGGTGTAGTGGCCGAGGTTGGCGTGGTCGGCGGCCGTGACGCCGGCGGGGCGGGGTGTGCACCACGGCGCGGCGCCGTGGTAGGCGCCCTTCGCCACCAGGATCTTGCTCCGCCCGGTCTGCGCCCTGGCGATCGTGCAGCACATGGTGGTGGCGTCGGTGCCGTTCTTGGCGAGTATCGCCCAGTCCGCGTGCCGCACGGTCCGCACCAGCAGTTCGGCCAGGTCCACCATGACCGGGCCGGGCGAGTTCATGCAGTCACCGGTTTCGGCCTGCACCCGGGCCGCCGCCTCCACCGCCGGGTGCTGGTGGCCGAGCACGACCGGGCCGTAGCTGCACATCAGGTCGACGTACTCGTGCCCGTCCACGTCCCAGACCCTCGCGCCCCGGCCGCCGCGCATGAACTGCGGGTAGGCGGCGCCGGGGGCCGCCTGGTGCCCGTACATCCCGCCCGGGATCACGGCCCTGGCGCGCTCGCGCAGCTGCCGGTCGGTGCTGCCCCCCGCTGGCTCTGGCTGGGTCATGCCATGTGCTCCTTAATCCGGCCGGCCACGGCCGGCTGTTCGCCGCTGAGGAAGTCCAGTACCTGGCCGAGGTTCTCGATCCCGGCGTCCGAGCCCAGGCCGGTGGCGACCAGGGCGCCGCAGGCCAGACCGAGCCAGGCGGCGTCTTCTGGTGCGGCCCCGGCCAGCAGGCCGACGAGCAGGCCGGCGGTGAAGCCGTCGCCGCAGCCGGTGGTGTCCACCACCTGGACCTCGAGGGCGGGCAGGTGCACGGGGGCGTCGCTGCCAGGCCCGGCGACCAGGCAGCCGTCCGCGCCGAGCGTCACGGCCACGGCGCGCGTGCCCAGCGCCAGGACGTCCTTGATGGCGTCGGCGGGCTCCTGGCGGCCGGTGAGGGCGAGGATCTGGTCCTCGTTCGGCATAAACCAGTCCATGACGGCCAGCAGCGGGGCGAGCCTGTCAAGATCCTGCGGGCGGCCGGGGTGCAGCACGTCGACGGCGACGAGCGTGCCGTTGCTCCTGGCCGCCCCGGCAATCTGCGCCAGTTCCTCGCCGGTCAACCCGGCGAGCGCGTCCGGGGCGCCGATGAGCAGGGCGCGGCTGTCCTGTAGACGGCCCAGGTCGACGTCGGCGCGGGTGAACAGGCGCGTCGCGCCCGGGACGTGGAAGGCGGGGCGCTCGCCGTTGGGCCGGATGGGCAGGATCGTGGCTGACGTCTGGGTTTCTTTTTTGCGGACCAGCCCTGCGGTGTCCACGCCGTGCCTGGCCATGGCGGCGATCACGATGTCGCCGAGCAGGTCGTCGCCGAGCGCGCCGACGGCGAGCACCCTGGCGCCCAGCTTGGCCAGGTCGACGCCGGTCCCGGCGGCCGTGCCCGCGGCGGTGGCCCGGATCTCCTGCAGCCGGACGCTGCCCTGGCCGGGCGGGATCGTCTCGACCGGGCGGCCCAGCACGTCCAGGATGTGCGCGCCGAGCACGGTCACTGTCCCCAATGGCCATTCGCTCGCCTCCGGGCCCCCACCCACCTCCCCACCCCCCTTCACTGGCGCCGCCTTCCCTCGTCGCTCGTCCCTCGCGCCTGGGGTGGGCCTGGGGGGACAAGCGGAGTCCAGGCGGCACCGCGGCCCTTTGGCTCGCTCATGGCGGACCGGCGCGCCGCTCGCCGTAGCGGCGGCGCCTGGACTCGGCCGTGACCTCGTCGAGTTCGGCGGCCGACAGGATCGAGGGTTCCCCGTAGCTCAGCGCCAGCCGGTAGGTGCGGGCCAGCCATTCGAGCAGCAGCGCCCGGTCGTAGGCCTGGGCCAGGTCGCGGCCGTAGGTGACCGCGCCGTGGTTGCGCAGGATGACGGCGCTGCGGCCGTTCAGCGCTTTGACCGCCGCGGCCGCGAGACCCGCCGACCCGAAGCGCACGTAGGGCGCGACGCGGACCGGCCCGCCCAGGCCGGTGATCGCGTAGTGAATGGCCGGGAGCTCCTCGCGGGCCGCGGACAGCGCGATGATCTCCGGCGAGTGCGTGTGGACCACGGCCCCCGCCTTGGTCGCCGCGTAGATCGCCAGGTGCATCGGGGTTTCCGAGGAGGGCGTCTCCTGGACGAGCCCAGCCGGCTCGGCGCCGTCGAGGGCGACCAGGCAGACGTCCTCGGGATGCATCTCGGCGTAGCTGACCCCGGACGGGGTGATCGCCACGATGTCCCCCGCCCGGACGCTCATATTGCCTGCGCTGCCGACGGCCAGCCCGTCGTCAAGCAGGCGTGCGCTGTAGCTGACGAGCTGTGCGCGAGCAGCCTCAAGCCCGTCGGAGTCGCTGCGATACACTAATTTCGGATATTAGACGGACGTCCGACAAAAAAACAGACGCGACTTTTAAGACACCTGGTGATCATGCCGAAGATCGTCGACTGGGACGCCCGGCGGGACGAGATCCTGGCCGCTACCTGGCGGGTGATCGCGCGTGACGGTATCGCCCGCGCCACCATCAGGGCCATCGCCCGCGAGGCCGACTGCTCCCGCGGGATCCTGGCGCACTACTTCGACGACAAGGCCGACATCCTCGGCTCGGCGCTGCTGCTCTCCCACCGCCGCGTGGTGGCCCGGATGGAAGCCCGGGCGGCCGGGCTGGCCGGGCTGGCCGCGCTGCGCGTCATCATGCTGGAGGCGCTGCCGCTGGACGAGGAGCGCGACCTCGAGGCCCAGATCGAGATCAGCTTCTGGGGCCGGGCGCTGGGCAACCCGGCGCTGCGCCGACTGCAGCACGCGGAGTTCGACCGCTTCACCGAGCGGCTGCGCGGGCACCTCGTCCAGGCCGAGAAGGACGGCGAGCTCCGCGACGGCGTGGACATCGCGCTGGCCGCTCACCAGCTGCTCGTCCTGATCGACGGACTCAGCGCCGAGCGGGTGCTCTACCCCGACCGCGTTTCCCCGGACCGCCAGCAGAAAATGCTCGACGAGCTGCTCGGCCGGCTGCGCGCATGACCCGGTAGTCCCGGAATACTCCCGGGCCGGCTAAGCCCGCATCGATAGGGGCCTTGCCTGGCACGGCACGGGGACGGGGACGGGGGATGCGCCGCTACAAATGTGCGATCCGGGCTCCTGGTGGGGCTGGCATGCCGACGGGCGGTGTGCCAGCCCCACCCCCTCGGCTGGCCGATTACATGCTGCCGGCGGCGATGCCGAGCTGAGTGAACAGTTCCGCCTGGTCGAAGTACAGGTGGAAGCTGGTGATCTTGCCTTCCTCGAATTCGTAGATGCCGCTGAAGAGCGCGTCCACCGTCCGGCCGGTCGCGGCGATCTCGCCGGCCGGCCCGCGGAGCGTACCGGTGTGCGTGCCGACGAAACGGCCCTCGTGCACGCCGCCCCGGTCGTCGGCGTGGATGGCGATGATCTCCAGCCGGTTGTCCGGGAAAGCCCCGTTCCAGGTACTCCAGATCGCGTCGGCGGCTTCCCGCCCGGCCAGCCGCAGCCCGCCCGGCGCCTGCAGTTCCAGCCGGTCCAGGTCCATGCCGGCCATCCAGCCCTCGCGGTCCCTGCCGTTCCACAGCTCGATGTTGCGCTCGATGAGGCTCCGGGTGTCGCCATCGCGCACGGACGAGAACACCAGTTTGTACTCCTCCACCGAGCGGACCTGGAGGTGTGTCACCGCGGCGGCGTCAGCGCGCAGCCTTGCGGTGGCCGGGCGGCTGGCGGCCAGGGCGTCCATGTCGTCCCACGCGGTGATCACGATGCAGCGCCCGGTGGCCCGGTCGGTCATCATGTGGGCGCTGCACAGGCCGGGCATGGCCGTGAGCGCCGGGACCGCAGTGTTCCGGAATTCCTCGATCACCGCGTCTATGCTGGCGGGAGCGCAGTCGACGCGGGTCAGCCGCACGCCGGCTCCGCGCTGCGGACGGCTCCGGCGGACGAAGGCGGGTACCTCGTAGTGCTCGACCGTCACGGTGCCCCCGAGGAGTTCGGTCACCTCCTTGCGGGAGACCTGCACGGCCTGCTCGCTGGCGGTCATGGCGTCGAGCGTGTCCCAGTACGACGCGACCACGCAGACGCCCAGGTCGGCGTTGGTGAGGCAGGCCAGGCCCCGGTTACCGTGCTGGGCCTCTACGTCCGGCCGCACGGTTCCCTCGAGGTAGCGGGTCGCCTCGTCCAGGCGGGCCGGATCTCCGGCCAGCATGTTCATCCGTACATGCATGAGCTTGTCCTTTCCGCATTTCCTTGCGGTCAGGTATTCGCGCCCGCCGGCGACAAGCCACGGCCTGCATTCGCGCGTCGCCGGCGATCTAACCGCGGCTGCGTGATCGGTACGGTCGTCCGCAGCGCGGCACTCGTGAGCGTGCTACCCGGCCGGCAGGAACGACAATTTGCCGTCACTGCTGTTGGCGTCAACCCGTATCACTTTGTGACACGTCGGGTCACCGTCTGTCATTTCCCTCTCTGGCTCGGGCCGCGGAGTGCGCCTAGCGATTCGAGTCAAGCACTACCGGGCCGACCCGACAAGATCATCTTCTATTGAACATGTGCATGCGTTACCTGAACGGAGCGCAGTTTCCGCATTAGAAGCGAATTCAAGAACCCAGGACGACGGCCCAGGTCGCTGAGGTCGCGAATGACCGGGTCCGTTCGGGATAAAGACCGGATACGAGCCGCCGCCGGGCTACGGCGCCCGGCTGGGACGCCGCGCCGGAGGGCCGTCGCACCGCCAACGGTTAGGCGGACACGGTGCCGCCCGGGTCAGCGGATCGCGGGGGCTGGGACGGGTGAGGCTGGCGCAGGCTCCGGGGGCTCGATGGCCAGATGCGGGAGACGGCGGTCCAGCCAGCGGGGCAGCCACCAGTTGGCGTCGCCGAACAGGTGCATCGCGGCCGGCACGAGCACAGTGCGGAGGATGAACGCGTCCAGCGCGACCGCCGCCGCCAGCCCGATGCCGAACTCGGCGACGTCCCTCGAGCCCATGAACGAGAAGGTCAGGAACACGCAGATCATGATCGTCGCCGCCGCGGTGATGACCCGCGCGGTCTCCACCTGCCCGGTGCGCACCGCGACCGAGTTCCGGCGGCCACCCACCCACTCCTCGTTCATCCGGCTGACCAGGAACACCTGGTAGTCCATGGACAGGCCGAACAAGATGGCCAGCGTCACCACTGGCAGGAAGGCCTCCACCGGCCCGGCCTGCCCCAGGCCGAACGCGTTGGTCCCCCAGCCCCACTGGAAGAACGCGGTCAGCACCCCGAACGCGGCCGCCGCGGCGAGCAGGTTCATCACCGCCGCGGTCGCCGGGATCAGCAGGCTGCGGAACGCCACCACCAGGAGCAGGAAGCTCAGCCCGACGATGGCCAGGATGAACCACGGCAGCTTCGCGTTCACCACGGCGGCGAAGTCCGCGAACGTGGCCGTGACGCCGCCGACGTAGACGCGCAGAGTGGTGCCGTGTTCGGCCGCCGGGATGGTGTCGTTGCGCAAGGTGGTGATGAGGTCGGATGTCGCCTTCGCCTCGGGCGACGTGGCCGGGGTTACCTGGATGACCTCGGTGCCACCGGACGCGGCCAGCGGCGTCACGCTGGTCACGTCGGCCACCTTGGGCAGGCTGGCCTGCAGCGTGCGGAGCGCGGCCAGGTCGGCCGGCGAGCGGGTCTGCGCGACCAGCAGCAGCGGCCCGTTGAAGCCCGGCCCGAAGCCCTCGGCGAGCAGGTCATACGCCTGCCGCGTGGTGGTCGCCGACGGGTCGTTGCCCTGGTCCGAGGAGCCTAGCCGCAGGCTGAGCACCGGGATGGCGAGCACCATCATGACGGCCGCGGCCGCGATGGCGAGGACCGCCGGCCTCCGTTCGACTGTCCCCGACCAGCGCGCCCACAGTGCTAGCTCCCGGGGGGACGCCCCCCCCTGTGACCCCCCCGCGAGCGGGGGGCTGCCCGCCCCCCGCACCCCCCGGCGCTGCCGCCGGCTCAGCACGCGCATCCTGAATACCCCGAGCAGCGCGGGCAGCAAGGTGACCGCCGCCAGCACGGTGAACACGACGGTGAGCGCGGAGGCGACCGCGAGGCCGTTCAGGAAGCCGACGCCCAGGACCAGGATGCCGAGCAGCGAGATGCACACCGTGCTGCCCGCGAACAGGACGGCACGGCCGGAGGTATCGAGGGCCTGGACCGCCGCCTCCTCGGGCGTGAGCCCGGCCTGCAGGCCGCGGCGGTGCCTGGTGACGATGAACAGGGCGTAGTCGATGCCCACGCCGAGGCCGATCAGGGCGCCGAGGATCGGCGCGAAGTCGACCACGTTCATGGCATGGGTCAGCGGCGTGATCGCCATCAGCCCGCCGCCGACCCCGGCGATGGCCGTGACCAGCGGCAGCAGCATCGCCAGCAGCGAGCCGAACGCGATGAACAGCACCACCGCGGCCGCGAGCACGCCGACCGTCGTGCTGGTGGATAGCGGCGCCTGTTCGGTGCTCTCGATGGCCTGGCCGCCGAGCTGGACGTTGAGCCCGGGCGCGCGCGCCGCCTCGGCCGCGTCGATGACCCGGGTGACGTCCGCCTTGGCCAGGGCGTTGGCCTGTCTGGAGAAGTCGACCGTGGCATAGGCGGTGCGTCCGTCCCGGCTGACCTGCGCGGCCCCGCGCGGCCCGTAGGGGCTGGCCACGGCGGCGACCTCGGGCATCGTGGCGACCTGCCGGAGCATCCCGCTCATCCGGGCCGCCACAGCCGGGTCCCGTACCGTGCCGTGGCTGACCTGCCAGACGATGGTGTCCGAGTCGCCGGCCTGGGCCGGGACGGCCTTGGCCAGCAACTGCTGGGCCGTGGTGGAGCCCGTACCGGGCAGTGAGAAGGAGTTGTTGTAGTGGCTCTTGACGGCCTGGGAGAGCGTACCGAGGCCGATCAGCAGGACCACCCAGGCCGCGATGACCACGAACCGGTGGCGATAGCACCACCTCGCGATGGCAGACATGATTCTCCCCGTATGAGTGATGTGACGTCCTCCATCGTTCGGGATCCGGGGTGCTCGCGTCGTCGGCCTGACGTAGTGTCTTCGCCCTAACACGATCGCGGTAGGGCGCCGAGCGGGCTACCGCGATCGCAGGCGTCGCCCGGTCCGCCGGCGGCCCGCCTACTGCGCTGGCAGTAGCTTGTTTGCCGTCTGGCCGGAGGCTGCTTACAGTCCCTGTGTGGGCGTTCGCGACCTGGCCATGGGCGTTAGCGGCCTGTGGGGTGCCCGCCAGGGTCCGGCGCGCGACTGGTTCTGCCGGATGACGGCCGCGCACCGTGTGGTGGCCTGGGTCGCGGGCTCCGCCGCGCTGTTCGCCTGCGCGATGTTCGCCGACCTGCACCAGCGGGTCCCGTTGTCAACGGCCGGGATCACCATCGCCACGGTGGTCTACCTGAGTTTCGCCTTGATTGCGATCATGCGCTGGCCGCCGTGGCTCTCGGTGGCGGTGACCACCACGGGGGCGTTCGCGTCTATGGCCGCGGGAACGCCGGATGTCCTGATCGGCCCTGCGCTGATAGTGTCGGTGTTCGTGTTCTCGCTGCTTAGCGAGAAGACGCCGGTGATCGCCGGGACCGCGGCGGTCATCGCCGTGCTGCTCATCGGCCACCTGGTGTTCGACCTGCACGCGAAGACGGGCTGGTCCGACCTCGCGGTGGTGCCCTGGGCAGCGGTGGCGGCCGCCGTCGGCCAGGCGGTGCGGGCCAAGCGAGCGCACCAGGCCATGCTCGAAGAGCGGGCCAGGCGCGCGGAAGAGAGCCGGGAACACGAGGCCCGCCGCCGGGTCCAGCAGGAACGGTTGCGGATCGCTCGGGAACTGCACGACGCGGTGGGGCATCATGTCGCGCTGATCAGCGTCCAGGCCGGCGCGATGGGCTACCTGCTCGACAACGATCTGGCCAAGGCCAGGGAGTCGCTCGCGCACATCCAGCGGGCCAGCGAATCCGCGCTGGAGGAGCTCAGGCTGACGGTGGGCCTGCTCCGGCAGCCGGGCGACCGCGAGCCGACCGAGCCGGCCGGCGGGCTGGGCCGCCTCGACGAGCTGATCGAGTCCTTCGCGGCCACCGGCCTGCAGGTCAACTGCGATGTGACCGGCCAGGTCAGGCCGCTGCCCGAGGCGGTCGACCTGACCGCCTACCGGGTGATCCAGGAATCCCTGACCAACACGGCCAAGCACGCGGCCGGAGCCGCGGCGGTCATCCGCCTGGCCTTCGGGCCTGGGGTGCTGGCGCTGGCGGTGGAGGACGACGGCCCGTTCGCGGCCGCGGATGCCGAGGGCGTCGAGGGGCACGGCATCATTGGCATGCGAGAGCGCGCCGCGGCGCTCGGCGGCTGGCTGAGCGCGGGGCCGCGCCGTGGCGGCGGCTTCCGGGTGCTGGCCGAGCTGCCTGCCCCGGCCGGCGTGGCGCCGTGACGGCCGGGGCCGCCGTGCGGGTGCTGCTCGCCGACGACCAGGCACTGGTCCGCGCCGGGCTGCGGCTGATGGTGGACAGCGCGCCCGACCTGGCCGTGGTGGCCGAGGCGGCGACCGGCCGGCAGGCGGTCCGGCTGGCCCGCGACGCCCGCGCCGACGTGGTCCTGATGGACATCCGGATGCCTGACCTCGATGGCCTGGCGGCGACCCGGCAGATCACGGCGGATGAGGACCTGGCCGGCGTCAGGGTGCTGATCCTGACCACGTTCGAGGTCGACGAGTACGTCTTCGAGGCGCTGCGCTCCGGCGCCAGCGGATTCCTCGGCAAGGGATCGCGGCCGGACGTGCTGATCGAGGCGATCCGGACGGTCGCCCGCGGCGACGCGCTGCTCTCCCCCGCCGCCACCCGCGGCCTGATCGCCCGCTTCCTCACCCTGCAAGATCCCGGTCCCGTCACGGCGCCCGGGCTGCTGGACGCGCTGACCGACCGCGAGCGCGAGATCGTCGCCCTGGTCGCGACCGGCCTGTCCAACGCCGAGATCGCCGACCGGCTCACGCTCAGCCCGCTGACCGTCAAGACGCACGCCAACCACGCCATGACCAAACTCGGCGCCCGCGATCGCGCCCAGCTCGTGGTCCTCGCCTACCAGGCCGGCCTGCCCGGCGCCCGCGTGGCCGGAAGTTAGGCGCCGCCCTCGATCTCGACGGGCTGCGCGAGCCCGGGATCACGTTCTGGCCGGTACCGGACCGGCGCGGCCTCGCCCGCCTGGTCGCCCCAGCGCCCGGCGCTGGCTACCAGCTGCGGGCGGGCGCGGCGGGTGGCCAGGTACCAGGCCAGGCCCCCGGCCGGCAACCCGATCAACGGCCCCGTTTACGGCTGCGTCTTCCAGACTGTCAACGGCCACTACCTGACGGCGGTGGGCGGCGGCGGGCGCACCACGGACGTGATTCACTCCGACGCCACGCACCTGCTGGGCTGGGAGATGTTCACCCTGAACTCGCTCGGCGGAGGCGTGTACGACATCCAGACGCTCGACGGTCACTACGTCACCGCCGTGGGCGGTGGCGGCCGGACGACCGACACCATCCACACGGATGCCACCCGGGTGGGCGCATGGGAGAAGTTCACGGTCAGCTGCGGTCACTGACCTGGACATATGACGGCCCCCTGCCGGGACGGGTCTGGCACCCGCCGGGCAGGGGGCGGGCCGCCAGTCGGCACAATGTGACAACGTGCCGGTTATAACCGGATCAATGTGACATCGTGCCGGTTCCTGGCGGGGCCGCCCTCGCACGCCCGCCAGCGGCGGGCGTGCGAAGGATCGGCCAGGGCGGGAACCCAGGCCCGTTCGGGATATGAGAGACGGGCTACGAGCCGTTGCCACGCTACGGTGCGGGCCCCGTACGGGCCGGCTAGCCGAGGCGCTCCAGGGTCAGTCCGCCGGCGTGCATGCCGCGTCCGTCCAGGACGACAACGTGGTCTGCCCGGCCGATCACGGCGGGGTCGTGCGTGGCGCAGATCACGGTCTGGCCCTCCTCGTGTGCGGCGGCCGCAAGCAGAGCCGCGACGGCCCGGGCGTTGTTCTCGTCCTGCCTGGAGGTCGGCTCGTCGACTATCAGCAGCCCCCGCGCGCTGGCGAGCGCCCGGGCCAGCGCCAGGCGCTGGGCTTCCCCCGCCGAGAGCCGGTGGACGCGCTGGCGGGCTCGGTCGGTGAGCCCGGCTCGGGTCAGGGCCAGGGCTGCGCGCTCGGCTGCGGCCTCCGCGTCCCAGCCGCGTATCCGCAAGACGAGCACGGTGTTCTCCTCGGCGCTCAGGAACCCGATCGGCACGGGCTCCTGCGGGAGGTATCCGATCCGGTGCCGGCGCAGGCTCGCGAGCTGTTCGCCGCTACGGTCGCCCAGCGGCTGCCCGTCGAGCACGACCTGGCCCGAACTCGGGCGGTCGAGCCCGGCCACGAGCTTCAGCAGCGTCGTCTTCCCCGCCCCCGAGCGGCCCGTGATGGCGGTCATCCGGCCGGGCGCGAAGTCGTGCGTGAGCCCGCCGAGCACCTGGCGCCGGGTGCGGGCGTGGCCGTAAGTACGTGCCACGGAAACAAGCTCGACGTGGACGGGGGCCCAATGTGCTGGCGGCTCCGGCAGGGATCTGGCTACCGCCGGCCCGGTCGGGGCGGCCGGGCCGGAATCGCTGGCCGCCCGCGTCACGATCACCCCGTCCGCGGCTGGCCGCACCCGGGCGCGCCGTCCTTTACCGGGCCCTATACCGGCCTGAGTGAGCAGATCGGAGGGCAGCCGCAGCCAGCCGTCATCGATCACGAGCGACTCCTCCCCGCCACGCCGGTCGCCGACGATCCGCCCGTCCCGGATCACAAGCGTGCGGTCTGCGGCCTCAGCGGTCGCAGGATCGTGGGTCACGAGGATGACGCTCGTGTCGTTGGTGCGGGCGAGCTCGACGATCAGCGTGCGGGTGGTGTCGGCGCTGGCGTCGTCGAGTTCGCCGGTCGGCTCATCGGCGAGCAGCAGGGCCGGCCGGTGGGCGAGGGCGGCGCACAGCGCGAACCGCTGGCGCTCGCCACCGGACAGCTCCGCGGGCAGCGCGTCGGCCCGTTCGGCCAGGGCCGTGGCCTCGAGCAGTTCATCGACTCTCCTGTGGCGATCCCGCCTCGGCACTCCGCGCAGCGCGAGCGGCAGGCTGACAGCGTCACGCATGCGAAGATCCGGACTCAGTGCCGCCTCGGTGTGCTGGCCGAGGAATCCCACCAGCTCGTGACGAAGGCGCGACCGGGAGCGCGCTGGCATCCGGCCGATGTCGCGGCCGAGCACCCGGACGACCCCGGCCGACGGCTCCTGGATCCCGGCGACCACGCGCAGCAGCGTGCTCTTCCCGGCACCGCTCGGACCGAGCACGCACAGCACCTCGCCGCGGGCCAGCTCGAGGTTCGCACCCGCCAGCGCCGCCGCGTCCCCCTCATTCGTGCGGTGAACGCAGAACACGTCGCGCAGCTCGACGACCGCTTCGCTCATCGGCCGACGCTCCCGCGGGTCGCCAGCCAGCCCGCGATGGCGAGCACCGCGAGCGTGCCGGCCCCCCAGGCGGCCAGCGCCGCCCACGGAACTACCGTCACCGCCGGCGGGCGGGGGCTGGCGACGGCACCCACGGCGCGAACGCTCGCGACAGCCAGTCGCGTCAGCAGCACCGCGATCCCGAGGCCGGCGACCACGCCCAGCACGCTCACCAGCGTGAGCCGGACTCGCAGCTCGGCCCGGAGTCCGCGCGGGCCGACGCCTTGCTCCCGCAGGTCCGACTCGACCCGCTCGTCGCGGGCCGCTCCGAACAGCGCCGCCAGCAACCCGACGACCGCCAGCAGCGCGGACAGCGCCGTCGCCGCGATCAGCGTGCCGAGCACCCCGCGCGCAACCGGTGCATCCCGCAGCTGATGTTCGAGGTCGACGCGGAACGAGGAGTCAAGCTGGGCGAGCGGCCTGCTCCCCAGCGCGGCACGCAGCCGCTCAGGGTGCCCGGTATCGATCCACAGCTCGTCGGCTCGGCCTTGACCGGGGAGCTGCGCGTCCAGGGCCGCCGCGAGCGTCGCCTCGTCGGCGACGACGAAGCCAGCCGCGTCAGGGGGAAGCGCCGGGAAGCGGCTGAGCACCCCGACTACGCGCGCGATCACCGGGAGGCCGTCGACCGTCAGCGCGATGCGGCCGCCGGGTTCCGCGGCCGCGGCAGTCTGCGCATCGGCGAGCACCGGGACCGGGCGCGTGTCGGCTGGCTGCGCCGGCCGGAGCACACCGGGCGCTCCGCTCGCGGTGAAGGTGACGGCCGCGACGGCGGTCCCGGCCGGCGCGGGTGTAGCCGCCGCGCCTACTCCGCGCCAGGCCCCGAGCGGCACGCGCAGCAGCGATTGCCCGCTGACCTGCAGCGCGAGCAGCGGCCCGAGCGTTACGCGGGTACGAGACTGAGTTGCGGCGGCCGGGTTCTCGCCGTTCTGATGGCCGTTCGTAATCGCCACACCAGTGGGTTCATCTAGTTCCAGTGCCTCGAGCTCCCACCGTCCGGGCGGCACGAGAGCACGCAGCAAGCCACCGCCGGCGCCGACCGTCTCGAACGCGACCTGCCGGATCGCTCCCTGAGGATCGCGCAGGTCCGCGGTCACGTCGACCGCGGTGCCCGGCGAGGAAGCTCGCAGCGACAGCCATCGCGCACTGGCCGGAAGCATCGGTCCAGGCACCCGGACCGGGCCTGTCGGCTCCAGCCGCCGTGCCAGCGTTGCCAGTGATGCCGAGCCGTCGCTGTCCCGCCAGCCGCGGATCCGGATCAGCCCGGCTGCGGGAACGCCGAGCGCGGGAACCGTCACGGTTCCGCCGCCGCTCGCGTAGTTCGCGTCCGTCCGGCGGACGGGCAGCACGGCGCCGGCCGCCAGCGCCTGCCAGCGCTGAAGCGGAGCCACATCCAGCGGGGTGCTGAAATCCGGCCCCGCCGAGATAAGCGCGTCGAGCGGGACGCGGTCCGCCGCCTGATCCGCCGCGCTGCGGATCAGCGTCGACCGGTAGGCGAGGGCGAAGCCGCCGAGACCGATGGCGACGGCGATGAACGCGATGGCCAGCGCCTGCACTCCAGGGGAACGGGCGAGGTTGACGAACGCGAGGCGGGCGAGCACCGGGCCGCCCCTGGCCACGCGCTCCGCTCCCCGCAGTATCACCCCCGCGACGCGGAACGCCAGCACCCCGACGGCCGCACAGCACAGCGGCGCGAGCAGCAGCGCCAGCGCGTGATTGCTACCCGGGCCCGCGGCCAGCGCGGCTACCAGAGCCGACGCCGCCGCGACCGCCAGCACGTCGGTCAGCCTGGCGCTGCGCACCAGCACCAACGCGCCCAGCAGCACGGTCGCCGCCAGCCACCCGGCCGCCAGCGCGATCACCCCCGCCGGGGTGATCAGGCTGTGCATCAGGATCGCGCCAGCCGGTTCCCCCTCGCCGCTCGCCAGCAGCGCCGCGGCCCCGATCCCGGCGGTCGCGCCGACGCTCAGCGCGCCCGCGCACAGCCATCCTGATTCCACCGCGACGAACATGACGCAGTGGTCCGTGCGGGCGCCCGCGTTGCGGAGGCGCTCAAGCTCGGCCCGCTGATCGCGGCGAAGGCCGCCGCCGGCCAGGACGATGAACAGCGCCAGCGCCGCGACCGCGCCTCCGCCCGCGAGCAGCAGCCGCTGCGGTGCCGCGCTGGCCTGCGCACGCGCCTCGTCGAGTGTGGTGAATGGCGCGCTCAGGCTGAACTGGCTTCCGTTCAGCAGCAGGCGGGCCTGCGCGCGGGCCAGCCGGTCCTCGGCGCCGCCCAGATTCCATCCCCGCAGCCCCGAAACCGTGAGCGGCGCCAGCCAGCTGTGCGTGCGGTACAGGCCGCTCAGCCCTGGGAGCGATTCCAATCCGGCGACATCCCAGGTCACGAGCACCGGCCCAGACCCGGAGACACCCGCGCTCGACGGCACGAACCCGAGGGGGACTGCCGAGTGCAGCGGCGCCGAGCCGACGACCTGGATATGGACGCCGATCGCAGCCAGGGTCGAAGGGACCGGGCCGGGCCCGGCGAGCAGCACCGGGCACCGCTCCGGGCGGCATGGCCCCAGCAGGCCCGGCGGAACGCCGGGGAGCCACCGGCTCAGCGGGGCAATCGCGGCAGGCCGCACGACCACTCCCCCCAGCCGGACCGGGTTCATCAGCACCACCTCGGTCTGCGACCCCAGGCCGAGCCCGCGCAGCAGGGCCCGCGCCTGGTCCGCCACGCTGGGGCTGACCGTTCCCTGCCAGGTGACGCGGACCTCGCTGTCCAGCGGTGATGTCCCATCGAGCACCGATCGGGCGCTCTGGTCGCTCGCGACTTGCGACTGTGCCGCCACGCCCGCGGCGAACGCCGCCGCGAGCGCAATGCCCAGCGCGGGCAACAACCACCGGGCCGGGCGCCGGCGCCCCCGCGCGGCGGCCAGCATGAGCGGCGCAACCCAGCCCCGCACGCTATGGAGAGAGGGCCGATAGCGCTGGACGGGGAGTGGCATGGCTCGTGGGTCGTGTCATTCCGGCCGATCATCCCGGTCGGCGACGACGGGACATCGCACGACACTCATTCTCGCACGCACGCGGACGCCGGCGACATGCCCTGGATTGCCGCTACCGAGGGTCAGGGCGGCCTCACGGTAGATCATCGGAATCCTGCCAGTGACCGATTCGTAATCTTGCGGTTAATCTCCGCGATACAGGAATCTGGCATGCTCTCCCGTGCCAGGACGGCCGGATCGAAACGAACCTGCCGCAGACCTACCGCGGTCGGCGGTGACGATCCCATCCCCATCGCCCGCGAATTCGGCGGTGACGGTGGAGTACGTCGAAAGATCCTCAGGGCGGGAACGAACGCATGATAGGGGGCGACTTATCCACCACCGACCCAGTACTCCGGACTCCCGCGTGCGCGTGGTGGAGTCTGCTGCTGCTGGCAGATCCGGTAGGGTCCGGCAGATCTGCGGCACACGGCCCGGCGTCGGCCGGGTGGGGAACATGGCCGGCCAGCGTGTGATCAGACTGTTCATCCCTTGGCTGTCGCACTGCCATGAAGCCCAGGCCGGGTCGGTCGGTGTGCTCCCTGGTCGCAGGGCGAGCCAATCAACGAGAGGAAGATCATGAAGGTATTGAGACGAACTCCTGCGATCGCCGCTGCGCTGGCTGCGGTGGCCCTCGCAGCGGCCGGCTGTAGCAGTAGCGGCAGCAGCAGCAGTAGCGCCGGCGGCGGTTCATCCAGCAGCGCGTCCGGCAGTACGGTCGACATCTACTCGAGCCTCCCGCTGCAGGGAGCCTCCACCAGCCAGACCATTCCGCTGGTCAACGGCATCAAGCTCGCGCTCTCTCAGGCAGGCAACAAGGCTGGGCAGTGGACGGTGAACTACCAGTCGCTCGACGACTCGACCGCGGCGGCGGGCAAGTGGGACCCGGGCCAGACGGCAGCCAACGCGCGTAAGGTCGCTACGGACTCCAAGGCCGTCTACTACATCGGCGAGTTCAACTCGGGCGCCAGCCAGGTGTCGATCCCGATCCTCAACCAGGCGGGACTCCCCCAGGTGAGCCCGGCGAACACCTACGTCGGCCTGACGACCAACCTGCCCGGCAGCGCCCCCGGCGAGCCGCAGAAGTTCTACCCGAGCGGGACCCGTACCTACCTGCGGATCGTGCCGATCGACTCGATCCAGGCCGCCTCCGACCTGATCGCGATGAAGCAGGCCGGCTGTACCAAGGTCGCCGTGGCCAACGACAAGGAGGCGTACGGCTCCGGCCTGGCGACACTGCTCGGGCTGGAGAAGGGCTTCTACGGGGTCAACATCGTGAGCAACACCGGCATCGACCCGACTTCGCCCAACTTCCGCTCCTACGCGTCAACGATCCAGGGCCAGGGAGCCGACTGCTTCTTCTTCGCCGGCATTACCGCCAATGGCGGCGTCCAGATCGTCAAGGACGTCAACTCGGCGGTGCCCAAGGCCAAGATCTTCGGCGGTGACGGTGTCTGCTCGGACACCTGGACAAGCGCGGCGAAGGGCGGCGTTCCGGCCTCGATCGACCCGCTGATCCAGTGCACGGTCGCGACACTGGACCTGGCCGCATATCCCGGTGGCAAGGACTTCCTCGCCGCGTACAAGGCCAAGTACGGCACGGCGAATCCCGACCCGTACGCGATCTACGGCTACGAGGTGATGAAGCTCGGGCTCGACACGATCGCGAAGCTCGGCGCGCAGGGCAACAGCAAGTCGGAAGTGCTCAAGGCGCTGTTCGCGACCACCCAGCGTAACTCGGTGCTCGGCACCTACGGGTTCGACAAGAACGGCGACACGACCCTGAAGTCCTACGGCCTGTACAAGGTCGGGCCCAACGGCGAGCCGGTCTTCTTCAAGACGATCACGCCGACCAAGACCGTCCAAGGTTAGGGGAATCGTGGCGGGGGCGCGCAGCGCCCCCGCCACGTCCATTAGGCTGCATCGACACTCGTCCCTACTTCACATGGGCCCGCACTTCAGATGGAACCGTGGAAACCACAACGATCTCGCCCACGCCCAGCCCGCCCGCGGTGGCGGCACGCCCGCTCGCGGCGGTTCGCCGTTATGCCGGCCGCTGGGGTCTGATCGCGGCGCTCGCGGCGCTGCCGATCTACTACGGCATCACCGACCTGACCAACGGCTACCAGGCCGGCGTCGTGGCCGGGCACGCGGTGATCCATCACGATCTGTCGAAGCTGGGCTTCAACTTCGCC
>Ga0070699_100001340_pt1 | contig 22681 bp, 29 predicted proteins | sample KBSK1503metaG_FD_65473 | JGI IMG/M metagenome (GOLD analysis project Ga0070699, IMG submission 65473) | Corn, switchgrass and miscanthus rhizosphere microbial communities from Kellogg Biological Station, Michigan, USA - KBS K1-50-3 metaG | ecosystem: Host-associated > Plants > Roots >...
CGATAAGGTCCCCGAGCTTCACAAAGATACGTCTACCGAAATCTTGGCCGAGCTTTACCAGCCCGCGGTCTGGCCTTGATGAGCAACTCCGAGAAGCGAGCTCAGAATTGCTCTCAGCAGAGATCCAAGCGCTTCGCGAGCAGGTGTCCGCAGTCGCTACAGACGCCGGAAGAATGAAGATGCTTTCCGAAGTGCATCTTACGTTTATGAAATTTGCTCGTGACATCGTCCCAGAGCAGGCTTTTTTGGATGGTATTCCGGCCGCCGCAATCCCGATTCCGCTTAAACCCTGGAGAGCAGCCGGCGAGCAAGACCTTACGCTTTCTAATGTTGAAAATCGCTTTTGAGTTAATTTCAGTCAGAAATAGAAATCGAACAGCGCCTCTCGCCGGTCAGTCAGCTTCTTTCTGATTTGACTTGTTTAAAGCTATTGATTTCTCTCTACCGGAGGCTAAATTGTGAGCGTATCTCCCACCCAAGATCGCCTAGAAGATCAAATTAACTGGTATGATCGCAAGAGCGGCTCGAATCAACGTTGGTTCAAGGGGCTGAAAGTTGCGCAGATCATCGCTGGAGCGCTCATTGCTTTTTGCGCACCATTCAGGCACGGCCTTTTAAATTATCTGCCTGGGATTCTTGGAGTCGTCGTGGTCGTGCTGGAAGGTCTACAGGGCCTGTATCAGTCCCAGCACAACTGGATTAATTATCGAGGAACGTCGGAACAACTAAAACGTCAGAAATATCTCTGGCTGGCGCAGGCTGGCCCGTACGCGTCAGCAGATCACCCAGACGTGCTTCTTGCGGAGCGAATTGAGGCTTTAATTTCTCGCGAACAGACCAGTTGGGTTGCGCTCAAGGAGCAGCCTTCGGCGGGGACTCAGGATCAATCGCCGCCGGCGCCGCAAAATCAGACCTCAGCAGCGCCGCAGGACCAACCGCCCGACAAGAGCGCGAGCTAAGCGTGCTGTGTCTGCTTACAAGATCTTTATTTCTTTCGCCGGGTGACGTGGGCCGAGAACGGCATCTCGCCGAGCAAGTGATCCGCCGAGTCGCGGCGGAGTTTCAAGACCGGGTCGAGGTTCGGCCGTACTTCTGGGAGTACGAACCGATGGAGTCGACCCGTGATTACCAGGAGAACATCCCGCTGACCTCGGACTTCGACTTGGTGATCTGCATCTTGTGGAAACGGCTGGGCAGTCCCTTGAGCGTTAAGCATCAGCGTCCCGATGGAGGTCAATGGCGTTCGGGGACCGAGTTTGAATTGATCACCGCCGTCGAGTCAAAGAAAGCGCGCGGCGCACCTGATATTTTCATCTTTAAGAACGACACGAAACCGATGGTTCGGGGCGGGTTGCTCCGGCCTCCGGCATAGTGACGGTAAGCCCCGAAGTCGCCGAGAAACTCTTTTCAATGGCAACGACGCTTCGATCGCTGCCTTCCGGTGAGATCGCCGGGATTCTGCCTGGCGGTGGGGAGGTTCTGATCGGATCCGGTGGGTTAGAAGTTCGCTCTGGGGCTTTGCGGCACCCTGTCCGTGACCCGCGCGAAACCCCCTCAAGCCAGAACCGTATCTGGAAGATCTCAGCTTCCTCGGGTCCCCAGGTACCGGGCGCGTACTCACGCCAAGAAATTGCCGCGATCAGCCCCTCTGGAGCATACGTCGTTACAGTTGCGGAAACGGACGAGAGGATTGAACCGTCCTATTCTCTCCCGCCGGAGCTGTCAGTCTATCCTCGTCATGTTGCTAGGCCGGCGGGCGGAATCGAGTCGGCGACCGGTTGGCTCCGTTTATGGGAAGCCGCCACGGGCAGCCCCGTCTCGAGTTGGCTGTGGCATGAAAGTCCCGTTGTCGGCGCGAGTTTCACGAGCGATGGTCAATGGTTGGTGACGATCACGCGTGACGCATGTATCCGCCGCTGGCCGGTTCTTGAACTCCCGTCGCCCGATGACCAACAATGGCTTGCCAAACTAGGCAACTTAGTCAGTGGGATGCAGCTCTCCGGTATCGCCGATACTCGCCCGATGTCAAATGAGGCCTTGCAGCAGCTGCGGATCGAATGCACTCACCTTTTGATTGACAGAGCAGCCAGCCACAGCGCGACGGCCAATTGGGTGTTGAAGCAACGCTTGTCACTCCCCAGCGAAGAAACTGCGAAAACCTCGAATAATAAGCGCGCCGTGCAGCAGTAGAAGGTACTTCGCTTATCGTTTGAATTGGGGAGCTACGATCGGCGGTTCGAACAAGTGTTTTCTGAATGAAAGGTAATATTATTCACGGTGAGTCGTCCGCAAATCGCATATCGCAAAGGGGCGTAACTCGTCGTATATTTTTGATGCGTCCCGCAGAACCAGTTTCTTGATGAAATCCCATAAAGAGAGAGTCCCCCGCTCAAGGCCAATCCGGTCACTAATCTCCCAGATTACGGAGCGGTCTGAGCGTGGAAAAGTATCTTTGGCAATCTTTGGCGTGCTTCACTATTTCGCTCATGAGCGCATCCAAGCTCCTTACGCGGCCATCTTTTAGCATGGTTTCTACCGGAACGTAGATGACTTCGTCAAAGCGGAACTCTCCTCTCCGTTCACTAACGATGTAATCGTAGTTGAGTAGCAAGAAGTCAGTCTCGCCGCCGTACCGCCACTTGCAGGCTGATTCGAGCTCGCCTCTAAACGCCAGAAAACTCTGTAGGTGAAACCTGATTGTGTTCGTAGGGGGCAGCCATCCTGGGAAACACAATATCAAAGTACTTGGACGAATCCGCGTTCCAATAGGCGAAGCTTGCAACCACCTGTTCTGCGCTGGATTTTCCATCTCCAGCGCGGTCTCCCCGCACGAAGCAAAGCCCAACCGGGAATGTGATCGTGCTGAGTGTCTTGCTAAAGGGTTCCACAGTACGAAGGAGTTTCGAGCGGTTCCAAACGTACAAACCCTGGATGAGCCATACTTGAGTCCCTACCCGGAAAGGACCACAATGATTAATCGTTTGCAGGAAGACGCTCACGTCGTCAAACTCCACGCCGGCGGAGGAGTGGTGATCGATGAGTTCGGTAATAACGGATCTCACAATTACCCTAACGGGTTATTGATCTCCTCTAAAGGCTAACCAAAGATATTTGAAATTTTCTGATATCTCGCCATTCGCTGTGGGTAGTTTAGTTAGGCGGGTTCAGCCTTGGTAGCGCTGAGCGAAGCTAGATCGAATCCGACATAAACGGCATCCTTCCCGCCGGAGGCGGGCCCCTGCCATTTATTTCGTTTCTCTCTTGATCAGGCTTCGCTCAGCGCTGGGAAGGTAACGGTATTTTGCGTTCGACAGCACTTCGCTCGTTCCTCGCTGCGGCTGTCAACCTGCAAAAGCTTTTGGGACTTTGTTCGGAAGGCGAGCCGGTGATTTGCGTTTTGCCGGGCAGGTGACGGACCGGTTTTCTATTTAGCCCAATCGCGCAATTTCGGCGGTAGGATAGCCAAGGATCGTGATGATCCGGCCGGACTTTCGGTCGATGTAGACGAATGCCCGGCCCTCAATGCGGTAGTTACCTTTCCAGCCGATGGCGTAGTTAGCGTCGGTTTCCTCGAAGTCGATGGGTTCTGGATCCCCATCGCGGGCGAGTCGGGCAGCAAGTTGACATGAGGGGTCCAGCATCCATGCATCCCCGGTTTCGGTCGAAAAGAATACCAGCGGGCCGATGGTGACAAAGCGTCCATCGTGTTTAGCCGCCTGGTGCTGAATGTATTTTATCTCCTTGGCGAGGCGAAAGTCCTTGCCCTCCATCCATTGTTTTCCTGGCCCACTCTTGATCTTTTTAGGCTTCACGCGCGTCCTCCAATTTCGCAGTAGAATTAAGTTCCCATGGAACTGTTCCAAAAGCTCTTTGGTAAGCTTCTGCTCTTTGTATACCACTGCTTCGACCGAATCGTCATCAACGGCTATTTGAGCGGCTTGTCTCGGCCCGAGCAAGTGGTTCATTTCTTTCGCCAGGTGATCGGCGTTCCAATCCTGAGCAAGGAGATGCTCGCTCAGCGTACCAGTGACTACCACAACTGGGTGGAAGCCTTTGCCGGTAACCACAAGATCCCCATCCAGTGGGGCGAAAAAGGTGTCCGTAAAGAGGATTATGTCCTGCCCTGGTTGCGCCGAATGCGCAAGAAGGGCGCCTACGGAGTCTATTTCATTTTCAAGAGCATGGAACAAGGGCCCACCTTCCGGATCAGCGTGCCCAAGTATCCGACCAAGGACCCCAACCACCGAATCCTGGCGCCTCAACGTAGCCGCTTCACGCACTATTACTTTTACATTTACGATGAAGTGCTTGGACCCATAGTCATGCGCGTAGCGTCATTCTTGCCCTTCCAGGCCACCTATTATCTAAACGGCCACTCCTTTATCGAACAGGAACTCAAAAAAGCCCAAGTCGCCTTCCGCAAGAACGATAACGCATTTCTAGCCATCGACGATGTCGCGGCACTGCAAGCTGCCGCCGACCGGCTTAGTCCCCAGATCATTCAAAAGCAGCTCGACTACTGGACACTGATCTTGGGGCCGAAGTTCTCCTGCGCCGAGCGCAATCAGATCAACCTGTCGCGCTTTTACGCCATCGGGCAGGTAGAGTACTGCCGCAACTTCATCTTCAAGCGCAACTTCCCGATCCATAAGATTTTCGAACGCAGCTGCGAGATCGGCCTTTGGCGACTGACTGCCAACCGGATCTCGGAACTCTTTGGTGTACGACTCCATAAACGACTGGGCGGTAAACTGGGCACCGTCATCGATCAGATTGAACATGGTCATCATGTCTTCCGTGCTTACTGGAAGAATGCATTTTTGAAGCAATACGAAAAGTTCTGCACCTTGCTGCGCAATGAGCTTTGCTCAAATAACCTCTCCGACTTTGCCCTCAGGAAAGGCCTGCAGAATTTGAACGCGGTGCGCACCAAGTTCCTGGCCATCACGGATCGTTTCGCCGGACTCCAGGCTCAGTGGTTAAACGTCCAGGTGGACTTTCCTTTGCTGCAGCGCATGGCTTTGCCGATCGTCACCGGCTCGGTCTATTATGCCGGAATAAAGATCCATGAGACCCGCATCATCCGGCTCTTGGAGGTTTTTCTGCATGCCGACAATAATCTGGGCGGCTGGAGCGCCAAGCACATTCATCAAGTCATTCTCCAGAGCTTCCAAATTTCCGAAAAGTCCTACGGTCTCAACCAACTTCGCTACGACCTACGCAAACTCAAAGGTCACGGTCTGCTCGAACGTGACGGCTCACGATATGCCTACCGCCTGACCAGCAAAGGCTTCCAAGTCGCTCTGCTGTTTCTGTTCTTTCACAAGCGTCTGTGCGGTCCGCTTGCTAACAGTCGCTTTCACCACCAACCAGACACCGACCATCGGCCCAAGAGTAAACTTGAAGCTGCCTATTATAAGGCTGACAGGGCCATCCAAGACATTGTCAATCTCCTCGATGCTGCGTGATACTCCTGCTCGCAAAATCTTCAACCAATTATGTCTATGATTTTGGAGGCAAGAATCTATAATAACCTCACGTCGCCAACAAACCTCTTCACAAGACAAACGAAAGTATCAATAGGAGTCCCTCATGCTACCCCGCCTCAATCCGGATCCCAACGCTCAGGTCGATGTTCAGCAAACCGAATTCTCCCACGATGTTCTCGGCCGGTGGGTGTGCAGCACATGGCCCGAGGTGAGTAACAATGGCGGCGATCCGTTCGATGTCGTCGTGATCGGTGCGGGGATGTTCGGAGGGTACATCGCCGACAAGCTCTACCGCCGCGCCGAGAATATCGGCCTTCGGGTGCTGGTCGTCGAAGCCGGTTCGTTCCTCCTGCCCACTCATGTCCAGAACATGCCGCGGCTGGGGTTGAATGCCCCGGGCGAGCAAGTGGTGGCAGGAAACGCGCAAGATCCTGGAACGCAAAATCTGGTTTGGGGGCATCCCTGGCACAGCAATCAGGCGTTCCCTGGACTGGCCTACTGCGTCGGGGGAAGATCGCTGTTCTGGGGTGGTTGGTCACCGCGACTGACCTCTGCCGACCTTGGGCCGCGGCCAGCGGATCAAGCCGCCTGGCCGGCCGATGCCGCAGCGTTTCTGGCTGCGAACTATGACGCGGTCGAAACCGAAATGGGCGTCAAGCCGACCACCGACTACATCTCCGGGCCGCTCTTCGAGAAGTTGAGGGATCGGTTCGATGCGGTCAAGGGCATCGGTCAATTGGTCGTGGAAGCCCCACTTGCAGTTCAGGGGCAGGCCCCGGAAGGGTTATTCGCGTTCGACAAGTATAGCAGCGCGTATCTGCTCTTCGATGCCATCCGGGAAGACATCGAACGGCGCTGGCGGAACAACATTGATGCGTGGCGGCATTTGATGCTGTTGCCGCGGGCCCAAGTCGTCAGGCTGAATACATCTGGAAACCGGGTCACTGAAATAGAACTACGGGTCAACGGCCAGCAGCAGTTCCTCCGTGCGCCCCTCCTTTCTCCCGACTGTACGGTTGTAATGGCCGCCAGCACCATCGAGTCCACCCGGCTCGCATTGGACTCCCTGCCGCCGCCAGCGATGGGAACGAACCGCATGGGGTCCAACCTGATGGCCCACCTACGCAGCGATATCACCGCCCGCATCCGGCGGTCGGCTATTCCGGGCCTATCCCCCCAAGCCACCGATCTGGAGATTGCCGCCCTGCTCGTCCGCGGCGCCACCAGCGATGGGCACCAGTACCACCTGCAGGTCACCGCCAGCGCCGGCAGCGGCTCCGACGCCAACCTTTTTACCTCGGTCCCGGACTTGGATCTGCTGAACGAGCTCAAGGCCAACCAGGATCCGGCATGGATCCCAATCACCCTGCGGGCCATCGGTCAGATGATCGGTCAACCAAGCGCGCAGCCCGGCGACACAAAAAAGAGTTGGGTCAACCTGGCCTTGCAGAACGATCCCGCCACTGGTCGTCCGCGCGCCTGGGTCAACCTCGAACCGACGGACGCTGACAATCTGGCCTGGATAGAAATGGAAGACGCGGCCGTCGCCCTCGTCCAAGCCGTGGCCGGAAGCGCTGCGGACATCCAGAACGTCAATGTCAATCGGAACAATATTGGGACGACCCACCATGAGGCGGGCACCCTGTGGATGGGTGCCGCCGGTCAGTCGGTTACCGATTCGTTCGGCAAGTTTCACCACTTGGCAAACGCCTATGTGGTCGGGCCCGCCTTGTTCCCGGTCATTGGATCGGCCAACCCGTCCCTCACCGCCACCACACTCGCCCGCCGAACGGCGGACGCCGTCGTGGCGAGTCGGACGCTTCCGCCCAGTCCAGCGTTCAAACCCCTCTTCACCGGCTCCCGTCAAGGTTGGCAAATGGCTGGTGGCGGGGACTTTCTCACGCTCTTCGGCACCATCCTCGAGGCGAGGCCGAACGGCCTGGGCCTGCTTTGGTACACGCGCGAGGTGTTCAAGAACTTTGTCCTCAAAGTCGATTGGCTCTCCTTCAACCCAACAACGACTGCGACGACCCTGCCGCCGAGCACCGACAATTCGGGTATCTTGATTCGTTTCCCCGCCTTGAATGCGAGCGACCCTCAGAACGATTGGGTGCTGGCATCCAACAAAGGCTACGAGATTCAGATTGATGACATGGGATACAACCCGGACCCCAAGCCGGGACATAACTTCGACCCGTTACACCAGACAGGCGCCGTCTACGCCCTCGCGCCGTCCTCGAAAATCGCTTCCAAGCCGGCCGGCCAGTGGAATACCTTTGAAATCGAGGCCCCCAACGCCGCGATCAAGGTGACGCTCAACGGCGAACTGGTGACGAACTACACGATTCCTGCCAACGACCCGCGTTCGCGAGAGGGCCACATCGGCCTGCAATGCCATACGGGGAATGTCCAATTTCGTAATGTGCTAGTTCGCACGCTACCAGATTGATGGGAGTGTAGCCTTGTTGACAATTTTCACATGCTTGGCCTTTCATGAAGGATAACGTCCTTTATCAGCGGCCGAAGGCCTTTGCGATGGAATTCCCCTTCGACGTTAAAGCGGTACTTCCCATAGGGGTTGATGTGCGCGTAGCGCGCGGGCGACAGATGCACCACATCGCCGTCATCGACGTTATAGCCTTCGGATCTCAGCTGATCTAACACCGCGCTCATGTAAACGGTATTCCAGAGCACGACGGCGTTGGTGACTAAGTTGGAGGCAGCTCACTTGGTTGAGTTGCTCCTCGTCATAGTGGCGCCGAATCTTGCCCTCGTTTGCCACAAAGAGGAATCCACGTAGCGCGTGCAAGGCCTCGCCCTTGTTGATCTGTGCGCCGATGCGCCGCTGAAATGGCTCGTCTAACAGGTAACGCAGGATGAAAATTGTTTTGTTTAGGCGCCCGTATTCTTGTAGAGCGCGCGTCAGCACGTTTTGGCGCCGAAACGACTGAAGCTTGGCGATAAAGAGGGAAGCGGTAACCCAGCCCAGCTTGAGCGATCCCGCCACGCGCAGCATATCGTCACAGTGGCCAAGGATCAGCCGGGGCTTGAGGGTGGACGAGTCGGCCAATATTCTGGTAGCGAACGCTGGCGTCGAACCGGTAGATGGCGGAGTTGAGCGTTTCCTCGCGCAAATACCAGGTGGTGCACCAAGCGAGTTGGCGGTAGGACAAGCCCCCGCCAATTGTGCCATCCGTGTTAAGCCGAAGCTGCAGGCCTGTGCCAGGATGCTCGCGTGGCAGTGGACCAGCATCTCCGGAGCCCGAGGTTCGGCCCCGCCTGCATGCTCCAAATGGCGTGAGAAGCCGGTCCATCCGTCGACTTCCATGAGCAGATCGGGCAACTCGACCAGCGGCAGGCGGGCATCGATCAGGGCTTCCAGAGCCACGAGCGAAGGGGGTTTGTCGTCCGCGTGAAGCGGTCCGACGACTAGCGATCCATCTTCGATACGGAGGCTGGGATGACGGGGTAACTCCTCGTCAAAACGGCGCAGGAGCGCTTCGAGTTCCGTCTGACGTTCCTTAACCCGTGCGGCACCGTCTTGTGGCGTCTGCGTCAGCGTACAAACTTCCGCGCGCAAAGCCGGCCAACGCACCAGAGGAATCAAATAACTCTCCGGTCAAGGTGTGGTAGCTGGTAGCTGTCTCGCAAGAGTGCGACGAAGTATGAGACGCGGCGGTCGAGGTTGTCGCGGCGTGAATAGCTGATGAAAAGGTCGTACGCGGCTGTGTCACTCATGGCCGTGAATCGGAAGTCTATGCTGCCGGCGCACGCGAGAATTGCGGCGTCTTTCTTGATCCGTGCAAGGTAGGTTTCGGCGGTCTGCGTCCACCAGTCCGGGTGTCGCGATGTCCTTTATTAGGAATAACCGGAGTAATGGAACCAAAAACAGCGCTAACGCCTTCAGTTTTGTGGACAGCTCTGACTCCTCGCGTGTAAAATCGGACCGTGGCCACCATCATGGGGTAGACCCAACAAGCGAGGAAACGATGCCAGCTTCCAACACCACAGTTCAGTTCCTTGGGGATTGGCGCCAAGCGCAGAGCGGTGCGATCGAGCGCGGCGGGCGGCTCACGGTCCAGTATGACATGCAGCGGCTGGCGCGCTGTTTCACAAAATGGCGCGGCGCGGAGTTCGGCGACATTATGGCGTACGTCCGCTTCCATCCACGGGGCGAGATCGTCAGGGGCAGTGTGGTTGCGCCGGTCCGTAACCGAGAGAACCCGCCCGGCATGGTCATTGGGCATGTACCGATGCCATTTGAAGCCGCGGTGCCGAGCGACGCCACCCAGGCGGAGATCTGGTTTCACAACTTCTATCAGACGAGCAGCCGATGCGACGCATGGGACAGCCGGTTCGGCGAGAACTACTGGTTCGAAGTCGGCGGTGCGCCGCCGCGAATCCCCGTGCAGCCGGTCAGCTATCGTAGCGGCGCAGTGACGCAACCAGACATGGTCAACGTGCTGGAACAAAGTGCGGCCAAGGTCAATGTCTTTCCTCCGCCCGCAGGCGGTGGGTCGCCCCAAGGCAGCGACTTGCAGACGATGCTGAAGGTGACCGCGTGGGTCAAGGAAACCACCTATGGCGCCAACGCCTGGATTGATGTCCATGTCTTCGACGGCGACGACCGCCTGATTCACGCCGAGACGCTGACGCTGCCTTATACCGGCTTCGGCTCAGCATTCCAATACGAGTTTTCGGGCAAGGTCTATCAGGGTTTGACTGCGACGCCGGGATCGGTGCAGCCCCGACCCGAGGCGCGCAAGGTCCAGTACCGGCTGTATTACGAAGTGAACTATCAGGTATTTACCGACGGCATCCTGCATCAGCACGAGTTGCAGGAGGATGCGGTGTCGCATTGAGTTCGTCCAGGACATTCTCGACAAAAACTCCAATAGGCAAGTCACCCCGAATAGCACCTTCCCCCATGAGCCAACCACCGAACGGGAAACCCTGGAGGCACGATCGAGCTTTGAACGCTGCCTTTGAAAGCATGATCACGGCTGTAACTTACAAGGCCATTCCCTTTCTAGTATTACTCTGTTAAGTGGAGTCATGGAATGTCGCGTGGCAATAAGGGGTGCTAGCAGCATGCGTGCGAATTTTTACTCTAGCGTATTGTACGCAACGTCGCTGGGCCAGTCAGTCACTGATTTGTCGGGGAGGTGAGGAGTATTTTATGCAATGTTGACCCCCGCGTTAGACCCCTTGTTTATTGCGTACAATACAGGAGCTGACGGAGGAATCCTGCATACAATCTGCATTGTACGCAAGTATTTCACGCAATAGCCGGGCTCCAAATGCCCTTTTTGGCAGTTTTCCGGTGAAAAATTACTCTAAGGAGCCCTTCAGGGGGGTCGCTTAGAGTAAACTTCTGCAGGCGTGCTGCTGGCACCCCTATTAAGATGCTCTTTGATTACCTGGTGATCAGCCAGATTGTTCCAGTGGATTTCAGAAGGATCACTAGGCTGGCTTCGCGTCAATAACGGCTCGGCCTCCCCAAGCCGGTTGGTCAGGCCAAGCGATAGGAGCAGCGTTACCACACAACTCATCCCGAAGATTATTTCCAGGCATAAGCTCGTTTCCCTGATACCGTGACAACCCGCTCCGTGCACCGAGACCTACCCACGCCATCCCACACTCTCACTACCTCATGTGCCTTCGGATCCTCACACGAGATCGAGCCCGCAATCAATACACATAGGCCACGCGCTGGGAGGGGCTTTAGTCCAACCCATTTTTAGCCCACCGTTGCGGCGCCTACGTGTCCTATGCTGGCAGCGTCTTTGTCGCCGCGACGTTGGCCTAAAACTGCTCTGCATTATGTCGGATCCGACATAAAACCAGAATCCTTACCGCCATCCCAAACCACTCACCGGAAATGTAACCCACCGCTCCGGAAATTTGGGCCGCGGTCCTGGCCGCATAAAAATCTGCAAAGGCTCTTGCCCGACAAAAACATACACTTAACAAAATTTGCACCAGAACCGCCCGTGTCACCCACCCGCGGACTTGGAGTCGGAGACATCAAAATAACCCGCCTCGTTGTACGCACATGAAAAGTTCCAGTAATGGTTTTCGTCCTCTAGCCAATCCATAATGTGTTGCGCGCTTCTCGCGTCGATCCTTTGTTTCAACTTACCCGGCTCATCCGCATTCAGTGGTCGATCTACCCATGCCGCTGCACCTACGGGCAAATTGTGGTATTGCGTGGAGTCCCCTGCAGCGACCTGCGCCTTGTGGAAGATTACGGTAAGCTGGCCCTGGTCGTAGTTGGTTGTAACGCCGGGGCCTCCTCTCACGATCAAGGCATAAAAAGTGCGATCGGCGAATGCGCTGCCCGGCGTCGCCGGGCGGACCGGCGCGGGCGGCGCATGGTTCCATTGCCAGAGAAATAAAACCACCGATGCAACTATCAGAACCGCAATGATCCCACCGATCACGGGTAAGACGCTTTGCCGGGTCGGCGGTAGAACGATCGCAGGTTTAGTTGGCAAGGGGGGCTGGGATGCTTCCGGCGAGCTGACGGACTCAGTGCTGAGGATCGCTTTTACTTTTGCGGCAACCTCCTCTAGATGCTTCTCCAACGGTGGAGTTAACGCATCTAACCAGTGGATATTTCCTAGAAAATACTTAAATGACTCTGTGGGAAGAATGTTTTCAATCCGGAGGGGAACAATGGTCACGCCGCCATCCGCGGCGATTTCAACTTCGCGTTTGATTTGTCTAGACTTATTTGCATTGGTCGAAAAGACCAATAACAACACTCGGGATGCTCGGATCCCATTAACGATCGACTCGCCCCAATCAGCGCCAGGCATGATATCGCGCGGCGCAATCCAGCAACGCACGCCATTTTTTTCTAAAATAGCGCAAACCGCATCTGCGGTAGGCTTGTCCTCCGTCGAGTGACTAATGAATACGTCATGCGCCATAGTCGCCTCTCAAACATTTCCCGCATCTCATTGGGAGCACCTCACTAAAAGAGGAAATTTTAGGCCAAAAAGCTCGAGTAAAGGCTCGCCTCCAACGACAGTCATGCTGTCGACAATGATTGGTCCCTCCCCAGTCTTGTAGTTGTGGTGGTACTCGATGATTTGTGAGCCTCGTGAAAGATGGATTCGAATTGTTCGCATGTCCTTAGCACTCGCGACCAACTCCGCGCGCCAATCTCCCCCGGTGGGCCGCTTGTCCGTTTCGAACGTGGGCGTTGGGATCGGCTTGGTTGGGCTTCCGCCCTGGCCAACGTTCATCCTCACCGCTTCGAGGAACTGCTGAAACTCTGGATACGCGCCATCGCCCTTCCCTTGCTGCCCCAATGCTTTGGCAAACAGCTCAGCCTTCGGCTTATCTTCTCGTGCGTAGCTAATGAACACGTCGCTCACGGAGCCACCTCTGCACCGAACTTTTCTCTCCTGCGATAACCGCATTGTGCCAGACGGGTTCTCGTCTGACAATGCCATTGAGATTGGCGGCCTGCCAGAAATGCAGATTTCCTGCGGTACAATCTCAGTGCTTCGAACGAGGGTCTTTCCACTCTTCGACCACAACCGCAATGATGAGCTGCGGATCGCGACACGTTTCTTGAAGGAGTGCATGCCAGGTACGAGCGACGGGTAAGCCGCTCCTGTACCTATGTCTATACTACTTTCGGGTGCTGCTCCGGCGGATCCCGTCATGTACCGCGAATACGCTCTTGCTCAAACGGAATACATTCCGTTTCGTGCGGTGACCCCTTTATTCTTCATTCGCCAGAATCCCTAAAATCTCGTATGTGCGTCCTCCATGGACGCCCTGCAGTGGGGATTAGTTCCATATTGGCCTAAACCCAACAACGCTGTCACCAGCCGCAAAGTAGTTGGCTTCTTCTCTGTCTCAGAAACGGGGTTTTGGGATGGTCGACGCGCTCGACTTTCGGGCGCACACCAGGTTCTGTGGCAACAAGAGTCGCCGTGCGTCAGCGGAAAGGGCGGTCCTTATGGCAAGCAGTCAAAAGGAAAGAAGGGTCGTGTCGTTGTCCCGGCAGGCGCGCCTCAAATCCTGGATTGAACCTTTCCGGGGCGTTATGTAAAAACCCCCTTATAGCTCGCTGCGACACGACATCCTAGGAGCACATTATGACTCTGTTTAGACGATTGCCCCGGCTGGTATGGTCTCCGCAAAACGAAGATATAGTGCCGTCGGACGTGCAGGCGCAGCATCCGGCTCTGGCCGAGGACTTCAAAACGCTTGAAGATGAGCTGCTGCCGCACTTTCGCGAGCTCAACGCCGACGCGCTCCGCTATCAAAACGAGTTCCGGCTCGACCAGGTAATGCTGATTCTGGGAGGAGCTCTGGCCGCAGTTCTTGGCGTGCTGCATGCGAGCTTGCCGCGCACTGTTGCAACTTGGGCTGGAATCGTGGAGGCGGTGCTGGCAGCGGCGCTCTCCGCAGTGGCGCTGCGCGCACGGACTGCGGGCGCTCAACAACGCTATTTCACCTGGCGCTTGAAAGCAGAAAAGATGCGTGCCGAGTATTTTCTGTTTCTGGGCGGCGTGGGTCTTTATGCGGACGAGAAGGAGCGACTATCACATTTGATTCGGCGTGTGGCTGAGATCAAAAGCGGAGAAATGAAATGACTGAGCGTGGCCAACAGTATCTAGCACTTTATCGGAAGCACCGGTTTGAACATCAGCGTGTCTTTTACGAAAGTCGACAGAAGGAATTCGAGGCTGCCCGTGACGAGGTGATCTGGTTGACAGCGGTCTTCATGGTACTGACCGCGGGCGCAGCCGCCTTGGCGGCAGCGAATATCGGGGGACTTCATGCGCTATGGTCGATACTGGCAGTGGCGTTCCCATCTTGTTCCACGGCCCTTGCGGCTTACAACGGCCTCTACGCATTCGAGCGCCAGGCAAAGCTCTACGGCGACGCCGCCAACGCGCTACTTCGCGCCCGCGCCGATTCACCTGAATTGAAGCCGCCGATGGAAGATGCGGCATTCGCGGATGCAGTGAGCGCGCATGTTCAGCAAGTCGAGCAAATCCTCGGCGGCGAACAGGCCCAATGGGGGCAGTTGATTGGCGAAATTAAACCGGTTTTGCCACCGCCAACGAAGTCGGACTAGGCCAAAGGGGTTGTGTTACACAGTGATGCGTCTATCGATTCTGCGCTTTTGCACCCCTTCAGCCAAGTGCCTTCTGCAACCGGTCGCAAATGGAATCGATCTCTCCCTACTGGAACACGTCAGCCCAATCGAGTGAGATTACGTCGTGCTCTACGGCCAGTATATCCTCGACCGGAAGCTCGTCCGTCGGCGCCGTCGCTCCACGAAGGCCGCTCTATCGCGGTAGGAATGCCCATTGCTGAGCACCCCCCGCACAGATCCCAGCGGGCGTGATTCACGCACTGGGCTTCCACCTTGGGTGACTAACGGAGAAGCTCGCAGGCAGCTCCTCGTACACGATCAAGCCTCTGGGACAGACTCTCGCACTTACGAGCCTGTTCATGTTGCCTTCCACTACGCTAACAGCGTCAGCACCCTGAACTAATTTTACTTTCACGGCTCAATGGCTGGCCTGCAGGCTCCCCTGTCAATGCTTCGTCTGCACCTCGCGATGCATTACGCATGACTCGGGGCCAGCGTGGCTTGCTATTCCTTCACTGTTGAGGACTTTCACCTTTTACTCTTTGCGCAGTCTCCCGGCGCACTAGCGTATAAAATTACACCAATCTGCCTAGTACCCTAATTTCAGCTGCAAAGCGGAGGAGGGGAGGGCAGGGGAGGGTGGAGTAGGCATTAAGAAATTGGGCCTGCAGCCGGCGCAGTGTCGAACCGTAAATAATTCGTAGACTCTAGCGCTTCTGGGGTTCCAAATGAACTCGCACTGGGAGGTAATTTCCGTGTTGCGATAATCGGTTGCCATTTAAAAGACAAAGGCAACAAAGTTTCGCAACATCTTCTTCCTAGGTTAAATTCCAACAAAGGTACCAAAAGTCTCACAGGCCCGCGATTCTGGCATCGTTGGGTGTCAATCAGATGCTGACCCCCTGGACAGCCTCCTGATACGCCTGTTCGACCGCATCCAGTGAAAGAACCCGTGCGGCGACCCATTCTGGGAGAGCGCGGCTTTTCGGAGGATCGGTTGCAGGATACGGTCGGTATTAAGCCCCCAAAATTGGTCAACTAAACAAGCGCCAATTTTGGGAGCCGCAGAATTGCCGAAAGTTCTTCGATCATAGACAGTTGCGAAAACTCTTGTGAGACTTTTGGTACTTTTGTTGGAATTTAACCAGATCGGATCGGGGAGAGTCGAGATCTGGTACGGTGGCAGTAAGGGCCTGGGGACGGTCACGGGTCGCAATCGCTGCGGCCTGCTCACTCCTGAGGTCGTTCGATCGGTTTGGCTCAGTTCTGCCAGTACTGCTGGAGCATTTTCAGCGTGAATCGGTAAAATACCCGGTTCATTGCCCTCGCGTGGTGCGGCCACGTTGAGCACTTGTTTTGATTTTGATGAAATCTTTCGGCAGGCCTGCTGGAGTAGTGACCTACCTCTGAAATAATGATCTGGGCCGCTTGCTCTTTAATGCCTGGGATTTTGGTTAGATCAACTCCACAGACTTGGTGCAATTGAGTTCGCAAGCTCTGTCTTGCGTTAGGCAGCGGGACAGAAATCCTGGAGAAAATCAAACGCGCAAAAGCGGCGCTTGCCGCCGCAGCTGTTATTTCTACGTAATTAAGGGACACGACACTAGCCCATTGGGTCGCCGCGAACTGCGAAAGGGATTTGATTAGATCCTTGGACCACAAACGTCGTATTGTCTACCGACCAGCTCATCGAAAGATTACCACCGGCCGTGACTCCAGCCTGGGCTAACGCTGTTTTGCCGTCAATGGTTGCAGCGGTGTGAACCGTTCCCGAAACGGTTGCCGCAAAAAATGCCTGTTTAATCAGGTAGCATTCCTTGATCCATCCATTGTTCTTTGGATCGGCGTTCGCGAACTCCCTGAGCTTGGGCAAGACGCTACTAAAATAAGTCTGAACGTCGTTCCCACCGAAGGAGACCGTTTCGACAGAAGAGATATTCCACGTGATTGTTACTCCTCTTTGCACATCCGCACTTGCAGTTAAACCAAACTGCGGAAGGCCGACCCCTGCCGAAATCTGGAATTGATCCGTGACGTTTTGAATAACGATGTCTGATGGTACCCGAGGAGTTAAGGCCAGAGCGGAAACTTGTAGAATGTCTGTGGCCAATCCTCGATCTTCGTCGAGTCGAGTCTCCGCCCTAAAATCGCCAAACCGCCAGAAATAATGAATTTTCACCAGATGCCCAGGCAGGTAACTAGGCGAGGCTAAATCGAGCAACTGAATCCCTTTTTGATCTAACATTTTCTTGAGGTTGTTCATTTGACGAGCCGCTTCTAATCGTGATCAATTAATGAATCGGAGCCCCTCCCAGAACCGTTGCACCATCTGCAACAGATCCCAAAGCCACGAGGCTCAAAGCCTACAACGTCACACCCAGCGCCTTTGCAGTTTCCGGGCCAACTTCGCCGTCCACCATCAGATTGTTTTGCATCTGGAAAGCAAGAACGGCGTCCGCAGTTAAATCTCCAAACTCGCCATTGGTTGGTCCGGGATCAAATTCGGCGCTTCTAAGTTTTTCCTGAATCGCCTCAATGACATTTCTGTCCATTCCTACCGCACCCACGAAATAGACCTTTACGGGCGGCGTGAATTGAACGTCACCGCTCGGTGGCTGGTAGGCAATTCCATCGATCAAAATTCCGGTGTTCCATCGGCGCCCCTTGATGACGTCGGTGACCACGCCAAAGGCAGTGCCTTTGGCTTCGAGGGTGCCGCCTCTGCCGTCAGATAAGACGATGTGGCCGACCCCGGTGGAGGGTGGAAAGCGCAATATCGCGGCGCCTGGAATGCCGGCAGCCTCCTGGACGGAGATCATCCGCCCGAGCCTACGGGCATCCCGTTCCCAATAACCGGTCCAAGCGTCGGCCTTGGCCGGATTACGGCTGTTGTCCTCGCAGCCGTAGAGGATACCAGTCGTTTGGAACACGCACCACGAGATAAATTCCGAACAGTCCCAAGGACCGTGGTAATCCCGGTCGTTCTTGGGCACGAGAGCGCCGAGCCGATACTTTTCGCCGACATTGGTGTGTTTGCCCGCGATCTCAACCAGCATCTCGCCGGTCGCATGCGGCTTGGGGACTATAATGTTCAACGGCGCGGGACCCGCGCCGATGACGCCTCCTGCTTGTCTGGCTCCCGACAATACAAGCGCCGCTTCCGCATCTCGCCGGCGCTGCAGCCCAAGTGTCTTGGGCCATAGCGGCTTCATACTTTTGATTTGGCCGGCAATCTGGTCGAGCACCGTATCCAGTGTGGCCGGCAGGTCGGCCGCTTTTATGATGCGCTGAATTTCCGCCATCTCGCGTCGCCGCGGACCCGTCACGTCGGGCCCTCGATTGAACACGAGTGACACAAGCGCGCCCCGCGCGTTCGACGGCAGTTTCTCCATGCCAGGAAATGCCGCCAGGGCCTCTTTGGTGAAACGCGGAAGGGTGGACCTGGTAAAAACTTCCATCGCCGCAACCCGGTTCACTTTGATGTCAGAAAAACGTGGTGCAATCGCCTTCGCAGTGGGGCCGCTTTTGCCAATGGCCGTCTTTAGTCGCGCTACCTGAGTTGGTGTAAGGTGCGGTCCCCAATCGTTCTCAAACTGCTTGGCGGTGACGAACGCCAAGTCGTAGCCGACACCGAGGCTGATACCGGAAGACTCACCCGGCCAGAGGCTCGGTTGATCCAGGCCCTCAAATTCGACTATCAGGTCCAAAGCGGCTTGCGAAACCAGCGGCGTCGCAGCGTTTTCACCCGCGCCGGTCACTCCGGTGTTGCCGCCAATTTCGGGTGCTGGTGGCCTCGCTAGACGACAGGTGACCAGTTCCGTCGTTTTTCCACGCACGAGCACGTCGGAATAACAGATCAAGTCGAAACCCCGTTTGCCCAAGCTCTGGAAGAAGAGCTCCTTCTCGAAGGAATCGGTCGGGATGTTGTCGAGCAAAACCAGCGGAAGCGGTGGACCCTCCCGCGCTTTGAACGTCGCCACATTGACCTCCCTTGCTTCGACGGTGCCTTGGCTAAAAGAAATCACTTCCGAAGGGGTGAGCGGCCCGTCATCGCCTTCGAGCTGCCGTTCTGCGGCACGCAACGTTTCTTGCAATTGCTCAAGTGTAAGGTCCGGAGCCAGCTCTCTTAAGATTTCGTCGGCCATAGGAGATTATTGATTGTTCGGGCGTTAGCTTTCTGAGGGATCAATGTTCGGAGGGGTTGCTTTTGGAACCGAGGTTCTCGGGGCTGGTACCTCCACGTTCGTTTGCAGGCGAGAGCTTTTTGATGGGGTTCTCGATCACGGGATGGTCCGCTTTTGGCGGCACGGAGGAGGAGGGGGCAGCCCCGGGGGGCGACAACTTCTTGATTGGTCCATCGATCACCGGCGGAGCGACCTTGTGGTGCCTAGATCCATCGGTCTTCTCTCGGCTTTCTGAAGAAAAAAGCTGCAGGTCCTCCGCAAAGGTGATTTCAATCCGGCCCGCGGCATGACGAAGGATTGCCTGCCTTCCCGGCCGATTCGGGAACGACCAGACCGTTACCCCGTCTTTACTGGCACAAGCAGACAAATCACCTCGAATAAGCCGAGAGCGACGCGCCTCGGGGATTCCCACAACGTAGCAACCGCCGCTTTGATACCGGGGAAACTCCACCAACTCACCTTCATAGGTAATCACAACGTCTGGGCCTGACCCTAAAGTGGCTAGGCTTAGAGTCGATTCGGGCGTGGGTGCGAGTGTAGCGGATGGTGAGGGGCTTGGAGTCGAGCTTGGGGAGGGTGTTGTTTGAGCGGAAGCCGATTCGACTCCCAGCAACGTCAGCGTGGACCATGCCAGGTGGAAAGCAACGTTGGCCAGCACTAGTAGCTTACAAGTCATACACTCGGAACTTCACTGGGAGCCTTTGATCGTAAAAAAACAATTGTAAAGGACATCCACGCTCCATGTGGGGTGATCTACATAAGGCGCGCCTATAATACTGAGTCGGAGGTGTCGTGTATCTTATGGTTACTGGAGTACCGGCGACGCCGTCAAATGACAGCTTAATTGATTGTGGTGGGAGTTCGGTATCGAACGGAGGAAGTTTGGATTTCTTTTTCTCACCTGGGGGTTGTTCGGTTTGGGCCGACAGACTATTTGTTTCCGTCCCTTGGACACGCGAGGATCTTTCGCGGCTACTATGTGACAATCGGCACAAACGGGTGATTTCATGTGCCATTTGCTGAATCAACATGCCAGTGCCGGTGGAAACATCTATCTCGCCTGAACCTAGTCCCCATCTCTCGTTCTGGTGGCTTGCAGTACCCAAGTAAATGGGATTCTTGAGGACAGCCGTCGGCACATCGAGAAATGCTCCAGTACAAAGTTTTATCCTGATCGTGGAACGATCGTTGGAGACCGATGTCACAGAGGCCACGAACCGTGGGCTATCAAAATTCGATGGGTGAACTTTCTTAGTTGCAGCTAGAGATGAAAGCACTTTTTCTAGGTCTTTCATGTCACTACCGTAAGCCCCTGCCGCAAGAGCGCCATTACCCGATTGGGGAAGATTCCGGCTCGGACCGGGCGGGAATCGGTGCTAACAGGATGGAAGACTGATATTCTGATATTTGGCGCTGACGGAGCTACGGCGGTGCTACCGCCAAACCGCTCGGGGAGCGCTCCCCCCACGACGTGCAGCCCTGTTAGGCCGGGCCGAACGATCGGCCGAACGCCGTGCGCGACGACCTGCTCGGCTAAGTTAAGGAACACGTGGCCGACCCTCAAGGCATTCTGGTCATTGATGAAACCGGCTTTCTGAAGAAAGGGATCAAACGCGTCCGGGTAGCCCGCCACTACAGCGGGGCGGCCGGGCGGGTCGAAAACCGCCAGATCGGGGTCTTTGTCGCTTACGTTAGCCCCACGCAGGCTAACAGCCGCACGTTGGTAGATCGGGCGCTTTACCTGCCTCAGGAGAGTGGGCCGAGGATGTGGCGCGGTGTCGGGCGGCCCACGTGCCTGAGTCGGTGCGCTTTGCCACCAAGCCGCAATTAGCCCGGCAGTTGCTCGAGCGGGTGCAGCAGGCGGGCCTGCCGTGCGCCTGGGTGGTGGCCGACTCGGTGTACGGTAATGACGGCGACTTACGGTTGTGGCTCGTGTACTTCCCCCAAAAAAACGGCTCTCCCGCACTTTGCTTGGAATGCCCTGAGCTAGCGGCCACTACGATGAGCGCACAAGCCCGGACCCAATGGCGCAAAGTGGCATGGGTAGGCTCGAAGTCCCCCAAGGGATCACCCTTGGCTCGCAGTAGCGCTTGAAGGTCCCACACAAGAAGCCTTGGCAGCGGTATGTTCCAGGTGCAGCTGAGGTAAGACTCGACGGTTTCGTCCGTTTATGCACCGCGCGGTACGGATAAATCCACTCGTCGCGTACCTTCAGATGGGTCTCATCGCAACGTCAAAAGTTGCTGACCGATCGCTGCTCGTAAGCTCGCCAGCATGGTTCGAATTCGAGCGCGTAGCGCACCACGAGATTTCAGGATGGTGCTCGGGGCGACGCGTACGCCGAGCCCCCAAAGCCAATTCGACGAGGTCGCGGCAACTCCGTTTTCCTGCACTTGCACCCAACTGCAACCGATCTTGTCAAAAGCAGCCCGCAACGCATTGTTTAACACGCAAAAAGCGGCCTTCGATTATCGCAGCATTCCGGGTTCACGCCGAACTGGTTTCGGAATAACCCTATGCGTTAAATGTCAATAGATTAGAACGGATTCGGGACTTGCTCCAAGTCTTTGATGCGTTGCTGTGTAAGTTCAACACCGTAGCTGGCCGCCCCGGCCGCTCGGGCTGATGGCGAACCGATGTCGTGATAGGCGACGACAAATCCGATTTGGGCATCACGAAACTGAAGCCAGGCACGTTGGGACGCGCGAAGCCGAGCGATGACCAGCTCTGCGCGAGGTCGGTCATCAGCGTGCTGGGCGCGAACTTGCTCGATAAGGTGTTGAAATGCCTGATTGAGTTCGTAGTCCACTTCTGCTTCGATACTGCGCGTCTCGTTTCGAACGTCGTCTGCGGAGACGGAGAGCGCTAGAATCACCGCTATAAAAGGGGTCGTAAGCAAAGCTTTAGGTGCGTAGTTCATAAACTATGGAGCTGGCCTTCGTAGCATTGTGTGCTTTCCATTACAATGCTCGGTTCTGCGTAGAGTTGGGGATGGATATGGCGCACGCTCTGAAGGTCGCTCGTGCGTGAGACCGGTGGCAAAGCGGAGACCGGAAATGGGCGTCTCCCCCTCGGAGTCTACGATTTAATTGCAAAGCAAATTGCAGGTAAATCGTAGACTTTTGCACTTGAATCGTGGGGTTAGCCCAACAAAGGTACGTAAAGTCCCACAGAAATCTCTTTAGATCCTCACGCTCTGGACCGCATCCTGGTACGCCTTATCGACCGATTCGAGTGACAGGTGTTGGTAGACCTCAAGGCTCTTCTTGCTTTCGTGGCCTGAAATGAGCTGAATCTGTGCGTGGGTCAGGCCTTTGGACGTCAAGTAGGTCAGCATCTGATGGCGGAACAGATGCGGGTGCAGTGGCTGCGTAATGCCGGCCATCTCCTGGTCTTCATTTTGCGGGTGATCGACGAGCCGGTGTTGCGCATGTCCATTGAAAAGGTGCTCAGCGGCATCGAGCATGTCCACGCCTTCACGCGCGCGGTCTCGGTCGGCAATCCACGCGAATTCCTGCAGGCGGAGAAGGAAGACCAGGAGATGGCCGAAGCCTACAAACGGCTCATCAAGGATTGCATCATCTGCTGGAATTACCTGTATCTGTCGCAGAAACTCGCCGAGATTGATGATCCGGCCAGACGGGAGGAATTGCGGCAGGCGATGGCCCATGGGTCGGCGGCCGCCCGGGGGCATCTGAATCTCTTGCGAGAGTATGATTTCTCGGAGGACAAGCTTCAGGATTCGGTCGGAATCAAGCCCCAAAACTGACCGACTAAAACAGGTCCCGTCTTGGGAGTTCCGGAATCGCCGAAAATCCTTTACGCCCCGGCAGTTGGCAAGAATCCTGTGGGACTTTGCGTACCTTTGTTGGGCTAACACC
>Ga0070699_100001341_pt1 | contig 22680 bp, 19 predicted proteins | sample KBSK1503metaG_FD_65473 | JGI IMG/M metagenome (GOLD analysis project Ga0070699, IMG submission 65473) | Corn, switchgrass and miscanthus rhizosphere microbial communities from Kellogg Biological Station, Michigan, USA - KBS K1-50-3 metaG | ecosystem: Host-associated > Plants > Roots >...
CCGCCGAGCCAGTAGATACCGGGGCTCAGGTAGAGGATCGCCTTGCTTGTCGAGATGCCGCCTGGATAGTTCCCAGGGAAGAGACGGTACGTCTTGCCGGCGTACGGCCCTCCCGAGAAGGCGCACGTCGCCGGTGCCGCATCCGTGGCCGGGCTATTTCCTGGGCAACCGGACGGGATCGGCCCTGGGGAAACGTCGATGGGCTGGATGGCCGCAGGTGCCCCCGGCTGCGACGGCGGCGGCAGATTGCGGAGCGGATCTCCCGAAACGAGTACACCGGTCGGGGCGGTCGTGCACCCATTTGTCGCACCGTTCGAAACGGTGATGATTCCGACGACGTCGCACTCCGGTGCCGTAAGTACGCCGTTCCCGCTCAACTGCAAGCCACCGGGCGGCGATGAGCACGCTGAGTCGATATGAACGGTTCCGTTGGTCGTCACCGCCGTGCCAGGCGATCCGGTGATCTTGTTCGCCCCACAGCTTGTCGGATCGAGGGCGAGCAACGAGTAGGGCAAGGCGATGTCCGTGTTATTGGTCGCGACTCCCATCGCTCCGGTTCGTTGCTGCGTCACGCCGATCACGCCAGCGAAGAACGAGGGTCGTGTGCCGCCGATGGTGACCTGGATGTGGCCCGGCAGCCCGGCCTTTGTCGATGGGGCGACCGGTGGGAGGTCCACCCGCACGGTGTGACCACCCACGCCGTCCGAAAAGCCGTTCTCAACCGCCACGTTGCACGCGGCCGTGACGGCAGGCATGCCTCCAGGTGCGGCCGCACAGCCGCCGTGATACACGTACGCGGCCGGCAGGTATCGAGCTCCAGCGAGCGCGGCGGAGTCGGAGGCGTTCTGCTCAGTTCGGCGATCAAGAAGGTTCTGGCCCACGTCAAACACGAGCGCCGCGATCAGACAGATCAGGAGGAATGCGCCGGCGAAGATCACGAGGATCTGGCCTTGTTCAGGACGCCGCCCTGGCTCAGTTGTTGATAACAAGGGTCGATTCTCCTGTGACCGTGATAGGCGGGAGGGGCACGATGGGGATCAAGGTCTTGAACGGGTAGCTCACGCTTACCGTCACGGTCTTCCCTCGCCCGTTGCCGTCCGGCCAGACCGGGGTGATGACGAGACTCGCCGTGCTATTGACGACCGCTACGGCATTTCGCCGAACGACCGCCTTCACGTTGGCGCCGGTCGGATCTGAGGATGTCGTCCCGGGGGCGGGGTCTCCTGACGAGGGGATCCCGGCGCTGCCATGGACGATCGCGTAGCGTGCCCCCTCGCGAGCGGCATTGTTCAGGATCTGGACGGTGTAGACATATCGGCCGAAGTCGATGATCGAGAAGAGGATCAGGAAGAAGATGGGAGCGACGAGGGCGAACTCAACGAGGGTCTGACCGCGCATTCGCGGTCGTGCCTGGCGGCCGGCGTGGCGCGGACGACCGATCATGGGCCGAGCGTCAGGTCTTGCATCCGGAACCGACTCTCCCGGCCGATCGTGATCGTTTCGGGCAGCGGCGGGAACGACAGGATCATCCTGAACTCGTAGTCCAGTTTGACATGGACGATGCACGGCGGCTCTGTCGCTTGGACCGAGCAATCGGTCGTGCCGACCGTGCCTCCAGATGTCGCGCAGTCGACGGACGACCCGCCCCATTCGAGCGTGCACGAGAAGCTCGGGTTCGTGCACGTCGAGTGACCGACCGTGCCCGTTGGTTCTGAATAGCCTTCGAGGTGACTTCCCGCCGCGGCGACACACGCTCGCCGCAACATCTCATCCGTCGTCACGGCGACATTGGCCGGGGACCACTGGTCGGATGTGAAGGCTCCGAAGTCCGCCGCCTCACGCGCTGCCGACTCGACCGCGACCGCGCTCACGTACAAGCGCCCAAAATCGGCGATCGCGACCACCATGAGGAGCATGAGCGGCACGACCAGGGAAAACTCGACGAGTGACTGGCCAGACCGGCCCGTCCGTCGTGGCGGCGTCGAGGCGAGGTGCCTCTGCTTCGGCGCGTTCGACATCGTATGTAACACCCAGAGCGGGTTGGTACTCCCCAAGTACATAAGTACCAAGGCGACGGAGTGTCGCATCGTGCCCTTGCAATGAACCTTACGTCCACCTCGATTTAGGCGGTCCCGGTAGTTATTGGTGCGTGACGACAACGAACCGGTCCAGCCCGAATTCGGACGCCCACCTGAAAACCGACCCCCGGGAGCCCGGTGCGACAAGATCCCGTCGCAGACTGGCCCAGCGGCTCCTGACGGCTTAGCCGTCGGCGCCCGTCAAGTCGTGATCTTGATCCGACCCGGTGCCTAGGAGTCGCCGTCCGACTCCGGGGTCTGCGACGGTCGCTGCGTTTCGCTCGAGCCGGATCCGGAGTCCGAACCTGGCTCTGACGAGTCGTCACTCGAGTCCGAACCCGGTTCGGACGATTCGTCGCTCGAGCCCGATCCGGAGTTCTCGGAGTCGCCGCCGGAACCGGACCCTGAGCCCGATGAATCGCTGGGCGGGCGCCCGGCCTGCGTGGGCTCCGCGGTCGGCGTCGTGTCCAGGGTCGGCGTCGGTGACGCGGACGGCGTGGGGCTGATCGAAGGACTGACGGCCGGACTCGGGCTGGGAGGCAGCGACGCACGTGGCGTCAGCGACGGTGCCGGCGCGACCGGCGGTTCGTTCGACGCCAGGATCCGACCGACGCCGACGACAGCGACGGCCCCGAGCGATCCCATCGCGACCGCCGCGAGCAGCACGAGCGCCAGCGCCTGCGCCCGCACGGCGAGGGGCCGACCGCCGCTCCACGTGAGCCGCCACGCATCCCGGACGGCTGCGACCAAACCCGCAACCCCGCCCGCACCCACCGTGCGAGGCGGTGGCTCGAGCGCGACCGCCGCCATGACCCGATCCTCGAATTCGACGCTAGGCGCCACCGATTCGCTTCGGGCGAACGCCTCGAGGTCGCGCGCGACGAGGATCTCGGCGCCCGACGCATCGGCCGCGGCGTCGCCGCCGTCCTGCAGCTCCGAGGGATCGAAGCGGCGGCCGAAGTCGCTCATGGATCGTCTCGCTCGAGCTCGTTTCGAAGCCTTGCCAGCCCACGGCGCAGCTGGGTCTTGACAGTGCCGATGGGCCGGTCGGTCTGGCGGGCGATCTCGTCGAGCGTGGCCTCCCCGAAGAAGCGGAGCGCGACGACCTCACGATACGGCTCCGGGAGCCCAGTGACCGCCGCCCGCAGCTCCGTCGCGCGTTCGGCCCGCATCGACAGGATGGCCGGATCGGCGAGCGGCGCCGAATCGATGGCTGACTGGTCCGCCGCGCTCGTGATCGGGTCGACCGTGGACGGACCGGCCCCTGGCGCCAGTGGGTCGCGCCACGTCACAGTCCGGCGCTTGCCGGCCTGACGCAGCGCGATCCGAACACCGATGCGCATCAGCCACGCCCCGAACGTGCCTTCGCCACGCCAGCTCGCTAGCTGGCGGTAGGCGGTCACGAGTGCCTCCTGGGCGGCATCTTCGGCATCGGCCCGATCGCCCAGGATGCGGTGACACGCCCGAACGAGCGCCACGGACTCACGCTCGACGAGTCGGCGGTAGGCCTCACGGTCCCCGTCCAGCACCGCGCGCACGATCGCACGCTCGTCGAGGGCGGCCGCGATCGGGTCGTGTGACTGCGGGTCGATGCCGATAACGCTCCGTTCGTGCGTTCAGCGCGAGAAGGGGCGCGGCCGAACGATCGGTGACCATGATGTCTCGACGCGAACGGGATGTCGCGCGGCGTGACCATCGGCCACCGATCGTTCCGACTGTCGGGGTCAGTCGCCGTTGTCGGAACCGCTGTCGTCGTGCTCACCGCCGCCGGCATCGCCGTCGTCGCCGCCGGAGCCACCGTTGTCGTGCTGACCGTCTTCGACGTCGCCATCGCCCGAACTGCCATCGTCATCAACGTCCTCGCCGGCCTCGTCGGCGTCGTCCGCCTCCGCGGTCTCCTTCGGTTCCGGCGTCTCCGCAGCCCTGGCGGGCTCGGGCGTCTCGACCGGCTCGGCCGTCTCGGCGGCGTTCGCCGCGGGCGTCGGCTCGGCTGTCTCGGTCGGCTCGGCGGTCTCCGTTGGCTCAGCGGTCTCGGTGGGCTCGGCGGTCTCGGCCGCCTCGGGGGTCGCCCTCGGCTCGGCGATCGATGGAGCCGCAGCCGGCGTGCCTGTGAGCCCGTCGGCCGCGAATACCGCCCCGCCGGCAAGGAACAGCGTCACGACCCCGACTCCGAGACCGCGGATGAATCGAGCATCCAAGCGCATGGGTTCGTCTCCTGGTCGCCGATCCCCTGATCGGCTTCTACCAGTTCGAGACATCCCGACGCGAGAAGGTTTCAGCCGGTCGCGTCGTCGCGTTCGATGACGACCTTGCCCAGGCCCGCGGCCTCGAGCGCCGGACCGAACGCATCCGCGTCGCCGACCAGCACGATCGCCGCACGATCGACCAGGAGGTGGTCGCGAGCGGCGGCCGCCACCGCCCCGATGTCGACCGATTCGATCCGGCTGCGGTACCCGATCAACTCGTCCACCGGCAGTCCATGGATCGCGAGGCCGGCCAGGGCCCCGACGACGGCGCCAGGCGTCTCGAACCGGAGGGGGAAGACACCGACGAGGAAGTCCCGCGCAGCGGCCAGCTCGGACGGCTCGACGGGAGCAGCACGCATCCGCTCGAGTTCGGCCAGCATGTCGAGGACGGCCGGCACGGTGACCTCCGTGTTGACGGCCGCTCGCGCGCTGAACGGCCCGGCGCCGCGGCGCATGTCGTAGCCGGCGCCCGCCCCGTAGGTGTAGCCCTTCGCTTCGCGGAGCTGCATGTTCAGCCGAGAATTGAACAGCCCGCCGAGGATCGCGCTCATGACCGACACGGCATGGAAGTCCGGGATCAGCCGAGGCAGCCCTCGATGGCCGACCCGGATCTCGGTCTGGACCGCGCCGGGCCGATGGACGACCCGGATGCGCCGGCTCGTCGAGGCCGCACCGTCCACGATGTGGCCGGGCCCATCGACCGAGCGGGGTGCGGCCCACCCGCCAAGCAGCACGCTCGCCATCGCGACCACGTCCTGGCCGCCCAGATCGCCACCGACCACGAGCGTCGCCCGCGATGGGTCCCCGGTGCGGGCATAGGCTCGCCGCACGATCTCGGCGTCGAGGGTCTCCACCGTCTCGCGTGCCCCGCCCGACGGACGGTGATACGGCGACTCCTGGGCGTAGATCGTGTCGATGAACGCCTCATCGGCGCGCCGGCGCGGATCGGCCTGGGCCTGGAGCAGGTCGTTGAGACGCTCGTCCCGCAACCGTTCCACCTCGCCGGCCGGGAAGGTGGGGTGGAGCAACACCTCGGCGAGCAGCTCGAGGGCGGGGCGCAGGCGCGTGGCCGGGACATCGACGCCGATGCTGGTGGCGTCCCAGCCGGCGTCGGCATGGAGCGAGGCACCCAGCCGTTCGGTGGCCTCGATCAGCTCGACGGCGTCGTACCGCTCGGTCCCCTCCGTGAGCGCGCGGGCGGCGAGGACCGCGGCCCCGCCCTGGTCCGCCGGCTCATCGACGGCACCGGTCGGCAGGACGATCGAGGCGCTGGTCAGCGGCCGACCGGGCAGGTCCGCGATCAGGATCGTGAGGCCATTGTCGAGCTCGGCCCGGGCGATGGACGGGAACTCGTATGGCCGCGGCACGCCCGGCGTGGGGCGCTCGGCCATGACGTAGCCGTCGCGCTCGAGGTGCTCGGTGCCGGTCATGCCGCCACCTCTTCGTCCTGCTCGGCGTCGGTGGCGGCGTCCTTCTCCGCGTCCGCATCGACCGACTCGGAATCGGCCGGCGGCATCTCGGGCAGGTAGGTCAGGACGAGCCGGTTGTCCGGCCGGAAGGTCGCGGCGGCGACCTCGAGGATCTTCTCGGGCGTGACGGACAGGTAGCGCGCGAGCATCTCGTTGATCAGGCTCGGGTCGTCGAACAGCGTCGCGTACATCGACAGGCGGTCGGCCCGTTCCTCGACACGCTGCAGCGCGCCGAGTTCGTCCGATTCGATCAGCGCGAAGGCACGGGCGAGCTCGTCGGCACTGACCGGCTCGACCGCGAGGCGCTCAGTCTCCTCGTGGAGCGCCGCTTCGACGCGTTCGACCGTCACGCCCGGGCGGACGGTGGCCCAGCCGGCCAGGATCGACGCGCCGCCGATGAAGCCGAGCGTGAACAACGCGACGTCCTGGGCGATGCGCTCGTCCCGGACCAGGCGCCGATGCAGCCGGCTGCCTTTGCCGCCGGCCAGGATCTGCCCCGCGACCTCGAGGGCGTCGAGCCGCCGGTCGCCGTAGACCGGGGCCCGGAACCCGAGGTAGATCCGCGGCAGCGGCACGCGATCGTGGACGACCTCGCGGATCTCGGCACCGAGCGTCGGCGGGAGCGACAGGTCGCCGAGCGGTGGGATCGACGGGTTGGCCGGGATGGCGCCGAAGTAGCGCTCGACGCTGCGGCGGACCTCGGCCGTCTCGACGTCGCCCACGACCGAGACGACCGCGTTGTTGGGCGCGTAATACGTTCGGAAGAACGCGCTGACGTCCTCGAGCGACGCCGCGTCGAGGTCTTCCATCGAGCCGATCGTCGAGTGGTGGTAGGGGTGTTCCGGCGGGAACAGGTGCGCCTGGAGCTTCTCCTGCCACGTGCCGTAGGGCCGGTTGTCGTACGACCAGCGCTTCTCGTTCTTGACGACTTCGCGCTGGTTGTCGAGGTTCTCCTGGCTGAGGGCCTCCAGGAGGGTCGCCATCCGGTCGGCTTCGAGCCACAGGGCGAGGTCGAGCTGGTTGGAGGGCAGGGTCTCGAAGTAGTTCGTTCGATCGAGCCAGGTCGTGCCGTTCATCGTGCCGCCGGCCGCCTGGACCAAGGCGATGTGCTCGGCCTTGGCGACGTGCTTGGAGCCCTGGAACATCACGTGCTCGAACAGGTGCGCGAACCCGGTCTTGCCCGGCTGCTCGTGCTTGGAGCCGACGTTGTACCAGACGTTCACCGCGACGACCGGGGCCAGGTGGTCCTCCGCGACGATCAGGCGGAGGCCGTTGGCCAGGCGCTCATCGGTGAAGGACACGGTCGGGACGGAGATCTTGTTGGTCGAGCGAGTCGGCACACGGAGCTCCTGGCAAGCGGTGGGCGGGGGGCGGGGGGCGAGTCGGGTCGATCGTACCGCGTCGGATCGGTTCGGGCCCCTTGACGCAGTTTCGATGTTGGTGTTAGATATCTGTCTAACGTCAGTTAGGAGAACCAAGAACCGCGTGTCCGCCCGACCTGCCACCCGTCGTTCGCCGGCCAACCCGGCCGCCGGTCGCCCGGAGGCCCCGGCGAGCGCGCGCGTGCGCGACTTCGCGAGCCCGGCCGCGGGCTACGCGATCGAGTGGGACGTGCGACCCGTCTACGACTTCCTGTTCAGCCTGGCGAAGGAAGAGGACTCCCCCGAGGACCTGCCCGAGGCAGATCGGACGTGGCGGACCGAGGCACGTGCCGCGCTGGTCGCCGATCTCGGGGACGCGGCCGATGAGGGGTTCGCGTCGGGCATGGCCGTCCACATCGCGGCCGTGGCGGTGGAGCGACCCGAGCTTCGGACCGTGGACGCGTTCCTCGACACCGTCGGGAGCCTGCCGACGGCCGACCTCGTGCAGTCGATCCTGTCGGACTTCGCGCGCGACCCCGATCTCGGCGAGCTCGTCGAGCGGGCATCGGCCGGCGACGCCGACGCGATGGCGGCCCTGCGCGAGACGATGCCCGAGCACAAGGCCGGGTTCCAGGCGCTCCTCGCCGATCCCGACGGGGCGCATCGCCGCATCGTGCGGATCCTCCGCGCGTGGGCGACTCCGTTCGCGACGATCGAGCCGCGGATCTCGGCCATCCTGCAGCGTGACCATGCCCTGCGCGCCGCGGACCGCGGGACGCTGAGCGACGCCGAGCTCATCGAGCGCACGACCGGGGGCATCCGCTGGCTGCCGGAGGTCGGCATCCGCCGGGTGGTGCTGGCTCCGTCCTACTTCAGCCGGCCGTACAACTTCCTGCTGGCCGGCGACGACTGGCGGTTCTTCGGCTATCCCGTCGCCGACGATGCCCTCGAAGCCGAGGATCGGCTGGCCCCTCCGCCGGCCGTCGTCCGGTTGCATCGCGCACTCGGCGACGAGACAAGGCTCCGGATCCTCAAGCTGCTGTCCGGGCACGATCTCTACCTGACGGAGATCGCCCAACAGCTCGAGTTGTCCAAGCCGACCATCAGCCATCACCTGGCGTTGCTCCGCGCCGCCGGTCTCGTGACGATCGTCGAGGAAGGCTCCGTCACGTACTACAGCCTCCGGCGCGACCGGATCGAGACGGCCTCGACCGACCTCGCGCAGTTCCTCGTTTCGTAGCCAGATCGCCCTTGCCGCATCACCGCTTTGTCCTCGAGTTAGATATCCATCGAACACGAAGCATATCGATACCGTCACCTGCAAAGGAAGGAGCTGTCGCAATGGACCCGATCGCCGAGAGTCGCCTCGTACCGGACCGCACCCGCGACCTGCAGCGCACCGCCGATCAGGTCCGCCTCGAGCGCACGCTCCGACCGACGCAGCCGGGCCTGCCCGCGGCGCCCGAACCCGCCGGCGTGGTCGCCCCACGAACCCGCGGCGTGGAGCGTGCGCATGCCACCGGCCCGACGGCCGCGCGGTGTGCCCCGGGCGAACCCGCCGTCTAAGGCCCCGCCATTCGGGCGCGAGATCATCCCGGGCTGTCGGCTGACCATTCGACTCGCGCGCACGGCGGCGCGAGGTTCCCTACACTCCGCGGATGCCGAGCGGATCGACCCGCGCACGCGTCCTGGTCGTCGCCGCCATGACGGCGATCTTCCTGCTCGTCCCGGCGATCGCGATCGCCCACGCCGAGCTCGACGTGCCGACCCCCAAGGATGGCGCGACGGTCGAGGGAACCCCGCCCGAGGTGTCCGGGACGTACGTCCAGAAGATCAATCCCGACGGCAGCTCGCTCGTCTTGCGCGACTCGAGCAATGCGGTGGTGGCGCGCGGCGGACCCGACCCCGACAACGTCAAGCGGATGGTCATCACCGACCTGCCCGAGCTCGCGCCGGGCAAGTACACGGTCCAGTGGACGACGGTGTCGGCCGAGGACGGCGAGCTCGCCCGGGGCACGTGGTCGTTCACGGTCGTGGCCCCGGTCGCGACGCCGACGCCCACGCCGACGGCCACGGCCTCGGCCAGCGCGGCGGCGACCCCGAGCCCGGCTCCCTCACCGACCGTGACGCCCACCCCGTCGCCGTCGGCCGCGCCATCGGGCCAGGGCAACACGTCCGGCAGCGACGTGGTCCTGCCGATCATCGTGGGGCTGGCGCTGGTCCTGGCCGCGGCCTGGTTCCTGCTCTCGCGCCGCGGGCGCCCGTCAGACGGCATGTGAGGACGAGGCTCCTCCATCGGCTACTGGCCGGGCTATCCCTGCTCGCGGCGATCGGGCTGGCGGCACCCGCAACGGCCGTTGCGCACGCGCTGAACCCGACCTACACGAGCCGCCTCCCGTTGGCGGTCTACCTGGCCGGCGCGGCCACCACCGTGGCCCTGTCGTTCATCTTCGTCCTGGTCCGCGACGTCCGCGCCGAGCGCCCGACGGTCACGGCAGACGGCCGGAACCTGCCGGCACCGCTGCGGATCGGGCTGCGCACCCTTGGGCTCGTGGCCTGGATGTGGATCGTGGTCCAGGGCATCGTCGGCGGTGAGAGCGACGCCGAGGTCGCCACCCTGTTCATCTGGGTCTACGGCTGGGTCGGTGTCGCGATCGTGTCGGCGTTCATCGGGCCGGTCTGGCACTTCCTCGACCCGTTCTCGACGCTGCACGACCTGGGTGCCGCGGTCCTCCGGCGGCTCGGCGTCACGCCGTGGGATGTGGCCGACTACCCGGCCCGGCTCGGTCGGTGGCCAGCGGTCATCGGCTTTGCCGCGGTCGCCTGGCTCGAGCTCGTGCTCGCCGGCGGTCCTCGCGTGCTCTTCGTGGTCCTCGTCGGGTACACGGCCTACACGCTCGCGATGATGGCCCAGTTCGGCCGCGACACGTGGCGCGCGAGCGGCGAGATCTTCACCGTCTGGTTCCGCCTCCTGGGCCGCCTCGCCCCCAACGCCCTGGCCGACGAGGACGGGCGGATTCGGCGGCGGCCGTTCCTGAGCGGTCTCCTCGAGCCGGGCTGGACCATGGCCGATGTCGTGCTGATCGCCCTGGGCGTCGGCTCCATCCTGTTCGACGGCCTGTCGCAGACGCAGTTCTGGTTCGATCGCTTCGGGATCCCCTCGCTGCCGGGCGAGACCCTGCTCCTCATCGCGTTCCTGGGGATCCTCGTAGTCGCGGCCCTGGCGGTGACCCGCTTCGTCGGCATCTCGGCGACCGGGGCCGGCCTGCTGCCGATCGCGGTGGGCTACCTGATCGCCCATTACCTGACCTACCTGCTGATCGATGGGCAGCGGATCCTGATCGCGATCTCGGACCCGTTCCAGCGCGGCTGGGACCTGTTCGGGACCGCTTTCTACCAGCCGTCGGGCGCGTGGCTGCCGCCGGGGCTCGTGTGGACCGTGCAGCTGGCGGCCGTCGTCGGCGGGCACATGCTGGGCGCGTGGGGCGGGCACGTGACCGCGGCCCTCGAGGCGCCGCGTGGCATGTCGATGAGCTCCCTCCGGACTCGCCAGATCCCCCTCGCTGTCGTGATGGTCGGCCTCACGACGCTTACGCTGTGGTCGCTCGGCCAGGCGATCGTGGTCACGCCCAAGGAGCCTGCGGCACCGACCGGCGAGGCGCCCCAGACCGTCGAGGCGCCCCAGATCGTCGCCGCGACGCAGACCCGCGGCGCCACCTAGACCGTCGCGACCACCCGTCGTGGGCGCCCCGGCTCGGGCACCCACTCGTTGAGCGAGCGGACGCTCGCGACGGCCTCGACGATCTCCGGATCGAGCGCTTCGGCCGCTGCCACCGCGGTCTCCATCGCGGTCAGGCACAGGATCCCCTCCCCCGTGGCGGCGAGGCGGATCTCGGCGGCGTCCCGAACGGCGCCCGAGCGCGGCGTCGGCGTGTTGACCACGAGGCGGACCTCGCCGCTGGCGATGAGGTCGAGGATCGCCTGTTCCCCCGCCTCGACGTCGGCCGCCTCGCCGAGCTTGGCCACCGGCCGGGCTTCGTGGCCGGCGTCGGCGAGCGCCCGGCGCGTGCCCGGCGTGGCCGCCAGTCGATAACCCGCCGCAGCCAGGCCCGACGCGAGTCTCGGGAGCAGCGCCTTGTCCCGATCGGCGATCGACAGGAGCGCGAGCGCGCCGGCCTCTCCAGGCCGCGGCGGAACGAGCGCGGCCCCCAGCAGCGCCTTCGCGAGCGCGACCCGCGGGTCCTCATGCAGGCCGATGACCTCGCCGGTCGACTGCATCCCCGGCCCGACCGACGGGTCGACCCCGCGAAGCTTGGCCGTCGAGAAGGCCGGGGCCTTCACCGCGAAGAACGGCGGTGGCGGCAACAGGCCACCCTCCCAGCCGAGCTCCGGCAGCGTCGCGCCGAGCGCGATGCGGACGGCCAGCTCGACCATCGGCACACCGGTCACCTTGGACAGGAACGGCACGGTGCGCGAGGCGCGTGGGTTGACCTCGATCAGATAGACGCCGTCGTCGCGGACGATGAACTGGGCGTTGACCAGGCCCTTCGCGCCGAGCGCCAGCACGATCCGCTCCATCGTGGCGACGATCAGATCCTGGTCGCCCTCGCTGACGAACTGCGGCGGGAACACGCCTACCGAGTCGCCGCTGTGGACCCCGGCCCGCTCGACGTGCTCGAGGAGACCCGGGATCAGGACGAGCTCGCCGTCGCTGACGGCGTCGACATCGACCTCGACCCCTTCGAGATAGCGGTCGATGCGGACGGGGCGATCCGGGTCGACGACGGTCGCCGCCGCGAGTTGTCGGGCGAGGTCTTCCGGCGAGTAGCAGAAGTCGATCGCGAGACCGCCGATCACGAACGACGGCCGGACGATGACCGGGTAGCCGATGCGCTCGGCGAGCGTGAGCGCCTCCTCGACGCTATGGGCCATGCCACCGTCCGGTTGCGGGATGCCGAGGCGCTCGAGCAGGGCGGCGAACCGGACGCGTTCCTCGGCCTGGTCGATAGCCTCGAGATCGCTCCCGAACAGTGGCACGCCTCCCGCGGCCAACGGCGCCGCGAGGTTGAGCGGGGTCTGGCCGCCGAATGCGACGACGGCCGGGAGGAGATCGGTGCCTGGCGACGACTCCGCGTCGATGACGCTACGGACGCTCTCGGGGTCGAGCGGTTCGAAGTAGAGGCGCGAGGACGCGTCGAAGTCGGTCGAGACGGTCTCCGGGTTCGAGTTGATCATCACGGCCCGCCAGCCGTTGCGGCGCAGGGTGTCGGCGGCCTGGACCGCGCAGTAATCGAATTCGATGCCCTGGCCGATGCGCACCGGCCCCGAGCCGATGACCAGGGCCGCCGGCCGCTCCACTGGTGGCGCTTCGGGGGCCGAGCCCGCGGCTGCATACGTTGCATAGAAATACGGGGTCTCGGCCGCGAACTCTGCCGCGCACGTGTCGACCATCGAATAGCCCGGCACGATGCCGAGCTCGAGCCGGGCTGCGCGCACGGCGTCCTGAGTCGTGCCGGCCAGCCCGGCCAGCTCCTTGTCCCCGAACCCGGCGCGCTTGACCGTGGCGAGGAGCTCGGCGGCCTCGGGGTCGGCGGCGTCGGCGAGGCGCTCCCCGGCGGCCGTCACCTCCGCCTCGAGAGCGACGTTGCGGCCCATCTCCGCGAGGAACCAGGCCGAGATTCCGGTCGCCTCGCCGACGATCCGCTCCGGGACGCCGCGCCGCAGCAGGCCGAGCAGCCGCCACAGGCGCGAGTCGGACGGCTCCAAGAACCGGCGGAGCACGAGTGGGGCGGCGGTCCGCTGCACGTGGCGGGTCGACTCGCACGCCTGGCCCTGCTCGTCGATCCAGCGGATCGGCTCGTCCTCCTCCTCGTCGCCCGCGTAGACACCGGCCAGGTAATCGAAGGCCGGGTTCCAGCTCGGGTCCTCGGCGAGCGGCCCGACGCCGGCCTGCTCGAGCCCCCTGAGTGCCTTGTTGAGCGCCGAGCCGAACGTCCGGTCGATGGCCATCACCTCGCCGGTGGCCTTCATCTGGCTGCCGAGCGTTCGATCGGCGGTCGGGAACTTGTCGAACGGGAAGCGCGGCAGCTTGACGACGACGTAGTCGAGCGCCGGCTCGAAGGCGGCCACGGTCGTGCCGGTGACGACGTTGGGGATCTCGGCCAGCCGCCGCCCGACGGCGATCTGGGCCGCGACCCGGGCGATCGGGTAGCCCGTTGCCTTCGATGCCAGCGCCGACGAACGGCTGACGCGCGGGTTCACCTCGATCACGGCGTACTCGCTCGAGTCGGGCGACAGGGCGAACTGGACGTTGCAGCCGCCTTCGACGCCGAGCGCCCGGATGATCGCGAGGGCGGCGCTGCGGAGGCGCTGGTGGACAGCGTCGGTGAGCGTCTGGACCGGGGCCACGACGATCGAGTCGCCGGTGTGCACGCCGAGCGGGTCGACGTTCTCCATCGAGCACACGGCGATGCACGTGTCGTCGGCGTCGCGCATCACCTCGTACTCGATCTCCTGCCAGCCGACCAGGCATTTCTCGACCATGACCTGGCCGATCGGGCTCGAGCGGAGGCCCGTGCGGACGATCTCGCGGTAGGCGGACTCCGTCTCGACGATACCGCCGCCGGTGCCACCGAGCGTGTAGGCCGGGCGGACGATCGCCGGCAGCCCGATGGTGTCGAGGGCTTCCTGCGTCTTCGCCTCGCGCTCCTCGGGCGTCGCGCCCTCGACGATGAAGCTCGGGGCGTAGGGCTGGTCGATGCGGTCGAGGAGATCGCGGAACGCCTCGCGGTCCTCTGCCATGTGGATCGCTTCGAGCGGAGTGCCGAGCAGGCGGATGGGGTGGCGATCGAAGACGCCGGCCTTCGCCAGGGCCGTCGCGAGGTTCAGCGCCGTCTGCCCGCCGAGGCCGGCGAGCAGGCCCTCCGGCTGTTCCTTGGCGATGACAGCCTCGACCACCTCGACAGTGAGCGGCTCGAGGTAGATCGCGTCCGCGACCGATGGGTCGGTCATGATCGTGGCCGGGTTCGAGTTGATGAGGATCGTGCGCACGCCCTCGGCGCGGAGGGCGCGGCAGGCCTGCGTGCCGGCGTAGTCGAACTCGGCCGCCTGGCCGATGACGACGGGTCCACTGCCAAGGATCAGGACCGAGGCGGGCTTGGGTCCGGGTGCGGTCACCCGCGCTCCCCGCGTGCGGCGGCAACGAACCGGTCGAAGACGGCCAGGGCGTCCAGCGGGCCGGGCGCGCCCTCGGGGTGGTACTGGACGGTCTCGATCGGGAGCTCGCGGTGGCGCAGGCCCTCGACCGATCGGTCGTTCAGGTTGATCTGGCTCACGCGGAAGCCGGACGTTTCCGGGACAGAGTCGGCGACCACCTGGACCTCGTGGTTCTGGGCGGTCACCTGGACCAGCCCGAGGTCGAGGTCCTGGACCGGGTGGTTCGCGCCGTGGTGCCCGAAGCGCAGGCGCCGGGTGTCGGCGCCCGCGGCTCGACCGACGATCTGGTGTCCAAGGCAGATGCCCAGCAGCGGGCGGCCGTCGTCGATGATCGCACGTGCCAGGGCGACCGGCCCGTCGAGTCGCGCCGGATCGCCCGGTCCAGGCGAGAGGATCAGCCCGTCGATGTCGGGCGCGAGCGCGACGACACTGGAGATCGTGTGAGGCAGGATCCGCACGCGGGCACCCCGGCGGCGCATGGCGCGGACGATGTTCGACTTCAGCCCAAAGTCGACGATCCCGATCAGCGGGCCGGCTTCATCGTGGCTGCCGATATCCATGATCGACGATGGCGAGACCTTGCCGACGAAGTCCTGATCCTCCCAGCGGGGGACGGCTCGCGCTCGATCCACGGCGTCATCACGATCCACGAAGCCGGGCTCCGTGACGATCGCCCGGAAGCTGCCGTGCGTCCGCAGGTGTCGAGCCAGTGCCCGCGTGTCGACCCCGGCGATCGCCGGGATGGCCGCGTCGCGAAGAAGCGCCGCGAGCTGGCGGGCGTCCTCCAGGACGGCCGCGGTCGCGTTGGCCACGACCAGGGCGCGCAGCCATGGATGGGCGGACTGGTCGTCGTCGATGAGTCGACCGTAGTTGCCGATGAGTGGATAGGTCATGACCACGACCTGCCCCGCGTACGAGGGGTCGGTGCACACCTCCTGGTAGCCGGTCTGGCTGGTGTTGACGACGAGATCGCCGCCGCCGGCCAGCGGGGCACCGAACGCGATCCCCGGGAAGACCGTCCCGTCCTCGAGCGCCAGCAACGCCGGACCGAGATCGCCGATGCGAGGGTCGACGATCGCGGAGGCTCGCGGCGGCGGGGGGACGATCACGCGACGGCGACCTCGGTCTTTTCGGGGACGACGGCGGCCCGCCCGGCAACAAAAGACCCACCCGCCGCAGTGGCGTGGTGGGCTGGGGCGTGCGCAGTCATCGAGCCTCCTCCGCCGGCCTCACGGGACCGGTACGCCAGCCTCACAGGACTGGCCATGAAAGGACGTCGTCAGGGTAGCACCCGGGGCCGCCGGGCGTGACCGCTCCCGGAGCCCGTCAGTCCGCCCCGATCCAGATCGATTCGCCTGTAGTCGGGTCGAGGAGCAGCGCGATCCACGATGCGCTCGCATCGGGCTGCCACCTGATGTGCCAGACGTTCCACGGCCCCGTGCCGGCTTCCGCGCCCAAACAGGACGGCCTCTCCGAGCATCTCGCGACCCCATACTCCAGGACGTCCGGTTGCCGAGAGATGTCGACGCCGAATTCGCGATCGACCCCGGCGACAGCGGCGCGAGCGATCGCGATCGCCGGCTCGGGTTCGACGCCAGCGGGTGCTGCCCGCGCCTGGAACTCGATTCCCTTGGCTACCGCCTTTGGGCCGACGAATGTGCTGGCCACGTCACATGCAGAAACTACCAGGGCGATCGCGACGATCCGAACGAGAGTCCGACGCGGTGCTAGGAGGGCAAGTGGACCCACAACCAGCCCACAGTCCAGATCGCCATCACGACGAACACCACGACGAGGATCGACCCGACGAAGACCTTGTAGCCCATCAGCGGTTCGTCACCGCGGAGCCCGCATCACCCGGGTCGGCAGCCAGACCGAGGCGACGGGCCACGGCCGCGGCTTCTACGCGGTTGACCACGCCGAGCTTGCCCAGGATGTTCGAGACATGGACGCTCGCGGTCTTTCGCGTGATGAACAGAGCGTCGGCGATCTGCTGGTTCGACTGACCGGCGGCGACCAGTTGCATCACCTCGCGCTCCCGCTCGGTCAGGCCGATCGCATCGGTTGGGGCGTCAGCAGCGGACGTGGCCGTGCCACTGCCCGTCGCCAGGTCGATGCGGGCGTGGCGCGCCAGGCGCTCGATCTCGCGGCGGAGCGGGTCGGCGCCCAGTCTCGTCGCGGCGGCGTTCGCGTCGCGCAGGGCCGTGGCCGCCTCGGCTCGATCGCCGTTCGTGCTGAGGGTCGCCTCGGCGGCTCGATAGCGGGCGTACGCAGCGGGCGCCGGCCGGCCCAGGCCGTCCCAGGCGACCGCGGTCGCCAGCAGCGCCGCCGGGTCGGGCTGCCCGCCGATCCGGTCGAGCTCACCGCGAACCAGGCCGGCGACCGCGGCGCGTCGGGGGTCGGTGGTCGCCACGCGATCGCCGACCTGCATCAGGCGCTGGGCGATCGGGCCGACGTGGGCCGCCGTGTCAGCCGGGGGCCCGCCATCCCGGCGGCCCTTGGCCGCCTCGGCCGCGTCCGCCTCGGCTCGGAGGGCGTGCCAGGCGAGCCACCCGAGGGCCGGGTCCAGCGGGGCGTCGGCCTCGAGCGCCGCCAACGCCTCCTCGACGGCGGCCCGCACCTCCGGCAGCCGACCCTGCCAGGCGGCGAGCTCGGCACCGGCCGCCAGCAGCCCAGCCCGGTAGGACTGATCGTGGCCGGAGTCCTTGTCGATCTCGCGGGCCTGTCGTAGATGCACCTCGGCGGCATCGAATCGACCCTGGTTGGTGTCGACGCGGGCTCGATTGAGGTGCAGCCAGACGGCCGACCGGCCGACCGGATCCAGCTCGAGACCTTCATCGGCGGCGGCCGCCGCCTCGTCCCAGCGACCGAGGTCGAACAGCGCCTTGGCCACGTGGCCAAGTAGGACGCCGCCATACGTGCGCGGCACGCCGAGCCGTTGCGCGATCGCGTACCCGGTGCGAGCAGCTTCCAGTGATTCCTCGGTCCGGCCGACGCGGTCCAACAATGCCGCGAGGTTGGCGTGTCCGAGGGCGATCCCCTCCACGCCACCTAGCCGCTCCGCGATGGCGACGCCTCGTCGGAACGTGGCGATGCCCTGGTCGACATCGCCGGTCACGGCCTCGGCCCAGCCGAGGACGCCGGTTGCCAGCGCCTCCTCCGACAACGCCCCTGCGGCCTGGGCCATGCGGATCGCCTCCCGCGCGGTCGTCGCTGCACCGGCCGGGTCCCCGCCGAGCAGGCGCAGGCCGGCGGACTGTGCCAGTACCCGGGTCCGGGCCGCAGTCGGTGGCTCAGCGGGGATCAATCGCAGGGCCTCATCGACTGCCGCGAGTGCCGCCGCCCGGTCGCCGGCTTCCCACAGATACCAACGGAGCCGGTCGTGCAGGGTGCCGAGGCGGCCCGGATCAGGGCCGCCGTCGCCGCGTCCTTTCTCGGCGGCGGCGATCGCGGCGCGGCCGAGCTCGACTGCCCGGGAATACGCACCGGTCAGCACCGCGCACTCGGCGGCGCGCTGCAGCACGGTCGCTCGGTCCATGTCGACGCCGCCGGCCGGTTCCGCCAGCCCTTCCCACATCTCGAGGGCACGCTCGTAGTGGCGCCGCGCCTCGGGGAAGGCGTAGACGAGCTCGGCGGCAGCACCGGCCGCGACCAGCGCCGGTACGGCGCGGGCTCGGTCTCGCGCCGCGACCCAATGGAACGCGAGCTCGGCCGGCGTCACGGGCACGCCCCCGATCTCCCGCCGGCGTTCCAGCTCCCCGCCGAACGCGGCATGCAACCGGTCACGCTCGCCGTGGAGCAAATCGTCGTTGGCGACCTCGGCCAGCAGGGCGTGCCGGAACACATAGCCGCCGCCCCCTTCGAGGCGGTCCGCGTCCACGAGGATGCCCTGGGTGATCGCCGGTCGCAGCGCGTCCGCGACGGCCTGCGCGGGCACCTCGAGAACGGCGGCGAGTAGCTCTTCGTCGACGCGTCGGCCTGCCGCGGCTGCCGCCCGCAGGAGCCGCTGCGTCTCGTTCGGGAGGCTGGCCAACCGGGCGAGGAGCACGTCGCGCAGCTGCGGCGGGAGTTCGCCGCCCGCACTACCCTCGCCGCCCTCGCCGCCCTCGTCGAGCGTCGCGGCCAGCTGCTCGATGAAGAAGGGGTTGCCGCCGCTGCGATCGATGACCTCGTCGACAAGGGAGGTCGATGGCGGCGACGCGGCAAGCGCGCGAAGCAGCGCGGCGACCTCCCGGCGGTCGAGGCCCTTGAGGTCCATCCGGGCGACCCACTCGTCACGCTCGAGCTCAGCGATGAACGCCAGGGCCGGGTCGCGTCGAGCCAGGTCGTCAGTGCGAAGGGTCACCAGGACCAGGACGGGCGCCTGTCGCAGGTTCCGCGACAGGAACCCCAGGAGCCCGCGCGTCCCGTCGTCCGCCCACTGGATGTCCTCGATGACGAGAACGACCGTTCCGCGACGCGCCTGCCGCTCGATGACGCCAAGGACCGCCTCGAACAGTCGGGTCTGTCCGGCGCGATCGAACTCGAGGCGGGTCGACGCGTCCTGGGTCCGCGGCGCGACCTCGGGGAGCAGCCGCGCGATCTCGTCGCGAGCCGGTCCCAGCAGGGCCGCCAGGAGAGCCGGCTCCACGGATCGCGTCAGACCGCGAAGCGCCTCGACGAACGGGGCATACGGGATCGCGCCACTACCGGCCGCCAGGCAGGCACCGCTCAGGACGGTGGCGCCCCGACTTCGGGCGGTGTCAGCGAGCCGACCGACCAAACGGCTCTTGCCGATGCCCGCTTCGCCGCCGACGATGACGGTCGAGCCTCGACCGTCGACGGCGGCATCAAGCGCGGATTCGAGACGCGCTTCCTCTGCGCCCCGCCCGATGAGTGTTTCCCGATCGGCATGATCGACCACTACCCCTCGGATGATAGCGAGGGGTGTGGCGCGGGCCGTCGCGCACGGTCAGACGCTCATCTCCGGTTGGCTCGCCAGCACCATCAGGCGGACCTTGGCCCGCGCCCGGTGCATGAGCGTGCGGGTGGCGACGTCGGAGCGGCCGATCGACCGTGCGATCTCGGTTCCACGAAACCCGTGGGCCGCAAGGATGAGTGCCTGGCGATCCACGTGACCGAGTCCATCCAGGACGGCGGTCACCGCGCGCTGCTCCTCGCCGGCGACCGTGAGGCTCTCCGGTGACGGCATCCAGTCCGAGACGACGAGCTCGGACTGCTTCCGATCGGCGACCGTGATCCTTCGGCCGCGGCTCATGGCGAGGTTGTGGCCGACGCGATGGAGCCACGCCCCGAGGTCGTCGGGGACGCGCCCAGCCTTGACTTCGGTCGTCAGACGCTCGAACGCGTCGTGGGTGAGGTCCTCTGCCGCTGCGGGGTCGCGCGTCAGGCCGGTCAAGTAGCGCTGCAACTGGCCGCGGTGCTGGACGTAGGCGGAGCCCACGATGTCTTCGATATCGAGTCGGGTGACGGCGTCCATGATCGCCCCTCGCTGGGAGCCGGCGTTGATGCCGGCCATGGGGCGACGTTCGGTCTAAGTCGATGGCTGAGACATCGGGCGCCAGCCCACATCGGCGGTGTGGGACGGCAAAGAGAAACGCCCGGAGGGCGGGGGCCGCTCCGGGCGTTTCTGGCTGACAGGGCGGGCGAATTCGTCGCGCTCGTCACGCCGGCCGGCCTACCAATGGGGGAAATGGCAGACCGGACGCGGAATGTAGTCGGTGGTGCGGTCTGGGGGAATTAGGTGGGATTACCTATGGCCCGGTGCAATGGCGACCGCAAGGTCCCTTCAGCACAATGGCGGCAAGGCCCCTTGGGTGGGGGACGTCGGTCGAGCGACGTTAGACCCGGGGGCCTTTTCCATGCGCTTGAGCCGGACCTCTACCCGAAGTCAGTCGACCGCGATCTGTCTGCGCGCGGCCGCTAGAACGATGAGGTTCAACGCGGCGGGGAACGCCTGGAAGGCTGCCAGCTCCCCTTGCACAGGGAGCGGAGTGATCGGTACGGTCACGAGCAACAACAGAAGCGTGCCGCTGATGGCTCGGTCCCACGCACGTCGTTGACCGCGGGCGAGTCCGCGGACCGCTGTCAGGCTGAGTACGCCGGCGAAGACCATCGTCATCCCGAGGAGCAGCAGCGCCGCGAACCGAAAGTCGTAGGCGTAGCCCCGTGCCAAGGCGACCGAGATCACGCCCTGGAAGTGGGCACCGCCGGAGATCGTGCTGGCCAGCCCGACGTACAGGGCCAGGCCGGCGGCGGCTGCGAGGAGACCGGCCCTGGTCACCTTGAGCACACCATCCTGGCCAACGGTGAAGCGCTCGTACCTCGTCCTGCCGGCCCATAGCGCGATCGCGCCCACGGTAAGGAAAGCCCCGAGCGAGGAGCCCTCGTCAGCGAAATCGCCGAAGGGAGGAAGCACGGCAGCCCGCCACGGCGTGAAGAGGAGCCCGAGGACGAGCAAGCGAAGCGCGTACGTCCAGCGTGGTCCCGGGAGGTACCGGTGATACGAGACGACGGCTTCGAAGCTGCCCCGCCCCCACCACTCTGTCACCCGCCCGCCGCGGGCGACGGCAGCAGCCACCTGTTGGTCGAGGATCGCCTTCCGCTCCTCGTCCGTCAGTCGCGTTGACGAGCCAAGCGTCTGCGTGGACTGCTCCCTGGCCGCTGAGCCTCGTTGAGTTTACGCCTGCAAGAAAGAGGTACCGCGTGGGGTACGTCCCGAATCACAACGGCCCTCAGGCACGCGCCTGAGGGCCGTTCTGTGTTCAAGATGAGGTGGTGAGCCCGGAAGGACTTGAACCTTCAACCCGCTGATTAAGAGTCAGCTGCTCTGCCATTGAGCTACGGGCCCACGGGTCCGGGATGATACCCCACCTCCAGGAGAGACGGCGATCTGGTCGTGACGCTTTCATCCGTCGGGGCCGAACGATCGGTTGCCACCCACTTGACGTCGACCTTCTATCCGAGATTTTGAAGTCGTCCGGCCCGACCGCACTCAATAGAGTTGGAAGGGCGTCCCCGATGGACGCTGCGGAGGCGGATCGATTGGATCGGGAGCTCGTCGAGCAGGCGCAGCGCGGTGACCGCGAAGCGTTCGCGACCCTGGCGCGGTCGCGCGGCGACCGATTGATGCAGATCGCGCAGCGGATCCTCCGCGACGTCAGCCGCGCCGAAGACGCCGTCCAGCAGACGCTGGTGTCCGCCTGGCGGGAACTCCCGTCGCTGCGCGATCCCGAGCGCTTCGACGCCTGGCTCCAGCGCCTCCTGATCAACGCTGCCTACGGCGAGGCGCGCCGCTCGAACGTTTGGAGCGCCAATGTGCGCGCTCTGCCCGTCGACGGACCTGCCGGGCCGGACGAATCGATGCCGGTCGATGATCGAGATCGTCTCGAACGTGGATTCCGCCGCCTACCGCCCGAGCAACGGGTGATCCTCGTCTTCACCTACTACCTGGGACTGACCCCGACGGAGATCGCCGACCGACTGGGGATCCCGGTCGGGACGGCCAACTCTCGACTCCATTACGCCCACCGAGCGATGCGCGCGGCCATCGATGCCGACGAGCGCCCCGTCGCGGTGGTCCAAGGACGGGTCCGATGACCGATCAGCACCAGCTTGACGCAGTTCTTGTCTCCTTCTTTGCCGACGGCACGGACGAACTTGCAGATCGGGTGATGGATGCCGCCCTCGACGAGGTCGACCGAACCGAACAGCGTCACGGGATCAGCCGTCTGAGGCCGCTGCCAAGGATCAGGGTCTCTCCCAAGGCGGCCGTGGCAGCGGTCGTCGCGGCATTGTTCGTCGGAGGTTTGTTGATCCTGCTACGGCCGGACCAGCCATCGGTCGGCACCCCGAGCCCCACCGAGGTTAGGGCACCGACTGGCGACCCCGCCGTCACCAGTAGCGGCCCCCCATCGAGCGCGTTTGCCGTCCGTCCCGCCTCCTGGTCGGCGGCCGGCACCCTTGTGTCACCGCGCGACCAGGAAACGGCAACGACCTTGCCCGATGGAACCATCCTGATCGTCGGCGGTATGGGGGGCACAGGCACGACGATCGGTCCTTCGCTGGCATCCGCCGAGATCTACGATCCGGCCACCGGGACGTCGACGCCGACCGGCGCCATGACGACGCCGCGTTCAGGACACACGGCGACCCTGCTGCCGGATGGTCGAGTGCTCGTTGTGGGCGGATTCGACGACTGGGCGGCACTGGCTTCCGCGGAGTTGTTCGATCCGGCGAGCGGCGAGTGGACCCCGACGGACAGCCTTGCGGAGGGTCGAGGCTTCCACACGGCGACCCTCCTCTCCGACGG
>Ga0070699_100001342_pt1 | contig 22665 bp, 21 predicted proteins | sample KBSK1503metaG_FD_65473 | JGI IMG/M metagenome (GOLD analysis project Ga0070699, IMG submission 65473) | Corn, switchgrass and miscanthus rhizosphere microbial communities from Kellogg Biological Station, Michigan, USA - KBS K1-50-3 metaG | ecosystem: Host-associated > Plants > Roots >...
CGGTGTTCGGAGACAACCGCGCGCCGAGCGTCACGACCGTGGCGTGGCTGACCTACGACGACCGGTATCTCTACATCGCCCTCCGCTGCGACGACCCCGATCCGCGCAGGATCCGCGCGCCCTACGTGGACCGGGACCAGGTCATCGGCACCGACGACAACGTGGCCATCTTCCTGGACACGCGCAACGACCGCCGCTCGGCCCAGGAGTTCCGGGTCAGCCCGCGCGGCATCCAGGCCGACGGCATCTTCAACGACGCCAGCGGCAACGAGGACTTCTCGCCCGACTTCTATTACGACACCGCGGGCCGGATCACGGAGAAGGGATGGCAGGCCGAGGTGCGCATCCCGCTCTCCTCGCTCCGCTATCCGCACGCCGATCCGCAGAAGTGGGGCATCATCATCTGGCGCAACTACCCGCGCGACTTCCGTTACGCGATCTACAGCAGCCCGCAGCCCCGCGGCGCCAACTGCCTGGTCTGTCTCTCCCGGGAGGTGACGGGCCTGACGGGCCTGCCCTCGTCGAGTCACGTCGTGGTCGCGCCCTACGTGAGCGCGCAGGACGTCGCGCAGGCGGACGCGCCCGGCCGGCCGCTCGGCCACGGCCGGACCGACAAGCGCATCGGCCTCGACGTGAAGTGGAATCCCTCGGCCGGCACCGCCCTCGACGCGACGATCAACCCCGACTTCTCCCAGGTCGAGGCCGACGTCGCCCAGATCGCGGTCAACAACCGCTTCGCCCTCTTCTTCCCCGAGAAGCGGCCCTTCTTCCTGGAGGGCGTGGACCTGTTCGACACGCCCATCCAGGCCGTATACACGCGCACCATCACGTCGCCCCGCTGGGGGGGGCGCACCACGGGCAAGCTCGGCGCCTCTTCCTACACCGTCCTCGTCACCCAGGACCGCGGCGGCGGCAGCGTGCTCCGGCCGGGTCCGACCGGCTCCGACTTCGCGCCCCAGGACTTCTCGTCCGTCGTGGGGATCGCGCGCATGCGGCGCGACTTCGGCCGCTCGTACCTGGGGCTCCTCTACACGGGACGGGAGAACCAGGGCCGTGGCCACAACCACGTCGTCGGGCCGGACGGCCAGTGGCGCCCCAACGACAAGGACATCCTGGCCGGGCAGCTTCTCGTGAGCGACACCATCAGTCCGAATCGCCCCGACCTCGGGGCGGGGGGGGACGGGCGCACGCTCACGTCCCACGCCCTGGAGACGTCGTGGAGACACAGCACGCGAGGGCTCGATTGGTCCGCGCGCTACCGTGACTTCGGCGACGGCTTCCGCGCCGACGAGGGCTTCGTGCCGCAGGTCGGCTACCGCGAGGGCACCCTGAACCCGGGTTACAAGTTCTTTCCGAAGGGCGTGTTCAGCTTCGTGGGCCCGTTCCTCAACCTGGAGTACGCGGCCGATCGCCGGGGCCGGCTCATCACGCGCCAGGTGGACCCGGGCGTCCTCCTGCTCGGCCGCCACAACCTCCAGGCCAACGTCCAGCTCCAGATCCGCCGCGAGCGCACCGCCGATCAGCTGCAGTCGTTCACGCGGCTCAGCTACATGGTCCAGATCGATCCCTCGCGCCGCTTCACGCGGGTGGGGGCGAGCGGCCTCGCCGGCCAGGAGGTCGACGTGCTCAACGTAAGGGTGGGACGCGGCTTCAGCGTCACCGGATTCGCGACGGTGCGTCCCACCGACCATCTGACCCTCGACGCGAACACCGCGTTGTCGTGGCTGAACGTGGACCGCCGCGTCACGCCCTCGGGGGCGCCGGCCGGGAATGGCCGGCTCTTCACGGCCCAGGTGCAGCGCCTGAAGGCCACCTACAACTTCAACCCCCGCGTCTTCCTTCGCCTCGTCGGCCAGTACGTGAGCACGCGTCGCGACACGTCGCTGTACGCGGTCGCGGTTCCCCGCCGGAGCGGTGACTTCTCGGGGTCGGCGCTGTTCAGCTACCGCCTGAACTGGCAGACCGCGCTCTTCGTCGGTTACGGCGACGAACGCGCCCTCGACGAGCGCGAGCGGCTGGCGCGTACCGAGCGTCAGTTGTTCGTGAAGCTCTCCTACGCGTTCCAGCGGTAGCGGCGGCATACTTTTTGCTGTAATGACGGGCGCTTAGCCCGCGTAGGGTGAAAATCGTTATCGCACAACCCGTGAACCCGCTACACTTGCGCAGAGACATGCACCGACCGAGCGTCCACCGGACCTGTCTGGCCTCGCTGGTCCTCGTCCTTCTTGCAACGCCGCGCCTGCAGGCGCAGAGCTGGGTTCCCGTCGGACCCCCGGGGGGCGACGTGCGCGAGCTCGCCGCCGACCCCCGCGACCCGCGCCGGATCTACCTCGGCACCGCCGACGGGATCCTGTACCGGTCGGACGACGGCGGGCTGAAGTGGCGCCGGCTGAGCCCCGGTTTCCCCCACCGGGGCGCGAGCCTCGACGAGATCGTGGTGGACCCGCGCGGCGCGGTGCTCGTCGGCTACTGGGACGTGGCGGGAAGCGGCGGCGGGATCGCCCGCAGCGACGACGGCGGCAAGACCTTCACCATGCTGCCCGGCATTGCCGGGCAGTCCGTGCGGGCCCTCGCGCAGTCCGCATCGCATCCCGACGTGCTCGTGGCCGGCACCATCGGCGGCGTCTTCCGCTCCGTCGACTTCGGCAAGACCTGGCAGCGCATCAGCCCCGAGGACCAGGCGGAGCTGAGGAACGTCGAGTCGGTGGCCGTGGATCCCGCGAACCCGGACGTGATCTACATCGGGACCTGGCACCTGCCCTGGAAGACGAGCGACGGCGGCGCGAACTGGGAGCTGATCCACACCGGGATGATCGACGACTCGGACGTGTTCACGATGACCGTCGACCGCTGGAACGCGCGCAAGGTCTACGCGACCGCCTGCAGTGGCATCTACCGCTCCGCCGACGGCGCCGCCAAGTGGACCCGCATCCGCGGCATCCCCGCGTCGAGCCGGCGCACGCGCGCGTTCGCGCAGAACCCGGACAACCAGGACGTCTTCTATGCCGGCACCACCGAGGGCCTGTGGATCTCGGAGGACGGCACCGCGACGTGGCGCCAGGCGACCCCGAAGTCGGTGGTCGTGAACTCGGTGCTGGTGCAGGTGGGAGGGTTGCTGCTCCTCGGGACCGAAGGGGCGGGCGTGTTGCGCAGCGCCGACGGCGGCCGGAGCTGGGTCACGTCGAACCAGGGTTTCTCCGAGCGCTTCGTCTCCCGCATCGTCTTCGATCCGGCCGGCCGGCGCGTGCTGACCGGGATCTGGGGTGATCGCAACCATGGCGGCGTCTTCGCCGCCCCCACGCCGCGCGGCCCCTGGACCCGCATCGGTCCCGGCCTCGAGGGACGCGAGGTGCTTTCGCTGGCGGTCGCGGGCGGCCAGATCCTCGCCGGAACCGACGACGGCCTGTTCCTGTCCCCGGATCCGGTCGCACCCTGGCGCCGCCTGCCGACCCTCGTCGGCGGCATCGATCTCCATCCTCGCGTCACGGACGTCGTGGCGCTCTCCGACCAGGTCTTCCTCGCGGCGAGCCCTCAGGGCATCCTGCGCAGCGTCGACGGCGGCGCGACGTGGCGCCGTCCGAGCCTCGGCATGTGGGGCCCGGCCTCTTCGCTCGCGGTCTCGGGCCGGACCCTCGGGCTCGTGCTGGCGTCGACGCCGCTCGGCTTCTTCAGGAGCGTGGACGGCGGCGACCGCTGGGTCCTCGTATCGCGCGGTCTCGGACCGACCGAGGCCCACACGATCGCCTTCGTGCCGTCGGACGACCGCATGGTCTACGCGACGTCCACACGCGGCCTCTTCCGATCGAAGGACCAGGGAGCGACCTGGTCGCAGGTGACGGGCGGCATCCCTTTCACCGACATCACGGGCCTCGCGATCCGGCCCGACGGCCGCACGCTCTACGCGAGCGACTTCACATGGGGCGGGATCTTCCGGAGCCGGGACGGTGGCGAGACGTGGGAGCGCTTGTCCGCGGAAGGGCTCGCCTCCGACCGGGTATGGACCCTGAGCGTGGACCCCACCGCCCCCGACCGCATCCTCGTCGCTTCCCCGAGCGGCGGGCTGCACATGCTCGCACCGCCGCCGCCCCCCGTCGCGGCCGCGGGCGGATCCGCGTCACCGCAGTAGCGTGAGCCGGGTCACGTCAGTGTTCTGGCGATCGTTTAGACTGGAATTGCTCGTTTAGACTTGAATCGCTCCGGGACGTCCCCGGGGCAAAGGAGGAGGTCCCCATGATTCTCCCCGCCCTGCTTCTCTCCACCCTCCTCGGCCCGTCGGCCCAGGAGCCTCCGGCCGCCGCCCCGGCGGCGCACTCGACCGCGTCGACCGACTCCCACATCGACGCCGGCCTGGCCGCCTTCAAGAAGAAGCGCTTCCGGCAGGCCGAGATCGAGTTCCGCCAGGCCGTCGACGCGGACCCCAACAACGCCGCCGCCACCTGGTACCTCGGGTACACCTACTACAAGATAGCGGAGCCGAAGCGGCCGTTCGATCCGGGCAAGCAGAAGGCCGCCGAGCTGTTCGCCAAGGCTTACCAGCTCGACCCGGGGTTCAAGCCGGTGTGGTCCCCTTCCGCAGGCGGCGGCGGCTCTCGCCGCAGCCACAAGGCGAAGCCGCCCGCCGAACCGAAGCCCGCGACGCCGGCCGCGAAGCAGGGCTGATCGCGGCGCCACGCCCCAAGAGCTCAAGAGCAACGGCCGCGAGAAGAGCGGGATTCACTCCCGCGGAGCGAGCGGGGGGTCTGGGGGGCGCGCCGCTAGCGCCCCCCAGCTCAAGGAAGATACTTCCCGAGCCAGCTCGTCTTGCTGAGGTCCGAGTAAAGCACCAGCCCGATCAGCAGGAACAGGACCATCGCCCCCGCATTCAGGATCCAGCCCTTGGCGGCGGCGCTGAAGTCGCGGCGGCGCAATCCCTCGCCGGCCAGGATCGCGAGGTGACCTCCGTCGAGGGGCGGCAGCGGAAAGAGGTTCAAGATCCCCACGCTCACGCTCAGGCTCGCGACCAGGAACAACAGCGCGCGGATGCCGCTGCGGGCGGCGTCGCCGGACGCCTTGGCGATGCCCAGCGGTCCGGTGAGGGCGGCCTTGGGCGAGATGCTCGCGGTGATGAGCCCCTTCAGGATCACGAAGGTCTGGCGCACGAGGTTCCAGGTGGCCGCCGTGGCCTCGCGCACGGCGGGCACGAAGCTCAGCTTCTTCGTGATCGTCTTGTTGGCGATGCCGAGCCGGCCGTTCTCCGGAGTGATCGTCACGTCGAAGATCGATCCCTGCCGCCACATCTGCAGTCCCAATGGGCCCTTGGGCGCCGAGGCGATGAGGGCGGGGATGTCGGCGAAGGACGCGACCGGCTTGCCGTTCACGCTCAGGATGCCGTCGTCGGGCTTGAGGCCCGCTCGTTCCGCGGGGCTGCCCGGTAGCACCTGGCCGATGCGCACGAGCGGTGTGACCCCGATCTGGCCCATCTTCTGGGTCGAGTTCGACGTCGACTGGACGGCGAACTCCTTCTCCTCCCCGCCGCGCCGCACGCGGATCCGCAGCGTCCGGTCGGGCCGGATCACGATGGCCACGAGCGCGTCTTCCCAGTTCGCCTTGGCCGCGCCGTCGATGGAGAGGATCTCGTCCCCCGGCTGCAGCCCGGCCGCGGCCGCCGGCGAGCCCGACTCCACCGCGCCGATCACGGGCGGATCGGTGAGCACGGCGTCGATCCCGTAGCCCACCATGTAGAGCGCGGCGAAGCCGGCGATCGCCAGCACGCCGTTCATGACCGGACCGGCCAGATAGACGACGAAACGCTGCCATCGCGGGCGGGTGGTGAAGTCCTTGCCGTCACCGAGCGCGGCCGTGTTCTCGCTGACGTGGTCCTCGGGCTCGCCCTCGAGCTTCACGTAGCCGCCGAGGGGAATGGCGGAGACGCGCAGGTCGGTGTCCCCCCACTTGAAGCCGGCGAGGCGGGGCCCGAAGCCGAACGAGAAGATGAAGACGCGCATCCCGAAGGCCTTGGCGGTGATGAAGTGGCCGAACTCGTGGAAGAAGATGATGACGCCGAGGACGAGGACGAAAGGCAGCAGGTAGTTGAGGGCACCCATTTTAGACCGTCTCCATGGCCCGCCGCTTGAGCGCCGCCCGGGTCCGCTCCCGGGCCCAGGCGTCGGCGGCGAGCACGTCGTCCAACGTAGCCACCGCCCGGGGCGGGTGATCGTCCATCACCTCGCGGATGGCCTCGGGAATGGCGGGAAAGCCGATGCGGCCGTCGAGGAAGGCGGCCACCGCCTCCTCGTTGGCGGCGTTGAGCACCGCGGGCAGCGAGCCGCCGCCCTCCAGGGCCCGATACGCGAGGCGCAGGCACGGGAAGCGCTCGTGGTCGGGGGCCTCGAACTCGAGGCGCAGGCCGCGGGTGAAGTCGATGCCGGGGATGGCCGCCTCCCAGCGCTCCGGATAGCTGAGCGCGTACTGGATCGGCAGCCGCATGTCGGTCACGCCGAGCTGGGCGAGGACGGTCCCGTCCACGAACTCCACCATGGAGTGGACGACCGATTGCGGATGGATGAGCACCTCCACCCGATGGCCGCTGACGCCGAAGAGCCACCGGGCCTCGATCACCTCCAGCCCCTTGTTCATCAGCGTGGCCGAGTCGATCGTGATCTTCCGTCCCATGGACCAGGTGGGATGGGCGAGAGCCTCGGCCGGGGTGACGCGGTCGAAGCTGTCGCGCGCGCGCGTGCGGAAGGGCCCGCCGGAGGCGGTGAGGACCAGGCGCCGGACCTCGTCGGGCCGCCGGCCGTCGAGGCACTGGTGGAGCGCGCAGTGCTCGCTGTCGATGGGCAGCAGCTTGCCCCCGCGAGCGCGCGCCTGGGCCACCATCAGCTCCCCGGCCATGACCAGCGTCTCCTTGTTGGCGAGGGCGACGTCCTTGCCCGCCTGCAGGGCCCGGTAGGTCGGTACCAGGCCCACGGCCCCGACCGCCGAGGCCACCACCACGTGCGCGTCCGGGTGCGTCGCGACCTCCACCGCGCCCTCCTCGCCGACGACCACGCGGGTGGCGCCGAGGTCGAGGAGACGGCCGAGCGCGTCGCGGGTCGAGGCGCTCCGCACCGAGACGACGCGGGGACGATGGCGGGCCACCTGCTCGGCGAGCTTCTCGACGTTGTCGCCGGCGGCGAGGCCCACGACGGTGAACCGGCCGGGGAACGCGTCCACGATCCGGAGCACGTTCGTGCCCACGGAGCCGGTGGCGCCGAGGATGGAGAGCCCCTTCACGCCCTAAGTATTGACGAGGGCGAAGTAGTAGTACAGCACGGGCGCCCCGAAGAGGATGCTGTCGAGCCGGTCGAGCATCCCGCCGTGCCCGGGGAACAGGACGCCGGAGTCCTTCACCCCGGCCCAGCGCTTGAGCAGGCTTTCGACGAGATCGCCGGCGATGCCGAGCCCGGCGACCGCCAGGCCCAGGAGCAGGGCATGGCCGAGGGGGACGAACGGGAGCCCGAGGGCCCGGACGACGGCCGCGGCGGCGACGCCGCCCGCCAGGCCGCCCGCCGCGCCTTCGACTGTCTTGCCGGGCGAGATGGCGGGCGCCAGCTTCCGGCGGCCGGCCGCGTTGCCGACGAAGAACGCGGCGGTGTCCGCGACCATGACGACGGAGAGCAGGAGGACGAGCCGCCATGCCCCGTCCCGGTCGGGATGGAGGACGCGCAGGGCGGCGACGGCCCCGCCGAGCGATCCGAGGTACGCGGCGCCGAGCAGCGTGAGAGCGGCGGAAGGAACGGTGGAGGAGAAGTCCGGGCCCCGCGGCAGGAGGCCGATGAGCGTGACGAGAGCGACCGCCGGCCAGAGCGAGGCCGGGACCACCGGCCGAGCCACCTCGACGAAGACCACGGCCAGGAGGACGACGCCGGGGACATGAAAGGGCGCCAGCCCGCGCGCTTTCATGAGGGCGAAGAACTCCCACAAGCCGACGAGGACGGCCACGGCCACGATGCCCGCGGTGAGAAGCGCCGGCCCCAGGAAGAAGGCGGCCAGCAGCAGGGGGAGGGCCACGGCGGCGGTGGCCACGCGCCGGGCCAGGTTGGCCCGGAAGCCGGAAGGGGTCACGTGCCGATGCCGCCGTACCTCCGCTCGCGCTTCTGGAAGTCGGCGACGGCCTGGAGCAGATGCTTTCGCCGGAAGTCGGGCCACAGGACGTCGGTCACCCAGATCTCGGCGTAGGCGATCTGCCACAGCAGGAAGTTGCTCACCCGCATCTCGCCGCTCGTGCGGATGAGCAGGTCGGGATCGGGCAGGCCGGCGGTGTAGAGATAGGACGAGACCGTGTCCTCGTCGATGGCGCCGGGCTCGCGGCGGCCGGCGGCCACGTCCGCGGCCAGGCGGCGGACCGCATCGATGATCTCCGTGCGGCCGCCGTAGTTGAGGGCGATGTTGAACAGGAGGCCGGTGCGATCCGCCGTCCTCTCCATGCCTCGGCGCAGCTCGTCCTGCACGTCGGCGGGCAGCTCCCCCATGCGTCCGATGACCCGGAAGCGGATGTTGTTGCGGAGTAGCGTGTCCAGCTCCGAGCGCAGGTACCGCTTCAGCAGGCCCATCAGCGTCGTCACCTCGCTCTGGGGCCGCTTCCAGTTCTCCACCGAGAACGCGTACAGCGTCAGCACCTGCAGGCCGAGCCGGGCCGAGGTCTCCACGACGTCGCGCACCGACGCGATGCCGGCCCGATGTCCCTCCACGCGCGGCTTGTGCCGCAGCTTCGCCCAGCGTCCGTTGCCGTCCATGATCACCGCCACGTGGCGGGGCAGGCGGGCGAAGTCGATGGCGCGCAGGAGCGCTTGCTCCTCCGACCCGGAGGGGACGACTTCCAGCAGGTCTTGAAGTGACATGCGATGAGGGAGGAAAGACCTATTCTACATCGGGGCCGCGGGGGGGCCATACGCGACGCGGACGAGAGTGAGGCCGCGCGCGGCGGCGGGCGGCGGCCACGCACGGCGGTCGCGGGCGAGGAGCGCGCGCCGCAGATCCTCGACGCCGAGCGCGCCCCGTCCCGCCGCCACGAGCCCTCCGACGAGGCTGCGGACCATCTTCCTCAGGAAGCCGTCGGCCTCGACCTCGTAGACCAGCGTCGCGCCCGTGAAGCGAGCCTCCGACCGCAGGACCGTGCGCACGGTGGTCGTCACCGAGCCGCCGGCCGAGGCCAGCGACGCGAAGTCGTGCCGCCCGCGGAAGAGCTCCGCCGCCGCCCGCACCGCGGTCTCTTCCAGACGCCACCGCACGTGGCCGGCCGCGCGGCGGCGGCTGGGTATCTGCACGGGTCCCGTGTCGAGCTCGTAGCGGTAGAGCTTGGAGAGGGCGCTCTTGCGCGCATGGAAGCCCTCGGGCGCGGGACCGGCCTCGAGCACCCGCACGTCTTCCGGGAGGATCGCGTTGAGGGCGCGCTGCAGATCGGCGGGAGCCATGTCCTTCTCCAGCGCGAAGGACGCGACCTGACCGAGGGCGTGAACGCCGGTGTCGGTGCGCCCGGCACCCACCACGACGATCCGCTCGCCGGCGGCGAGGCGGCGCAGCGCCGCCTCCAGAGTCGCCTGCACGGTCCGGGTGGCGACTCTCTCCCCCTGCGCCTGCCAGCCCGCGAAGTCCGTGCCGTCGTAGGCGAGGGTGATCCGCCAGAGAGCCATCAGCGGCGCGAGCCGGGCTTCTCCGGCCGCGAGCCCGCGGCGCAGAGCGGACAGGCGGCGGCGTCCCACGTCGGGACCTCGAGCCGGAGCAGGCTGCGCCGCGGCACGCCGAAGTCGACGTCGCCGACGCTGCGGTCGACGAGGCTGCCCACGGCGATCACCCGCCCCCCGCGGACGTGCACCGCGTCGATGACCTCCCGCGTCGACTTGCCGGTGGTGATGGCGTCCTCGACCACCACCACCCGTTCGTCGGGCTCGAGGCTGAAGCCGCGACGCAGCCTCATCACCCCGTCTTGACGTTCCGTGAACAGGCCGCGGCAGCCGAAGGCGCGCGCGACCTCGTGGGCGACGAGGACACCGCCCAGGGCGGGGGCCACGACCGCGTCGGGCCTCGGGCCTTCGAGCACGCTCTCGAGGGCCCGCGTCAGCTCGGCCCCCAGCCGCGTCGCCAGGTCGGGGTCCATGAGCACCCGGGCGCACTGCACGTAACGCGGGGAATGCAGGCCGGAGGAGAGCAGGAAGTGGCCGTCGAGGACCGCCCCGCGCTCCTTGAAGAGGGCCAGCAGATCGGGCATGGCCCGACTCTAACCTATACTGCCCCGATGGTTCCGCTCTCGGCGGTGCTCATCACCCAGGACGAGGCCCGCCACCTGCCCGGGGCCCTCGAGAGCGTGCGGTTCTGCGACGAGGTCGTGGTCGTCGACTGCGGCTCCCGCGACGGGTCGCGCGCGATCGCGGAGGCGGCGGGGGCGAGGGTGATCGTGCACGAGCCGTGGCCGGGCTTCGTGGCCCAGCGCAACTTCGCCGCGGAGGCCGCGCGCCACGACTGGGTCCTCGCGGTGGACGCCGACGAGCGGGTCAGCCCGCCGCTGCGCGCGGAGATCCAGGCCCGGCGCGCGGAGGGGTTCGCCCACGACGGCTACCGCATCCCCCGGGTCGCGCACTACCTCGGACGCTGGATCCGCGGCACCGACTGGTACCCCGACCCCCAGCTCCGCCTGTGGGACCGCCGTCGAGGGCGCTGGGAGGGCGCCCTCGTCCACGAATCGGTGAAGGTGCGCGGGCGCGTCGGCCGGTTGCGCAACGATCTGCTCCACCTCACCTACGACGACATCAGCGACCACCTGCGCACGATCGACAGCTACACGACGCTCTGGGCGCGGCAGGCGTTCGCCGAAGGACGCCGCACGGGGCCGCTCGAGGCGGTGGCGGCATGCGGCTGGGCGTTCTTCCGCAACTACGCGATCCGCCGCGGCGCGCTGCTCGGCGCGGCCGGCATCACCGTCTCCACCCTCAATGCGTACTACACCTACGTGAAGCTGGCCAAGCTCCTGGAGCTGCAACAGGGCGCCCTGCCCCCTCCGTGAAGGTGCTCCACGTCGACTCCGCCCGCGGCTGGAGGGGCGGCCAGAACCAGGTGTGGCTCACCGCCCTCGGCATGGCGGCGCGAGGACACGACGTGGTCGTCGCCTGCCAAGCGGGCGGCGCGCTCGCCGAGCGGGCACGCGCGGCCGGGCTCGCCGTGCGGGAGATGGGGTTCCGCGGCGACCTTTCCCCCGCCGCGGTCATGGCGATGGCGGCGGCGCTGCGGCAGACGCGGCCGGACGTGGTTCAGCTGCACGACCCGCATGCGGTCTCCGCCGGACTGCTCGCCCGCCGCCTTGCCGGAGGAAGGGCCCTGGTCGCCACCCGCCGCGTGGACTTCGCGCTGCGCGGCCTTCTCTCACGCCGGAAGTACGCGGCCTGCGACCGGGTGATCGCGGTGAGCGAGGCCATCGCCGGCGTCCTTCGGCGCGACGGCGTCCCGCCCGAGCGCCTGCGCGTCGTCCACGAGGGCGTGCCGGACCGACCCGCGCAAGCGGGAGGGCGCGAGGCGCTTCGGGAGCTGGGCATACCGGAGGACGCGCCGGTCGTCGGGAACGTGGCCGCCCTCACCGGCCACAAGGACCAGGCGACGCTGGTGGCCGCGGCGGCCAAGGTCGGCCTCCGCATGCCCGATGCGCGCTTCGTGATCGTGGGGGAAGGCGAGCTGCGGGGCCGGCTGGAAGCGCAGTCGCGCGAGCTCGGCCTCGAGCGCCGGTGCGTCTTCGCCGGTTATCGCCCCGACCTCGACCGCTTGATCCCGGCGTTCACGGTCTTCTGCCTCTCGTCGTGCATGGAGGGGCTCGGCACCAGCCTCCTCGACGCCATGGCTTTCGGTGTGCCGGTGGTGGCCACCGCCGCCGGCGGCATCCCCGAAGCGGTGACGGACGGGATCACGGGACGGCTCGTCCCTCCCCGCGACCCGGACGCGCTCGCCGCGGCCCTCGTCGAGGCGCTCGGAGATCCTGCGCAGCGGGTCGCCTGGGGCCGGGCCGGACGGCAGCGCTTCGAGGACCGCTTCACGGCCGACCGCATGGTGGAGGCCACCCTCGCCGTGTACTCGGAGCTGACGTGAGGGCGGTGGCCATCGCCAACCCTCGGGCCGGGGTCGCGTCCCGCCGCGTGGCGGAGGCGATGCGGAGGAACCGCGACCTCTGGCCGGAGCTGGAGACCTGGACGACCGGAGGACCGGGAGAGGCGCTCCCGCTGGCGCGGCGAGCCGCGGAGGCGGGGGTCGAGGTCGTGCTCGCCGTCGGCGGCGACGGCACGGCCAACGAGGTGGCGGCCGGGCTCCTCGGCTCGACGACCGCGCTGGGGGTCGTGCCCGCCGGCTCGGGCAACGGCCTCGCGCGCACGCTGCGCGTCCCCCTCGACGCCGACCGCGCGCTCCGCACGCTCGCGTCGGCGGTGGTCCTGCGCATGGACGTGGGGCGCGTCAACGGCCACCCGTTCCTGAACGTGGCCGGCGCCGGCTTCGACGCCGCGGTGGGCGAGGCCTTCCATGCCCGGGCCCTCCGCGGGGGGCGCCGCGGCGTGATGAGCTACGCGCGCATCGCCTTCGCCATGAGCTGGACGTACCGCTGCGGCGGCTTCACGCTCGAGGCCGGGGAGCATCGCTTCGCGGGGGAGGCGTGGCTCGTGGCCTTCGTGAACGGCCGGCAGTACGGAGGGGCCGCCGTCATCGCTCCGGGCGCGCGCTTCGACGACGGGCTCCTCGACATAGTCGTGGTCGAGCGCGCGGCGCCGCTCGAGCTCCTCGCCGCCGCGCCGCGCTTGTACCTGGGCGGCCTGGAGGGTTTCCGCCGGTATCGGCGCCTGGCGGCGTCCTCCGCCGTGCTCACCGCCCCCGATCCCTTCCCCCACCATCGCGACGGGGAGCCGGGCGGGCCGGTGTCGAGGCTCGAGGTCGGCGTGGAGCCGAAGGCGCTGAAGGTGCTCGTGCCCCGCGCCACCGCCGAGGACCCGCTCGGCCCCTTCAGCCCGGGCTAGTCGTTGCCTTTTAACGCAGAGGTCGCAGAGAGTAGCAAGCAAGGCTCGAGGACGCGGAGACGGAAATGAAGGTAATCATTTCACTTGTTCTTCTCTGCGTTCTGTCCGTTTGTTCTCCGCGTCCTCCGCGTTAAAAGGCCTTTAGGACCGGGCGGCGGAGTCGGCGGCGTCGAGCAGGCGACGCAGCTCCTCGATGACGCCAGGGGCGAGCGGCAGCAAAGGGGCGCGCACGGAGCCGCCGCGGCGGCCCGAGAGGTCGACGGCCGCCTTGAGCCCGGCGACGCCGTGGGTCGACGTCACCGCGACGGCGAGGGGAGTGAGGGCTTCCTGGATCCGCCGTGCGCGCGCGTGGTCCGACGCGGCGAAGGCGCGGTAAAGGGCGGCGGCCGGACGGGGAGCGCAGTTGGCGACGGCCAGGATCCCCGCCACCGCGCCGATGCAGAGCGTGGGATAGAGAACGGGAGCGGAGCCGCAGGCGACGGCGAACGAGGCGGGGACGGAAGCGACGATGCGCGCGCAGAGGCCGACGTCGCCGCTCGACTCCTTGATCCCGACGATGCGGGGATGCCCGGCGACCGCCGCCGCGAGGGCGGGCGGGAAGGCCAGGCCGGTCACGGCGGGAAAGGAATACAGCAGGACCGGTATCGACGAGGATTCGGCCACCGCTTCGTAGTGGCGGCGCAGGGCCTCGATCGTCATCTGTGGCTTGAAACAGGACGGGGTCAGCACCAGGGCGGCATCGGCGCCGGTGTCGGCGGCCCGGGCGGTGAATGCGATCGTCGAGCGGGTGGACTCCAGGCCGGTTCCCGCGATCACGAGGCGGGAGCCGGCGCGGCGGCGGGCCGCGCGCAGCAGGGCGACCTTCTCGTCCTCTTCCAGGCTCGCCGCCTCCCCGTTGGATCCGAGGACGACGTAGCCGGCGAGGTCTTCCGCGGCGTAGGACTCGAGGTTCGCTTCGAACGAGGCGAGATCGAGAGCGCCGTCGGGGTGGAACGGCGTGACGAGGGGCGGAAGGATTCCCCGCAACACGGCGGGTGGACCTACGTCGCCGGCGTCTTCTTGGCCAGCGCCGCCGCCACCCGGTCGAGGAGCTTCACGTCGTGGGGCGTGAAGGCGTCCCGGAAATCGCTCCAGATCTCGAGCGTCGCCCACAGGCCCGCCTCGGTCCGGATGGGCGCCACGGCCGCGCTGCCCGTGGCCAGCCCGACCGCGCCCCACTGGGGGGAAGCCGAGAGGTCGGAAACCACCGTGGTCGTGTGGCCATGGGCGGCGTCGGCCAGCGGCCCGCCGCCCGACCACACCCGCTCGGGACCCGCGGGGCGGTCGAGCGAGGTGTGCACCACCAGGTCCTCGCCGTCGGCCACGTACACGGTCACCGCCGAGAACCGCGCAAAGCGCTTTTTCATCAGCTCCGCGGCCTGCCGGAGCGCCTCCTCGAAGGAAGCCGCCTTCCGTACCGTTTCCTCGACGTCGTGGAGGACCTGCTCGCGCCGGGCCGCGGACTTGCGGGCCAGGTCCGTCTTCCACGGCTTTTCCTCATCGCGCGACAGCGCCATGTTCACCTCATGACTCCTTCCTCTTCTTCCTTTTCCATATGCCCGTCCTCCCCGGCCGGGGCCTCGACCGCTCCACTCGCGGCGCTCCGCGCGCCTCCACGGGAATCCGGTCCCGGGCCGGACGGCCACGATCTCTCCCGGGAGCCTCGGACCATGGAGCGGGCGGGGACGGGTGAAGCCCGTCGATCATATCACCGCTCAGCCCGTCGGCTGCGATTCCTCGCCCGCGTCGCCCAGGAAACGCGCGCCGATGCGGCTGGAGGCCTGGCCCTCGAAACGTTCCACCCGGCACACCACCGCCCAGGCCCGGTAGACCGCCCGCCCGCCGAAGTGGCCGCGCAGGGCCGGCGGGATCTGGATGTCGAGCAGCAGCCGCGCGCCTACCAGCAGGTGCCGGGGCGTCTCGAAGCAGACGCCGCCCCCGCTGATGTTGAGGGTCTGCGCGGAGTGGGCGAAGGCGACGTCGCCGGCGTCCTGGCCGCTGACGTCCAGGGCGAGCCGGAGTCCGACGCGTTTCTCTCGCCGAGCGTCGCTCGTCATTCCCGTTGTTCGAGTCGGCGGATCGTAGGCCCGCGTCGACAGGGTGTCAACGGCGGTGGCGCCCGCTGCGCTCCCGCAAGAGCTCGGTGACGCGGGGGTCGTCGGGGGCGATGAGGACCAGCTCGGCGACGGCCGAGCGCACGTCGTCGTCGGCGCCGCCGGGAGCGGCGCGCGTGAGCAGGTCCGCGACCCGACGCTCGCTCTCGGAGTCGAGCGCGGGGACCGCCGACCGACCGCCCTGCAGCTTGCGGCCCGCGCGCCACAGCAGCTCCGCCGCGTCCTCGGCGGAAGGATCCAGCCGCAGCGCGTCCTTCATCTCGGCCACCGCCCGGTCGGCGTGGCCGGCCTCGAGGAGGGCCCGGCCCTGCACGACGCGGTCGCGTACCCGGGCGCGCGTCTCCTCGCTCACGGGCGCCGCCGGGACGGGGAACGTCGAGCGGCCCCCCGAGCTGCGAAGGGCCGCGTGGATCTCGGACAGGTCGCCGGCCACGTCCTCCATCGCCCCGTAGCGCAGGTCGGGATCCTTGCGCAGCATCCGGTGGACGATCGAGGCCAGCCTCACCGGCACCTCGGGGTTCACGGTCAGCACCGGCTCCGGGTCATCGGAGATGATCTGGTACAGGACCGCGTGGAGCGTCTTCCCCTTGAAGGGCTTCTCGAGGGTCAGGAACTCGTAGAAGACGGCGCCGGCGGAGAAGACGTCGCTGCGCCGGTCGACGCCCTTGCCCATCGCCTGCTCGGGGGCCATGTAGTCCGGGGTACCGAGGATGACGCCGCGGCGCGTGATCGTGGAGCGGGCCGAGACGCGGGCGAGGCCGAAGTCGAGGATCTTGACCCGTCCGTCGGACCCCACGAGGATGTTGGCGGGCTTGATGTCCCGGTGGACGACACCGCGGGAATGCGCATACGCGAGCCCGCCGCAGATCTGGATGAGGATACGCACCCGGTCGGCGAGCGCGATCGCGGCCCGTTTCTCGATGAGCGAGCGCAGGTCCTCCCCCTCCAGCAGCTCCATGGCCATGTAGAGCTGGCCCGACGCTTCTCCCACGTCGTAGACGGTCACGATGTTGGGATGGCTGAGGCGGCCGATGGCCTCCGCCTCCCGCTGGAAGCGCTGGTGCAGCTCCTCCTCGGCCCCCAGGTCCGCCGAGAGCATCTTGAGGGCCACCACCCGCCCCAGGCTGGCGTCGCGGGCGCGGTACACCACGCCCATGGCGCCCTCGCCCAGCTTGTCGAGGATCTCGTAGCGGCCGAAGGTGGCCATCGGCGGAGGAGGAGCTACGCCGTGTAGCGCACCAGGACGACCGAAACGTTGTCCTTGCCTCCGGCGTCGTTGGCGGCGGCGATGAGCCGGCTGGCCGCCTCCTGGAGCGAATCAGGGTGGGGAGTGAGGGCGCGGAGGATCTCCTCGTCGCCGATCATCGCGTGCAGCCCGTCGGAGCAGAGCAGGGCCACGTCCCCCGGGACGAGCGTGTGCTCCGCCACGTCCACCTCCAGCGAGTCCTTGGCCCCCACCGCCTTCGTGATGACGTTGCGCAGGGGGTGGCGCTCGATCTCGTCGGAGCTGAGGATGCCCTCCGCCCACGCGGCCGAGACCCACGAGTCGTCGCGGGTGAGCTGCCGCAGCTTGCCCTTGCTCAGCAGGTAGCACCGGCTGTCGCCGGCCGAGCCCACCGTGAGGACGTCGCCCGCGACGAGCGCCGCCACCACCGTGGTCCCCATCCCCGTGTACTCCTCGCGGTTGTCGGCGGCCTTGAACACCTTCTTGTTGGCGAGCTTGATGGCCGTCTTGAGGCGGTTGGCTTCGAAGGAGAGCTCCTTCTCCAGGCCGTAGGGCCAGGTGATGTCCTTCTCCTCCCCGGCGCTCTTGCGGATGAACGCGGCCAGCGTCTCGATGGCGAGCTTCGAGGCCACTTCGCCCGCGTTGTGCCCCCCCATCCCGTCGCAGACGGCGAAGAGGTTGGTCTCGGGGTCGACGAGGTAGTTGTCCTCGTTCAGCTTTCGGCGGCGGCCCACGTCGGTCTGGCCGAACGACTCCAGCATGGATCCTTTCCGGGAAGGGCGGCCGCTAGAATACGGGCTTTGGCGCAGGTGGTCAAACCTTCTCGTTGTCCCGGGCGCGGGGAGCGCGGGCTTGCTCCGGGTCGCGCATTTCGTTAATGAAACAGGAACGATTCACGCGGAGCGGGGATTCCGCCCCGAGAACAACCGACGGAGGGCGGAACACCCACCGGCCGCAGAGGAGCCTCGCGCGCCCCTCCGCGGCGCCCGCGCTATCCCCGCGCCCTCTCGTTGCTGTTTGTTCCTTGCTTGTCGTCCGTTCTCTGCGGCCTCTGCGTTCCTCTGCGGCCTCTGCGTGGAAAAGCAACCCTCGGCGTCAGCGAGGTCGCATGGCTTCGCGCATCTCCCGCACCGCGCGCTCCATGCCCACGAGCACGGCCCGGGCCACGATGCTGTGGCCGATGTTGAGCTCGCTGATCTCGGGCAGCGCGGCCACCGCGCGCACGTTCTCGTAGGTGAGGCCGTGGCCGGCGTGGACGGCGAGGCCCAGCTTGCGGCCGAACCGCGCCGCGTCGACGGTCTTGCGCAGCGCCGCTTCCCGGCCCTGATCGTCGCGGGCGTCGGCGTAGGCGGCGGTGTTGATCTCGATCGCATGGGCGTCGATCCGGTGGGCCTCCTTCACCTGCTCGAGGTCGGGGTCGACGAAGAGGCTGACGTGGATGCCGCCCTCCTCGAGCATCTTCACCGCCGGCTTGAGCTGCACGCTGTTGAGGACGACGTCGAGGCCTCCCTCGGTCGTGATCTCCTCCCGCCGCTCGGGGACGAGGGTCACCTGGTGGGGCTTGGCGGTGAGGGCGATCTTGAGCATCTCCTGGGTCGCGGCCATCTCGAGGTTCAGCCGCGTCTTCACCACCTGGCGCAGGATCTCCACGTCGCGGTCCTGGATGTGCCGGCGGTCGCTGCGCAGGTGCACGGTGATCCCGTCCGCTCCCGCGAGCTCGGCGAGGATGGCCGCTTGCACCGGGTCCGGGTCGGGCACGCGGCGGGCCTGGCGCAGCGTGGCCACGTGGTCGATGTTGACGCCGAGGCGCGGCCCCATCAGCCGAGCCGCCGGGAGACGCGCTCGATGATCGCGTCGACCAGCCGCGACACCTCCGCCTCGTCGGGCCCCTCGGCCATCACGCGCAGCACCGGCTCCGTACCCGAGTAGCGCACGACCAGCCGCCCGCGGCCGTCGAGCGTCGACCGCGCGTCGTCGAGAGCGGCGCGGATCTCGGGAATGGACTCGATGTCGAGCTTGTCCCGGACCCGAGCGTTGCGCAGGACCTGTGGATACACGGGCAGCTCCGCCGCCAGCGCGGCGAGGCTGCGTCCGGCGGCCCCCACGACCTCCAGCACCTTCAGCGCGGTGAGCAGCCCGTCGCCGGTCGGCTCGTGGTCGAGGAAGATCACGTGACCGCTCTGCTCGCCGCCGAGGTTCGCGCCCCGCCGCTCCATCTCCTCGAGCACGTTGCGGTCGCCCACCGCCGTCCGCACGAGCGGGACGCCGAGCTTGCCGAGCGCCACCTCGAGGCCGACGTTGCTCATGACGGTGCCCACGACGGCGCCGCCCTTGAGCTGCGCGGCGGCCGCCAGGTGGCGCGCGGTGAGGAAGAGGACGTGGTCGCCGTCCACCACCCGTCCGTTCTCGTCGGCGAGGATGCAGCGGTCCCCGTCGCCGTCGAAGGACATGCCCATCTCGGCCCCGTGCTTCACCACCGCGTCCGCCACCTCGCGAGGGACGGTGGCCCCGCAGCCCCGGTTGATGTTGCGGCCGTCGGGAGCGTCGTGGATGACGGTCACCGTCGCCCCCAGCCCCGCGAAGAGCCGCCGGGCGAGGAACGAGGTGGCGCCGTTGGCGCAATCCACCACGAGGCGGCGGCCCGCGAGCGAGGGGCCGCGATAGGAAGCGAAGAGGTGGCCGACGTAGGCGCTCGTCAGGTCACGATGGACGAGCGTCGGCGGTCCCAGCACCGGCACGTCCAGCTCCGCGATGATGGCCTCGGTCTTCTCCTCCAGCTCGGTGCTGAACTTCCGGCCGGCGCCCCCGAAGACCTTGATGCCGTTGTCCTCGTACGGGTTGTGGGAGGCGGAGATCACCACCCCCAGGTCGTAGCCGACCTTGCGGCGGCCGCCGGAGCGCTGCCGCGCGAGATGGGCGATGGCGGGCGTCGGGAGCACGCCCCCCGATTCGGGGAGCGCGCCCTCCGCGGCGAGGCCGGCGGCGAGGTGCGCTTCGAGCCGGGGCCCGCTTTCGCGGGTGTCGCGGCCGAGCAGCACGCGCGGCGACTCCATTCCCAGCGCGCGGACGATGGCGCGGCCGATCTTCTGGACGGTCGCGTCGTCCAGCGGCGGCTCGCCGGCGCGGCCGCGGATCCCATCCGTCCCGAAGAATCGTCCCATCTCAATTCTCAACGCGGCGCTGCGGGCTCGATCTCAATTATGACTTCTTCCGGGCCGGCCGCACCGGACGCAGCGCGACTTCCGCGGGCTGCGTCTCGCGGACCGCCACGCCCGTCAGGCCCGACCCCAGCTCCACCGCGACGTGCGCGGTGCCCGTCTCGTCGACCTGCCCCGCGTCCACGTAGGGGCGGATGGAGGCGCTGTCCGCCTGGTCGAGCACGGAGGCGGGACCGGCGAGGACCACGTTCACGCGGGGAGGACGCGCGGCGAAGCTGCCGCGGCGCACCTCCACGGGCAGGCCCGGAAAGGTGCGGGTGTGCTCGACCTCGCGGATACGGACGGTGACTCTCAACCGCGGGTTGCCCTGGATCCGCAGCAGGGGGTCTTCCAGGCCGATGTTGACGTGGTCGACGACGTTGGCCTCGGCCCCCTCCACCGACACCGGCTCGGTGTAGGCGCTCTCCACCTCCTGCACCCGGCTCTTCGGCCCCGCGATCCGCACCTCCGCCGGTTCCGTCGTCATCTCGGCCACCTCGTACCCGGGCGCCGGCCGGCCGAGCAGACGCGGGCGTACGGGCACCGTCTTCGAGAGCGTGCGCTCCAGGTTCAGGGTGATGATGGACGGCGAGATCTTGACCACCGTCACGCCGAAGGGGACGCGCACCGAATCGGGGGTGAGGTGGACGATGCGCTCCCCTTCGTGGGCGTCGGCGAGGTCGATGTGGGCGGAGACGTCGCCCGGGGTGAGGCGCTGGATGATCCCCGGGGAGGCCCGCAGCCGCACCTCCACGGTGTCCACGGGGTCCCCGGTCAGCTCGAGGTCCTTGGGGAAGTTCTGCAGCTCGACCGGCACCGAGAGGCCCATCTCGGAGGTCTTCTCCCCCGCGATGACGAACCACAGGAGCACGGCGAGCACCAGGCTCACCAGCTTCAACGGGAGGTTGTCGAGGGCGGTGAAGCGCATGCCCTACTTGTCCCGGGCGGGCAGCGTGTGGGGGGCCCCCTCGGGTTCGCTCACCGCCTCCTGGACCTCGAGGGCCTCGAGCAGCGCCTGCTTCAAGGCGCGGCCGTCCACGTTGCGGCGGATGTTTCCCCCCACCACCACCGAGATCCCGCCCGTCTCCTCGGACACGACGACGGCCAGTGCGTCGGTGTCCTCGGTGACGCCGATGGCCGCGCGATGCCGGCTGCCCAGCTCGCGGGCGAGGCCGGGGTTCACGGTCAAGGGAAGGAAGCAGGCCGCGGCCGCCACGCGGTTCCCCTGGATCACGACCGCTCCGTCATGGAGCGGCGTGCCGGGATTGAAGATGCTGATCAGCAGGTCGTAGGTGAGCAGCGCGTCGAGGGCGATGCCGGTCTCGATGTAGCTGCGCAGTCCCATCTCCCGCTCGATGACGAGGATGGCGCCGGTGCGCTGGGCGGCGAGCGTCGTGGCCGCGAGGACGATCTCGTCGATGACCTCCTCGGTGCGGGGAGCGGCGAAGGCCCCCAGCAGCGGCGTCTTGCCGAGGTGGGCGAGGACCTTCCGGATCTCGGTCTGGAACACCACGATGATGCCGAAGACGACGTAGGGCAGGAACGTGCGCAGCAGCCAGTTCACCGTCTCGAGGTTGAACCACTGCGAGGCCCAGTAGAGGATCACCAGCACCAGGCCGCCGAGGGCCATCTGCACGGCGTGCGTGCCGCGGATGAACTGCAGCAGCTGATAGACGATGAACGCGACGATGAGGATGTCCACCACGTCCAGCCACGAGATCTGCGAGACGTGGATGATGGAGGCGAAGTGGCCCGCCATGCTAGGCCGCCTCTCCCCGGATGGCGTCGCAAATGCGGGCCACGTCGACCATCTCGCGCACGTCGTGGACGCGGACCACGTGGGCGCCCGCGAGTACGCACGCCGCCACCGCGGCCGCGGTGCCGAAGAGCCGGTCATTCGCTCGCGCGGACTGAATCCGCGCTCGCTCTCCACGCGGAGGGGCGCTTCGCGCCCCCCCGTCCCTCCCCGCCGGCCACTCCAGCACGCGCCCGATGAAGCTCTTGCGTGAGGGCCCCACGAGCACGGGGCGGCCCAGCGCGGCCAGCTCGGGAAGCCGGCGCAGCACCTCGAGGGTGTGCGCGGCGTCCTTGGCGAAACCGAGGCCGGGATCGACGATCGTCTGCTCCCGGCGCACACCCGCCTGCTCCGCGCGGACCAGCGCCTCCCGCAGCTCCGCCGCCACCTCGGCCATCACGTCGCGGTACCGCGGCTCGCGGTGCATGGTCCCGAAGCTACCCCGGAGGTGCATGAGGACGGCGGGCACGGCGCGCTCGGCGACGAGGCGACCCATCGCGGGATCGAAGCGCAGGCCGCTCACGTCGTTGACCATGTCCGCGCCCGCGTCGAGCGCGGCGGCCGCCACCTCGGCCTTGGTGGTGTCGACGGAGATCGGGCCCGCCCCCGCCGACCGCAGCGCGCGCACCACCGGCACCACGCGGCGCCGCTCCTCGGCCGCGTCGACGGCCGCGGCGCCGGGCCGGGTGGACTCTCCGCCCACGTCGACGACGTCGGCCCCGGCTTCGAACAGCGCGCGGGCGTGCGCGACGGCATCGTCGACGCCGGCGTAGGCGCCGCCGTCGGAGAAGGAGTCGGGGGTCACGTTGAGCACGCCCATGACCCAGGTCCGCTCCCCGAGGACGACCGTCTTCCCCCGGAGGGTGATCGGGTAGCGAGGCCTCGAAGCCGGCCGGTCGATCGTCGCCTCCTTCCCCTCGCGGGGGACGAGCCTGCGCCCGACGCCGGCCGGCGAAGCGGCCCGCGCCTAGGACGTAGGCTTGGGTACGGCCATCGGCGGACGCAGGATTCCCCCCGCCCGCTCACCGTCGTCCACCTTCCCCTCCCGGGGCGGCGGAGGAGGCGGAGAGACGGGCTTCGGGGTCCGGATCTCCAGCGGCTTGCCCTCGAGGAGCTGCTTGAGCTGCTCGGCGTCCAGGACCTCGTGCTCGAGCAGCGCCTCCGCGATGCGCACGAGGAAGTCGCGCTTCTCGGTGATGACGCCGTTCGCCCGCTCGTACTGCTCGCTCACGATGCGCTTGATCTCGGCGTCGATCTTGAGCGCGGTCGCCTCGCTGTAGTCCTGGTGCCG
>Ga0070699_100001343_pt1 | contig 22664 bp, 13 predicted proteins | sample KBSK1503metaG_FD_65473 | JGI IMG/M metagenome (GOLD analysis project Ga0070699, IMG submission 65473) | Corn, switchgrass and miscanthus rhizosphere microbial communities from Kellogg Biological Station, Michigan, USA - KBS K1-50-3 metaG | ecosystem: Host-associated > Plants > Roots >...
GGCGGGGTCAAGAACTACTTCGTCGAGCAGAACATGGACATGACGAAGGACGGCGTCGCCTTTCTCAAGACCCTGGACGTCTGAGCTCGGCTACTCCTTTACGCGGTCGAACTGGCTGCTGGCGTGCGTCTCCCGCTCCAAGACGAATGCTTCGCGCGTCACGAGCGTCCGGCCCGAAGCCTGATCCACTACTTCCACGGTCAACTGGTAGCCGCCCTCGTCAAGGCCATCGAGGGGCAAGGCGAGCATCCTCACGACGCGACCCCCGAGATCTACGGCAATCCGGGTGGGGCGCGACGTGCTGATCACTCGGCCGTCCTCGGTCTGCAAGGTGTGAGAGCCCGCAACCTGAGTCGTCGCGCGGCCCTCGGTGTCCGTCATCCCGAAGACTTCATAGGTGCAGTAGAGCGGACCCTCGGGACGAAACCGCCGGTGGGCCAGCGGGACAAGCCTCGGCGGACCTCCCCGGGGCGTCTCGATCCGGTCGGTGAGGATCGGCGTCGATAGATAGGGCTGGTCGAGAGCGGGCACGATCAGCCGCTGCGTGACCGCTCCCGCGCGACCCGTCGCCACGTCCCGCACCAGGACCTTCACCTGAGCCACGCCGGCCGGCAGTCGGATCTCTCGCGAGAGGGTCAGCCATCCCCCCCCGGCCGTTCCTTGCAGATCGAGCTTCAAGCGCTCGTCGAGCGGAAACAGCTTCGGTTCATCGCGGCTGAGACCCAGTATCGTCAGGTCAACAGTGGCTCGCCGCCGGGCTCCGGCAGCCTCGAACGCGAGCGTGGACGTGTCCACTTCCAGCGCAACGAGAACCCGGGCGAGCGCAACCTTCTCTGCCCCGAGAACGTAAGGGGCCACGCGCAATGCGATCGTGTCATCGGCCGGGCTCGTCATCACGGCGGGATCGAGTGGTCGCGTCGGCCCTTTCGAGGAACTCTTCTTCCCGTCGCTCTTGTGCGTGTCGCGGGCCTGCGGTGATGCTGCGAGGTCGCTGGGGGCCGTCGCCTGATATCCGCGGCGGCTTCTTACCGTCACACCGGGCCGGGCAACCTTGACCTGAAGCTTGTGCCACTTGCCGTCCGGCGACATCTCCGGCTGGTAGCCAAGTAGGTAGTAGACCGACGACTCGTCGGCCGCGCGCTGCAACCCGCCCAGGAGGTCGTTGGTGTTCCGGATCGAGGCCCCGCCCGTGTTCTCAGCGAGGGACTCGGTTCCCGCGGTCTCGAGGAACCCTTCCTCCATGCTGATGACGCCGACGTCTCCCGGCGCTCCGGCCTGATCGGCGCCGTAGAAGTACTGTGTCACCAACCCTTTGGCGTCGATGAAGTAGACCGCCGTGTTCCCTCGCTGCGAGGCGTTGATAGCGCGATCGAAGCCGCTCTGGTGCGTATCATTCAGAAACCCTTCCGAGAAGATGAAGATCGACTTGCGGCCGCGGGCACCAGCGAGACCCCTCGACAGCCGCTCGACCGCGCTCAAGGCAGACTGGATGCGGCGGGTGATGGAATCGTAAAGCTCCATCGCCCGCGCCCGGACCATCTGGCGACTCTTCGTCGGCGTTCGCCAGCGGTTCAGCACGCGGTCGAGGATGCGACCCAAGGGGTTCGGAATCGCTTCCGTCGCCCCCGAAGTGACACGCGCGGATGATCCTGAGGTTGCGGGGGACCCGCCTGTTTCGCGGCCTTCCGAGTCAGAGGCCGCACCGGTTGGGTCTTCGTAGACAGCGATCCGAAAAGCCTCCCAGTCGCTCATCCATTCGGACTGGAGTTGGCGAAGTTTCTTGCTCTGGACACGGCCCAGGACGGCCAAGAGGTCCGAACGTCCAGGGCCTACTCGGTCGCTCCACCAAGCGTCTCCGCTCGTGGTCATCAGAGTGACCTCGTCGCGCGGATCCGCCTTGTCGGCTAACCAGCCCGCAATGGCCTTCTTCACCTCTCCCATCGGGAGCGCCTCAGTCCCTAGGTCGTCGACGAGAAAGGCAAACGTTCGTCCGCGGCTTTCCGAGCTGCCCTGGTTCGCCGCGACGCGCTCGTCGTTTACGCCGACCTCCGGGCGTGACTGTTTGGCCGCCGGCGTCAACTCCTTGGCTTGGAAACCAACGATCGTTTGGGGCCGTCCATCCTCGAGCAGCGTGAAGTCCTCTTTCCCGAGCCCCCGCACGGGTCGGCCGTCCTTGTCGAGGACGATGACGTCCACGGTGATCGCCTCCGCGCGGGCGGGGAATGTGGGGATAGCCTTGGATTCCTGTGCGGGCGTTGCGTCGGCTACAAGCGTGATGAGGGCGAGCACCGCCAGCACGTCTGGCCGGGGCCGGCCAGACTCGGGTGGCTTTGTTGAGGCGGTAAATAGTATGGTGCTTGCTCCTAGGTCTTTGACGATCCTACATCTCAACTCCAGCGTGCGCGGCCAGGGCCGCGCCGCCGGCATGGCTCGGACAATGGCCGGCGTCACGTCCCGGGCACTCGCCCAGTCGGGCCACGGCGTCGAGCTTGCGGCTTCAACCAAGCCCCGCGCACCCCCAATTCGTGAGCGTGCGCGGAGCTGGTGGTCGGTGATTCTGTTCTCCTTGTGAGAAGTATCTGATCCGGCGGAGCGACCTCCATAGAACCGAGAGTAGGGACCGCGCCGCGCGCGCCGCGGTCTCAAGAGCCCCAGTTCATTGCCGGACGGAATTACGGTCCCCCATTACGGGAGCCGTCGGAGTGAGTCTGACTAACCTGCTGAGTGGATTGGCTGGGAGGCAGGGATTCGAACCCCGATTCCATGGTCCAGAGCCATGTGTCCTACCGTTGGACGACCTCCCAGCACGGCGGGGAAGATCAGTCTAGCGGAGCGCGCGCGGGACGGTCAAACGAGGGCGCCCTCGCGCTAAACTGACGCGACGTGGGTGCCCTCCTCCTCGATCCGGAGCAGCGCTTCACCTGCCAGCAGTGCGGCCGCTGCTGCCGCCGGGGCTGGGACATCGCGCTGACGCCGGGCGAGGTGAAGACGTACCGGCAGGCGAAGGCCGAGCGCTACTACCGCGAGCGCGACGGCTCGCCCGAGGGAGCCGAGAGGGATCCCTTCGACCCGCTGCCGGGCGGCTACGCGCGCATCCGCAAGCGCGAGGACGGCGCCTGCGGGTTCCTGTCGCCCGAGAACCGGTGCCGGATCCACGAGGAGCTGGGCGCCGAGCGCAAGCCGCTGACGTGCCGGCTGTTCCCGTTTCGGTTCCATCCCGCGGAAGGATCCGCGGTGCTGACGGCGAGCTTCTGCTGCCCGACGGTGGTGAGGAACGCGGGGGCGCCGCTGGGCGCGCAGTCGCGCGAGATCGGCGGCCTGCGCAAGGCGTGGGCACAGGAATATCCCGAGCGCAGCCTCGAGGTAGAGCTGGTCGACGGCCGTCCGCTGGCCGCCTATGCGCTCGTCACGCTACGTCAGGTGCTGAGGGAGATGCTCGACCGGCCGGGACCGGAGGGACGGCCCGACCTGCGGGCGAACGTGCTCCGCATGGCCCGCTACGTCGAAGACGTCTCCCGGCACCGCGTGGTGCACCTGCCCCCGCCGCGCTTCGCTGAATACCTCGAGCTCACCGGCCGCTACGCCGCGAAGAGCGATCAGCCGCTCGTCGCCCGGCCCGCCTCCGCGCTGGGCCGGCTGCTCTCTCGCGGCTTCCTGTTCGCGGTGGTCGCCGCGCGGGAGCAGCTCGAAGACCCTCACGGGTCGGGATTGCGTCTCGGCCTGCGGTGGCGGCTCGCGCGGCTCCTCGCCCATGCCCACGGCGTCGGTCCGGGCCTTCCCGCGCTCGATCTGGCCGCCGCTCGCCGGGCCCGCTTCGACGCCAACGACCCCGAAGTCCATGGCCTGGCCTGGAACTACCTGCGCGCGTCGCTGCAAACGCTCGGCACCGGACGCCGGCCCGTCCTCGACGAGCTGGCGGTGGCGGTCGCGTTCCTCAATGCCGCGGGCGTGCTCGCGGCCCAGCGTACCGGGCGTGCGGGCCGGGCGAAGGTGGACGCCGAAGCCTTCGCCGAAGGGCTCATGGAAGCGGTGGACCTGACCCACGCCGACAGCAGCGGCATGCTCGGCCGGCTGCTGGGGACGCTCTCGGGGGGAGTGGAGGCGTTGTACGTCTTCGCCTCAGGGGGAGGGAAGTAAGAGAGCGTTGAAGAGCAGCTTGAAGGTCGCGTGGGGCTGGCCGCGGAACTGGGGCCGGAAGGCGAAGAGCACCACGCGGCCCTTGCCGAAGGGCGCCTCCACGAGGGCCGCTTTCTTCGCGATCTTGGGCTCGCCGAGCAGCCAACCGGAGTAGAGAACCTCTTTGTCGGGGAAGCGGGCGACCACGCGCGGCTGAGGCCGGGCGGTCGGGGTCGCGGCGGGCTGCTCCTCGCCCTCCTCGCTGCGCGCGGCTTCCTCGTCGAAGGCGGGCCCGTTCTCGACGAACACCACCCCCTCCTTCGGCATGCCCCAGGCCAGCGGCTGGCTCGGGTCGTAGGCCACGCGCAGCAGTCCGCCGGGCGCGTAGTACTCCTGATTGGACACGCCCTTGAGGACGTCGCGCACGCCGAGGCCGAAGAGATCGATGGGGAGATCGCCGGCGGAGTCGAGGGCCACGAGCGTGCCGCCCGCGCGGACGAATTCCTCGAGCGCCGCCGATCCCGCGAGGCCGATGCCACCCGTGAACTCGGGGGGGACGCTTCCCGGTGCGTTGCCGTCGAGGATCGTCTTGGCGGCCGCATCGGGAAGCACGACGACGTCGAGGCTCTCGCGGAGCGAGCCCTTGCGCACGTCGGCATCGACGAGCGTGCGGTAGGGGAACTCGAACTGCTCCAGCACCCACCGGGTCCAGCCCTCGTCGATGTTGGGAACCCATGACTTGTAGAGCCCGATGCGCGGCGCCTTCAGCGCGGCCGCCCCCGCGGGCGCCGCGTCGACCGCGGTGACGGGCAGGCCCCTCTCCCGCGCGACCGTGTCTACCGCCGGGCGATCGAGGCCCTTCAGGATGAAGGCGCCGGCGGGAAACTCGCGCCCGCCCGCGCTGAAGGAGGCCGCCATGCGCCGCACCTCGCCCCCGGCCCTCCACGTCCGGTTCGCGAGGAGGAAGGCGTCGTTGGCGCGCGGAGACACGATGAAAACACCTCCGGCGCCGCTCACCACGGCCGGAGCGCGGGCGGGCCCGGTCACCTTCTCCAGCGCCGCGTCGAACGGCCGCGCCACCCAGGAGCCCTCGACGCCCATCTGGGCGGGCAGCGTCCAGCCGGTGATGTCGTAGGGCCGCAGCGGCGGCCCGTTGGCGCCCTCGCGGCGGTCGGGGTAGCGCTGCGTCTCGAGCAGATCCTTGGCGTAGGCGCGGAAGGGCTGGGCCATCAGGACCACGAAGGAGCCGGCGGGGAAGGTCCGCTCGCCCGCCTTGAACCCGGTGCGGGCCCGCTGCACCTCGACCGCTCCCGTGCGCAGGACGTCGACGAGCTTGGCGGCGGCGGTCGGATCGAACTGCGCTTCCCCGGCCGGGATCACGTACGCGTAGGGATCGCCCTTCGTCCCCGCGGCGATCGCGTCGCGGCCCATGAGGTACATGCCGTACAGCCAGTCGCTGCGCTTGCGGGCGGCGACGTCGAGGGTCGCCAGCGATGCGCTCAAGATGTAGTCGACGGCATCCCGCAACCGCCACCAGCCGCCCCGCCACGGGCTCGGGTAGAACGTCGTGGGGATGTCCGTGGGCACGCCGTTCCGGAACCGCTTCGGCAGCTTCGCCGGGTCGTACTCGTGAGGGGTCGCGTAGCGCCACAGGGCGGTCTCGGTGAGGATGCCGACCATGTTGTGGAAGTAGGGGGCGGTGCGCATCCCGCCGTTCCACCAGGTGTCGAAGCCGATGCGGCTGATCGCCCCCACCTTGCCCTCGTTCTCCAGGCGCGACGTGATCGCGTCCCCGACCGTGGCCACGCCCCGCATCACCGGCGGCGGGATGTTGGGGTTCATGGGGTCGTCGAACGGCGGCACGAAGATCCGCGCGGGGAAGGGCGCCGACTGGTGATGGTTGTAGACGATCTGGGGGAACAGCTCCTCGTAGAGCAGCCGGGCCACGTTGCGCGACTCCGGCATGTTGAACATGTACCAGTCGCGGTTGTTGTCGTGGCCGACGTAGCGGTGGTACAGCTCCACCATCGGCGCCACCTCGTAGGGCGTGCCGAGGTTGCGGTTGTACCAGGCCACCACCTTGTCGAGGCCGTCGGGGTTCATGACCGGGACCTGGACGAGGATCACCTCGTCGCGGATCCGCCGCATCTCGTCGCTCTCCTCGGTGGCCACGCGCCAGGCCAGCTCGGGCGCGTGCTGGGCGGGGGCCACCTCGGTCGCGTGGAGCCCGGAATCGATCCACACGATGGCCCGGCCCTCGGCGGCGAGGGCGCGGGCCTGGGCGTCGTCGAGGCCGCGGGCCAGCGCCAGCCGGCGCGCGATGTCCTTGTAGCGGTCCAGCTTCTTGAGGTTGGCCTCGGAGCTGATGAACGCGGCGATCATCGTCCGGCCTTCGGCGGTGGGACCGATGTCGCGGACCGTCACCCGGTCGGACGCCGCGTCGAGAGCGCGGAAGTACTTCACGATCGTCTCGTAGTCGGCCAGCTTCCGGTCGGCGCCCGGATGGAATCCCAGCACGTCGTCGGGCCGGGGAACGGTGGCCGCGCCGAGCAGGGGCCCCGCGACGAGGCAGGCCGTGAAGAAGAGGAGGCCGCGCCGCGCCCGTTTCACCCCGGCGAAGTCGAGGCTCACTGGGCGAGCGGCGTCGCGGCCGAGGTGTAGAGGGCGTTGAGGAGGGCGACGTAGGTCGCCCACGACTGCGCGCGGTACTGCGGGCGGAACCCGAAGAGCACCACGCGGCCCGTGCCGAGCGGCAGCTCGACGAGCGCGCCCTTCCCGCGGAGGTACTCGTCACCGAGGAGCCAGCCCGACATCAGCGGGTTGCTCCGCACGGGATAGCGCGCCAGGACCGTCCCCGTCTTCGTCTCGAAGGCGGGGCTGCCCTCGAACCACACGGGAGTGGGCTCGAGCCCATGCGCGAGCGGGCTGGTGGTCGCGAGCTCGACCTCCACCTCGAGGATCGCCCCCGGGCAGTAGAAGTCCTTCGAGCCCCGCTCGCCCTCGTCCGCGCGCTCCCCGCGGTTGAAGCCGGCGAGCACGTTGGTCACGGGCAGCGGGAAGTCCGCGATCGGCATCTCCGAGGCGGAGTCGAGAGCGACGAGCGTGCCGCCCTGCTCGACGAATCCCTTGAGGCCCTGCACGCCCTCCTTGCCGAGGCCGCCGACGTACTCCGGCGGCATCGAGCCGGGGGGATTGCCGTCCACCATCGCGCGGCGCGACTGGTCGGGGAGCACGATCGCGTCGAAACGCTCGCGCAGCCCCCCCGCCCGGACGTCCTTGTCATGGAGCGTCTGGTAATCGACGCCGACCTGCTTCTCGAACACGAAGCGCGTCCAGCCCTCGTCCATGGACGGCACGTAGGACTGGTAGACGCCGACACGCGGCTTGCGCAGCAGGAGGCTGGGGACGGCGGCGCTGACCGGGGTGGCCACGAAGCCCAGCTCGCGCGCCATCGGCTCGAGGCGGGCGCGGGCATTCTCGGGCACGAGCAGGGTGCCGGGCCGGAAGTTGCGGCCGCGATCGAGGAAGGCGGCGGTCGCCCAGCGCACCGGCACGCCGGCCCGCAGCAGACGGCCCAGGGCCACGAGCTCGGGGTTCTTGTGGCCGAGGGCGAAGAAGCGCCCGCGTCCCCGCTCGATGCTGCCGGGCGCGGTCAGGGCCGCCGTCGCGTCGACCCTCTCGAGCGCGGCGACGAACGGAGCCTCCGCGGTCACCACCTCCACCCCCATCAGCAGCGGTAGCGTGTGGGCGGTCACATCGTACGGCCGCTGGGGTGGCCCGCCCGGCCACTGGCGAAGGTCCGGGTAGCGCTGCCGCTCCAGGAGCATCTTGGCGAACGCGCTGAAGGGCTGCGCCATCAGGATAACGTGGGAGCCGGCGGGAAAGCTGCGTCCCCCCGCGTCGAACGGCGCTCGCGCGCTCTGGATCTCGACCGCGCCGGTGCGCATGACCCCCAGGAGCTTCGAGGTGGCGAGGGGGTCCTTCTGCGCGGCGGGCACGATGAACGCGTAGGGCTCACGGCGCGCGGCGGCGCGGCGGTTCACCTCGTAGAAGGTCCGCAGCCAGTATTCGCGGTGGCGGGCCGCGTGCTCGAGCAGCGCGCGGGTCGCCGAGAGCTGGTAGTCCACGATGTCGCGCAGCCGCCACGTGCCGCCCGGCCAGGGGTCGGGAAAGTTCCAGGAGGCCTGCTTGGCGTCGTAGCCGATCCCCCTCTCGAGGTCCTTGAAGCTCACCTCGATCGGCGTCGCCATCCTCGCGGAGGCGCACTCGGTGAGGATGCGCACGCCGCCGTGCGTGTGGGGATACGCCCGGGCCGGCGTCCACGCGTCGTACAGCGCGTGGATCACCACCCCCTTCTTGTCCTCGGACGTGAGACCGGCCCCGATGTGCACGCCGATGGCGTTGACGGCCTCGATGAGCGCGGGGTCCACGTTGGGCTCCCACGGGTCGACGTAGGGAGGGGCGAAGATGCGGGCGGCGCGCGTTCCCATCTGATGGAGGTCGTGGACGACCTGGGGCCGCCAGCGGTCGTAGAGGTACTTGACGGTGAGCTGGGTCTCCACCTGCGTGAACATGTACCAGTCGCGGTTGTTATCGTGCCCCGTGTACTTGTGGTAGAGGAACGGGATCTGGCCGCCCTCCCACGGCGTGCCCAGCGACTTGCGGTACCACTCCACGACCTTCTGGGTGCCGTCCGGGTTGTGGGAGGGAAGCAGAAGGATCACCGTCTTGTCCAGGATGTCGAGGGTGTCGGCGTCCTGCCGCGCGGCCAGCTGGTAAGCCGTCTCCATCGCGGTCTGCGACGCGCCGACCTCGGTCGAGTGGATGCCGTGGTTCAGGGCCACGATCGCCTTGCCCGTCTCGATGAGGCCGCGGGCCTCGTCCTCGCTCAGCGTCCGGGGATCGGCCAGGCGGAGGTTGGCGCGGCGGATCTCCTCCAGGCGGGCCATGTTCGCCTCGGAGGTGATGGTGACCACGAGGAAAGGGTTTCCCTCGGTCGTGGGCCCGACGTTCTCGACCTTGACCCGCGGCGAGGCGGCGGCCAGCTTCTGGAAATAACCGACGATCTGCGTCCAGTCGGCCAGCTTGCGGTCCTCACCGACCTTGAATCCGAGGACCGATTCGGGAGTGGGGACGTCCGCGGAGACGGCGGGGCGGGCCCTCGCCGCGCACAGCAGGAGGGCCAGGCAGAGGGCGGCGGGGCGGCGCGTCATGGTGTCCCTTGAGGAAATCACGAGCGGCCTGGCGAGGCAAGGCCCGCGCGGTAAAATCGCAGTCTACTTTCAACGGAGGCGTCCATGCTGAAAGAGTTCAAGGAGTTCGCCTTCAAGGGCAACGTGCTGGACCTCGCCGTGGCCGTGATCCTCGGCGCCGCGTTCGGCAAGGTGGTGAGCTCGTTCGTCGAGGACATCCTCATGCCTCCCCTCGGCCTGCTGTTCGGCCACGTCGACTTCCGCGAGCTGTTCATCGACCTGTCCCGAGGGGGCTATCCCACCCTCGCTGCAGCCACCGCCGCCGGGGCCCCCATCATCCGCTACGGGCTGTTCCTGAACACTGTGATCACCTTCCTGATCGTGGCCTTCGCGATCTTCCTGCTCGTGCACCAGGTGAACCGGTGGATCCTGAAGCCGGGAGCGGGTCCCAAGGAGTGCCCGTTCTGCGCGAGCATGATCCCCGTCAAGGCCAAGCGCTGCCCGCACTGCACCTCGCAGCTGGCCGCCGCCTGAGCATGGAGGTGTCGATGCGAGGTCCTCTCGCCGCGGCGCTCTTCGCCCTCGTGCCCGGCGCCCTCTCCGCCCAGGGCAACGACGCCGCCTACACCGCCAGGATCAAGGAGTACACGACCGACCCGATGTTCCTCACCGAGCTCGTGGACCACCTGCCGGCCTCGGCGAAGGTCCCGAGTCCACAGAAGGTCCTCGGGTACGTGGTGGGCACGCCGGACCGTCTGACCTACGCCAAGGACGTCCACCGCTACTTCCGCGAGCTGGCCAAGGCCTCGCCCCGCGTGAAGGTCTTCACGATGGGCACGACGGAAGAGGGGCGCGAGCAGGTGCTGGTCGTGATCTCCGACGAGGCCAACCTCGCCCGGCTCGACCGCCTCAAGGAGATCACCGCGCGGCTGGGCGATCCGCGCGGCCTCCGCGAGGCGGAAGCGAAGGCGCTCGTGGCCGAGGGCAAGCCGATCTACTGGTCGACGGGCGCGATGCACTCGCCCGAGACCGGCTCGCCCGAGATGCTGATGGAGCTGGGCTACCGCCTGGCGGTCGAGGAGACGCCCTTCATCCAGGCCATCCGCCGGAACAGCCTGGTGCTCTTCACTCCCGTCCTGGAGGTGGACGGCCGCGAGCGCATGGTGGACGTCTACCGCTACCGCAAGGACAACCCCTCCCGCACGCCGCCCTCCCTTCTCTACTGGGGCCACTACGTCGCCCACGACAACAACCGCGACGGCCTCGGCCTCGCCCTCAAGCAGAGCCAGAACGTCATCAAGGCCGCGCTCGAGTGGCACCCGACCGTGATCCACGACCTGCACGAGTCGGTGCCGTTCCTGTACACCTCGACCGGGACCGGCCCCTACAACGCGTGGCTCGACCCGATCGTGGTCGACGAGTGGCATCTGCTCGCCTACCACGAGATCGAGGAGATGACCAAGCGCGGCGTGCCCGGCGTGTGGACGCACGGCTTCTACGACGGGTGGGCGCCCAACTACATGTTCTACGCGGCCAACGGCCACAACGCGATCGGCCGGTTCTACGAGACCTTCGGCAACGGCGGCGCCGACACGAAGGAGCGCACGGTGCGGGGCCAGAGCGAGCGGACCTGGTTCCGGCCCAACCCGCCGCTGCCGAAGGTGAAGTGGTCGATCCGCAACAACGTCAACCTGCAGCAGTCGGCGTTGCTGCTGGCGATGAAGTTCGTGGCCGACAACAAGGACCGCTTCCTGAGCAACTTCTACCTGAAGAGCCGGCGGTCGATCGAGAAGCCGATGAACGAGGGCCCGGCGGCCTACGTCATCCCCGGCGACGAGCCCCGCGCGGCCGGGGTCTCGGACCTGCTGGCGGCCTTGCAGATCCAGGGCATCGAGGCCCACCGCACGACCGCGGCGGTGAAGGTCAAGGAGAGGACCAAGGACGACAAGGGCAAGAACGTGGAGAAGGAGGTCGCCTTCCCGTCGGGCTCCTACGTCGTGCGGCTCGACCAGCCGTACAGCCGGCTGGCCGACATGCTCCTCGACACGCAGTGGTACAACGTGAACGACCCGCGTCCGTACGACGACACCGGCTGGACCCTCGGCCCGCTGCACGACGTCAAGACCGTGCGCGTGACCGACACGTCGATCCTCGAGGCGCCGATGGCGAAGCTCCCCTCCGGATGGCGCGCTCCGGGCACCCTCACCGGCGCGGGCGCCGTGTTCGTCGTGGACAACCGCGCCGAGGGCCAGGTGGCCTCGCTGCGGTACCGGCTGAAGGACGCGTCGTTCGAGGCGGCCGAGGAGGGCTTCGAGGCGGGCGGCCGCAAGTTCGGCCCCGGAGCCCTCGTCGTCGGCGGCGCCGATCGCGCCGCCGTCGAGCAGGCGGCCCGGGACCTGTCGCTGTCCGCAGTGGCCCTGGACGCGCCGCCCAGCGTGAAGACCCACAAGATCGGCGTGCCGCGAGTGGCGATCGTGCACGACTGGCTGAACACGCAGAACGAGGGCTGGTGGCGCATCGCGTTCGACCGCTACGCCGTCCCCTATGACTACGTCTCCGTCCACGTCCTGCGCGACACGCCCGATCTGCGGGCGCGCTGGGACGTCATCCTCATTCCTCCGACCGGCGGCGCTTCGATCCCGCGACAGATCGCCGGCATCCAGACCTCCGACGCCGTCCCGTGGGCGCCGAGCGACAAGTACCCGAACCTCGGCGGGCCCGACAAGACCGACGACATGCGGGGCGGCATCGGGTTCGACGGGTTGGCCCATCTGCGCCGCTTCGTGGACCAGGGCGGCGCGCTCGTCGCCGCGGCGAGCTCGGCGCTGATCCCCGTGCGGACGGGCATCGTGGAGGCGGTGGACGTGACCGAGGCCCGGGGACTGCAAGCGAGGGGCAGCGTCCTGCGGGCGAGCATCGTCGACCGCGCGAGCCCCATCGCCTACGGCTACGGCGAGACGCTGGCGGTGTACTTCAACCAGGCGCCGGTGTTCGAGGCGGGACCGGCGGTCGCGCTCGGCGGCGCCGCGCGCTTCGCGGAGATCTTCGGCCCTCCTACCCCCGGCCGCGTGTCCGGCCGCGGTGGTCCCAAGGATCCCGACATCCCCCAGGGCCGGCCCTACGTCGCTCCGCCCGAGACGCCCCCGGGCCCGCCGCAGACGATCGCCGACATCCCGGAGGAGATCCTGGACTTCGTGCGGAACCAGCTCCCGCCCGAGGACCGCCTGCCGCGCGTGGTCGCGAAGTTCGCGAAGAAGGACGACCTGTGGGTGTCGGGCATGCTCGACAAGGGCGAGGAGCTGGCCGAAAAGCCCGCCGTCATCGACTGCCCGGTGGGCAAGGGTCACGTGGTCCTCTTCGCCAACAACCCGATGTGGCGGTGGCAGACCCACGGCAGCCACGCTCTCGTCTTCAACACGCTGCTCAACTGGGACCACCTCGACGCCGGCCGTCCCGCGCCGCACAAGCCGTGACATCCTTGGGGGCGTGGGCTTCCATCCCGCGGTCGAAGAGTGGTTCGCCGGGACGTTCCCCGGCCCGACGCGGGCGCAGCGGCTGGCCTGGCCCGAGATCACGGCCGGCCGCTCGACCCTCGTCCTCGCGCCCACCGGCTCGGGCAAGACGCTGGCCGCGTTCCTGGCGGCGATCGACCGGCTCATGTTCAGCCCGGCTCCTCCGGCGGCGGAAAGGTGCCGCGTCGTCTACATCTCGCCGCTGAGGGCGCTCGCCTTCGACGTCGAGCGGAACCTGCGGGCGCCGGTCATCGGCATCGCCCGGACCGCCGAGCTCCGCGGTATCGCATTCCACCGGCCCGAGATCGCGCTGCGCACCGGTGATACGCCCACCGCCGAGCGCGCCCGCATGGCGCGCCACCCGCCCGACATCCTCATCACCACGCCGGAGTCGCTCTTCCTCGTCCTCACCTCGCGGGCGCGGGCGATGCTGTCCTCGGTCGAGCTGGTGATCGTGGACGAGATCCACGCCCTCGTCGGGACGAAGCGCGGCGCGCACCTCGCGCTCTCGCTCGAACGCCTGGCCGAGATCGCCCGGCAACCGCCGCAGCGGGTCGGGCTGTCCGCGACCCAGCGTCCGCTCGAAGAGGTCGCCCGCTATCTCGGCGGGGGCGAGGGGGCGCGAGCCTGGCGGCCGCGGCCGGTCTCGATCGTGGATGCGGCCGAGGGCAAGGCCTTCGACTTGAAGGTCGAGGTCCCGGTCGAGGACATGTCACGCCTCGGCGAGGTGCGGTCGGGGAGAGGGGAGGGCTCGGACGAGATCGTCGAAGGGCCGGCGGGCGCCGTCGGTCGCCGGTCCATCTGGCCCGCGATCCATCCCCGGCTGCTGGAGCTCGTCCGTGCCCATCGCTCGACGCTCATCTTCGTCAACAGCCGGCGGCTGGCCGAGCGCCTGGCCGCGGCGCTGAACGACCTGGCGGGGGAGGAGCTGGTCCGCGCCCACCACGGCTCGGTCGCCCGGGAGCAGCGCATCGCCATCGAGGACGCCCTCAAGGCCGGGCGGCTGCCCGCCATCGTCGCCACCTCGTCGTTGGAGCTGGGGATCGACATGGGCGCCATCGACCTCGTCGTGCAGATCGAGACGCCGCCCTCGGTGGCGGCGGGGATGCAGCGCATCGGCCGGGCGGGCCACCAGGCCGGCGCGGTGTCGCGCGGCGTGATCTTCCCGAAGTACCGCGGCGACCTCCTGTCCACGGCCGCGATCACGCGCGCGATGCAGGAGGGCGCCGTCGAGGCGACGCGCGTGCCCGCCAATCCCCTCGACGTGCTCGCGCAGCAGCTGGTGGCCGTGTGCGCCGAAGGCCCCCGCAGCGTGGACTCGCTCTTCGCGCTCGTCCGCGGCGCGGCGCCGTACGCGAAGCTGCCCCGCGCCCAGTTCGAGGGCGTGCTCGACATGCTCTCGGGCCGCTATCCGTCGGACGAGTTCGCGGAGCTGCGGCCGCGCCTCGTCTGGGACCGGCTCCGCGGCATGGTGAGGGCGCGGGAGGGCGCGGCCCGGCTCGCCATCGCCAACGCGGGCACGATCCCGGACCGCGGGCTCTACGGCGTCTTCCTGGAGGGCGGCGGCGAAGGCTCGCCGGACGGCCGCGGAGGCGGCCGGCGGGTGGGCGAGCTCGACGAGGAGATGGTCTTCGAGAGCCGGGTGGGCGAGGTCTTCGTGCTCGGCGCCTCGAGCTGGCGGATCGTGGAGATCACCCGCGACCGCGTGCTCGTCGTCCCCGCGCCCGGCGAGCCCGGCAAGATGCCCTTCTGGCACGGCGACCGCGCGCCGCGTCCCGTCGAGCTGGGCCGCGCCGTGGGCGCGCTCACCCGGGAGCTGGCCTCCGGGCCGCGTGAGCGATCGGTCCCGCGGCTGGTCGGAGAACACGCTCTCACTCCGGGGGCGGCGCAGAACCTTCTCGCCTATCTCGAGGAACAGCGTGAGGCCACCGGCGTCCTGCCCGACGATCGCACGCTCGTGCTGGAGCGCACGCGGGACGAGATGGGCGACTGGCGGCTGTGCCTGCTCTCACCGTGGGGCGGGCGCGTGCACGCGCCGTGGTCGCTGGCGCTCCAGGCGCGCATGCGGGCGGCGGGCGAGACCGAGGTCGAGACGCTGTGGAGCGACGACGGGATCGTCGTGCGCATCCCCGACCGCGAGCGTCCGCCCGAGGCCGCCGACCTGATCCCGGACCCCGAGGAGGTCGAGGACCTCGTCGTGGGCGAGCTGGGCCAGAGCGCTCTGTTCGCCGCGCGCTTCCGGGAGGCGGCCGCGCGGGCGCTGCTCCTGCCCCGGCGCCGTCCCGGCCTGCGGTCGCCCCTGTGGATGCAGCGCAAGCGGGCGGCGGATCTGCTCGCGGTCGCGTCGCGCTTCGGCTCCTTTCCGATCATCCTCGAGGCGTACCGCGAGTGCCTGCAGGACGTCTTCGACCTGCCGTCGCTGCTGGAGCTGCTGCGGCGGATCCGCCGCCGCGAGCTGCGCGTCGTCACCGTCGACGCCTCCGCTCCTTCGCCCTTCTCGTCGTCTCTGCTCTTCGGCTACGTCGCCAACTACATCTACGACGGCGACGCGCCGCTGGCCGAGCGGCGGGCCCAGGCCCTGGCCGTCGATCAGGCGCAGCTCCGGGAGCTGCTGGGCGAGGCCGAGCTGCGCGAGCTGCTCGATCCCGCCGTCCTCGCCGAAGTGGAGCAGGAGCGGCAATGCCTGGACGAGCGGCGGCGGGCCCACGGCCCGGATGCCCTCCACGACCTCCTCGTCCGCGTCGGCGACCTCACCCGCGACGAGGCGGCGGCGCGCATCGCGCCTCCCAGGGGGGAAGACGGGAGACCGGCCGCGCTGGCGTCCGTCTGGACGGCGACGCTGCTGCACGAGCGCCGGGCCATCGTCGTGAGCCTGGCCGGCGAGGAGCGGATCGCCGCGGCCGAGGACGCGGGCAAGTTGCGCGACGCCTTCGGCGTCCCGCCTCCGCCCGGCCTGCCCCAGGCCTTCCTCGAGCCGGTGCCCGACGCGCTGGGCGACGTCGTGGCCCGCTACGCCCGCACGCATGGGCCGTTCACCGCCGCCGACGTCGGCCGCCGCTACGGCGTCGTGGGGGAACGGGTCGCGGAAGCCCTGCGCCGGCTCGCGGAGACGGGGCGCGTGCTGGAGGGCGAGTTCCGCCCCGGCGGCATCGGCCGCGAGTGGTGCGACGCCGCGGTGCTCCAGGCGCTGCGGCGGCGATCGCTCGCCCGGCTGCGCAAGCAGGTCGAGCCGGCCGAGCCCGCGGCGCTCGCCCGCCTGCTCCTGGACTGGCAGGACGTGGCGACCGGCTCCCCGCGTCCGCCGCGCGCGGGCCCCGAGGCGGTCCTGCAGGCCGTCGAGCAGCTCCAGGGCGCGGTCGTTCCCGCGTCGGTCCTCGAGCGCGACGTGTTGCCCGCGCGCATCACCGGCTATCGCCCGCAGGACCTCGATGCGCTGTGCGCCGCGGGAGAGGTCGTCTGGGTCGGGATCGCGCCGCTGGGCGAACGAGACGGCAAGGTGGCCCTCTTCCTCGCCGAGGACCTGTGGCTCCTGCATTCACCGCGGGCCGAGAAACCCGAGGGCGAGGTCCACGACCGCTTGCGCGAGCACCTCGCGCGTCACGGAGCGAGCTTCTTCGCCGACCTGCATCTGGCCGCGGGGGGCGGCCTCGTCCAGCCCGTCCTCGACGCGCTGTGGGACCTGGCGTGGGCGGGGGAGGTGAGCAACGACACCCTGGGCGCGTTGCGGGCCTTCGTTCGCGGGCCGGCCGGCCGCCGCCATCCGGGGCGGCGGCTCGCTGCCTTCCGTTCCCGCCGTCACGCCCCGCCGAGCTCGAGCGGGCGCTGGAGCCTGCTCGTGCCGCCCGCGACCTCCCGTGCCCCCACTCCGACCGAGCGCGCGAAGGCACAGGCCGAACAGCTCCTGTCCCGGCACGGCATCCTCACCCGCTCCGCCGTTCTCGCCGAAGGCGTTCCCGGCGGCTTCGCCTCGCTCTATCCGGTGCTGCGCGCCCTGGAGGAGTCGGGGCGCGTGCGCCGCGGGTACTTCGTCTCCGGCCTCGGCGGCTCGCAGTTCGCGCATCCCGGCGCGCTGGAGAGGCTGCGCGCCCTGCGCGACGGCGCCGTGGGCACGGAAGAAGAGCCGCCGGCCGCCGTGCTGGCGGCGACCGACCCGGCCAATCCCTACGGCGCGACGCTGCCGTGGCCGAAGGCGGCTGGCGGCCGCCTCCAGCGCAGCGCGGGCGTCCACGTGGTCCTCGTCGATGGTTCCCTCGCGGCGCACGTGCGGGCGGGCGAGGGGGAGATCGTGACGTTCCTGCCCGGTGAAGAGCCGGCCCGCTCGCGCGCCGCCGCCGCGCTGGCGCGGGCCCTCGCCCGCTGGTCCGCCGCGGGGCGCTCCGCCGTCGTGTGGATGAGCGTCGACGGAGAGCCCGTTGGCCGGAGCGCCCTGGCCGGTGCCTTGAAGGAAGCGGGTCTCGTGCCGTCGGGGCCGGGCATGCGGATTGGCCCCGGATACGGCGAAGAGAGCGCAGAGCGGGAAGAGGAAGAGCAGGACGAAGGCTCCGAGGCGGGCGGCTGATGCCTGAAGGCGACACGATCTGGCGCGCGGCGCGAGCGCTCCAGGCCGCGCTCGGCGGCCGCACCGTCACCGCTTTCCGCTCCTCTGTTCCGGCCGTCGCCGTGGCCGCCCGCCGGTTTGCCCTCGTGGGCCGGCCGGTCGCGCGCGTCGAGGCGAAAGGCAAGCATCTGCTGGTCCGCTTCGGCGGGGGCCCCGTCCTCCACACGCATCAGGGGATGACCGGAAGCTGGCACCTGTATCGGCGCGGCTCGCGCTGGCGCCAGGCGGCGCACCTGGCCCGCGTCGTGCTGGAAACGGGGGAGGTGGTGGCGGTGTGCTTCCGCGCGCCGAGGGTGGAGCTTCTCGCGGCCGGCGAGGCCGCCCGCCACACCGCGCTCGTCCGCCTCGGGCCCGACGTGATGGCCGAGGCTTTCGACGCCGCGGGGGCGCGCGTCCGCCTTCGGGCCGCGGGCGACGTGGAGATCGGGGCCGCCCTGCTCGACCAATCGTGCCTGGCCGGGATCGGCAACGTCTACAAGTCCGAGGCGCTCTTCCTGTGCGGCCTTCGCCCGTTCGCGCGCGTGCCCGGCCTCGCCGACGGCACCCTCGACGGCGTCATCGCGACGGCGCGCCGGCAGATGCGGAGGAACCTCGACGCCGTGTCCCGCCGCACGACTCGCCTGACCGCCGCCCGGCACTGGGTGTACCGCCGCTCGGGCCAACCCTGCCTGCGCTGCGGCACGACGATCGAGCGGCGGATGCAGGGCGACCCGCCCCGCTCGACCTATTTCTGTCCGAAGTGCCAGCGTTAGGCCCGAACGAGCGTGGCGCCCCAGCTCATGCCCGCGCCGAAGGCCACCATCAGGACCAGGTCACCCTTGCGCAGCCGCCCCTCGCGCGCGGCCTCGTCCCACAGCAGCGGGATCGTGGCGGCGGTGGTGTTGCCGTACTTCTGGATGTTGTGGATGACCTTCTCGTCCGGGATCCCCAGGACCTTCTGGCAGTGCTCGTTGATGCGGCGGTTCGCCTGGTGCATGAGCACGAGCGAGACGTCGTCGATGCTCGTGCGGTTGCGCGCCAGGATCTGCTGGGCGACCTCGACGACGCGCGTGGTGGCGAGCTTGAAGACGTAGCGGCCGTCCATCACCGGGATGTGGTCGCCCCGGGCAAACTGCTCCGGATCGGTGTAGGGCCGGTGCTTGAAGCCGGTGCCGGGCACGTAGAGCTTGTCGTAGTCGGCGCCGTCGGTGCCGAGGATCTGGTCGATCACGCCCCGCGAGCCGTCCTCCTCCGCGCGCACCACGACCGCCGCCCCCGCGTCGCCGAAGAGCACGGTCAGGTGCCGGAACCGGGAGTTCCACTCGTGCTCGGCCGGCGTGGGAGGAACCTCCGCGCGCCCGTAGAGGTAATCCCAATTGGCGGCGGAGTACGGCATGAAGCCGCTGTGGACCTCCGCGCCCACGAGCAGGACCGTGCGGGCGAGGCCGGCGCGGACGTGGGCGTCCACCAGCTGGAGGCCGTAGAGGAACCCGACGCACTGCTGGCGGATGTCGAAGCAGGGCACGCTGCGCAGGCCGAGCTTGGCCTGGAGCAGCGGGCCCGCTCCCGGGAAGAAATGGTCGGGGGTCATGGTGGCGAAGACGACCATGTCCACCTCCGCCCGCTCCACGCCCGCCGCATCCAGCGCGCGGCGGGCGGCGGCGACCCCGAGGTCGGAGGTCGCGGTGCCGGGCTCGACGTAGTAGCGCGTCTCCACGCCGCTGCGCTCGCGGATCCACTCGTCGCTGGTGTCCATGATGCGGGCGAGCATCCGGTTCGTCACGGCCGTGGGAGGAATCTCGGAACCGCTGCCGACGATGACCGCCCGCATGGAGGAATTCTATCCGGTTGCGCCCGGACCCGGGACGGGACTATGGTGGAGGCCCATGCTGAAGCGGGGCGAGGTGGCGCCGGACTTCCCGGTGGGCGGCCGCACGCTCTACCAGATCCTCGACGAGCGATCGGCGGTCGTGTTCTTCTACCCGAAGGCCTTCACCCCCGGCTGAACGAAAGAGGCCGGCGGGTTCCGCCGGGAGTACGAGAACCTGCAGGCGTCGGGCTGCGAGGTGATCGGCGTGTCGCGCGACCGGCAGGAGACGAGCGACCGCTTCAAGGCGAGCCTCGGCCTGCCGTTCACGCTGGTGGGCGATCCCGAGGAGAGCATCATCCGCGCGTATGGCGTGCGGTGGCCGGTGGTGGGCCTGACCCAGCGCGTCACCTACGTCATCGGGCGGAACCGGAAGGTGCGCCTCGCCTTCCACAGCGAGCTGGACATGGACGCCCACTCGGCCCAGGCCTGCCTGGCCCTCGCCGAGCAGGCCCCGTCCGCCTGAGCGCGGAGCGTCCCGCCGGCGCGATGCCTCCGTCGCTCTCCGTGGTCATCCCCATGTACAACGAGGAGGCGTACGTGGAGCACTCGGTCCTCGCCGCGCGCGCCGCCCTCGAGGAGATGCGGTGCGACTGGGAGATCGTCATCGTCGACGACGCCTCCACCGACGGCACCGGGGCGCGGGCCGACGGCCTGGCTGCCGCCGAGCCGCGGGTGCGGGTGATCCACAACCCCGTCAACCGGCGCCTCGGGGGCACCCTGCGCGCCGGTTACGCCGCGGCCACGAAGGATCTGGTCTTCTACACCGACGCCGATCTCCCCGTCGACCTCGGCCAGCTGCCCCGGGCGGTGCGGCTCCTCGAGTATCAGCAGGCGGACCTCCTCGCCGGGTATCGCTTCGACCGCACGTCGGAGGGCCTGCACCGCGCCGTGTACACGATCGGCTACCACGTGCTCATCCGCCTGCTCTTCGGCCTGCGCATCCGGGACGTGAACTTCGCCTTCAAGCTCTTCCGCCGGTCGCTCCTCCAGCGCATCGAGCTCAGGAGCGAGGGCAGCTTCATCGATGCCGAGCTGCTGTTGCGCGCGCGCAAGGCGGGGGCGGTGATGATCCAGCTCGGCCTCGACTACTTCCCACGCAGCCGCGGGCCTTCCAAGCTCTCGTCGCTCGGGGTGATCGCGGCCATCCTCCGGGAGATGGCGGGTCAGTGGCGTGAGCTCCACTAGGCGGGCGGCCCTTCTCGGCATCCTCGTCCTCGCCGCCGCCCTGCGCATCGCCGGTCTCGGCTGGGGGCTGCGCCACCCGCCGCATCCCGACGAGAGCGTCTTCCTCGACAACGTGGCGCTCATGGTCCGCAGCGGGGACCTCGACCACCGCTACTACCAGTATCCGGGCCTGTTCTTCTACATGCTGTACCCGCTCGTCTTCTTCCTGCCCCACGACCCGCCCGGCCCATCCGCGTACCTGGCCGCCCGCGCGCTGGTGGCCGCCTTCGGCGTCGCCGCCTGCGCGCTCGTCGACGGGCTGGGGCGCAAGGCCGCGGGATCGCGCGCGGGGCTGCTGGCCGCGCTGCTCCTCGCCGTCTCGCCGGTGGCGGTGGAGACGGCGCACATGGTCCGGCCCGACGTCGTCCTCCAGGCCTTCACGATCGTGGCGCTGCTCGCCCTGCTGCGCGTGGGCCCCCGCCTCCGCGGCGACGCGCTTTCGGGGCTGGCCCTCGGCCTGGCCGGCGCGGTGAAGTTCACGGCGGTGTTCCTCGTTCCCTCCTACCTCGCGCGGCGGCTCGTCGTCCCCGGGCCGCGCCTGCGGGGTGCGCTCCTCGCGGGCGCGGTGGCGCTCGCCGTCTTCGTCCTCACGAGCCCGTACGCGGCCCTGCACGGCGGTGATTTCGTGGCGGGCGTGAGGGCCCAGGTCGGCTACCACTACCAGGAGCGCGGGCTGGCCCCTGTTTCCTACGGACGCATGGTCTTCTTCTACCTGGAGTCGTGGCGCAAGGCCCTCGGCCTGCCCGCGGCGCTCCTCTGCGTCGTGGGCCTCGTCCCCGCGCGGCGGAGCTGGCGGGTGTGGGTGCCGTTCCTGCTTCTTCCCGCCACGGCCATCGCGGTGCTCGCGACCTCGGACGTGAAACACGACCGCTTCCTCTTGCCCGCGCTGAGCGTGGGCTTCGTGCTCGCGGGGATGGGGGCCGAGCAGCTGGCCGGCCCGGGCCGCGGAGGCTTCGTGCTCGTCGCGGGCGTCGCGAGCGCGTTGCCTCTCCTCTCGTCGCTCGCCTATCTGCGCGGCGTCGTCGCGCCGAGCACGCGCGACCGGGCGCTGGACGCCGTGAACGCGAGTGCCCGCCGAGGCAGCCTCGTCGTCCCCAGCGTCGAGCGCCTGGGGCTGGACTCCTCGCGGGTCGAGGTGATGGAGCTGGATGGTCTGGGCCGCGGGCAGCGGGCGCAGCTCCAGGAGGCCGACCTCGTGGTGAGCACCGAGAACGACGACCCCGAGGCCCTCGCCGGCCTCGAGAAGGTGCTGGAGGCCGAGCCGGTGAACCCGTGGAACGGCCCACGACTCGTCGTGTGGCGGGTTCCCGCTTCCCTGCGTCCCGTGCGGCGCCGCCTGCGGCTCGAGCCGGGGTGGCTCTCCGCTTCGGAGAACCTGGCCGACCTGCCGCAGGCCGTCGACGGCCGTGACGACACCTGGTGGCGCACCGAGACGATCCAGCGGCCGGGGGACTGGCTCCAGGTGACGCTACCGGAAGCGGTGCGCCTGGATCGGATCGAGCTGGACGTCGACGGCAACGGGCGCATGGGCGCGCGCGAGCTGAAGCTGCTCGTCTCGGCCGACGGCCGGGAGTTCGTCGAGGCGGCGACGCGCCCGGGGCGCCCCGCGCTCGATGACCAGCGGGTCGAGGGGAAGACCCACAGCCAGGTCCTCCTTCTGGTGTCTCCCGTGGACGCCCGGGCGTTCCGGCTGGTCCTGACCCGCCCCGGGGCCCACCGCTGGGGCGTCGCCGAGCTGCGGGTCGACGCGCGCGAGTGAGCGCGGTCGCTCGGCCGGTTGTGGGCCCTCGCCGGGCGTGGTATCAGGGGGGGCCCAATGCTCACGGACCTCGCCCTCACCCCCATCAGCGAGACCCTGCGCAAGCTCTCCGTCGAGCGGCGCAGCGGGGACCTGCAGGTGCAGTCGGGCCGGGTCGTCAAGACGGTGTTCTTCGACCACGGCCGCGTCGTCTTCGCGGCCAGCAACCTCAAGAAGGACCGTCTGGGCGAGGCGCTGGTGGCGCTGGGCCGGATCACCGACGAGGAGTTCACGCGCGTCTCGGCGCTCGTCAAGGAAGAAGGGCGCAAGCGCCGGTTCGGCGACGCCCTCGTGCAGTCCGGTGTCCTCGACAAGAACGAGGTGGGGCGGTCGGTGGCCCGTCAGGTCGACCGCATCGTGCTTTCTCTCTTCGAGT
>Ga0070699_100001344_pt1 | contig 22649 bp, 24 predicted proteins | sample KBSK1503metaG_FD_65473 | JGI IMG/M metagenome (GOLD analysis project Ga0070699, IMG submission 65473) | Corn, switchgrass and miscanthus rhizosphere microbial communities from Kellogg Biological Station, Michigan, USA - KBS K1-50-3 metaG | ecosystem: Host-associated > Plants > Roots >...
CAATCGGCGCTTTGATAATCGAATGGGGTATAGAGCGCGTCGAACGGCAGGAGGGAGTTGCCGTCGGAAGAAACCCCAAGCCCAAGAATCGCATTGCCGACCCGTCGCCAGACGTGCTGCCCCACCAAACTACCATTCGGGCCGGTTGCACTGTTGCCCGGCTCGCCAATCAATCCGACGAACGTACCGTTGGCGTCCTTCACGACGAGCGCGGGTCCCGTCGGACCTTGCGGTCCGGTGGCACCTGGCAGCCCCGGCGCGCCTTGCGACCCTGCCGGCCCTTGCGCGCCCGGTGGCCCCTGCAAGCCGAGTGCAGCGGGGTCAAGCTGCACCTCCCCGACCTTGCACGCATCGCGCACGGCGACGAGCCCCGAGCGCCGCTTGCAGAGGACAGCGGCGCCGGCAGGAGACGCGACGGCTACTGAGACCGCGACGGCGAGCAGCTCCGTCCACAACGTCCGCATCCTGCCGTCCCTCCTGGGCCGCTCCCCGCCGTGTCTTCTCGCAAGGTTGGGGCGATCCGCAGCAGCGCCGGACCGTCTCCGCGACGACCGCTAACTACCTGGCGAACATGCAGGCGTCAAGAGGCGCGTGTCCCTGACGGGAGGTCCGCCGAGTCGACGCTACGCGGCGAGACCCGCTCGCAGTGCAGCGACCGCGGCCTCAATGGGTGCCAGCGGAACACTGAGCGTGCCTCGATCGCTCGCTGCGCCCGCAACGGTCAGCAGCCGCGCGAGAGCCGCGCGCGCCTTCGCATACCACCAACGGTGCGCCTTCCCGACGCTTCTCGCACCTTGATCGAGCGCATGGTCCGTCGCGCCGTTCAGTCTCAGAAGCGCGCGGGCAGCTCGCTGGCTCTTCTTGGTGCCGGCGGTATCGACACTGGGAAGCGCCCCCGTCAACGCCTCACGGCACGCGGCAAGCGTTGAGCACGACGACCCCGGAGGTAGCGTCGTGCTTGTGGGGCCATGCGGCCCCGACGCCGGGCTCAGCAGAAAGCCGTGCGCGTGCCCATTGGCATCGCGGCCGGTTCCCGTAATCTGTCCGGCGTCGTTGATGCCCATGCCTGTTCCGTTGATCGCGGAGGCGTCAATCATCCAGCCAGCTGGAAGGGACGCAGAGAGCAGAGTAACGGCACCATCGCTGTAGAGAAATGCCCCACTACCACCGCTGCCAATCACCTGACCCAGATTGTTGATCCCGACAGGCGCGCCGAGATTCAAAGGACCGATCAACGATATTCCCGGGGTGTAGATGAAATCGTCACCTACAACACCGCCGTTATTGTTGACGGCGTACGCGCTCTGAGCAATGCCCGCAACGTTCGAGGGAGCGAAAGTATTCACGTCGGTCATCACACCCCCGGTGTAGAGGAAGGCGTGTTTCTCGTGGCTGCTACCATACGGAACACACGATTCGCCAACGATTTCGTCCTGGTCGTTGATGCCGTAGGCATGGCTCCACGGACAGCCGCTCAAAACACCGAGGTCGTGCAGCGAGCCGTCGTAGAGAAACGCATGCGAGTAGGTGCTGCAATTGGGGTCCAGGCAGAACGATCCGACAACGTGACCGGCGGCGTTGATCGCGAGCGGACCGGCCGGCACGATGCCGAGGTCTGTCATGTGGCCGCCTGCATAAGTGAAGGCATGCGGGAGGCTGCCGATCAGCAGGTCCGACTGCCCCACGATGCTGCCGGAGTCATTGACCGCGTAGGCAGCGCTGTTCGGACCGCCGAGCGTGCCTAGATCGTGCATGCCGCCGCCATCGAAGAGGAAGGCGTGGTGAGCGACATCGCCATTGAGTGCAGATGTGCCGACGATTCGCCCGGACGCACTGATCGCGCTGGCGTAGGTCCACGTGCCGCCGAGGCTCCCCACGTCAGTGAAGAGGTAGCTCTGCGCGGCGGTTGCCGAGCAGGCGATGCCGAGCAGCAGGGTGAGCCAAAGAGCGAGTCTCATCGTAACCCCCGGGGAATTGGTGCGCGAAACGTGCTCCTTCCCCGCGATTCGACGTATCGGCCGAAGCAGCGCCCGACTTGAGCGCCGTCGTCGCACGGCGTGACTCCCGCATGTGGAATACTGCGTCGCACGCGAAGAGCGAGAGCCAACTTCCCATCGAGCGCGCCCGCTGGGCTGCCAGCGTCGGCGCCGTATCTCGCGAATAGGCCCCCCCCGCCTCCCCAGAAGAAGGTCAGGGGTCGCTCGCGTTTTTTCGCGTTTGCCCGGCGGTCAGCCGAAGCGCGCCCGTAGCTGGGCCAGCCGCTCGAAGACGGCCTGCGCCGTGTCGCGTAGCTCGTCGGCGGTGTCCCGTTGGCTCATCGGCGGCCGCGGCGGCAGTCGATCGCCGTGGGCGGCTGGTCCGCTCGGCGGCGCGGGCTGCGTCGACTCTGCGGCGTCGCATTCGGCCATGCCGGCGTTGAGCCGCGCGACGATCGCGGGGCTGAGCACGCGAGCCATCTCGTCTGGCGACAGCGGGACGACTGGCGCTGGCGTGGGATCGGCCGCGACCACGACCCGTGGCGCTCGGCGCTGTGCCTGCTCATCGAGGTAGGCGCCCGCCCGCTTCCGGTCTCTCGGCGACGGCGAGTGCGCTAGGATGAAATGCGCGCTCTGCTCCACGGCCGCGTCGAACCGCTCGCGCACATGCGCTTCGGCCTCGACCTCGGCCCGCGTGACCCACCGCGCCTTCTCAGGCCGCCCAGCGATCAGTCGAATCCCGGCGAAACCCTCGTCGAGCTGGACGGGGGCCGTCGCTAGCGGTTGAGGAGGGCGGCCTGGAGGTTTCATCCGCGCAGCCTCCCGTTCGCGTCGGCGCCGGTGGGCCTCGCTACGGCGTTCCTGCCGCTTGGCCGCGCGCAGCAAGCTTACGCGCTCGCGGTACTTCGGCGGCTTCCGTCGGCTCGGATGCCGGAGGCCGTGCCGATGGCTGGCGTAGATCAGCGAGTGACACGTGCGACACTTCCACTCCCGCTCGCCGGCGGGGCGGTAGAGCGCTTCGACGCGCCGACCGCAGGGGCATCGGAAGTGCCAGTACGGGGCAATGGCTCCGCGCCGGCCGCGCACGAGGACGACGCCCCGATGCAGGGGCGGCTGCCACTCCCGCAGCGTTCGTCGCGCATCGTCTCCCAGCTCGAAGAGGACATACACCACGTCGAGCCGCTCGGCGTCCTCTAGCAGGCGGTGCTTCTTCGGACGCTTCCGCGCGAGGAAGCCAGGCGAGTACAACGGCATCGTCTACCTGTATAGCCCGAAAGCTCCCGCAGCGGGAGCCGTGTGGTGGAGAGCGAGGACGCGCGCGCCTCCGAACACGCGAGGGCTCTCTCCCCCGCCCAGACCGGAATGGGATCGCCGCCCGAATCGCACGGCAGTTGCTAGGATCAAGGATCAATGCCCGGGAGGATCAAGATTCTTGATCCCGCGTTGATCCTGATCCTGCCCTCCTTCGAAAGGATCAAAGGATCAGGACAGCCGCCCCCCTATAGAGGGGGCTGGCCTGACTCCTTGATCCGAAGGGTTGATCGCCGATGACCTCTCGCGCGAGACGGTCATCCCGTTGCCTCGCCGAGGGCGTCATCCGCAAGCGGCAGGTCCTCGACGCGGAGCTGGAGGAGGCGGCGCCCGCGGCGTGTAAGGGTCCCGACCCGTCGCTCGGCAATGCACACCCGTAGAGCCTGCTCGATCTCCGCGGGCACAACGTACAGCCCCGTCCCGGGGTCTTTCACCAGCATGCCCCGCTGCGTCGCCGCCTGTGAGGTGCGATTGAAGGAGCCTTCCGGGATCATCCCCGTCGTGGCCTTCTTGAGGTCCGTGTGGGGCGCCGCCCCGCGGCGAAGGGCGGTCAGGACCAACACGGCCAGGTGCTTCTCCCCTTGCTTTCGAGGGAGCAGCTTCTTCGGCAGTGCGCCGTCCTGGGCGGCGGACTCTCCGTTGTCGGCCGCTTTCTCGTCTGCCCGTTCAAACACGAGCGATGACTCCCCGTCGTCCAGCTTCACGCTGCAGGGCCGCAGGACGATGGGGTCGAACTCGGCGGCATCCTTCTGCTTCTTGCAGGTGAGCGTGACGGTCCCATCCTTCCCCGTCGTGGCCAGAATCACGGTATCGGCGGCGGCGCGGACGGCACTGCTTCCGCGCTCTCTCCCGCCATTCTTCTGCCAGCCGGTGTGGTGGACGGTGAGCACAGTGGCACCGGTCTGAACGCGGATGCGCGCCACAGCGTCGACGAACAGGCCCATGTCTTTGGCCTTGTCCTCGTCCGCGCCCACTGTGCAGCGGGCCTGCGTGTCGATGATGATAAGGACCGGAGCCTGGGGCAGCCCGTCCATCGCCCCGAGCAGCTCCGTCGCGTCCTTCCCCTCCCGTCTGGTGAGCTGGACCGCCTGGGGAAGGAACAGGACGCCAGCCCGGCCGTTGACGCCCTGCCAGAGCTTCCACGCCTGGATGCGCTTTGGAAACCCGCCGGCCCCCTCGGCCAGGATGTAGACGGCGGCGCCTTGCTTCACCGGATTTGTACCAAGCCACGACCTCCCGGTTGTGACGCACAACGCCATGTCGAGCGCGACGAACGACTTGAAGGCCCCGCTCTCTCCCACGAGCGTCGCTGCCGCGCCCAGAGGCAGGATGCCCTCCACAAGCCAGGACGGTGGCTGCCGCGTCTCGAACTCGTCGTCAGGTATGAGCTGAAACTTGCCGCTACCTCGCCGCTCCCCGTCGCCGGGGGCACCTCCAGTGGCGGCCCGATCCGCTTCTGGGCCGCCGTTGCCATCGTTCGCTTCGGCTTCGTCCACGAACTCATCTGGTTCGGCGTCGCCGTCAAAGTCGTCCGTTTCGTCGACACGAGAAGATGGCAGCTTCATCGCACGGCCTCCGCAGGGCCGCCCGCGCTCGCGGCCGCGGACTCGGGAAAGGCGTCCTCCACATGAACGCCGGAGCGGCCGCTGGCGAACGCCGGTGCTGCGCCTTGCGTTCGGTGAAACTCAAAGTAAGATGAATGCATTCACGGCTCCTTTGGGACGCCCGCCCAGCCTGGCAGTTGCGGCGGGCGTCTCCATTTCAAGCATGCGGGCGCGAGTCGGCCCGGTCAAGCCTCAGAGAGTCTCGTGACGCCTGCGCTCGAGCCCCAGAGTTGCACGCAGCTTCGGTGCGTTTCATCGCGCGAGTGGGCGGTCCACGCGCTGAGCGATACCCACATGTCGCACGGCCGACAGAGCAGCGACGTTCGGCCTGTCGCCAAGCTCGCGCAGTGAGGGCAACCCGGCGGTCCTGCCGGGGTCCAAACGCGCCGGCACTTGAAGCAGACCCCTACATCGCTGGGGCCGTCGTCGAGGACAAGCGGCGCGTGCGCCTGATCGAATAGGCAGAACGGGACGGCCGCGGTCGGTACATCGCCGGCGGCCGTGCGGCCTGTGGGATTGCACCCGCTCTCGGCGTTCGGCAGACTCGGCGGTGCGTTAGACTCGCTGAGCGCCGGGTTGAGACCTGCCGGGTCTCCCCGGCGTTCGTCGTTTACGTCATCGTCAAACATTCTCCCGTACCTGCTGCTTTCTGGACATCCTCCTCGATCACCCGCTCGGCGAGCCAGAGTCGTGCGACTCCGCTGCGGCTAGCACCGGCCACGCGCGCAACAGCGTCAAGTCGCTCGACGAGTTCTGCGGTGGCCCGAACGTGAATCACGAGAGGCTGTCTCCGAATTCGCGGTTTCACCATACACCTCCGGTGTAGCAGATGGGCAAGGAGTGTGGAAGGGCTTCCGTATCATGTTCCCTATCAAGCGTCACTTTTTTAACGGTGCGCTGAATACGAACGAGACGTGTTTTATTCAATCGGCCGCGCGCGTCCCACGCCGGAGGGACACCGTCGCACTCCAGGTCACACGATGCCCCTCGACAATGCCAAAGAAGCCGAAGCGGACACCGACCCGACTCTCCGCCAACGCACTCGTCGTCAGCGAACGTCGGGACGACCAGAAGTCAGGACGTCGCTTGACGCTGCCGTGCAGCCCTGTGGTATCACTCGCCAGTCGCCATGAGCCGAGACGGCTCCGCTAGCTCCCGAGGCTTCTCCATCCGCATCTTCCTCGCGGACGGGTCGCCCACGGGGCTGCGACTGGTCGAGAAGTCGAACTGGGTCGGACGCGGGCTCGTTGTGCCCCGGTCGCGGTTCTCGGAGGCCAGGGCCCGTCAAGAGTTCGGCAAGGCCGGCGTGTACGTGCTCGCCGGGCCGTCCGCCGAGACCGGTCGCGAAAGGGTCTACATCGGGGAAGGCGATCCGGTTCGTCCCCGGCTGGAACAGCACGCGGCGAAGAAGGACTTTTGGACGCAGGCGTTCGTCTTCACGAGCGAAGGCCAGAACCTGAACAAGGCGCACGTCCAGTACCTGGAAGCGCGGCTTGTGGAGCTGGCACGGGAGGCGAAGCGCTGCGAGCTGGACAACGGGAATCAGCCGCAGCGGCCATCGTTGTCGGAGGCCGATCGAGCCGAACTCGAGACGTTCCTCGCCGAGATGCTGCTCTGCCTTCCCGTGCTCGGCCTGTCGGCGTTCGAGCGGCCGGCAGCGCCCGTCGCGCGCGCTGAGCCTCTCCACATCCGCGCCAAGGGCATCGAGGCGCGAGGCTATGAGGCCGACGATGGCTTCGTCGTTCTGGCGAAGTCCCAGGCGTCGAAGATCGAGGTGCCGTCAATCCTCGACTATCTTCGCGCCCTTCGTCGCGACCTGCTCACCCGTGAGTTGCTCAATGCGGACGGCGACCACTACGTCTTCGTGCAGGACTACACCTTCACGTCGCCCTCGACTGCCGCAGGCGTCGTGCTCGGCCGCAGCGCGAACGGCCGAACCGAGTGGAAGGATGCACGCGGGCATACGCTAAAAGAGCTACAAGCGAACACGACCGACACCGCGAGCGGCGAGAACGACTGACCCAGGGCTGCGGCCGCTCTAACGGCCGCTCCGACTCGCCTCCCGACCCGAGTCCCCCAAACCTGGGCCGCGATTTTGCGAGGCCCATCACTGACAGCAGCCGGGGAGGGTCAGGGTGTCTAGGGGAGGGTCTCCGCGCCGGCAGTGCCTGCCGCCGTCGAGCACAGAACCTCGTGGTGAGTCGCTAGCTAGACTGCACACCTGACAGCTTTGCGTCGCAGTGGCGCACGTTGTGGCGCTGGCGCCCGGCACGGGCCGCGGATTCATGCGGTGTCTTCGTTGGCGCCGATTTTGGATCCCCTGGGAATCGCGCGGGCAATGGCGCCCGGCAAGCACGGCGCGGCGGACCTATCGCCGCAGCGAAAGGAAAACACCCAATGGCACACATGGTCGATTCGCTCTCGTACAGCGGTCAGGTCCCGTGGCATGGGCTCGGCCGCCGGCTTCCCGCCAACGTCACCGGCGACGAGATGATCCGGTTCGCGGACCTGGGCTGGAATGTGATCGAGCGCCCGGTCTACGCGGAAGGCGTCGCCGCGCCGATCCCAGGGTTCAAGGCGCTGGTGCGCGACGACCGGGAGACCGTTCTCTCCGTCGTCACGAAAACCTACGGCGTCGTCCAGAACCGCGAGGCACTGACGCTGCTCGACGCGGCTGTCGGCGAGGGCAGTGCCGTCTACCATGTGGCCGGGGCGCTCGACAGCGGGCGCACCGTGTTCTTGCTCGCCGAAGTGGCGACACCCGGCCATGTCTGGACGCTCGCTGGCGAGGAGCACAAGCCGTACTTGCTCCTGTTCACCAGCCACGATGGCAGCAAGGCCGTGACGCTCAAATTCTGCGTCACGCGCGTGGTCTGCATGAACACGTTATCGGTGGCGCTCGGCGAGCAGGGCGCGAAGCTGTCCATTCGGCACACCCGGACCGCCAGCGAACGCGTGCAGCAGGCGGCGGCCGTGATCGCCACGGCTCGGGCCTACTTCCGCGGGTTCTCGGAGCGCGTGCTTGCCCTCTCGGCGCAGCAGTTCACCTTGCAGCAGGCGACCGCGATCACGGAGACCGTCATCCCGGCCGTCAAGATCGACGGCAAGCCGACCGTGACCGACGCCGTGGAAGCGGCGCGGAGCAAGATCGTCGCCCTGTTCGCCGGCCAGCGAGACAGCGCCGTTGACGGGCGCATCGCCGGGACGAAGTGGGGCTATCTGAACGCGGTTACGGCCTTCACCGACCACAATCAGCGTCGGCGCGGCGGTGCCGAGGGCCGCATGTCGGCCATCGCCATCGAGGGCAGCGCCGACGCGATCAAGCAGCGGGCACTCGAACTGCTCGCGGCGTAGCGCATGCTCCGCGGGTAGGCCCTGGCCACGGACGGCCGGGGCACTCCCGGGCGGCATGTCGAGACGACAGCGCACAATCCGATAGCCGGGAGACGCTCATGGCCGTCCTCGCACTTCTGCTCCGCTTCCTGTCAATCGCGCCCGACGTCGACGAGTTGGACTGCAAGCCCCTCGCCGTCATCGTGGTTCAGGACGACGACGACGGCGTGACCGACTACACGCTCACCGAGTGTGTCCAGTGGTGAACCCGTGAACGGCCTTCAGGCACTTGCCCGCCACGTCGCCGGTTGCGCCGTCTGTACGGCTCTTCAGCGACTCGCGATCCGACGGCGCGACCCGGCCTTGCTCGACGCCGCGATCCGATTGCGCGAAGCGCACGCCGCCAACGACGCCGAGCGCGAGGCGTTTGCGCGGTCACGCACGAGGGCGTCCGCTACCCAGCAGGTGCGCAAATCGTCACCGAGAATGGTCATTCCCGGAGGGGACCGCGAGTGAACGGGCAACCCCTTGCAGTCGCCGAGGCGCCCGCCCTGATCGCGCCTCAACCGCTCTCGCCACACCGTCACCCGGCGGCCGTCTACCTCGCCAGCCTCGCCCCCGGCTCGCGGAGGACGATGCGGCAGGCCCTGGACGCGGTGGCAGCGATCGTCACGGGCAGCCGGGCGAGCGCGGAGACGCTCGAATGGCCGGCCTTACGTTATCCGCACACCCAAACCGTCCGCGCCGCTCTGGCGCAGCGCTACGCGCCCGCGACGGCCAACAAGATGCTGGCCGCCCTCCGTGGCGTCCTGCGCGAGGCATGGCGGCTCGGCTACGTCTCGGCCGAGGATTACCACCGGGCGGCCGACCTGGCACCCGTACGCGGCACGACGCTGCCGCGCGGACGCGCTCTCTCGGCGGGGGAGCTGCGTGCGCTGTTCCACGCCGTGGCCGAGGACGCGAGGCCGGCGACCCGTGCTCGGGACGCGGCGCTTCTCGCCGTGCTCTACGGGGGCGGGTTGCGCCGGGCCGAAGTCGTCGCCCTTGACGTGGCCGACTACGACCCTGAGGCGGGAGCCCTCGCGATTCGGCACGGCAAGGGCCGGCGCGAGCGGATCATGCACGCCACCAACGGGGGCCGCGAGGCGCTCGCCGCCTGGCTCGCGATACGCGGTACGGCAGCGGGGCCGCTGTTCGTCCCGGTGGATAAGGCCGGCCGGATCGCCCTGCGCCGGCTCACGCCCGAGTCCGTCTTCGACCGTCTACAGGCGCTCGCCAAGCGGGCTGGCATCTCGCGGTTCTCGCCCCACGACTGCCGGCGCACGTTCATCTCGGACCTTCTCGACAACGGCGCGGACCTGGCCGTGGTGCAGGCGATGGCCGGGCATGCGAACCCCGCGACGACGGCGCGCTATGACCGGCGGGGGGAGCGCGCGAAGCAGCGGGCGGCGGGGTTGCTGGTGGTGCCCTACGTCCCGCACGGCTAGTTCCCGCCCCGGCCTGCTAGGGGCCTGGCGACTCCAACTGGGGTTCACGGTCGTCGCCGAACGAGCCGAACGCGATGACGATATTCGCCAGTCCGCGCTGACTCCAACACTCGCAGCTGCCCCCATTCCTGGTCCTCAAATGCTGGCTCCTCGTCTCTGTATGGCGCCGAAAACAGCGCCAGTCGCTTCAGTGTGGTCTCCATCGGCAACCGCGCCAGCTCCTCTCCTTCGTATACCTCGATCAAGAGTTCGTCGGGGGAAAAGTCCAGGATTCGTGCTCTGAGACGCCGATGTGTCTGGTCATGTCTCTCATAAAAGATCATACCCATCTTGTCACGCTGCAAGGAGAAAGACTCGGGATGCGCCGAGTCGGGGAAGCCCTCCCCCGTCTCGCGCTGCTCGACGGTAACGTCTCGTCTCGGTTCCCTGCACTCCACGGACGCTATCAGCGAGCCGTTTTCATCATAGATGTGCGCCACCTGGGGGCGCGAGCGTCGAGCCTGCCAACCTTGCACGATGCGCTTCAGGCGCTCGACAGCTTGAATCGCACCCTCAATGCCACCGATGGTCACGACGATATCCAAAACCTGCGTCCAGGTAACACCAACCCCTGGTCGTCCTCGTGCTTTACCAACACCAAGGCCCACATCCACATCGAAGCCGTCCGCGCGAAGATCGGCAGCCAGCCCGTCGAGCTTATCCGGGGACAGTTGCAAGCGATCGGCAGCTTCGATCAGCACGCGGATGCTGGACGGTGGCATCACTGCTTCCGTGTCGCGCACGACAGAAGGGCGTTCAGTCCGGCCTTCAGATTCGTGCGCGCTAGGTTCTCTACGTCAGCGGGCCAGCCACACACAACCGCTCATTTCGGCGTCGGCAGCGCGTCCAGCCCCTCCACCAGCAGTGCGATCGACCCGAGCCGCTCGCGCAGATCGTGCAGGCGGGCGAACTCCGCTCGCAGCCACGGCTCATTGTGCTCGGTGGCTGGTTGCTAATGGTTCCGCAAGGCGACCTGACGGCCCCAGTGCGAACCTGGAAGCAGGAAGACGCGTTCGACAGCACTCGTGCATGCGAAGACGCAAAATGCGAGGGACTCGACAACATGGCGCGGTGGGACATCGCGAAGGCGGAAGCCGCCGCCAAGGCGGGGCGTGACGTCAAGGACGATAAGGAGTGGGAGAAGAACGTGAACGAGTACAGGGCCGCTCGCTGCATTCCTGCTGACTTCATCTATCCGCCGAAAAAGCCTGCGCAGCAGTAGGCTGAAGAGAACACGCGAGGCGCCAGGGCCGGCGGGCGAATGGACCGCACGCCGGGTAGAGTCGGTGCCGATCTTGGGTCACCTACAGGGTCACCTGAGCAACGGAACTGACCGAAACTGCCAGAAGCGTGCCGAAGTGACGGCCGGCGCCGAAGTCCGCGACAAGCCAAGATTCTAGCGAATCGGCGCGTCACTCCTGAGGTTCGTCGTCAGGGTCCCCTTGCTCTTTCACGCCGGTAACGTGGGTTCGAATCCCGCCGGGGACGCTTCGTCCTCCTCCCCTGGCGCCGGCGCAGAGCGAGGGTTCTACGGGCCGCACCCGGCGCACGCGAACGGCGGCGCCGTGAGCCCGAAGAACCGTCGCGCGATCGTGCAGAGCCGACGTTTGCGACAACCATGCGTGTCGTCGGTCCCGCCAACGCCGAGCACCGGCGTCACGAAGCGCACCGAGGTGAATCGGGCGCCGACCTCGGCCTCGACCATGCGCGCCGGCAGCGTGAGTGGCCGGTCGATGATGGCCTGCGGATAATCGTCGCGCGTGAACGGTCCGACGAGCTGAGCTCCCTCGGGCTTTGCGCCGCATGTGCCGGGTTGGCACATGGGCCTTGCGGTCCTCCGGCGATGGCACAGGGCCACGAGGCAGAACGCCACTCTCAGGCGGTATGGACCGTGGCACTTCGGTTGCTCAGGGGCGCATGACTTCACACCCCGCAGCCAGGCACACGCCAGCTGCTCACACGGGCCGACGCCGCCACCAGCGCGGCATGGCGCTCGTCATGGCGCTTTTCACCATGACGACTCTCATGCTCGTGACCACTGCGAGTCTGCTGATCGGCGCCTCCGACCTCCGCGCCACGCGCAACTACCGCGGCGCGATGCAGGTGCACTTCGCCGCCGAGTCCGGCATCTCGGAAGCTCTGCAGCTCGTCAACGGCGTCGGCGTCGTGAACCTCCAGAACGACGTCGTGAACCAGTGGACGAGCCTGTGGGGTCCCGTCCCGCATTCCTTCATTGCGCTCAGCGGCTACCGGCTGTCGGTGTCGACGGTGGCGTTCGATGCCAACAGCGGGCGACTGATCGCGACGGCGACCGGTCCCGAAGGTGTCCGCAACGTCGTGGTGGCGAACGTCGTCCGGTCGAACGCGCCCTCCGGCTCGCCCGGGGCCATCTACCTCGCCACCGACAACCCGACCAATGCCACCTTCGACGGCAACGCCTTCGCCGTCGACGGCAACGACCACAACTACTCCGGCGGCGCCGGGCCCGCCGCGCCGGTGCCGGGCATCGCCACGCGGAACGCGACCAACACCCAGCGGACGATCAGCAGTCTCAGCGCCGGGCAGCTGGATAACGTGACCGGGCTCGGCTACTCGAACGGACCGCCGATCACGCCGAGCGTCATGACCTCGCCTGCCGCGCCGAGCGTGTCGCAGCTCGACCAGATCGTCACCGACATCCTCAATCGGCCCGGCGTCGTGCGAGTGGACGACAAGAGCTTCACCGGCAGCAAGACCTTCGGGACCGAGGCCGCCCCCCAGATCACGTACTTCACCGAGACGGGCGACGTCACGATCAAGGGCAATGGCAACGTCAGCGGCGCGGGCATCCTGATCGTCGACGGCCACCTCACCATCCAGGGCAACATCGAGTTCAAGGGCCTCATCATCGTCCGCGGGGGCACGAGCGTGAAAAAGGACGAGCAGACCAAGGCGTCCGGCAGCGCCACCCTGTATGGATCGCTCTGGACCACCGACATCAACCTCGACATCGGGGGGAGCGCGGTCGTCTATTACAGCTCGCAGGCCCTCCAGCTGGCCAACAACGCCGGCGGCGGGGGCGCTCTCCCGGCCCCGCTCATGGTGACCGCGCTCGCCGATTGCGCGCAGCTCGCTCCCGGGGTCGGAGGCTGCCCGTAGACGCCGGCCGCGCAGAGCGGCGCCCCAACCACGGACCCGCTCCGCGCTGGTCTCAGTCGCGGGGCGGCGACTGCTTTCTCAACACCACCGTCAACCACGCCGTGCCGTCGTACTGCGCGGCCGCGTGCTCCTCGACGACGGGCTCGTGCATGATGAAGCGACGCTCGTAGACGCGATTGCCGCCGGCGGCATCACGCGCACGGATCGTCACCGCGCGGCCCGCGATCTCGACTTCCACCGACCCCGGGTCGATCCGTTCGCCGAGCCGGATGCGGAGCTCGACGGTCGCCGCCGTCTCGATCACGACGACGGGCATCGCCGTCGGCTCCGCGCGGGCTAGCGCCGTGGCGAGCACAGCGATGAGAAGGACGATGCCTCGCGTCATCTCGTCGCAGGGAGTCGAGAGAGACCTTACTCCTTCGCCCCGCCTTGACAACGGCGCGGGACGGGACGAAGGTGCAGTGTCCCGACAATCGGAGTCCGTATCACACCGCTCCGGGCCGATCTGCGTACCGTCGGCCTCGGGAAAGGAGTGGAGGATGACGGCGCAGCGAGAGGACGCATGGGCGGATCAGGACCTCGCGCAGTTCGAGCCCGATCCGGAGGGGTTCGACGCCACCGTCACGCAGGCCGCGCCGGCGTCTTCGGCCTCCCCGGCTGACGCGGACGCGCCGTGGATCGTCTGGCCCACGCCCGCCGAGGAGTCGGCATGGGCCGCGAACGAGCTCGAGATGGAGTGGCAGGCGGCCGCCGGGCTGGCGGGCAAGGGACCTAAAGCGTCGGTAACGCCCCGCTGAGCAGCGCACGCGCGATAACCCGCCGCTGCATCTCGCTCGTGCCCTCGCCGATCTCGCCGAGCTTCGCGTCGCGCAGGTAGCGCTCGGCCGGCTGGTCGCGCCGGTCGTCGGCGCCCCCCTGGAACTGCACCGCCCGCGTCGCCACCCACATCGCGGCTTCCGAGCATACGAGCTTGGCCATGGAGGCCACGGCGCGGAAGGGACGCCCCGTGTCCTTGAGATGGGCCGCCCGGCAGAGAAGCACCCGGCCAGCCTCGAGCCGCGTCGCCATCTCGGCGAGCGTGCTCTCCATCCCGCGAAGCCCCGGGCTCGGACATCGGCGCCGCTCCCGGACGTAGGCGATCGACTCCTCGAGGGCCCCGCGCCCGATGCCGTGGCACCAGGCGGCGATGCTGATGCGACCGCCGTCGAGGATACGCAACGCCTGCTTGTACCCCCGGTTCTCCTCTCCGATGAGCTGGCCGGGAGGCACGCGCACGTTGTCGAGGATCACCTCGGCCGTGTCGCTCGCCCGCAGCCCGAGCTTCTCGATCTTGCGTCCGCTGCCGAGGCCCGGCGTGCCGCGCTCGATGACGAAGGCCGAGATGCCGCGCTGCCCGAGCTCCGGAGCGGTCGAGGCGAGCACGACGTAGACGTGGCCGACCGTCCCCTGCGTGATGAACATCTTCGTCCCGCTGAGCAGCCAGCCGTCGGCATCGCGGACGGCGCGCGTGCGCAGGCCCGCGGCGTCGCTCCCCGAGCCCGGCTCGGTGAGGCACCAGGCGCCCAGCCACTCGCCGCGCGCGAGGCGCGGCAGGTAGCGACGGCGCATCACGTCGCTCGCGAACTGGTTGATGTGTCCCGAGGCGAGCCCGGCGTGGCTGGCGACCGTGAGACCGAGCGAGGCGTCGTAGCGCGCCACGCCCTCCACCACGAGCGCGCAGGCCAGCGCGTCCGCTCCCGCGCCTCCGACGTCCGCCGGGAGGCCGAGCCCGAGGAAGCCGAGGGCGCCCAGTCGCGCGACCGTGTCGCGCGGGAACGCCTCGTCTCGATCCCACGCCGCGGCGTAGGGCTTCACCTCGCGCTCTCCGAAGTCGCGGATCGCTTCCTGGATGCGGCGGTGCTCGTCGGTGAGCGCGAAGTCCACGGGTCAGGCCGTCCGTGGGTGCACGTGCGTGCGCACCCAGGCGATGATCTCCTGCGTCGTCGCGCCCGGCGTGAAGACCCTGGCGACGCCGACGGCCGCGAGCGCTGCCACGTCCTCGTCGGGCACGATGCCGCCGCCGAAGACGAGCACGTCGCCCCCGCCCCGGCGCCGCAGCTCCTCGACCACGGCCGGAAAGAGCGTCAGGTGGGCGCCCGAGAGGATCGACAGGCCGACCGCGTCGACGTCCTCCTGCACCGCCGCTTCGGCGATCATCTCGGGCGTCTGGTGGAGGCCCGTGTAGATGACCTCGAAGCCCCCGTCGCGCAGCGCCCGCGCGATGATCTTCGCACCGCGGTCGTGCCCGTCGAGACCCGCCTTCGCGATCAGGATGCGCAGCGGCCGGCCGCTCAGAGCCATGCCGGATCCCGGTACACGCCGAAGACCTCGCGGTAGACGTCGGCGATCTCGCCGACCGTGCAAAGTGCCTTCACGGCCGCGACCACGGGCGGCATCAGGTTCTCGCCGCTCTCGGCGGCGGTGCGCACGCGGGCGAGGGCCTCCCGCGCCTGCGTCCCGTTGCGCTCGCGCTTGACGCGTCGTACCCGCTCCGTCTGCCGCTCCTCGACCTCGAGCGGCACCCGCAGCAGCTCGACGGGCCGCTCCTCGGGCACCTGGTAGCGGTTCACCCCGACCACCACCTTCTCGCCGCGGTCGACCTGCTGCTGGTAGACGTACGCCGCCTCGGCGATCTCCTTCTGCGGGTACCCGAGCTCGATGGCGCGCACCATGCCGCCGAGGCCGTCGATGTGCTCGATGTAGGCGCGCGCCTCGCGCTCGATCCGATCGGTCAGGGCCTCGATGGCCCAGCTGCCGCCGAGCGGGTCGACGGTATTCGTCACCCCGCTCTCCTCGGCCAGGATCTGCTGGGTGCGGAGCGCCACCATGGCCGCCTGCTCCGAGGGCAGCGCGAGCGTCTCGTCGAGCGAGTTGGTGTGCAGCGACTGGACGCCGCCGAGCACGCCGGCGAGTGCCTGCACCGCGACCCGCACGACGTTGTTGACGGGCTGCTGCGCGGTCAGCGAGCAGCCGGCGGTCTGCGCGTGGGTCCGGAGCCGCAGCGAGCGCGGGTCGCGCGCGCCGAAGCGGTCGCGCATGAGGGTGGCCCACAGCCGACGCGCCGCCCGCAGCTTCGCAACCTCCTCGAGGAAGTCGTTGTGCAGGTTGAAGAAGAAGGACAGGCGTGGCGCGAAGTCGTCCACCGCCATGCCGCGCTTGCGAGCGGCCTCGACGTAGGTGAGCCCGTCGGCGAGCGTGAACGCCAGCTCCTGCACCGCCGTCGAGCCGGCCTCGCGGATGTGGTAGCCGCTGATCGAGACCGCGTGCCAGCGCGGCACCTCGCGGGCACAGAACTCGATCATGTCGACGACGACGCGCAGCGACGGCTCGGGCGGGCAGATCCATTCCTTCTGTGCGATGAACTCCTTCAGCATGTCGTTCTGGACGGTGCCGCCGAGCGCCGTCCACGGCGTGCCGTGCTCCTCGGCCACGGCGAGGTACATCGCGAGCACGGCGCTCGCCGTGCAGTTGACGGTCATCGAGGTCGTCACCTGATCGAGGCGAATCCCCTCGAAGAGGGCCCGCATGTCGACCAGGCTCGAGACCGCCACCCCCTCGCGCCCGACCTCACCGCGCGCGCGCGGATGGTCGGCGTCGTAGCCCATGAGCGTCGGCATGTCGAAGGCGGTCGAGAGCCCGGTCTGCCCCTGGGCGAGCAGGAAGCGGAAGCGCTCGTTCGTGTCCTCCGCCGTCCCGAAGCCCGCGAACTGCCGCATCGTCCAGAGCCGGCCGCGGTACATGCTCGGGTAGACGCCGCGGGTGTACGGGAACTCGCCCGGGACCCCGATCCGCTCGGCGTCGAGCGACGTGTCCTCGGCCGTGTAGAGCGGCTCGATCTCCATGTCGGAGACGGTCGAGAAGCGGACGGGCCGCTTCTGGTCGTTGCGATAGCGAGTGAGCCACTCCGACTTGGTCATGTACGTGGTCTCCGGCGTGCGAGCGGCAGCACGCGGGCGGCGCGGTGGCGCCGGCCCTCGAGGAACTTGCGGGCGATCGGGAACCAGTCGTCGGGCACGAGGACGCGGAGCCCGAACGCGGGCACGGGGTAGACGGACGGGCCGTCGTTGCGCAGCAGGCACGGCACGCCCCGCTGCTCGAGGAAGCCTTTCACGAGATGCGCCTCGGGCGTCGGGCCCGACCAGCAGGCGGCCCAGCTCATGACGCTCCTCGCAGCAGCCGCTCCGCGATCTCCAGCCGTTCGCGCTCCGCGACCTCCGCCGGCACGCCGAGCGCCGCCGCATCCCGGAAGTACCGCTCGACGGCGAACTCCCGCGTGTAGCCATAGCCGCCGTGGACCTGCACGGCTTGGGTGGCGAGCGTCATCGCGGTCTCCGCGGCGAAGAGGCGCGCCATCGCCACCTGGTTGGCATGGGGCAACCGCAGGTCCTGCAGGAAAGCGGCCTCCAGCGTCAACAGACGCGCCGCTTCGAGCGCGGTCGCCATGTCGCCGAGCCGCCACTGCATCGCCTGGAACTCGACCAGCGCGTGGCCGAAGGCACGACGCTCGCGGGCGTAGGCGAGCGCATCCTCGAGCGCGGCGGCCGCGATCCCCACGCTCTGGGCGGCGGCTCCCACGCCGGCCGCCTCGAGCGTCCGACGCGCGATGGCGCGCCCGGCGGTGTCGACGCCGAGCCGATGCTCGCGCGGCACGCGAACGTGCCGGAGCACGACCTCGGCGCCCGGGGCGCCATGAAGCCCGACCCGTTTCTCGAGACGTGTGGCCCGCCAGCCCGCCTGGTCCGTCTCGACGAGGAAGGCGGCGACGAAGTCGGTGTCGGGCTTCGCCTCGAGGGCGGCGAAGACGATCGCCAGCCGCGCCGCGGGCGCGTTCAGGACCGCCGCGCAGCGACCGTTGAGGATGTACTGCTCCGCGTCCCACGTCGCGACGACGGGCGGGATCTCCTCTGGACGGGCGGGCTCGGCGAATCCCCAGCCGCCCAACCACTCCCCGCGCGCGAGCGCCGGCAGGAAGCGCGCGCGCTGCGCGTCGTTCCCGAAGGTGAGCAGGGGCCAGGCGGCGAACGACGCGTGGGCCGCCACGATGCCGGCCGTGGCCGCCGAGACGCGCGCGAGCTCCTCGAGCGCGAGCGCCTGGGCAACGGCGTCGAGCCCCGCTCCCCCGAAGACCTCCGGAATGCAGCAGCCGAGCACCCCGAGCCGCCCGAGCTCGACGACGAGGTCGCTCGGGAAACGCCCCGTCCGGTCGATCTCGGCCGCGACCGGGCGGATGCGCCGTTCAGCGAAGTCGCGCACCGCGTCGCGCAGCTGGCGCTGGGTGTCGGTCAGGTCGACGTGCACGGCTAGCGCCCCTTCCAGACGGGCGGCCGCTTCTCGCGAAAGGCGCGCAGACCTTCGGCGCGGTCCTCGCTGGCGAAGGTCACACCGAACGCCTCGATCTCGTAGCGACACCCCGTCTCGACCGCCGCGGCCGCGGCGAACGCCGTCGCCCGCTTTGCCTGGCGCAGTGCGACGGGGGCCTTGGACGCGAGCGCGGCCGCGAGCTCGGCCGCCTCCGCGCGCAGGCGGTCCGCCGGCACGACGCGGTTCACGAGCCCGATCCGATGTGCCTCCTCGGCGGAGATCATGTGCCCGAGGTACACGAGCTCACGGGCGCGCGCGAGTCCGGTGCGCACCGCGAGCCGTTGCGTGCCGCCGAACCCCGGGATCAGACCGAGGTTGATCTCGGGCTGCCCGAGCCGCGCCCGCTCGGAAGCGACGATCAGATCGCAGGCGAGCGCCAGCTCGAGCCCACCGCCGAGGGCGACGCCGTTGAGCGCCGCGACGACCGGCACGTCGAGCGCTTCGAGACGCAGGAGCACGTCGTGCCCGAGGCGCGAGTACGCATGCCCCTCGGCGGCGCTCATGGCCTCCATGGCCGCGATGTCGGCGCCCGCCGAGAAGGCCTTCTCGCCCGCGCCCGTCAGCACGACGGCGCGCACGTCGCCCGAGCGGCGGATGGCGCGCACCGCGCGCGCCAGCTCGCGCAGCGTCGCCGCGTCGAGCGCGTTCAGCGCGGCGGGGCGGTTGAGCGTGACGGTGACGACCGCGTCCGTCCGCTCGACGACCAGGTTGGCGAAATCCTCGCCCGCCACCTCAGTACTCCGGCCTGCGATCGAAGCGGTGGTGCGCCTCGATCATTCGCACCGTGCGGGTCGACGAGCGCATGACAACCGAGTTCGTGATCGCCCCGCCCTTCACGTAGCGCACGCCGGCCAGGTAATCGCCCGGCGTGATCCCGGTGGCGGCGAACATCACGGAGCCGGAGGCCAGCTGGTCGAGCCCGTACTTCCGGCCGAGGTCGAAGATGCCGAGCGCGCGGGCCTGCGCCGCCTCCTCCTCGTTGCGCGGCTTGAGGCGCGCCTGCATCTCGCCGCCGAGACAGACGAGCGCGGCGGCGGCGAGGATGCCCTGCGACGCCCCGCCGATGCCCATCAGGATGTCGATGCCGGTCTCCCCCTTGGTCGTCGCCAGCGCCGCCGAGACGTCGCCGCTGCTGATCAGCTTGATGCGGGCGCCGGCCCGCCGGACCTCCTCGATCATCCGCGTGTGGCGCGGGCGGTCGAGGATCACCACCGTCAGGTCCTCGACGTAGACGCCCTTCGCGTCGGCGAGCGCCCGAAGGTTCTCGGTGGGGCTCCGGTCGAGGTCGACGACGCCGCGGCCCTCGGGACCGCAGGCGATCTTGTCCATGTAGCTGTCGGGGACGCGAAGCAGGCTCCCGCGGTCGGCGATGGCGATCACCGAGAGCGCGTTGTACCCGCCGGTCGCGCAGATCGCCGCCCCTTCGAGCGCGTCGCAGGCGACGTCGAGCTCCGGTCCCTGTCCGGTCCCGACGCCTTCGCCCACGTAGAGCATGGGCATGGCGTCGTGGTCGCCCTCGCCGATCACGACCGTACCGCCGATCGGCAGGACGTCGATCGCGTTGCGCATCGCCTCGACCGCCGCCATGTCCGCGGCCGTCTCGTCGCCGCGTCCCATGAGTCGGGCCGAGCCGAGGGCGGCCGCCTCGGTCACCCGGACGAGCTCCATGGCGAGGTTGCGTTCCATCGCCGTGGCCGTTCAGCGTCGGACGAGACGCTCGAGCAGGGTGTGTCCGTCCGGGATGAAGATGCCCTGGTCGCGCGCGTCCCGCTCGTTGTAGCCGCGCGACAGCGCGCGCGGCTTCTGCTCGTCGGCCGAGACGTAGACGACGAAGGGGACCGGATCGGAGGTGTGCGTCTTGAGCGCGCAGGGTGTGGGGTGGTCGGGCATGACCAGCACGCGCCACTCGCCCCCCATCGCCCGCAGGCCGTCGAGGAGCGGGCCGACGGTCTTCTCGTCGAAGTTCTGGATCGCCTCGACCTTCTTCTGCGGGTCACCGAGGTGGCCGCACTCGTCCGGCGCCTCGACGTGCAAGAAGAGGAAGTCGCGCTCGGCGAGCGCGCGCAGCCCGTACTCCGCCTTGGCACGGAAGTCCGTGTCGAGATAGCCCGTCGCCCCCGGTACCGTCACGCGCTTGAGGCCGGCAAGCACGCCGAGGCCGTTCACCAGGTCGACCGCGGCGATGACCACGCCGTCGACGCCGAAGCGCTCGCGCAGCGTCGGGAGGCGCGGACGTTTGCCCTGCCCCCAGAACCAGAGCGCGTTGGGTGCGCGCTCGCCACGCGCCAGGCGCGCCTGGCAGCACCGGTGCTCCGCCAGCAGCGGCCGCGAGCGCTCGATCAGGTCGCGCAGGACCTCCGCGCCCGGCCCGTCGGGAAAGGCCCGGGCCACGGGCTTGTCCGAGAGATCGTGCGGCGGCGTCGTACGCATGCCGCTTTGGCCTTTCCGCCAGACCATCAGGTGGCGGTAGGAGAGACCGGGGTGCATTTCGAGGCCGTCGCGCCCGAGCGCGCGCGCCAGGTCCGCGACGATCGCGGCGCCGTCCTCGCGTGACGGATGACCGCCCGCGAAGTCGCGCATGATCTCGGCACCGCCCTCCGGCGTCTCCAGCGTCACCAGGTTCATGCGGAAGGCCACGTCGTCGGGGCCGAGCTCCACCCCCATGCTCGCCGCCTCGATCGGCGAGCGCCCGGTGTGGTAGCGGGCCGGGTCGTAGCCGAGCACCGACATCGTGCCGACGTCACTGCCGGGGGGGAACCCGCGCGGAATCGTGCGCGTCAGGCCGAGGATGCCGCGCGCGGCCATGTGGTCGAGGTTCGGCGTGCGCGCCACCTCGAGCGGGGTCTTGCCCCCCAGCTCCGGGATCGGCTCGTCGGCCATCCCGTCCCCCTGCAGCACCACGACCTTCATCGGATCATCCAGGTTAGCCAACCTCGAGCACGGCGGCCAGCCGGGCGGGGTCGGCGGCGATCTTGATCGCCGCCTCCGAGTTGGCGATGGCCGTGTCGGGGTCCTTGAGGCCGTGACCGGTGAGCGTGAGCACGAGGACGTCCTTCGGGCGGAGACGCCCGCTCGCGCCGAGCTTGAGCGCTCCGGCGAGCGAGATCGCCGACGCGGGCTCGGCGAAGACGCCCTCGGTACGGGCGAGCAAGCGGTAGCCCTCGAGGATCTCGTCGTCGGTGATCGCCTCGATCGCGCCGCCCGACTCGTCGCGCGCGGCCTCCGCGCCCTGCCAGCTCGCCGGGTTGCCGATGCGGATGGCGGTCGCGACGGTGCGGGGTTCTTCGATCACCCGCTTGTGCACGATCGGCGCCGCACCCGCCGCCTCGAAGCCCATCATGCGCGGCAGGTGGCCGATCTTCCCGGCCGCGAGGTATTCCTTGTAGCCGCGCCAGTACGCGGTGATGTTACCGGCGTTACCGACCGGCAGCAGGTGGTAGTCGGGCGCCCGGCCGAGCGCGTCGCAGATCTCGAACGCGGCGGTCTTCTGCCCCTCGATGCGGTGCGGGTTGACCGAGTTCACGAGCGCGAGTCGCGTCGGGTAGCGCTCCTTCACGTCGCGCACGAGCCGGAGCGCCTGGTCGAAGTTGCCCTCGATCTGGATGACACGCGCGCCGTGCATGACGGCCTGCGACAGCTTGCCGAGCGCGATCTTGCCGTGCGGCACGACGACGTAGGCGCGGATCGCGCCGCGGGCCGCGTAGGCGGCCGCCGAGGCGGACGTGTTGCCCGTCGAGGCGCAGATGATCGCCTCCACGCCCTCGGTGAGCGCCTTCGTCACCGCCACCGTCATGCCGCGGTCCTTGAACGAGCCGGTGGGGTTCTGGCCCTCGCATTTGAGAAACAGCTCGATCCCGGGCGCCACGACCGCCGCGAGCCGGTCGGCGCGCACGAGCGGCGTGTTCCCCTCGTTCAGGGTGACGATCTTCTCGTTCGGCCCGACGGGCAGCCGCTCGCGGTACTGCTCGATCAGCCCGCCCCAGGCCCGGGCGACACTCATGGGTGCTCGATACTACTATCAAAGGTTCGCGGGACTCCAGCAGAACGCGAACGCCCTAGGAGCGCGACCCAAGACATCTTGGGTCGCGAACCGGACGCGAGGGTGTTCCGTCGGGATCACGCCCGACTGCCGTGCCGCGGCTGGCGAAGCCAGCGCGGCAGACGGCGGACACGCCCGGTTCCGCAGCCGCCGCCGACAGGCCCCATTGCCAACGGATCAACATGAGCGCCGCGAGACCTCTCGAACGGCGCGTGTCCGTCTGCCGCGCTGGCTTCGCCAGCCGCGGCAAGGCGGTTGCGCGTCACGCGAGCGCCACACGCTCGCGTCTGTATCCGCGACCCAAGATGTCTTGGGTCGCGCT
>Ga0070699_100001345_pt1 | contig 22648 bp, 22 predicted proteins | sample KBSK1503metaG_FD_65473 | JGI IMG/M metagenome (GOLD analysis project Ga0070699, IMG submission 65473) | Corn, switchgrass and miscanthus rhizosphere microbial communities from Kellogg Biological Station, Michigan, USA - KBS K1-50-3 metaG | ecosystem: Host-associated > Plants > Roots >...
GGGCATCGTCCTCGATACCGCACATGAACGTGGACCTACGCCGCCGTAGCACGGGCAGGCCCAGCGCGTACAGTCCCGGGCTGTCGACCACACCGCCTTCGTGGCGCAGGTGGCCCTTCGCGTCGACCACGGGCACGTCGAGCCACCCGTAGTCGGGCCGGAAACCCGTCGCCCACACGATCGCGCGGATGTCGCCGCTGCCCAGATCGAGCTGCAACCGCGACGCCCTCGGCTCGCCCGTCGGCTCGAAACGCTCGGGCGGGCCGACCTCAGCGTCAGAGCCGCTCGTCCGAGCCCACTCGTCGAACGTGTCCAGCAGCCGCCGCATCTTGAGGTCCGCGAGCGAGAACATGTTGCGCAGGCCGCCGGAGAACAGCGCGCGGCCGTCACGCACCGCCGCCCAGCGGCCCACAAGCTCGACGCCCATCGCGACGAGCCCGTTGAGATCGAGCGTTGCCCGCTCGGGAGTCCCGACGAGCTGCGGCGACGGCAGCCGCCGGGCCCGGGTGAGATCTTCGACCTCGTCGTAGCGCTGGTCCCATACCCCCGACACGTCCATCCACCACAGCACATCGCGTCCGCGGTAGGTGCGCGGCAACCGCACGTGCTCCCCCACCGAGAGGGTCACCGGCCGGCCCGACCGCCGCAGCTCGGCTGCCAGCTGCACGCCGGTCGCCGACGCTCCCACGACGAGCACGCCGCCGTCGGGGAGCTGGGCAGGGTCGCGGTAGCCGAACGGTGTCAGCTGCTCGACGGACTCCGGCAACCCGCCGGTGAACTGCGGTACCGCCGGCCGGTTGCAGGCGCCGCTCGCGATGACCACGGTCCGGCAGCGAATCTCGCCGCGGCTCGTCGTCACGTGGTATCCGTCGCCGGTGCGTCGCACCGACGTGACGTTCGCGCCGGTCTGAACCGGAGCGCCCGAGACCTTGGCGAAGCGCTCGATGAACTCGGTCACTTCCCCCATCGTCAGGTAGCCGTCGGGATCCGGGCCTTCGTAGCGAAGGCCCGGCACGCGGCACTGCCAGTTTGGCGTGAGCAGCCGCAGGGAATCCCAGCGTTCGCGCCGCCAGGAGTTGGCTACCTCGCCGCGCTCGAGCACGACGTGGTCGATCGACCGGTCGCCGAGAAAGTGGCTTGCGGCGAGGCCCGCGTGCCCCGCGCCGATCACGACCGTGGTGAAGTGCTGGATGGCGTGGCCCCCCAGTGCTTTCCGGAGCGAGCGTGTCAGGAAGCCGCCGCGCTGCCGCTCACGCGACCTCGACGATGACGTTCGTCGGGTTCGTGAGAGCGTCGAACACGGCGGAGCGCTTCTGGGACTGAGCGACCAGCGCCTCGATCTCCTGCTTCGACGCGTCGGCGTCGATGGTGAACGTCACCTTGACGTCGTTGAATCCATTCCGGACGTCGCTGTCGGCACCGAGGATCCCGCGGATGTCGTGCGCGCCCTCGACCGTCGACTCGACCGAGCGCAACTGGATGCCGCGGTTCTCCGCGACGGACGCCACGCCTGCCGTCAGGCAGCTCGCCAGGCCGACCAGGAGGTACTCGATCGGCGTGATGCCGTTGTCCTCCGCCGCGAAGACTTCGGGATGGTCGGCCTCGAACACCGACTCGCTCTTGTGGCCCTGCTCCTCCCCGAGGCCGAAGAAGCTCTGGACCTTCATCGTGCTGTGAACGCCGCCCTGCCATTTCGCGGATGCCCGCCAGGTGAACTGAGCCGCTTCAGGTGCGGCCTTCAGCGCGTCGCGCGCGTCGAGCAGCGCCTGCACGTTCACGCCGTTGGTTACGGCCGTCATGTCTGTGATGCCCCTTTCGCCCAGGTCAGAGATTTCCTATAAGGATGATTGACAATACACTGTCCGGGACGAGTTACTATAGCCCGCATGGCGAAGCCAGCCCCGACGCTCGCGGCCGGCTCGGTCGGGACGGTCGAAACGCAGTACGTTGACCTGCGGGCGCCGGTGCGGCTCGACTGCGGGCGGGACCTGCACCCGGTTCGCGTAGCGTACGAGACATACGGCACGCTCTCACCCCGGCGCGACAACGTGATCCTGGTGTGCCATGCGCTCAGCGGCGACGCCCACGCGGCCGGCTTCGCGAAGACGCCGCCGCAGGAAGGCACGCGCGACGGGTTCGCCGCGGAGGATCGCGACGGCACGGTCGGCAAGGGACTCGGCTGGTGGGACGGGATGATCGGCCCCGGCAAGGCGTTCGACACCGACCGCTTCTTCGTCGTCTCGACCAACCTGCTGGGCGGCTGCCGCGGGACGACGGGGCCGTCGTCGGTCGACCCGGCGACAGGCAAGCCCTACGGGCCGGACTTCCCCGTCATCACGGTCGCGGACATGGTGCGGACCGAGCGCGCGTTCCTGGACGCGCTGGGTATCGAGCGGCTCGCGGCGGTGACCGGCGGCTCGCTCGGCGGGATGCAGGCGTTCGAGTGGGCGATCCTGTTCCCTGATCAGGTGGACGCCGTCGTGGCGATCGCCAGCACGCACGCCCTGCACCCGCAGGGCGTGGCCTGGAACGCGATCGCGCGCTCGGCGATCATGGGCGATGCCGCCTGGCAGGGCGGCCGCTACTACGGCACGGGTGCAGCGCCCGATGCCGGCATGGGCGTGGCCCGGATGGTCGGCCATATCACGTACCTGTCCGCGCCGGCGCTGGACGACAAGTTCGGCCGGCGGCTGCAGTTCGCCGACGACATCCGCTACACGATCACCGAGCCGGAGTTCGAGGTCGAGAGCTACCTGCGCCACCAGGCCGAGACGTTCGTCAGACGCTTCGACGCCAACACATATCTCTATACGTCTCGCGCGCTGACGTACTTCGATCTCGCGCGGCAGCACGGCGCAGGCTCGCTCGCGCGGGCACTCGAAGACGTTTCCGCGCGGACGCTGCTGATCGCGTTCAGCTCCGACTGGCTGTACCCGCCGTCGGCGTCAGAGGAGATCGAGGACGCGCTTCGCGCTCTCGGCAAGGCGGTCGAGTTCCATGTGATCGAGGCGCCGTACGGACACGACTGCTTCCTGCTCGAGGAGGCGCGGCAGACGCCCATTATCCGCCAGTTCCTGGGGGTGTCACCGTGACCGGCAAGCCTCCCCGTGCCGAGGAAGACCGGGCGTTCGGATTCGAGACCCGCCAGCTGCACGCCGGTCAGCGGCCCGACCCGAACACCGGCGCGCGTGCGGTGCCGATCTTCCAGACGACCAGCTACGTGTTCGAGGACCCCGAGTCTGCGGCCGCCTACTTCAACCTCCAGGAGTACGGGAACACGTACTCGCGCATCATGAACCCGACCGTGGCGGTGTTCGAGGAGCGGATAGCGAACCTCGAGGGAGGCTGCGGCGCGGTGGCGTTCGCCAGCGGGATCGCCGCGCAGGCGGCCGCGCTGTTCACGCTGCTGCAGCCGGGCGACCACGTCGTCTCGTCCTCGGCGCTCTACGGCGGGACGGTGAACCAGTTCAAGCACCTGCTGCGCAAGATGAACGTGGAGCTGACGTGGGTCGATCCTGACGATCTCGATGCGTGGCAGAAGGCGGTCCAGGCGAACACGAAGGCGTTCTTCGGCGAGACGATCGGCAACCCAGGCGGGAACGTGCTGGACATCGAGGCCGTGGCGTCGATCGCGCACGAGCGCGAGCTGCCGCTGATCGTAGATAACACGTTCGCCACGCCGTACCTGTGCCGCCCGATCGAATGGGGTGCCGACATCGTGATCCACTCGGCCACCAAGTTCATCGGCGGCCACGGCACGAGCATCGGCGGCGTGGTCGTCGAGGCCGGAACGTTCGACTGGTCCAACGGGCGGTTTCCCGTGGTCGCGGATCCGTCCCCGGCCTATCACGGCCTGCAGTTCCACGAGACGTTCGGGACCTACGGGTATCTGATGAAGCTGCGCGCCGAGACTCTGCGCGATCTCGGCGCCGCGCTCGCGCCGTTCAACGCATTTTTGTTTATCCAGGGGCTTGAGACGCTGTCGCTGCGGATGGAACGCCACGTCGAGAACGCCCGAGCGGTCGCGGCGTTCCTCGAATCGCACGAGCTGGCGTCCCATGTCACCTACCCGGGCCTGCCGTCGAGCAGGTACCGGCCGCTCGCGGAGAAATACCTGCCGCGCGGCGCGGGCGCGGTGTTCTCGTTCGACTGCGCCGGCGGCCGGGCCGGCGGGCAGGACCTCATCCGCGGCGTGACCCTCTGGTCCCACCTGGCGAACGTCGGCGACGCGAAGAGCCTGATCATCCACCCCGCCAGCACCACGCACCGCCAGCTGAGCGACGAGGAGCTCCGGGCGGCCGGCGTCGGGCCTGGCACGGTGCGGCTGTCGGTCGGCACCGAGTCCGTGGCGGACCTGATCTGGGACCTGGAGCAGGGCTTCGCCTACGTCGCCGCGACAGCCGGAAAGCAGACAGCGACCGCATGAGCGATCTGCGCCGGTACCAGGATCCGCTGACGATCCAGCGCGTGCTCCACACCGCAGGGACGATCGCGATAGTAGGCCTGTCGAACAACCAGCTGCGGGCCAGCTACTTCGTCGGCTACTACCTGAGGCGGCACGGCTACCGCGTGATCCCGGTGAACCCGCGCGAGACACAGATCCTCGGGGAGACGTGCTACCCGAGCCTGCGGGACGTGCCCGTGCCGGTGGACGTCGTCGACGTGTTCCGCGCGCCTGATGCGCTGCCGGGGATCGCGGAGGAGGCCGTGGCGATTCGCGCCGGCGCGCTCTGGTGCCAGTTCGGCGTGATCAACACCGACGGCGCCCTGATCGCGGAGGATGGTGGTCTGACGGTGATCATGGACCGCTGCCTCAAGGTCGAGCACGCGCGCTACCTGGGCCGGATGCACTGGCTCGGCTTCAACACGCAGCGCATCACGTCCGTCCGCGCCGGGCTCCAGTAGGGACGGCCCCTGGGCCTCGGGGCTACGTCCAGGGCCGGAACCACCAGCTGGCGCTTTCCCGCACCGCAGCTCCGTGAGCGGGGCAGGCTACTTCAGCGTCCGCGACCACCTCGCGCGTTTCCGCGGAAACGCGCCCACGCGGGGCGTTAAGTCTAGGTAAAAGCGCCCTTGCAGGTCTTCATCTCCGAGCTGCCAGACACTACCGTGCGCAGCGTGCAGATCTCTCCCCACGAGCAGGAACGGCTGCTCATCTACGTGGCGGCCGGGCTTTCCCGGGAGCGCCGGGCGCGGGGGCTGCGGCTGAACTACCCAGAAGCCACGGCGGTTATCGCGGCGTACGTGCTGGAGGGAGCGCGCGACGGGCGGAGCGTAGCGGATCTGATGGAAGCGGGCCGCCATGTCCTGACCGCCGAGGATGTGATGGAAGGGGTACCGGAGATGCTCGAATCGGTCCAGGTCGAGGCGACGTTCCCGGACGGGACCAAGCTGGTTACCGTGCACAGGCCTGTCGCATGATCCCGGGCGAAGTCATCGCGGGCGAAGCTCCCGTGCCACTCAACCCCGGCAAGCCGCGAACCGCCGTGACCGTGACGAATACCGGCGACCGCCCCGTGCAGGTCGGCTCGCATTATCACTTCGCCGCCGCCAATCCTGCGCTCGACTTCGACCGTGGCGCGGCCTGGGGCCACCGCCTGGATGTGCCAGCGGGCACCGCTGTCCGATTCGAGCCAGGAGTAACGAGGGAGGTGACGCTGGTTCCGCTCGCCGGGCGCCGCATCGTCCCTGGGCTCCGCCCGGAGTACGCAGGGTCGCTGAAGGGCCCGGCGCCGACGGGGGGAGAGGCGCTCCGGTGAGCCAGGCGCCGTCGGTCAGCCGCGGCAGGTACGCCGACCTGTACGGGCCAACGGCAGGTGACCGGATCCGGCTGGCCGATACCAACCTCCTCATCGAGATCACCGAGGACCGTTCCCGTGGCGCAGCTGGCGCGGGCGACGAGGCCGTGTTCGGCGGCGGCAAAGTCATCCGCGAGAGCATGGGGCAGGCTGTCGCCACGCGGGCACAGGGAACACCCGACCTGGTGATCACCGGTGCGGTGATCCTCGACCACTGGGGCGTGGTCAAGGCCGACGTCGGGATCCGCGACGGCCGGATCACCGCCATCGGCAAGGCCGGGAACCCCGACATCATGGACGGTGTCCACCCGGACCTGGTGATCGGCCCCTCGACAGAGATCATGGCAGGCAACGGGAAGATACTCACCGCCGGTGCGGTGGACTGCCATGTCCACCTGATCTGCCCTCAGCTGCTCGCCGAGGCGCTTGGCGCGGGTGTCACCACGGTCATAGGCGGGGGGACCGGACCGGCAGAGGGTACCAGGGCGACCACGGTGACCCCGGGCTCGTGGCATCTGGCGCACATGCTTGCCGCCATCGACCCATGGCCGGTGAACGTCCTGCTGCTCGGCAAGGGCAACACGGTGTCGGCTGAGGCGCTTGCCGAGCAGCTTGCCGCCGGCGCCGGCGGATTCAAGCTGCACGAGGACTGGGGCTCCACACCGGCCGCGATCGACGCGTGCCTTCGAGCCGCCGATGCGGGCGGGGTCCAGGTGGCGCTGCACAGCGACACGCTGAACGAGGCCGGGTATGTGGAGTCGACGGTGGCCGCGATCGCGGGCCGGGCGATACACGCCTATCACACCGAGGGCGCGGGAGGCGGTCACGCACCCGACATCATCACCCTGGCCAGCCGTCCGAACGTACTGCCCTCGTCCACCAACCCGACCCGCCCGCACACCGTGAACACCCTTGACGAGCACCTCGACATGCTCATGGTCTGTCACCACCTGAGCCCGCGAGTCCCCGAGGATCTCGCCTTCGCCGAGTCGCGGATCCGCCCGACCACCATGGCGGCCGAGGACATCCTGCATGACCTGGGCGCGATCTCGATGATCGGCTCCGACTCCCAGGCGATGGGGCGGATCGGGGAGAGCGTGATCAGGACCTGGCAGACAGCCCACGTGATGAAGGAGCGCCGCGGCGCGCTGGCGGGTGACCACGCTGCCGACAACCTGCGGGCTCGCCGCTACGTGGCCAAATACACCATCTGCCCGGCCGTCGCGCACGGCATCGACGGCGAGGTCGGCTCGGTGGAACCGGGCAAGCTGGCCGATCTGGTGCTCTGGGACCGCGCCTTCTTCGGGATCCGGCCACACGCCGTGCTTAAGGGCGGCATGGTCGCCTGGGCCGGGATGGGCGATGCCAATGCCTCCATCCCTACCCCGCAGCCGGTCCTGCCGCGCCAGATGTGGGGGGCCGCGCCGGCGGTGGCGGCCGGTACTTCGCTGGGCTTCGTCGCACCCGCCGCCCTCGACAGCGGGCTTGCGGACCGGGTGCGGGTCAGTCGCCGGCTGGTGCCCGTCGCTGATGTGCGTTCCCGCGGCAAGCAAGCCATGCCTCTCAACGACACCCTGCCTCGCATCGAGGTCAGCCCGGACACGTTCGCCGTCTCGATCGACGGCGAAGCCGTCGAGCCGGCGCCGGCCACCGAGCTCCCCATGGCTCAGCGCTACTTCCTGTTCTGATGGTCAACAGCAAGCACGGTGCCCGGGAATGCCAGGCCGCCGGCCGGGCGCGCGCCATCGGAGCGTCGTTGCTGCTGCTGGCCGATTCGCGGCTGCCCGCCGGGGCGCATGCGCACTCAGGAGGCCTGGAAGCCGCGGTCGCCGCGGCCAGGGTGGACGGCATGACGGGGCTCGAAGGGTTCCTGCGGGGGCGCCTGGCCACGGCGGGCCTGACCGCTGCCGGGCTGGCTGCTGCCGCGTGTCAGCACGCAGCCGCCGTCGCCGGCGGTGCGCCACCGCGGTGGCGCGAACTCGACGCCGAGGCCGCGGCCCGGACTCCGGCGCCCGCACAGCGCCGCGCGGCGCGCGCCCAGGGCCGCGCGCTGCTCCGGGTCGCGCGGGTGACCTGGCCGCATCCGCTGCTCGACACGCTCGACCACGCCAGCGCCGCGCAGGCCGCTGGCCCCGGCGTCATGCACCCCGTTGACCCTGGCGAATGTATGGATGGCCCGTTTCACCCGGTGGCCCTGGGAGCCTGCGCATGGCTGGCCGGCGGCACGCCCCCCGACGCGGCGGTGATTGCCGCCTCTGCCGCGATCACCGGGCCTGCCTCCGCCGCTGTCCGGCTGCTCGGCCTGGACCCGCTTGCCGTGACCGGCTTGCTCGGCGGGCTCGCCACGCAGGTGACGGCGCTGGCCGACAAGGCGTGCCAGGCGATGGCGAACGGTAACTGGGCTGCCCTGCCCGCCCCGGCCTCGCCAGGGCTCGACCTGCTCGCTCAGCAGCACGTACAGCAGGAGGTGGCCCTCTTTGAGTCATGAGCACACCGACCGGCACCAGCCGCGGCAGCCGGGCATGCCCGCCGCGCTCGGCGAGCCGCGCCGCACGCTGCGCCTGGGCGTCGGCGGGCCGGTCGGCAGCGGGAAGACGGCGCTCGTCGCGGCGCTGTGCAAGGCGCTGCGGTCCGAATTGGCGCTGGCCGTCGTGACGAACGACATCTACACAACCGAGGACGCTGACTTCCTGCGGCGGGCTGGCGTGCTCGCCGACGACCGGATCCGCGCGGTCCGGACCGGTTGCTGCCCGCACACCGCGATCCGTGACGACATAGCCGCCAACCTGACGGCAGCCGAGGACCTGGAACGCGAGCACGCCCCGCTTGATCTCCTGATCATCGAGAGCGGAGGGGACAACCTGACGGCGACCTTCAGCCGGGGGCTGGTGGACCTGCAGATCTTCGTGCTTGACGTGTCGGGGGGTGACAAGGTCCCCCGCAAGGGCGGGCCGGGTATCAGCCAGTCCGATTTGCTGGTCATCAACAAGACCGACCTGGCCGGGCAGGTCGGCGCGGACCTGTCGGTGATGGCAAGCGATGCCGCCGCGGTGCGCCGCGGTCGGCGCGTGATCTTCACATCGGTGCGCGAGCGCCCCGACTCGCCGGAGGTGGCCGATTGGGTGCGCGCCGCGGTCCGCGACAAGGCGGCCTGAGCACGGGGAGCCTGGCCTCCCGCAGTGCCGTGGCGACGCGGGCGGGCCCGGCCGGGCAGACACGGATGACAGTCCTGCGGTCCGACGGCCCGGTCGCGCTGCGCGATACCGGCGACGGGGTTTACCTGGTCGGAGCCGCCGCCGGCCCGCTTGGCGGGGACGACCTCGAGCTCGAGATCGATGTCGGGCCCGGATCCCGGCTGCTGCTGCGGTCCGCCGCTTGTGCGCTGCTGCTGCCCGGGCCGCACGGGGGCGCCTCCCGGCATGCCGTCCATGCCCGGGTTGGCGCGGGCGCGCACCTCGACTTCTGCCTCCAGCCCGCCATCGCCGCAGCGGGCTGCGACCACCAGGCGAGCGCCGAGGTCGACCTGGCGCCCAGCGCCACCCTGCGCTGGCGGGAAGCGATCGTGCTCGGCCGCCACGGCGAGCCTGCCGGGCACTGCGAGAGCAGGCTCGACGTGACCCTGGCCGGGATCGCCCTCTACCGGGGCGAGCTCGTTGTCGGCCGTCCATGGGCCGACACCAGCAGCGCGGTCCTGGACGGCGCCGGCGCGGCAGGGTCCGTGCTCCTGGCTGGCGCCGCCAGGGCCAGATCAGCGGCGCACGCCGGCGACGGGCTGGCGGTGCTGCCGCTGGCCGGCCCCGGCACCATCGTGTCGGCCACGGCTCCCGACGCGGCCACGCTCGCCCGCCGCCTTGACGACGGCGAGCGGCTGGCAGGCAGGTGACACCACGTCCCGTCCCACTATCCCGCGGACAGGGCGAACAGGTTGAGCGAGTTGGGGTACGTGACAACGTGCGCTTGCACGACACCCTTGAGCCAGGGCTGGGCGACCATGAAGTCGTTCTGGTTCACCAGGTTGTACCAGCAGCCGGTGGCGACCGACAGCACGCCGATCTGCGAGAAGGTCGCCGCGCTCCCGGTGGCGAGCCCTTGCGTGAGCAGCCTGGAGATCTCCGGCGTGGAGCAGTGCAGGTAGTTGAGGCCGCCGTTCGGGTCGAAGCTGATGTGAGCCCACATGTACGGCGGGGCGGCGTCCGGCCAGCCCCCGTCGAGCAGCACATCCGTGGCACCCTTGGCGGACTTGGCTGGCGGCGCCCAGCCGTAGATCTGGGCGGTCGGGTAGGACTGAACGGTGGCCGAAAGCCCGGCCGCCGAGAGCTCGGCCGAGATCAGGTTGGCCACAAGCTGGTTGTCGGGCGACGAGGAGTCGTAGCCGATGGTGAACGTCCGCTGGCCGGCGGGCAGCGTCTTGACCAGGGCGGCCAGGGCGGCGGGACGGTACGGGATGGCCTGGGCAGCGTCTCCGGCCGCCATCATGTGCGCCGGGTAGGCCTGGTTGGCGATGGTGGCCCTGCCAGTGAACACCTCCTGGTAGATCGCGCTGATGTTGACCGCCTCCAGCAGCGCCGTCCTGCGGGCCGGCGTGGTGAGGAAGCCGGCGCCCGGGTTGACGTAGAGGAAGTCGGAGTTCAGCGTGGGCAGGGCGTAGCTGCGGTAGGAATGGTTGCCCAGATAGGAGCGGACCGCTGACTCGGGGAGGTCGTGCATGATGGCGGCCAGCGATCCCTTGTTGAACTCCAGCTGCTGGGTCGCGGAGTCGGAGATGACCGGGAGGTTCACCGTCGTGAAGTAGGGCTTGGCCCCCCAGTACCGGCCGAACGCCTTGAGCTGGTACATGGAGCCGACCTGGGCCTCCGTCAGCTCGTAGGGCCCGGTGCCGAGGTCATGGGTACGCAGGTAGGTCTGGTCGTGGTCGCTGCCCGCGTGAGCGGCGAGGCCGGTCGGGCTCATCATCCGGGGCCCGTACGCCGACGCCAGATACGCGGGAAAGTTGGGGTTGGGCCCCTTCAGCTTGACCGTCACCTGGTATGGCCCCTGGGTCGTGACCGACGCCACCTCTCCCGGCATGTAGGAGGGGCCCTGCCCCACCGCGAGATCGCGGGCGAAGGACGGCTCCACCGCCGCCGAGGTGAACGGTGCCCCGTCGTGGAACAGGACGCCATGGCGCAGCGTGAAGGTGAAGACCGTGTTGTTGTCCGACTCCTTCCAGCTCGTCGCCAGGTCAGGGATGATCGTCGGCGTCGCGGTGCCGCCCTGGTACTGGAGCAGGCCCTGGTAGATGTTGTCCTGCAGGATGATCCCCTGCCCGGCGTAGTAGACCGCGGGATCGGTTGCGCCGCTGCCCGGGTCTTCGAGGAAGCTGAGGTTCAGCACGCGGGTCGTCGGCGCGCTGGCCGGGGCGCCGCTGCTCCCCGCCGATCCGCAGGCGGCGAGGGAGAGGACGGCCGCGGCGGCCACAGCGGGAAAGATCCGGTTGCGTGTCATAGTGCTGCTCCGGTCGGGGTGAGGGCGCGCCCGGCAGCGAGGGCCGCGAACGCGTCGATGATTTCCTGTGTGCTGCGGCGGGCGCCCGCCTGCAGGTACTCCATGGCGTCGAGCGAGGCCAGGTGACGCGCCTCGGTGGAGCCGCCGACGCAGTCCTCGACCACGCGGACGTAGAAGTCGCGTTGGTGGGCATCTGCGAAGGTGTAGTGCACGCAGACGTCTGTGAGGCCCCCGATCAGCACGAGGGTGCTCACCGACAGCCCGCGCAGCAGCAGCTCGAACTCGGTTCCGATGAAGCCCGAGTAGCGCCGCTTCACGATGGGTGCTCGGTGTCCAGCGGCCGCAGCGTGGGCCACAGCTCGGTGAGCGGGTCGCCCTCCAGGCAGTGCACGTCCTCGCTGCCGTCGAGCTCGCGCCCGAAATCGACCCCGCTGGGCCGGTGCACCTCCTGGAAGAAGATCACCGGGACGCGAGCCTCCCTCGCGGCGGCCACCAGCCTCTCGGCGCGGGCGATCCGGCCCAGCGCGCCCGGCATGTGCGGGATGCCGGACTCCGCGCCTGGCGCCGCTGACCCGCGCTGGATGTCCACCACGATCAGCGCCGGATCGCCGACGAACAGCGGCTGCCTGGGCATGATCACCTGCTTTCAGCCGACGCCCGGGGCCGGGGCGCGAGCACCCAGCGCCCGGGGGTCGGCGTAGTCGGGTTGGGTGATGCCGAGACGGCGCATCGCGGTCCCGGTGAGCGCCTCCATCACGAGGCGGTTGGCGAACAGAGCCGTGATGTTGTTCCCGGCGTCGTAGGGCGGGCTGACCTCGACCACGTCCATCCCGACCGCGCCCACCTCCGCGGCCAGGCGGCGCACCGCGCGGAGCACCTCGCCGCTGGTCAGACCGCCCGGCTCCGGCGTGCCCGTGCCCGGCGCGAACGCAGGGTCGGCGCTGTCGACGTCGACGGAGATGTACAGGTGGTCGGCGGTGTCCATGGCCTCCGCCAGCGCCCGCTCGAGCACGGCGTCAAATCCGTCGGCGCGGATCTCTGCCATGAAATGGGTCCGCATCCGCCGTGCTTCCATCCAGTCGAGGATGGGCGGGTCCGGCCAGTACCCGCGCAGGCCTACCTGCACGAAGTTGGCACCCGGCACGGCGCCGCTCTCGATCAGGCGGCGCATCGGTGTGCCATGGCCGGCCAGCGAGCCGCGCATGTCGGGCGCGGTGTCGGCATGGGCGTCAAAATGGACAACGCCGACGGTGCCGTGGCCGTAGGCGTCGGCGACCGCCGTTGCCGACGGCCAGGTGATCCCGTGGTCGCCGCCGAGGATGATCGGGATCGCGCCGCCCTCCAGGATCTCCGCCACGAAGGCTCTGATGCTGGCGTAGGTCCCGTCGGTGTTGCCGATGAGGACGTCGGCGTCGCCGTAGTCCACGACCGTCAGGTGCTCGAACGGGTCGACCCGGACATCGAGGTGAGGCCTCGATCCCGCCGACAGGCCCCGGGAGAGGTAGTCGCACTCGCGGATGGCCCTGGGCCCGAGGTGGGTGCCGGTCCGTCCGGTGGCGGTGCCCTCCCAGGGCGCCCCTCCGACGGCCACGTCCGCGCTCGCCGCCCGCAGGTCGGCGGGGGTAAGGCAGAGCGGTGCCTTCGCGAAGGTCTGGATGCCGCTCCAGCCCATGTCGCTCGCGCGGCTGACGATCATGGGTCCTGGTGCCCGCGAAGCAGCGCGGTCGGCGGTCGGCTCTGGCAGGGGAGGCGTCGGGTCAGGCATGGATCCTCGGATCTGCGACGGCTTGCAGGATGTCCACCAGCGCGTTCACGGCGACGTAGACCACGCCGAGCAGGAGGGTGACCCCGGCTATCGCGGGGAAGTCCGCGGCCGGGATGCTCTGGGCCATGTACTGGCCGATGCCCGGCCAGGCGAAGACCTGCTCCACGACCAGTACGCCGGAGAACATCAGCCCGACCTGCAGGCCGGTCATGGACAATGCCGCGCCCAGGCAGTTGCGCAGCACGTGGCCGACCACGACGCGCCGCTCGCTCAGGCCCTTGGCGCGCGCCGTCCGCACGTAGTCGCTGCGCATCCCGCTGATGAGGCTGGAGCGCAGAACCCGGCCGATCGACACGGCCGGCACCGCCGCGACCGCCAGGGCGGGCATCAGCAGATGCCGCAGCGCGTCCAGGGTGACCGCCGGCCGCCCGGCGAGCAGCGAGTCGACGGTGAGCAATCCCGTCGGCCCGGCGGGCGCGCTGGCGTAACTCGACCGGCCGGTCGCCGGCAGCCAGCCCAGGCGCTGGTAGAAGATCAGGATTCCGGCAATGGCCAGGAGGAAGGCCGGGACCGAGGCCCCGGCCATCAGGCACAGCCGCAGCAGCCGGGCGCCCGGCCAGCGCAGGGTGCTGCCAATGGCCAGCAGTGCGGCCAGGATCAGCGCGAACGCGAGCGCGTACAGCGCCAGCTCGGCGGTAGCGGGGACGAACGAGGTGAGGTCGGTGCTGACCGGGCGGCGGGTGCGGTAGGACGTTCCCAGGTCGCCCCGGGGGAGCCCGGCAAGGTAGCTCAGGTACTGGTCCAGCAGCGGCCGGTCCAGGCCGAGCCGGTGGCGTTCCGCCAGGACCTGGCTGCCCGACGCCTGGGCGCCGAGCATGGCATGCACCGGGTCGACGGGCGACACCTTCTGCAGCACGAACATGCCCGCGGTGAGTGCGAGGATGATCACGAGGGCTGCGGCCACCCGCTTGACGATGAGCCTGATCATGCGCCGCCCCAGTGCTACCGGTCGCTCAGCAGGTTCCGCAGCCCGTCGCCGGCGAGGTTCCCGGCCAGGGCCAGCAGCATCACGGCGATTCCAGGCATCACCGGGATCCACCACTGCTGCAGGAGGAAGGGCAGGTTCCTGGCGGTGTCCGCGCCGAGCTCGGGGGCCGGCTGCGGCTGGCCGAGGCCGAGGAAGGACAGGGCGGCGAGGGTGAGCACGAGGTTGCCCACGTCGAGGCTGGCGGTGATGACCGCGGCCGGCACGGCTCCGGGCAGCAGGTGCCGCAGCGCGATCCGCAGCCGTCCCGCGCCCGCGAGCCTCGCGGCCTCGACGTGCGGCCGCGCCGCGAGCGCCCGGATCTCGCCGCGGACGATCCGCGCGTAGAACGGCCACCACACGATGGCCACCGCGACCAGCGTGTGCACGAACCCCGGCCCGAGCGCGGCCACCACGGCGATGGCCAGGACCGGCGCTGGCAGCGCGAGGAAGCCGTCGGTGACGCGCATCAGGATGCTGTCGGCCAGCCCGCCGAGCATCCCCGCGGCCAGGCCGATCAGGCCCCCGATGAGCAGCCCGGAGGCGATCACGGCCACGGCCGCGAACCAGCTGGACTGCCAGCCGGCCAGCACCCGGGAGAGGATGTCGCGGCCGATGCTGTCGGTGCCGAGCAGAAACCCGGCCGAGCCGGGCGGAAGCTGCGGCAGCCCCACCGGCTGGATCGGGTCGTGCGGCTCCAGCACGGGTGCAAGCAGGGCGATCAGCGTCACCGGGATGAGCAACCCGGCCGCCGCCCAGTCGGGCACCCGGCCGCGGCCCGCGGGCAGCAGCCGTAGCCGTCGCGCGCCCCGCGACGGAGCCGGGTAGGGTTCCGCGACGGCCATCTCAGGTCACCTCCAGGCGGATGCACGCCGCCAGGCGCTGCGGCTCGCCGGGCACCGTCGCCAGCGGGGGGATCACGGCCGGGTCAGCGCACGCGGGCTCGGCGATCGGGCACCGCAGGCGGAACGTGCAGCCGGCCGGCACCTCGAGCGGGCTGGCGGGCTCGCCCGGGGCCGGCAGCAGCGGCGCGTCGAGGTCCGGAACGGCGCCGACCAGGGCCTTCGTGTAGGGATGACGTGGCCGGGCGATGATCTCGCCTGCGTCCCCGAGCTCGACGACACGGCCGAGGTACATCACGGCGATCCGGTCCGCCACCACCCGCGCAACCGAGAGGTCGTGCGTGACGAACAGCACGGCCATGCCAAGCTCGCGCCGCAGCCGGCCGATGAGGTTGAGCACGCCCGCCGCGAGCGACACGTCGAGGGCGCTCGTCGGCTCGTCGCAGAGCAGCACCTCTGGCGGCACCACCGTGGCCCGGGCCAGCGCCACCCGCTGCCGCTGGCCGCCCGAGAGCTGTCCCGCGCGCGCCGACGCCACCTCGGCGGGCAGCCCGACGCGCGCGAGCGCCTCGGTCATCCGCGCACGCCGCTCGCGGCGTCGCAGCCCGGCGTCGCGGAGCCGTTCGGCAATAAGGCTTCCCACGCTCAGCCAGGGGGTCAGGGACGCGCCGGCGTCCTGGAACACCATCTGCGGCCGGGCGCCCGGGCCCAGCGTCACCTGCCCGCGGTCCGCGCGTTCCAGGCCCGCGATGATGCGCAGCAGCGTGGACTTGCCCGACCCGCTCTCGCCGACGATCGCGACCGACTCACCCTCGGCGACCTCCAGGTCCAGACCGCCAACGGCCGTCAGCCGCGCGCGGCGGCGCCCGGCAGGTACCCGGAAGGTCTTCACGAGATCACGTACCTGAACGGCGGGCTGATCGCCGGGCGGGCCGGCGGCACCGGGCACGGTGTCGCCCGCGGCCGCGCGATCTGAGCCGGCGCTGACGTCGGCAATCGGGCGGATGCACGCGCTGAGGTGATCCTGAGCCACTGGCTCGGGATCGGGCGGGCGCTCCCGGCACTCGTCGACGGCCAGCGCGCAGCGCGGCTCGAACGGGCACCCGGGCGGTGGCTGCGCCGGGTCGGGCAGCTCGCCGGGGAGCGTGGCCAGGATCCGGCCTCGCTGCGCGGAGACCGACAGCCGCGCCCGGTTCAGCGCCAGGCTGTAGGGGTGGGCGGCCGACCGCAGCACCGCTCCCGCAGGCCCGAGCTCCGCCAGCCGGCCGGCGTACAAGACCGCCACCCGGTCGGCGACCTGGGCGGCGACACCGAGGTCGTGGGTGATCATCAGGACGCTGCAGCCGACGCGATCGCGCAGCGACCGCAGCAGCGTGAGCACCTGGGCCTGCACCATCACATCCAGCGCGGTCGTCGGCTCGTCCGCGATGACCAGCGCCGGGCTGCCCGCGGCGGCCATGGCGATCATCACCCGCTGCCGCAGCCCGCCCGAGAGCTGGTGCGGGAAGCTGGCCATCCTGTGCCGCGCGTCAGGGATTCCGGCAACCCGAAGCAGCCTGGCGGCCTCATCCTCCGAGCCCGCGGCCTCGGCAACCTGCCTGCCCACCTTCATCGTCGGGTTCAGCGAGGTCATCGGGTCCTGGAACACGGCGCCGAGATGCTCCCGGCGTACCCGCCTGCGCACGTCGGCTGAGGCGGCCAGCATGTCATGGCCGCGCACCACGGCCCGGCCCGAGATCGCAGGACGGGATTCGGGCGCGATCAGCCCCAGCAGACTCAGGCCGAGCACGCTCTTGCCAGAGCCGGACTCCCCGACAAGCCCGAGGATTTCCCCCGCGCGGATTTGCAGGCTGACGCCGCGAAGCGCGTGAATCGTCCGCCCGCTGCGCCGGAACGCGACGCTGACCCGGTCCAGCTCTGCGACGTGACCCGGCTCCATCGCCACATCGCCGTCCGCCGGCGCCGGCGGGCATGCTCGGGCCGAGGGCGCCGACCATACGCGCAGCCGTTCTAGGGCAGAGCGCCTGCCCGCCATCGCCGAGCCAGCCGCCTGACCGGAAACCTCCGGCCGACCGGGCACAGCCGGTCGGCCGGGCACCCGGGCGGCACTGGAGGGCGCGGCGGGTGGTGGCGGGGTGGTCATCGTGGCCCCCCGACCCCGACCCCGGCCATGGTGGCAGGCTTCTTCGGCAGGTGACCCGCGCGCACCAGGCATCCCAGCGTGTCACAGATGACCCGGCTGGCGATGAGGGCGGTGATCTCGGCGTTGTCGTAGGGCGGCGAGCATTCCACGACCTCGATGCCAGCCAGTGGCTGCGCGGCGATGAGTTGGATGAACTTCAGGACTTCGCGTGGCAGGAAGCCACCTGGCTCAGGCCAGCCGGTACCCGGCACGAACGCCGCATCGAGGCAGTCCACGTCGAAGCTCAGCCAGACGGCCTCCGCCCCGTTCCACGCCACGTCCAGCGCGCGTTCGGCGGCCGCCGCGATACCCATCTCCACGCAGTCGGTGACGGTCATGATGGTGGTCTTGCGCTCCCGGCCCACCCGGACGCCCGGCCGCGGCGCCTGCCAGCCGCCGATGCCGATCTGCACCAGGTTCTCCGGTGGCACGTTGGGCAGGTTGGTGGCGTGGAACCAGGGTGTGGTGTGCATGCGCTCGTCGAGGTCGGTCTCCTGGGTGTCCACGTGGCGGTCAAAGTGGATAATCCCGAGCTTGCCGTCGAGATGCTGGGCGACCGCCCGCGTCGTGGCGTATCCGATCGAGTGATCGCCGCCAAGGACCACGGGGAACGCCCCAGAGGCGTAGACGTGGCCGACCGCCTTGCTGATCTGGTCAAACGTCTTCTCGATGTTCGCCGGTATCGTGAACACGTCGCCAAGGTCGCCGATGGTGATCGACTCCCGGAGGTCCACCCCTAGCTCAAAGCTGTACGGACCGTACAGGGCGGAGATGCGCCGGATGCCCTGCGGCCCGAATCGGGTACCGGGCCGGTACGTGGTGCCGCCGTCGAAAGGGGCGCCCAGAATCGCCACGTCGTACTGGCCGCACATGCGTACGTCTTCGCAGAATGGCGCTTTGAGGAACGTGTTGATTCCCGCGAAGTGCGGCAGCTCTCCACGGGAGAAGGCAGGGATGCGCCGGTCGGTGATCGAGTCCGCGCCGGGCAGCCCGAGCTCCAGCCCCCTGGCCACCTCCGCCTCCCAGCGCGCCGATGGCAGGCAAGCCTCCGCGGCCACCGCGTATGAGGCCTCCGGCCCATATCCGTCATGGAGCAGATCAGCGGACAAGCTGGCGGGCTGATGCTCGCGCGGCGACGGGGCCGTCATCGGCTGCTCGTGGGGCTCCTGCTTGGGCACGCGCGCTCCGATGGTGGGGGCCCGGCCGGAGGCAGCCGGGCGCGGCTAACCTCCCGGGCTTTTATCCCGCCGTGGAACGGGCACAGCCAGCGCACCCGCCTCGCCTCTCGGTCCAGACCCGCCACGCGACGGAACCCTAGGCGCGCCTCACCATTGGTGAGTCATTCCTCATGCAACAGGTGCCACGTCACACGAGAACGCCTGTCTTGTATCCAGCGTGTTAATTCAGCGCGGACGGCCGGCCATCGTCATGGGTCAGGAGGGCGTGAGCTCGGCGTCCGTGTTGCGCTCGTCGCGAGCCCGTGTTAGTCATGTGCATAACACCCTGTTAGTCGGTTGAGTAACATCCTTGGCCGGATCGAAGGCGAAACACGAGGGAGTACGGGCCATGGCCGATGTGGCCGAGCGGCGGGCCAGCTGGACCGGGCGTTACCCTGAGCTGGGCACGGGGCTCGTGTCGTATGAGGACTCCATCTCGCCGGAATTCGCCGAGCTTGAGCGGGAGGCGATCTTCCGGAGGGCCTGGCTGAATGTGGGCCGGGTCGAGCAGCTGCCCCGCAGGGGGAGCTTCTTCACCAAGGAGCTCGCCGTCGCCAGGACGTCGGTCATCGTCACGAGGGACCTCGACGGCCAGGTCCGGGCCTTTCACAACGTGTGCCGCCACCGCGGCAACAAGCTGGTGTGGGATAAGACGCCGCGGGACCAGACCAGCGGCTTTTGCCGGCAGTTCATGTGCAAGTACCACGGCTGGCGTTACGGCCTGGACGGCCAGCTCAATTTCGTCCTGCAGGAGGAGGAGTTCTCCGGCTTCAGCAAGGCCGACTTTCCCCTCGTGGCGGTCAACTGCGAGGTCTGGGAGGGCTTCATCTTCGTCAACCTGGCGCGCGAGCCTGGCCAGTCGCTGCTGGAATTCCTCGGGCCGATGGTGCGCGGGCTGGAAGGCTACCCGTTCCACCTCGTGACCGAGCGGTATGCGTTCAGGGCCGACATCCTCAGCAACTGGAAGATCTTCCTGGACGCGTTCCAGGAGTACTACCACGCGTCGGTCCTGCACTCACAGCAGCAGGTCCCGGCACTGCGGACCTTCGAGACCGGCTTCAAGGTACCGCACTTCCAGGTCAGCGGGCCGCACCGGCTGCTCAGCACGGGCGGCTGGAAGGGAGTGCCGCGGCATCTGACGCCGCCCGACCAGATGTACCCGATCGAGAGCGCCACCCGGGCTGGCCTCATGGGCCCATGGCAGCGGCCGGACATCCCCGAACTCGACCCGGCCAGGCTGCCAGCCGGGATCAACCCGGGGAATCTCGACCCGTGGTCAATCTCGAACTTCCAGATCTTCCCCAACTTCGTGATCCTCGTCTACGAGCGGGGCTGGTACCTCACCTACCACTACTGGCCGACCTCCCATAACACCCACGTCTGGGAGATGTCGTTCTACTTCCCGCCAGCCCGCAACGCCAGCGAGCGGATCCGCCACGAGGTGACTGCCGTCGTGTCCAAGGAGGCCGGCCTGCAGGACGCCGGCACCCTGGACGGCACCCAGATGGGCCTGGAGTCGAGGGTCCTCAGCGAGTATCCGCTGTCCGACCAGGAGATCACGGTGCGCCATCTGCACAAGGTCGTCGGTGAGTGGGTGCAGTCCTACCTGCGCGGCGGTCAGGCGGCCCGGGCGTGAGTGGCGGGATGCTCCCCGAGAAGTTCGCGGATCTCGAGCCGTTCGCCGGGAAATGGTGCGTCCCCACTGAAGCGGCGCGGTACGCCCAGCGGCTGGCCAGCACGATGGCGGAGATGCAGGCCTTCTACGACGCCGCGTTCCCGCGCGTGTGCGATGCCATGGCCCACCTCGACCAGTTCCCGCTGCGCGAACTCCCCTACCGGGAGCTGAACCTGCTCCACCTCGTGTACTCGCTGGTGATGGTCTCGCTGCCGGTCGAGGTCTGGCACCAGCCCAGGGTCATCGACTCCGGAACCGCTTACTTCGACCGCTACCTGGAGCCTGTGCCATGACGGCGACAATCACCTGCGAGCCTCTGACGGCCACGATCGGCGCCGAGGTGCGCGGCCTTGACGCCGCGCAGCTCGCCAACGACGACGCTATCGCGGAGGCCATCGCCGGCGCGCTCGAGCAGTACGGCGTTCTCGTCTTCCGCGGCCTGCACCTCCACCCGGAGGATCAGGTTGCCTTTGGCCGGCGCCTCGGCGAGATCGACTACGAACCGGGGCACCATCCCGTCCGCGGGATCTACCGCGTGACCCTGGACAAGTCGAAGAACGCGTCGGCTGACTACCTGAAAGCGACCTTCCGGTGGCACATGGACGGCTGCACGCCGCTGAACGGGGAGCCGCCGCAGAAGGCGACCATCCTGAGCGCCAGGGACGTCGCGGCCGTCGGCGGCGAGACGGAGTTCGCCAGCACCTACGCCGGCTACGAGGCGCTCAGCGACGAGGATAAGCAACAGCTTGGCTCCCTGCGCGTCGTGCACGCGCTCGAGGCGTCCCAGCGGAGCGTCACGCCCGATCCAACCCCGCAGCAGCTCGAGCGGTGGCGGAACCGGCCGGCCTCGACTCACCCGCTGGTCTGGACGCACCGCAGCGGCCGGCGGTCCCTCGTCATCGGCATCCATGCCAGCCATGTCGTGGGCCTGGACCTCGATGAGGGCCGGGCGCTGCTGCGGGACCTGCTTGACCGGACGACCGCGTGCGAGCGCGTCTACCGCCATCAGTGGTCGGTGGGGGACACCGTCATCTGGGACAACACGGGCGTCGTGCACCGCGCGGCACCCTACGACGCCAGCTCGCCCCGCGAGCTGCTCCGCACGACCGTCTTCGGCGACGAGCCAATCCGATGACGCCTCATGACCAGCTGGCCGACCCCCGGCTAGCTGGCCTCACGGTCGGCGACCTCGCCGCCAGCCGGACGGCGTTGCCCCTCCAGGGCATGGATCTCGCGCTCGATCACGGCGACCAGCTCGGCGTGTCCGATGTGGACGTCGAAAGCATCCTCGATGTGCAGGAACCGGGAGGCGGCGGCCATGGCCAGGATCAGCGATGCGGGCGGCCACCGGTCGGGATCCACGCCGTAGCCCTTGATCACGTCCGAGAGCGCCTCGACCTGCAACGTCCGGAACTTCCTGGAGTACGCGGCTATCTCGGCCCGGATCGCCTTGCGGTGGTTGGCCAGCGCGATGAACTCCATCGTCAGCGCGTTGCTCGTGAAGTCATGGGTCAGCTCCCACAGCGCCCACAGCGGCTGGGGGGAGTGCAGCGCCTGCCTCAGCCGTGCCAGGCTCCGTTCGGCGCCGCGGCGGAACAGCTCGATGAACAGGCCGTCCATCGTGCCGAAGTAGTAGGAGACGAGCCCGTTGTTGACGCCTGCCTGCTGCGCCACCCGGCGCGTGGTGACCGCTGCGTAGCCCTCCTCGAGCATGAGGGCCGCGGCGGCGTCGAGGAGCGCCGTGCGGGTGGCCGAGTCATCGACGGGACTCCGCCGTGCCGGCGCCATGTACGTCCTCCCGCAGCTCTCAGGGCTCTGCATCCTGCCCAAGCGTCGCACCGGGCCAGCCCGCAGCCCGGCCAACGCGCCCATGTTAGTCACATGAACAACAGCGCTGGTCCGAGGGCTGGGTGCTCACGTGCCAGGCCGTGCCGGCGGCCCCGGTCGTCGAAGTCGCCTACGAGTGAGGAGCGCGAAACAATGCCGCCTAGCAAGGCACAGCAGTCCCGGGTGGCCGTGGTCACCGGCGGATCGTCGGGCATCGGCGAGGCGACCTGCCGCCACCTGGCCGGGCGCGGCCACCGCGTCGCCGCACTCGACCTCGACGGTGATGGCGCGCAGCGGGTGGCCAAGGAGCTGCGGGCCGACGGGGCAGCGGCGCTCGGCCTCGCCGTCGACGTCACCGACCGCCCCGCTCTCGACGCCGCCTTTGCCGAGATCCGGTCTACCCTGGGGCCCACCGAGATCCTGGTGACGAGCGCCGGCCTCGTAGCGTTCGACACTTTCGAGCGGATCACTTCGCAGCGGTGGCAGCGGGTCATCGACGTCAACCTCACCGGCACCTTTCACTGCTGCCAGGCCGCCGTGCCCGACATGGTCGCGAGCCGATGGGGCCGCATCGTCACGATCGCCTCCTCCAGCGCCCAGCGAGGCTCGCCCGCCATGGCCCACTACGCGGCCTCCAAGGGCGGCGTGATCGCGCTGACCAAGTCGCTGGCCCGGGAGTACGCGCCCCACGGCATCACCGTCAACACGATCCCGCCGTCGGGGATCGAGACCTCGATGCAGCACCGGTCACAGGCCGAGGGGCACCTGCCCGCCAACGACGTGATGGCCCGCGCCATCCCGCTCGGCCACCTCGGCACGCCCGACGACATCGCG